>Ga0123356_10000333_pt1 | contig 54364 bp, 45 predicted proteins | sample TergutEmb28metaG_2_FD_92546 | JGI IMG/M metagenome (GOLD analysis project Ga0123356, IMG submission 92546) | Embiratermes neotenicus P3 segment gut microbial communities from Petit-Saut dam, French Guiana - Emb289 P3 | ecosystem: Host-associated > Arthropoda: Insects > Digestive system > Gut ...
GCGCAACATCAACAGCGTTCAGCGTGACCGTGAGTATTCCCACGTTTACTGTTACATATAATGGTAATGGGAATACAGGTGGCTCGGTTCCAACGGACAGCAATTCACCGTATGATAGCGGCGAAACCGTTACTGTTTTAGGTAACACCGGCTCGCTTGTACGGACAGGAAATACATTTAGCGGGTGGAATACACAAGCAAACGGACAGGGTACTGACCGTGCGGCGTCGTCTACGTTTGCAATTAATGCAAACACTGTTCTTTATGCAAAATGGACGGTAAACACCTACACGATAACGTACAATCTTGATGGTGGAACACAGCAAGCAGGAACATGGGGTTCATACACTTTCGGTACAGCATTTACTCTACCGACTTCCCCAACAAAAGACGGATTTGTTTTCGATGGGTGGTTTGATAGTGCAGGATTGACAGGTTCAGCAGTAACAAGCATTTCTGCAACTGATACAGGTGCTAAAGAGTTTTGGGCGAAGTGGAGAGCGTTATCAAGTGCTGCGGATATTACAGCTATTGCAGGGCAGACGATTTCTATATGGGGTGGTGGTAATGGTTCTTCTGCTACAACACCAAAAACCGCATCAATTAACGTGGTAAATAATGTTACTGCTATAACTTCTGCTAATGTAACGGCATCTCAATACGCTACTGTTGTGGTTACAGATGGCACTCTATCAGTTGGTGAAAATACAGTTAAAATAGAAGTAACAGCAGAAAACGGAGCAAAACTATTTTATGAAGTAACAGTCACACGCTCGGCACTGCCAACATACACAGTAACTTGGAACGCTGACGGTGGTACGCCTTTACCTACACAGGTTTCTGTCGAACAAGGCGGAAGTATAACAGAACCGGCAGTAATGACAAAAACAGGATTTACATTTGCGGGTTGGTATAATAACGCTGCATTTAGCGGCTCAGCAGTGACATTCCCTATAACAAATGTAACAGCGAATATTACACTTTACGCACGATGGCTATCACCTGATACAAAATTGCCAATCATCGAACAAACGGACACATGGACAGGCAGCGGAAACGCTGTAACCCGTATTGATGCAAATCCTGCCGATTTCATACGACTGACACTTAATAATGCTATAGTAGACCCGAGTAATTATACAGTAACAGCAGGAAGCACAATAATAACAAAACTCGAAGGATTCATTAAAACACTTCCGGTTGGCACTCACATATTCCGTGCTGAGTTTACAACAGGATTCGCAGAATATACTTTAATCATAAACGCAACCAATGAAAATAATACACCGGGCAATAATAACAACAACCAATCAGGCTTGCCTAAAACCGGAGTGGAAAGTAACTTAATGCTTTTAATATGCCTACTGATATTATCAGCAATGGGTGCAATAATTACTGCTGCAATGATAAAGCGAGTTAAATCGAATAAAACAAGATAGTGCTTTCATATTAAAATATAGTAGAGTCACTAAGGCTGTTCGTCATTTTGTGCCGAACAGCCTAGCTATATTATACTATTATAACGGTGTCAAGGGTCACATCACAATAGCTCACGGCTTACATTATACCTTGACAGAGTTTACTTTATTGCAGATAATTGAAATGCAAGTATTTTCTCAGAATTTGAGACGATACTTGCTTTTATATAGCAGGTTGCTAGGGTGGGCATCGGGGTCGCGTTGCGAGGGCGAAGAAAAGAGGCTGAAGCAAAACGTAATTGCTTCAGCCCCTTCTTAGTTTTAAGCTAGTCTTTCAACGCTGCGACAATGTCTTTTATGACATTGTCGTAATCATCATACGGAACTTGGCAGGTTCCTACCTGATGATGACCGCCGCCGCCGTGCTTTAAGCACAGTGCACCGACATCCGCCTTACACGTGCGGTTAAGAATGCTGTATCCGATTGCAATCGGGCAGTTCTTCTTATCTCTTCCGTCAACGACCCAGCAAGAAACATTTTGCTCGGGAAAGAGACTGTAAATCAGGAATCTATTTCCTGTGTAAATCGGCTCGACACCGCGAAGGTCTGTAACAATGACATTACCGTCTGTCCATGTGTGCTTTTTCACCATTTCTTTAAACTTCGCATCTTGCTCAAAATACAGATCGACACGTTCTTGAACATCGGGTATTTTCAAGATATGGTCAATATCATGCTTTGCACATTCGTCAATAAGATGCTCCATCAGTTCATAGTTACTGATGCGGAAATCACGAAAACGTCCGAGACCTGTACGAGGGTCCATTATAAAACCAAGCAGTACCCAGCCTTCGGGGTTAAGAATTTCTTCTTTTGTAAGTTTACCCGAGTCTACCTTATCAACAGCTTTAACCATTGTTTCAAAATGCGGAAGCCTGTCTTTACCGCCGTAGTATTCGTAAATAACTCTTGCGGCACTATCTTCAAGGCGGCTCATGCCCTCATACTCAAGGTTTTCACCAAGTCTTTCATTTTCGCTTGAGTGGTGATCAAACCACATTTTGCAACCCTTAACATAAGGAACGTTTGCCAAAACATCTTGATCTGTAACTTCAACAAGCCCGTCTTGCATATCTTTCGGATGAACAAACTTCCAATGGTCAATAACTCCCAGTTCCTTTAGCAACGCTCCGCAAGCAAGTCCGTCAAAATCCGATCTAGTTAGTAATCTCATTGTATTTCCTCCGTTAGTATCTGTTATCAATATTACTCCCACTATAATTCCGTTATTATAGCATGAGAAAGTTGATTACGCAATCACGAATATGAATATATACATACACGCTCTTATGCATTTACTAATTTCCTTTGTTTTCAATTATTATTTATGGTATACTGGTGTTTGTCGGCTTATTAATATAGTAGAAAGGTATGGCAACTACAATGAAAAAAATCGTTTGTGAAAACTATGAAGAAGTTAGCAGTAAAGCTGCAGATTTTTACTCTCAGCAGCTTAAAGATAAACCAAACAGTGTGTTAGGTCTTGCAACAGGAAGTACACCACTTGGGCTTTATGAGGAGCTCGCGCGCAGATACAAGGACGGAAAGCTTGACTTTTCTAAAGCCGAGTCTTTTAATCTTGATGAATACTATCCGATTGACCCTTCACATCCACAAAGCTATGCTTATTTTATGCAAAAAAACCTTTTTGACAATATAAACATGAGCAAATCTCAAATCCCTAACGGCAACGCTCCAGACCCTACTGTAGAATGTGAAAGATATGACACAGCAATGGATGCGGTCGGCGGCATTGACCTAATGCTTCTTGGTATCGGCCACAATGGGCACATCGGATTTAACGAGCCTGCAGTTTCCTATTCAATGGGCACATATCACGTTAACCTCACAGAAAGTTCAATACAAGCGAATTCACGCTTTTTCGGACCTGACGAGCATCAACCGACATCTGCATTAACAATGGGAATATCTCATATTTTTAAAGCAAAAAAAGTCTTAATACTGATTTCGGGAGCAGGTAAAGCAGAGATTACAAAGAAGCTTTTTGAAGGAGTCATTCATACCGACGTGCCTGCTTGTTTACTTCTATTACATCCCGATGTTACAGTAATAGTTGATAAAGCTGCCAATGGAGAATAGTTTGGAGGAACACTCTTATGCAAAATACCGGAGTAATAGCCAGAGGAATAGTAACGCCAATTTTTAGACAAGGCGATGACATCTTAAGCATTATTTGCGACAGCTTGCTAGACGCTGCAAAATCAGGTGGTTTTACACTTGCCGATGGAGATATCGTCGGAGTAACCGAAGCGGTTATCGGGCGTACGCAAGGCAATTATGCAAGCCTTCAGCAAATTTCTAAGGATGTGAAAGAAAAATTCGGCGGCGGTACTTTAGGGATTGTTTTCCCGATACTGTCTCGAAACCGTTTTGCAAAAGTTCTCAAGGGCATTGCAGGAGGCTGTGATAAACTTTATATCCAGCTCTCATACCCTCGAGATGAAGTCGGTAACAGATTTCTCGATTTATCTGTTTGTGACGACAAGGGCGTTAACCCTTATACCGACAACTTCACAGAAAAACAATTTCGTGATGTTTTCGGAATGGACACTGCACATATATTTACAGGCGTCGACTACATTGAATACTATAAAGATGTAGCCGGCAATTGTGAGATAGTTTTCTCTAACGACCCAACATACATTCTTAACTTCACAAAAAATGTTCTTTGCTGTGACATCCATACCAGAAAACGCACACAATCACTGATTAATAAAGCCGGCGCAGAGAAGTGCTTATGCCTCGACGACATCTTGACCGCTTCGGTCGACGGCAGTGGTTTCAGCGAATATGGACTGCTTGGCTCAAACACAGCCACCGAAGATTCCGTCAAGCTCTTCCCCCGCGACACAGATGAATTTGTACTTACACTTCAAGCCGAGCTTAAAAAGCGAACAGGTTCGATACTTGAAGTAATGGTGTACGGCGACGGGTGCTTTAAAGACCCTGCCGGTGGAATCTGGGAGCTTGCCGACCCTGTTGTCTCACCTGCTTTCACAGACGGTTTAGCAGGAACACCCAATGAGATTAAAATCAAATATGTTGCTGACATAGACTTCGCTGACCTTTCCGGTCAAGCACTAACAGACAGCATTAGAGAGCGTATAAAGAATAAGCACACTAATCTTGTCGGAAACATGGCATCACTCGGAACAACACCGCGCAGAATACATGACCTCGTAGGCAGCTTGTGCGACTTAGTTGCAGGAAGCGGAGACCGCGGCACACCGGTTGTTCTGGTGCAAAACTACTTTAAAAATTATGCAAGCGAGTAAGTAAATGAAAACTTTGAATCACTTTAGTTCAATAGGTACAGACATTATTGCAAAAACAGCAAATAAATACGGCACTCCTGTCTACATATACGACGAGGCTTTAATACTTGAGCGTTGCCGAGAGTGCATTGAAATGCCGCAGGCTTACGGGTTAATCGTTCGCTATGCGATGAAAGCTAATTCCAATCGGACGCTTTTGAAGATTATAACAAACGCAGGTCTCCACCTAGACGCAAGCTCACTAAATGAAGTTAAACGCGCTAATCTTGCAGGAGTCCCTTATGATAGCATTATGCTGACCACCCAAGAAGTCCACAGCAGCGATGAACGCAAAGAACTTGAAGAGCTCTTAAAAAACGGCTTGAGATATAACGCTTGCTCTTTGCACCAACTTGAGCTTATCGGAGATTTTGCCTCTGGAAACAACATTGAAGTGGGCATTAGGATACATCCGGGAATCGGCTCAGGAGAAAGTGCAACCAGAAACACGGGCGATGACTATTCATGTTTTGGCATTCATCTTTCCGATTTGGAGCAGGCACACGTTTTTGCCTCAAAAAAGGGATTAGTTTTCAGACATATCCATGTCCACATCGGTTCGGGTGCAGATACAAAAATATGGAGGCAAAACATTGACCTACTATTAGGAATAATCGAGAAAAACTTCCCGGACGCAGATACCGTTTGCTTTGGTGGAGGTTTAAAAGAAGCTCGTATGCCCGGCGAGCACGCTGCTGATGTACCGCTGCTCGGCAGTTATGCAAAAATGCAAATCGAAGATTTCTTCAACAGAACCGGACGTAAGCTGAAAATGGAAATAGAGCCCGGTACATATATCGTAGCAAACGCAGGTTATGCCATTACTAGGCTCGTAGATAAAAAGAAAACCGCTCGCTCAAACTTCATCATCACCGACGGAGGCATGGAGGTTAACGCAAGACCATTGCTCTACGGCTCAAAGCACCCGTTTTATATCATTTCCGAGGACGGAGCACGGATTATTTCATCCGAGTTTGATGAAGCAAAGCACGATTTTGAAGCCGTAGTGGCAGGAAAATGCTGCGAGAGCGGCGATTGCCAAACATTGGATATGGACGGTCACGCTATCACACGTGCAATGGTTGAGCCCCATATCGGCGACCTTGTTGTAATCGGCGGAGTTGGCGGTTACTGCTCATCTATGGCACCATTTAATTACAATTCACATCTGCAATCGCCGGAGATTTTGTATACATCAAGCGGAAAGCTTGAATTAATCAGAAAAAAACAAACATTTGAGCAAATGCTTGAAAATGAACTGTAGACAGGTATTCGATTTATGAAAATACGTATCGGCATCGCAGGCTTCGGCAATGTCGGCAGGGGCGCAGCTCTTGCAGTTAACGCAAACCCCGATATGGAGCTTAAAGCTATATTCACTCGCCGTGACCCGACATCTTTAGACATCGGGAATATCGGCGTGCCCGTACTATCGGTGGAATCAGCTGCAGATATGATAGACGACATTGATGTAATGCTGCTCTGCGGCGGTTCGGCAACCGACCTTCCCGAGCAGGCACCGTATTTCGCCTCAATGTTTAATATTGTAGACAGTTATGACACACATGCGAAAATACCCGAATACATGGCTTCGATAGACGCTGTTGCAACAAAAACTACCGCGATAATATCCGCAGGCTGGGACCCCGGACCCTTTTCGATGATGAGAGCACTCTTTGAATCAGTGCTGCCTGACGGTGCTACATACACTTTTTGGGGCAAGGGCGTTTCGCAGGGTCATTCCGATGCCATTAGACGTATCAATGGCGTTTTGCACGCAGTCCAGTATACGATACCCATTGAAAGTGCTGTTAATGCAGTACGCTCAGGAGAAAGACCGGTTCTTGAAGCAAGGCAAAAAATGAAACGCGACTGTTTTGTTGTTGCCGAAGACACTGCAGATAAAGCAGTTATCGAAGAAACGATAAAAAACATGCCGCATTATTTTGCTGATTATGACACCACCGTAACCTTTATTGATATCGAAGAATTTGAAAAAGAGCATACGGAAATGCCGCACGGAGGAATGGTGCTCAGAAGCGGAAACACAGGCAAAAACTCTCAAGTTATGGAGTTTTCATTAAAGCTGGAATCAAACCCCGAGTTCACCGGCAGTATTATTGCCACTTACGCACGCGCTGCATATAGAATGTCAAAAGAAGGCATCTTCGGAGCAAAGACAGTTTTTGATGTTCCGCTGAGTTATCTGCACCCAAGCGACAGGACGAGTATAATCAGGGATTTATTATGATATCTTTTCTCTTATTGTAATCATCACGCGGATTAAATAATCCTTATCGTCAATTGCGCAAATTTCATTTAGAGGATATTCCTCATACGCATCGCCGCAAACCTCATACCCATTAGAGTTAATGTAATCGTTAAGCCTTTCGTATAATTCATTATTCGGTCCGTACCCGCCGCGTTTGTAGCCTATGGCATACAGTGCTGCGGGTCTTCTGTCGTACCCTTCAGGATTATAGAAATAATATCTGTCAGGATGCTCCCAATCCTCGTTAATAAGCTTATCCATTGAATAAGTTGCCCAAACAGGATAGTTAAGGTCTATATCAGGGTACTTTTGATGAATGTCATGATAGAAGCTCAAAAGTGCATCATAATCTGTCCTATCACGGCTATAATCATTCAAATCTCCAAGAACAATAGCTTCTGCCGGTAAGAATTTGACTGTTATCTCTCGCTCATCAATTCCCGAAACAGAGTTAATCGCTTTTTTTAGTGTCAGCAGCAGCTTTCGTGCACTAACCCATTCTTTTATTTTCGTATCTATTTCTTCAATCTGATGCTCAAACACTTTATTTGCAAGCTCGGGTGTTCGCCTGTCTCTGAGACCCCGAATATCATCGAGAGACATTCCAAGCTGTTGGAATGTCCTGATAACATTAACAATTGCAAGCTGGGAGCTTGAGTAGTAACGATAGTTGTTATCACCCCTAAGGACAGGAGAGAGAAGCCCTATCCTGTCATAATGAAGCAACGTGTCTCGTGTCGTACGTGAGAATTCCGCAAAGTCGCTTATTGACAGCAATCCGCTTTCAGGCATTATATTATCCCTCCTTTGCCATTATTTTGCTAATTTTTACCCTATTTTAGCACAAACTGTTGTCTTACGCAATAGTTATTTTCACTCTTTTCCAAGATAAGCAGCTGTATTTTTGTATATGTTGTATTACTGTTGTATACGTGACGTGAAATTTTATGTTAATTTCGACATTATTCTTCCTATTGACTCTTGTGTTACAACATAGTGTATAAGTTATAGTGATGATAGCAGGGGAGAAAGCAGTAAAACCCGGGTTGCAAAATATACTCAATATAATTGATAAATTTCCCCAACATCAAAAGAATAAGTATAATAAGAATAAGGTTGTGAAAATTATGCCAACAATAAGACCAATATCCGATCTAAGAAACAATTCAAATGAAATCAGCGAGTTTTGCCGCTCCGCAAGAGAACCGGTGTTTATCACAAAAAACGGTGTAGGCGACATGGTAGTACTAAGTATTGACATGTACGAACGGCAACAAGCGCAGCTCGAGCTTTATTCAAAGCTTGCTGAAGCAGAGGCAGAAGCCGTCACGGAAACGACAGGTGTAAACTACTTCGAGTTTGTAAAAAAACAGAGGAATGAAGAAAATGGATGAATTTAACGTAAGGATATCTACCCCCGCACAAAATGATTTTCTGGAGATTTCAGAGCGTATCAGAATGTTGCCTCACGAAGAGGCAACAAAGATGTTCGATAACATCATCTTGCGTACAGGAGTTCTGGCAAAAGCGCCCGACAGCTGCCCTTCTGCAAGGGACTCGCAGCTTAGGCTTCGTGGGTACAAAATGCTCACTGTAGATGACTACATTTACTTTTTTGTTGTCTGCGGAAAAAATGTAATTGTCCGCAGAATCCTGTACGCAAAAAGGCAATACGAAAGATTAATGTAGTTGTCTAAAAAATAACCCCGCTACAGAGGTGATGTGCAATGCCGCAACACCTCTACTTGACATTGTAATAACGGCATGACATACTATAATTCATCATTTAGACAAGAGGTCAGAAGTTATGTCCGATAACCTTTATACATTTGAAAACGAAGAATATAAAACAGCATATCGCCACACAGCGGCACATATCCTCGCACAAGCAGTTAAGCGGCTGTATCCTGAGGTTAAGCTCGCTATAGGTCCGGCAATCGCTGATGGGTTTTATTATGATATTGATTCGCCACAACCCTTCACCCCTGAAGCTCTCGAGCAAATAGAATCAGAAATGCGAAAGATCTGCAAGGAAAAGCTCCCTTTAGAACGCTTCGAGTTATCACGCGATGAAGCGCTAAAGCTTGTTCGCGACCAAGGAGAGATATATAAAGACGAGCTTATAAGCGATTTGCCCGAGGGTGAGATTATAAGCTTTTATAAGCAAGGCGAATTTACCGACCTGTGCGCAGGACCTCACGTTGACACAACAGCAAGAATTAAAGCCAACGCTTTAAAGCTAACCAGTTGCACCGGCGCATATTGGCGCGGCAACGCCGATAACAAGATGCTGCAACGTATTTACGGCACTTGCTTCATAAATAAAGACGAGCTTGATGAGCACCTGCGGCTGATTGAAGAAGCAAAGCTCCGCGACCATAGAAAACTCGGGCGAGAGCTTGATTTGTATGCTTTATATGACGAGGGACCCGGCTTCCCGTTTTTCTTCCCTAAAGGAATGGTTCTCAGAAATAAGCTTATCGAATTCTGGCGCGAAGAGCATACAGAAGCCGGTTATGTCGAGATCAGCACCCCACTCATTCTTAACGAAGAGCTTTGGCATCGCAGCGGACACTGGAATCATTACAAAGAAAATATGTACTTCACAATGATTGATGATACCGGGCACGCAATTAAGCCGATGAATTGCCCCGGCGGAATGCTTGTCTTTAAACGCAGAATGTGGAGCTACCGCGAGCTGCCTGTCAGAATGGCAGAGCTTGGTGTCGTCCACCGCCATGAACTATCAGGCTCTCTGCACGGACTTATGCGCGTCAGATGCATAACTCAAGATGATGCTCATATTTATATGATGCCTGAGCATGTTCCCGATGAAATAGAAGCCGCAATTGACCTTGCAGACCGCATTTACAGTGTTTTCGGTTTTGAATACCGGGTTGAGCTGTCTACACGTCCCGAAAAATTCATGGGCGAAATCGAGAAGTGGGACATTGCTGAGAAAATCCTTGAAGACGTACTCATTAAAAAAGGCGTCAATTATAAAATTAATCCCGGCGACGGAGCTTTTTACGGTCCGAAAATTGACTTCCATTTAATGGACTGCCTCAAGCGTTCATGGCAATGTGCAACTCTTCAGCTTGACTTCCAAATGCCCGAAAGATTCGAGCTCGAATATGTCGGTGCTGACGGCGAAAAACACCGTCCTGTTATGATACACCGCACCATGCTTGGTTCACTGGAGCGATTTATCGCCATTCTTACCGAGCATTATGCCGGTGCGTTCCCGTTATGGTTATCACCCGTACAAGTTTCGGTAATGCCGATTACGGAGAGAACCCACGTTTACGCTTGGGAAGTATTTGACAAGTTAATCGCAGCAGGCTTCCGCGTTGATTCGGATTTCCGCAACGAGAAAATCGGTTTTAAGATCCGAGAAGCTCAGATGCAAAAAACACCATATATGCTTGTACTGGGTGATAAGGAAGCCGAAAGCGGTCAAATAACCGTGCGCAAACGAAACGATGGTGATATCGGGGCTATGACTTTAGACGATTTTATCAAAAAACTCACATACGAAGTGCAAGAAAGACTGTAATAAAGGTCTTAAATAAGTGAGAAAATGCTTGTAATTTACAACAAACAGTGTAATAATGACAAAGCAATCTTCTATCACCTTGTGTTATAAGCGGAAAATCAACGAGACGACAATTATTTGAAAGGTTATGATAAAATGAGCAAATATACTATTATGGTAGACACAAGCTACGACTTACCGCAAGAATACATCACTGAAAACGACCTGAGAATCATCCCTATTCCTTTTCACCTCAATGGCGAAACACATGAAGACGGACGTTGGCAGGACATTTCAGACGTAGATTTCTACAAAGCACTCGCTGACGGCGGTGTCGCAGGCACAACACTCATAAATCCCGAGACCTTCACAGAAGCCTTCACCGAGTACGCAAAAAAAGATGAAGAGCTTTTAGTCATTTTGCTCAGCAGCGGTCTTTCGGGCACAGCTCAAAATGCAGTCATGGCTCTAAACGATGTTAAAGAAACTTATCCGAACTGCAACATTCATGTAGTTGACGGTCTTAATGCAGCAGGCGGAACAGGTCTTGTGACAGCTCTTGCCGTAAATAAGCGTGCAGAAGGATTATCTGCAAAAGAAACCGCCGAGTGGCTTGAAACAAAAAGACATTCATGCTTCTCACTCTTTACGGTTGACGATTTAATGTACCTGCACCGCGGCGGACGTTTAAGCAAGCTCCAAGCAGTTGCCGGTTCAATAATCGGAATCAAGCCGCTTCTTAATGTCCACCCTGACGGCACCCTCAAATTAAAGGACAAAGCACGCGGACGTAAAGCAGCGCTCGAAACCCTGGTTAACCAAATGGCTCGCAGCTTGCACCCCGACACGAAATCCCTCGGCACTGTCGTAATCAGCCACTCCAACTGCATTGAAGATGCTGAAAAGGTCGCTGATATGGTAAGAGCAAAAGTAGATGTAAAAGACATGTATCTCGTAATGATGGGTCCCGTAATCGGAGCACACGTAGGTCCCGGCTGCATAGCCCTCTTCTTTGAAGCCGACATGGACAGACCAACCTACGAAGAAAAATTCTACAGCAAGAAGTAAAAATAAGCATAAGAAATGGGCTGAAGCGTTGCTACATCCCATTTCTTTCACGCCCTTGACAGGCGACCCCGAAACCCGCCCGAAAAATATTCTAACAGTAGAAATATACACCTATGTTTGAAACAGTAATTGTCTCAGAAGTTGCATTTCTAATACGAGGTGCATAATATGCTGTTTTATCAGCAGTAAATGCCGTTGTCAGTTTTTGTATCTTTTGAGCTTCATTCTTCCATAACTTTGAACCCGAACCAGACTCAGACGTCGCTTTATAGCAACCCGTTTCAAAAGTAGCGCTTCGACTTAAGTTATATCCGAACCAAATAACAGTTCCTTTAATTGCATAAAAGTAATTCCCGTTGGCTGTGACAAACTTCGTAGTTTGACCGTTTTGTAAAGTTATTGGATCATAACTAACGTCAATAATAATTCCCCTCCCTTTTTTTGTCTACCAAGTCAACATGGAATTGCGGCAACTAACAGTTGCATTTAATCCATTTCATAGCTTATTTTACTAAAACTCAATATAAAAAGCAAAATAGAAGCACAAAAGTACAGCTTCTAGGTTGCTTTTTTCACTTTTAAACGGGAAGGTTTTGTGGTCGCTTGCGAGGGAGATAAAAAGGGGCGTAACGTTTTGTGCTACAGCCCCTTCTGGGGTGGGGTAAGTTCATAACACGCATAGGCTATTATTACTCACAACTAATACAGGGCGCATACACTTGTCAAGATAAACATGTATCAATGAACACTGTATAACTATTCAAACACTTTCAATACAGTAAGTGCGTTGTTTTTTTGTTCATCATATCCTTCAAGTGAGCATAGCCGAGTTTTTAGTTCACGCACATCTAACAATTTCGAGCTTATTAACGCTTTAACATAGTCTAAATCCTTTTTTCGGTATGCAATTAGTTTTGAAACACAAAGATCATAAGGATCAAGGCACAATCCTGTATAGCCGGACGTGTTGCTATTACTCAGCTTTACCAAACGCGCTTCCCATCCCGGAGGTAACGCGGCAGTTTCCTTTCCGACACCATGAGCATATATACCGTATGTGTCTTGAAATATGGATAGTTCACCTATTGTGCCATCTATTAGGTCTGTTAATACTTGACTTTTTTCGTTCAAGTAAAACACGTCAGCTTCAATTGATTGAGTTAACTCATCCGGCAACGTTGCATTCGGAAAACTGGCTAAGATTGCTTGAGAACCAATAATCACAATATTATCCTCACAGGCTATACTGCAAGCTGCTCTTATAATATGTTCAAGTTGTTTTTTGTTCATGACTCACCTCTGAGAATGCTCCATCTCTCTTTCGGCGAAAAAATACCTGCAAATGGATTGATTTGCCACATATCAAATCCATAATCGGAGTTATCGGCAACAAGGGACGTTAACATAGATTTATCCAGCAGTGCATCTTCCCACTTTGATAGATACTCTCTTAAAGCATCGCCTTTAATGTTTTCCCTTATTTTCGGTATGTTTTTACCGGCAACATCGATTACGAATGAATATTCTGTTTCAATTTTATTCAAAGTAGCTTCTTTCAGCTTTATTGAAGTTTGATTTTGCAACAAAATAACCACCACCTATTCCAAAAATCATCACGAAATAACAGATTATATATAAAAAATTATATCAAAGATTGAGTGTGAAAACAAGCAAGTGATGGATATGACAAGAGGTTAAGTCCCATTTTGAGACTTAACCTCTTTTTATTCTTACTCTAGTCCGTGAGACCTTGCGCTTCGCGGTCTTTTAGGGCGTCTTTTCTTGAGAGGTTGACGCGTCCGCGGTCGTCTATTTCCATGACCTTAACCCATGTCATGTCGCCTTCGTTCAATACGTCTTCGACTTTTTCAACGCGACGGTTTTCAAGCTTTGAAATGTGAACCATTCCGTCTTTTCCGGGCACAAGCTCAACGAATGCGCCAATCGGGATTATTCTTACTACTTTACCGTAGTAAATCTTGCCGATTTCCGGAACAAAGACTATATCGTCAATCATTTTTTTAGCAGCACGGCATGCTTCGATATCTGCCGATGCAATATAGATATTGCCATCGTCTTCGATGTCGACTTTTGCACCTGTATCGGCACAGATTTTTTGAATAATCTTTCCGCCCGAGCCGATAACTTCTCTGATTTTATCGGGATGAATTTTCATCATAATCATTTTCGGCGCTGTAGCTGCAAGCTCTGTGCGAGGCTCCGAAATTGTCGGGAGCATGATTTCATCTATCATTTGAATACGTGCTTCCCTGCACATATCAAACGCGGATTTTATGATTTCCATTGTCAGACCGTCATTTTTGAGGTCCATTTGGATTGCCGTAATACCTGTTTTTGTTCCGCCGACTTTAAAGTCCATCTCGCCGTGGAAGTCTTCAACACCTTGAATATCAATAAATGTTGTCCAGTTATGCTCATCAGAAATAAGTCCGCACGAAATACCTGCAACAGGTGCTTTAATCGGTACGCCTGCGTCCATAAGAGCAAGTGTTGAACCGCAAATCGCACCTTGTGATGTCGAGCCGTTAGAAGATAATACTTCTGAAACCACACGGATTGCGTAGGGGAATTCATCAATACTCGGAAGAACAGGCTCAAGAGCTTTCTCTGCAAGAGCACCGTGACCTTGCTCACGGCGTGTTGTTGAGCGCACACCGCGTGCTTCACCGACAGAGAATGACGGGAAATTGTAATGGTGCATATAACGCTTGGTTTCTTCTTCATAAATTGTATCAAGCTTTTGCACATTTGACACTGTGCCAAGTGTAGCTATTGAAAGCACTTGGGTTTGACCGCGTGTGAACAACCCTGAGCCGTGCACCTGCGGCAAAAGTCCGACTTCGGAAGCAAGCGGACGAATTTCATTCATCGCTCTGCCGTCAACACGTTTGCCCTCAAGCAGCCATGCTTTAACGACTTTTTTCTGAATTTTGTACGTAATCTCTTCAAGCTGCTCTGTAATCTCGGGATATTCACCTTCAAATTCAGAAATCATACGCTCAACTACAGCATTAAAACGTTCTTCACGAACTTTTTTATCATCGGTGTCCATTGAATACTTTACATCTTCGAGATATCTCTCTGTAAGCTTTGCAAACATTTCTTCATTAAATGAAGCTTTTGCATATTCAAACTTAGGCTTGCCGATTTCAGAAACCATTTGGTTTATCAGCGCAATAACAGGTTGAATGGCTTCGTGTGCGGCTTTAATGCCATCGAGCATTGTATCATCGGGAATTTCTTTGCCTGCAGCTTCAATCATTACAACCTTGCTTGATGTTGATGCGATTGTGCAGTACATTTCTGTAACTTCTCTCTGAGCTGTTGTCGGGTTAATAATGAATTGCCCGTCAATTAAGCCGAGTGCTACGCCGCCGATAGGTCCGTTAAAGGGAATATCGGAGATTGCGACTGCTGCAGATGCACCAACCATTGCAGCGATTTCGGGCGAACAGTTATGGTCGACCGCAAGAATCGTACAAGTGATTGCAACATCATTTCTCAAATCGTCGGGGAATAATGGACGCATCGGTCTGTCTATCATACGTCCTGCAAGAACACCACGTTCTCCCGGTCTGCCTTCGCGGCGCAAAAATCCTCCGGGAATTCTGCCGACTGCATATAACTTTTCTTCAAAGTCTACCGACAGTGGGAAAAAGTCAATGCCGTCACGCGGACGCGGCGATGCTGTAACTGCTACAAGAACAACTGTTTCACCATATCGAACGAGGATTGAAGCGTTACATAATTCCGCCAGTTTTCCTGTTTCCATAGTGAGTGGACGTCCCGCAAAATCCATGCTGTACTTCTTCACATTCGGGAACTCTCTTTTGTTAATAATCATACTACTCATTTCTCTCCTTAACTGAATATGGCGAGCAGGTTAACCCACTCGCCTTATGCTCATTACTTTCTGATGCCAAGTTTTGCAATACATGCTCTGTAGCGTTCAATATCTTTTTTCGCCAGATAGTCAAGAAGACTGCGGCGGCGACCAACCATTTTTAGAAGACCAAGCTCGCTGTGTTTATCTTTTTTGTGGACTTTTAAATGCTCTGTCAGTTGCTTGATACGCTCGGTAAGAATTGCAATTTGTACTTCAGGTGACCCTGTGTCCGATTCGTGTGTTCGGTTATTTTCAATAACCTGCCCTTTTTGTTCTTTTGTAATCATGATAATACCTTTCTTTGTCGCAGGCGATTGTTTAAACAACCTGCTTTTTCTATCTATAGTGCTGAGAAACGGGTGGAAAGGATACCTTATTCGGCATTATCCCGTATCTAAGCACAAAGATGCTTTTGATGCACTGAGGATATTAACATAAAATTGCTTTATTGTCAAACGAATTACATTATTGTATAATGTATTTTATTGTGTCGAGGAAAGATCGCACTAGTTGGGGAGTTAGCGGTGCCCTGTAGCCTGCAATCCGCTACAGCAGGGATGAATCCCGATTCGAGGACTTATAATGTGTCGTCAGCACTTGATAAGCAGTGATGACGAGTCGGTCTTGCGCAACGCGAACTCATGAACCATGTCAGGCGGGGAACCGAGCAGCATTAAGTGAAATCTCGCGTGTGCCGTAAGGCAACCGGCTAAGAGCCGGCTGTCAAGTAAGCGGACATGTTATACTTTCAAAGGTCGGTGTGCGATCTTTCGTCGACATAGTATTTTAAAGTGTTATATTTATATAAACTTTAAAATCCATTGGAAAAACAAATAATAAACTTTGTTTTTTACACAGTATTTTGAACTGTTATACATCTGTAAGGGAGTTTTTATAAATGTATCAAGCTCTTTATAGAAAATACAGGCCGCAGCGGTTTGCTGATGTCGCAGGTCAAGAGCACATCACCGAGACCTTGCGACGCCAGATAGTCAACGACAGGCTGTCTCACGCCTATCTGTTTGTTGGCACACGGGGGACGGGGAAGACGACGTGTGCCAAGATACTGTCGCGTGCGGTAAATTGCCAAAACAGTGCAGACGGCGAGCCTTGCAACAAGTGCATCGCCTGCATAGGAATTGAAGACGGCAGCATTCTCGATGTTCTCGAACTCGATGCCGCTTCCAACAACAGTGTCGACAACGTCCGAGCACTAAGAGACGAAGCAATTTACTCCCCCGCGACAGTTAAAAAGCGTGTATACATCGTTGACGAAGTACACATGCTTTCAATTTCCGCGTTTAACGCTCTGCTGAAAATTCTTGAAGAACCGCCCGAACACATTTTGTTCATTCTTGCAACAACCGAGCTGCACAAAGTGCCGGCAACTATACAAGGGCGGTGCCAAAAATTTTCCTTCAAGCGGCTGCCCGTCAGCGTGCTCGAAGAACGCTTGAACCTAATAGCTTCAAAAGAATCACTCGCACTCACCCCGGAAGCCGCAGAAAAACTCGCATCTCTCGCCGACGGCTCAATGCGAGACGGAATATCGCTGCTCGACCAATGTGCTTACGACAGCAATATCGATTTAACTCGTGTAAAATCTACACTCGGTCTTACCGGGCAAGAAGAGCTGTTTCGCCTGATTGAAACAATCACAAGCAATGATATCCCATCGGCACTCGGCACAATCGACGAGCTTTACAGCGACGGAAGAGATATGTCCTCACTTATTAACGAAACAGCATCACTTGTCCGCGATTTGCTTGTTTTTAAACTCTCGCCCGATTCAGGATTACTAAACGCAGGGTTTGATAAATCCGCACTCTCAGCATTATCGAATAAACTCTCATCTGAGTTGTTATTCTTCTATCTCGATATTCTAAAAGCAGCACTTGCAGGCTTGCAACGCGGCGGCAGCTCAAAGCTTGCTGTCGAAATATGTTTTATCAAAATGTGCGCAGGCGTTCAACCGCAGGTTCAAACTACCGCCACCACGCCAAAAACGCAACCCCCTGCCAAACCGCCACCGACATTATCACCTCCGGCTAATCCAAAACCAACGCCACCACCCCCTGCTGAACCTGCGCCGGCAACGCAAGATGATTTCTGGACGAAAACTCTCAAGATTCTGAAAAGTGAACCATCCGTTCACGCTCTTCTGAGCGATAGTAACAAAGCTCAAGCAGAGTTGCAAAGTGACATACTTATAATTAAAGTAACTGACATCTTCACTTCCAGCTTGATTGAATCAGATTCTGACTTGATTAAAAACACCGCAAAAGTCGTTCTCGGCAGTGATGTCCGATTACAAGTTGAAGTTGTTGATAATCTCAATAATGAAAAAACCAAGCAAAACAAGCTTGATAGTTTAAGTGCTTTTGGTATTGTAAATTTTGAATAAGGAGAAATAAAAACGTGGCAAAAAAAGGTGGATTCAGAGGCGGTGGCATGGGCGGCGGCATGAACATGAATATGCTCAAGCAAGCACAAAAAATGCAAGAAGACCTGATGAAAATGCAGTCCGAAATGGAAGATAAAACCTATTCCGCCCAGTCAGGCGGCGGTGCTGTAACAGCAGTAGTCACAGGTAAGCACGAGCTTAAAGAGCTGGTTTTACAACCCGACGCAGTAGACCCCGAGGACGTTGAAATGCTGCAAGACTTGATAATTGCAGCAGTAAATGAGGCTATGCGAAAAGCAGAAACCAGCATGAGCGATTCTATGTCAAAGCTGACAGGCGGTCTAAATCTGGGCTTTTAATCTGACCTCAATCGTCTCCCGATGCACCACCGTCCGCGGTGGTGCTATCTCCTGCTGTCCCATCATCGGTTGTATCATCACCTAAGCCGTCAACGGCAGGGCCGTCCGGACCGACTCCGAGCTCATTAAAGCCGTCATCCGAAGTTAAGCCTCCTGTGTTATAGCCACCATCGAGTCCGACAATATCAAGAGAGCTCAGCACTAAATAAAGCTCATCTCTTTGGTCGTCATTTTGATAATTAATTACAAAAGCAAGTGCAAGGTCACTGCCTGCTAAGTTGTGAATCCACGCCTCGTAAACTTCACCGCCGTGCCTGGCAGTAACATGATATCCCGAAAGCCCGGAGCCTTGTATCATCTCCTCACCATTAAACACTGCCTCTGTTCCGCCCGAATAATTATTAAGGAATGATAGTGCATGAGCTTCGATTCCTTGCGTTCCAATCAGCGTATAAGTTATCTCAAGTGTTGCAACTCCTCCGGCAGTATATATAAACCACCAGTCAAGGCTGCCTTCAATAAACTCAAATAGCTCTTCTCTTGCATAGATTACTAAGCGGCTGCTTGGTGTAACAAGAAGTGTGCGTCGAATACCTTGCGGTAGCGGTCGAGCTGTCGGAGATGGAGTTACAATATTCTCGGGGTCATCCTCATCATCCGGATTTTCTTCACCCGATACAGAGCCTGATGCCAAACCGGCTTCATTCGGGTCAACTCCCCTGTTAATTACAATCAGCTGAATACAGAACACAATAACAGCAATTGCACAAACTGCCGCAAGTGCTAAGAGTAGGTTTTTTGAGATATTACTCATTATTTCCCTCCAAGTTACTCAAGGATTTTCCTAATTTTCTCAATGCCAAAGCTTATCCGATTGAGAGTTTCTTCGCGCCCGAGAATAAAGCATATTTCTATTGCACCACCGGGTGTAACAGCTTTCCCTGCCGTTGCTATCCGTATAGGCCACATCAGTGTTGCATTTTTAACCTCAAGACTCTGTGCCAGATTTATCAGTGTATCATGAATGGTCTCGCTGTTCCAATCCCTGATAGCTTCAATCGCCTTACGTGCTTCAATCAGCATATCCTTCGATATCTGCTCATCGGTTTTTGACTTTTTATGCACAAACAACTCTGTATCATAATCCGGTAATTCTTCAAAAAAGTCAATTTTTTCGGGTATATCACTTAGCTTTTCGCAGCGAGCCTGCAATATCGCCGCTATTGCTGCAATCGAAAGCTTTTCATTTTTTATTATACTGCGAATATAAGGCTCGGCAATTTTCACAAATTCATCAGCTTGCATTGCACGAATATATTCACTGTTGAAATGATTGAGCTTCTCTATATCAAATATTGCCGGCGACTTCGATATTCCTTTGACATCAAAGGCTTCAATCAATTCCTTGAGTGAAAATATTTCGTTTTCACCGCCGGGACTCCATCCCAGCAATGCAACATAATTGAGAATCGCATCAGGCAAATACCCTTGGTTTAATAAATCATCATACGTCGGGTCGCCATGACGCTTTGAAAGCTTGTGTTGTGCATCCCTCATTATAAGAGACACTGTAATGTATACGGGAACTTCCCACCCGAAAGCATTATACAATAAATTATATTTTGGTGCAGAGCTTATATACTCGCTTCCCCTCAGAACATGCGTTATGCCCATCAAGTGGTCGTCAATTACATTTGCAAAGTTATATGTCGGCAACCCATCGCGCTTGAGCAGCACCATATCGTCAAGAGTCTTATTCGGAGTCGTTATATCTCCGAAAACTTCATCACTTACCGTGGTTTCTCCGTCTATTGGCGCTTTCATACGTACCACAAACGCCTCACCTGTTTCGACACGCTCTTTTGATGATTCATACATCAACTCACGACAAGGGTCAGCCGCCGGAAGCTCATCATAGACATCATCACTTCCATGCTTGTTCTCGCAAAAGCAGAAATACCCGGCACCCTTTTCACATAAAAGCTCTGCATAAGGTCTGTATATATCACGTCTTTCACTCTGTGTATACGGAGAAACAGGTCCGCCGATATCAGGACCTTCATCATAATGTAATCCCGCTCCGCTTAGAGTTTTTAGAATTATCTCTGTTGCACCGTCAACAAACCTTGCTGTGTCGGTATCTTCAATACGGAGTAAAAAATCCCCGTTTTCTTTTTTTGCTATCAGATATGCATAAAGAGCCGTACGTAACCCTCCGACGTGCATATATCCGGTCGGACTCGGCGCAAATCTTGTTCTCACTTTGCCATGAGGTATTTTTGCTTCCATTTCTTCAAACCAAGCTTTATCCATCTATGCCTCCGCGTTTTTCTTGTTCTTCTTTTTCCAGTTCTAAATACGCAACCTTACCAACCAAGGTTCTCGGAAGCTCTTTTCTATACTCAAACTCCGCAGGCATCGCGTATTTCGCTATATTCCTTTTGCAATGCTCAAATATTGATTCCTTTATCTCGTCTGTAGCTTCTTTATTATCCCTCAGTGTGATAAATGCTTTAATTTTCTGCATTTTATAATCATCTGGTATACCTATAACACAACTGATAAGAACATCCTCGTGCGATTCTATCGAGTTTTCAAGCTGAGTCGGGTAAATACTATAACCTGACGATACAATCATTCGTTTAATGCGTTGCTTAAAATATATATAGCCTTCCTCGTCCATTGTGCCAAGGTCACCGGTATGCAACCATACTCTGCCGTCGCAGTGCTTTTGAAGAGCTTTTGCGGTCTCCTCGTCGTTATTATCGTACCCTTTCATAACAGTCGGTCCCGATAAAACAATCTCACCTTCGACACCATAATCCAATGTATCTTGTGTCCCCTGAGCAACTATTTTGTAATACATATCGGGATACGGTATTCCGATGCTGCCTTCCTTGTGGAACTTCCTCGGCGTCAAGCAGCTAGCCGTTACACATTCGGTGAGACCATAGCCTTCACGCACCTGTTCTGTTGAGCCGCACTGCTTCAACAGAGTATCGACTTTTCTTTTCAGCTCTATTGACAGTGAATCGCCGCCCGAGAAGATTCCTTCCATCTGTGACATATCTATTTTGCTTACATCGGGATGCCTGAGCATAGCTTCAAACAATGTAGGTACACCTGCAATATAATGCGGCTTTTGCTTATCCAGTAATTTTATGTATGATGCAAGCGAAAACTGCGGAATCAGGAGGGCTGTTCCTCCGGCTGCAAACGCAGTGTGCAAGCATACGCCAAGTCCGAACCCGTGAAAAACAGGCATAATAGCAAGCATTTTATGACTCGGCACAACGCAATCCCCTGCTGCTTCAGTTTGCATCGCAAGAGCATTAAAATTAAGATTTGTCAGAAGTATCCCTTTGGTCGTTCCCGACGTTCCGCCACTGTAAAGGATTGCAGCAATATCGTCGCTTCGCATATCGGCGTCATATTCACCTGTATAAGACCGACCGCGTTTCATCATGTCGCTGTATCTTATGATATTGCCGTTGGTTTTTTTACGGCTAATCTTGCGTCCTTTTGTCAGCCTGTACAACGGCTTTTTTATACCCCTTAGTCCATCATCAGCCCCTGCTAAAATTAATGTTCCGGCTTTTGTCCTCGGTATTACCGCTGAGAGCTTTTGTGCAAATTGGTCCAGTGTAAGTACTGCCACGCTGTTACTGTTATTGATATAGCCTACAAGCTCCTCCTCCGCCGATAACGGATGCACCATATTAGCAACGCCGCCGATTAGATTAAGCGCGTAAAAAACTATAACCGCTTGTGGTGTATTGGGCATACATATCGTCACCCTGTCAGTCTTTTTAATACCAATTGCAAGAAGCGAACGTGCACAAAGTCTAATTTCACTTGCAAATTTCTTATACGACTGCTTACAGCCAAAAAAATCATAAGCGACAATGTCAGGGTACTTTTCAGCTGTCTTAAATACCATCTGTGCCATTGAATACTCAGGGTAGTTTAAGCTGTGCGGAACATCTCCGTAAGAACTAAGCCAGGGTGCGTTAATACTCATTTAGTGATTTACCTTTATCTTCAGATATAACCTCAGAAATAATATCATAAATCTTCAATTTCTTCAAATTTTAATGTTACAGAGCCATTACATCATCTAACTGCTTCGCTTCTCCTGCCAGTTTAACAAGCACATCACGCTTATTATCATCAGGATTATTAATCACGTGTTCAAGTAGTTTATTTAGAGTTTCTCCAAGCCCCTTACCTTTTGCGTGTCCGAGTTCAATCAGGTCATGTCCTGCGATAGCTAGTTCATCAAGCGAAAAACATTCATCGCTTATAAGAACCTCTTTCGTAGCTTTAAGCGCAGAGCCTCCGCATTTAATGTCCGATATAGCAGCTGCAGCACGAACAACAATAACGTCGTACTTTGACAATAAACGCTTAATTGCGATTTTTTCATCAGGAAAAGACTCGGAAACAGGTAAGGCACGTGAGCACGCTTTAATCGTTTTGCCGTCAAGGTGCAGATTCTGTAACAATTCGGTTGCCGACGATATATATTGCATTTCCATCAACAATGCACAAAATGCACTCCAACGTAAAATCGGCTCTTTAGGAAGATACGAAATATTTGCCAGACCTTCAGGACTCTTTCCCGAGACTGAGACATACTTTCCGAGCAGACCAATCTTAATCATCTCTCCCGCTATTTCGGGTCTTTGCGATAATAAAACCTTCTCAAGCTCTATCCGTATTCTTTCACTGCTAATTTTCTGTGCAAGAACTACGTTTGCATATATTGCTTGCAGCGTTTCCGGCTCTATTTTAAAACCAAGCTCTGCACTGAATCGAAGAGCTCTAAACATACGCAAAGCATCTTCTGAAAACCTCGTGTTAGGTCCTCCGACACATCGTATCAGCTTTCTGTTAATATCATCAATGCCGCCAAACGGGTCAATAATATCTCCTTGTGCCGATGCTGCCATTGCATTTATTGTAAAATCACGCCGACTCAAATCCTCATCTATTCTGGTTACGAATTTCACTTCTTCGGGATGCCGCCCGTCTGCATAGATACCATCTGCTCTAAATGTGGTCACTTCAACCTGACATTCCTGAAGCACGACCGTTACGGTGCCGAATCTCTCACCGGTTAAAACAGTTTTAGGAAATACGCCTGCAATCTCTACAGGAGTTGCCGTAGTTGCTACATCCCAATCATTTACAGCACGCCCCATAACAGCATCTCTTACACTGCCGCCGACAATATAACTATCATGCCCTTCTTGAGCGAGCTTATTTAAGATATGTGCAATATGTTCGGGAGGTACGGCTATCTTCATAAAATGTGTCTCTACTCTCGATAAAACTTTATGTTGTAAAATCCCTATAGTGGTAGTATAATCAAAAATTACTATTAATGCAATTGTAGATAATTTGAGGTTTTGCTTCAGTTAATCTCAAAGGAGCAGTATGAACACCAGCGAATTCGGACAATTTATAGAAAGCGGAAAGAGATGCCACCTGGTTGGTATAGGTGGTGTATCAATGTCACCGCTGGCAGAAATATTACATGGGATGGGAATCGAAGTAACAGGTTCCGATATAAATGAAAATCAAGCTGTTAAGGACTTACGTGCACTTGGCATTAAAATAGCGATAGGACACAATGCTGAAAACATTGAAGGTGCACAGTACTTAATTCGTACCGCAGCAGCGCGTGAGGATAATGCCGAAATAAAGGCCGCTCGCGAGCAAGGTGTAAAGGTATTTGAGCGTGCTCAAGCATGGGGCTACATTATGCGTAAGTATAGAAACGCAATATGTATTTCCGGCGTTCACGGCAAAACAACAACCACATCGATGGTCTCTCATATTTTACTGGCAGCAGAAACCGACCCGACAATTATGATTGGCGGAACGCTTCCGCTTCTGGAATCAGGCTGCCGTGTCGGAAAGGGCGACGTTATTGTTGTTGAATCCTGCGAGTATTACAATTCATTTCATAACTTCCACCCTACCGTTGCAGTTGTTTTGAACATTGATACGGACCATCTGGACTTTTTCAAAGACCTAGACGACCTTAAAAGCTCTTTTCGAAAGTTTGCTTCACTCATACCATCCAGAGGTCACATCGTATGTAACGGAGATAATTTAAACACAATGGAAGCATTGTCTACAATCGACCATGAGCTGTTAACATTTGGTTTTAGCGAAACGGCTTGTGTGAGCGGCAACCCGATACGTGTACGCGGAGTTAACGTATCTGCTTCGGGAAGAACCCCTTCTATGGATGTTATATTTGACGGGAAGCCTGTTTGTAAGATAAAGCTTCAAGCTCCCGGTATGCATAACCTGTTTAACGCACTGGCAGCAGCTGCTGCTTGTCTTTCAATCGGCATATCACCAAAGGCTATTGAAGAAGGACTCTTCAGCTATACCGGAGTCGGCAGACGCTTTGAATATAAAGGATGCTATAACGGTGCTGATGTTTATGATGATTACGCTCATCACCCGTGTGAACTGCACGCACTGCTTGACACAGTTGAAGCCATCGATTCCTACAAGCGTGTTATACTGGCGTTTCAACCACACACATATACAAGAACAAAAGCACTTTTTTCCGACTTTGTTGAGGAGTTGAAAAGACCTGATGTAGTTCTTTTGGCAGAAATATATGCTGCAAGAGAAATTAATGATGTCGGCATCACATCAAGTGTACTTGCAGATGCTGTTCCGGGAGCACGATGTATATCTGCCTTTCCGTCTCTGGCAGATGAAATCAGCAGCATTGCACGCGACGGGGATATCATATTAACTGTCGGTGCAGGCGATATTTTTAAGGTTGGCGAAGCGTTAGTCAACCGTTAGTGGTTTGAAAGGCGGATTTCCGCAATGAGGTTTAATAATTGGGAGATAGGCGGTTTCGATAGAGAAAAAGCGACAGAGTTCTACCGCAGCGGCATTAATCCGCTTGTTTCCGTTTTTCTTTCTTCAAGAGGAGTAACTGATATCGATGAGGTTCATTCGGTAATCGGGGATACTCCTGCTTTATTTCACGACCCTTTTCTTATGGCAGATATGAAAAAGGCTGTAACAAGAATAAAAAAAGCCGTAAAAAATAATGAACGAATCGCTGTTTACGGTGATTATGACGTTGACGGAATGACCGCAAGCACTATTCTTGCAATGTGGCTAAGCTCACAAAATGCCGATTACGAAATCTACATACCTGACCGCCTTGATGAAGGATATGGACTTAATTCCCCTGCGCTCAAAAAGCTGAAGGATAATGCCGTAAAGCTAGTGATTACAGTTGATTGCGGCGTTACAGCAATCGACGAAGCGCTTTATGCAAAAGAAATAGGTATCGATTTAATCATTACCGACCACCACGAGTGCAGAGATGAGCTGCCGCAAGCGGTTGCAGTTGTTGATCCTAAGCGCTCCGACTGTAACTACCCCTATAACTCACTTGCAGGTGTAGGTGTCGCGTTTAAGCTCGTTTGTGCTTTGGAAGATGATTATCTCTCTGATGAAATCCTTAATAAATACTGTGAACTGGTTGCCGTTGGGACTGTTGCAGATGTTATGCCTGTTGTTGGAGAAAACCGCGAGTTAATCAGACACGGTATGGGAATACTGTGCACAAATCCGCGTGCAGGACTCAGCAGCTTAATAAAGGAAGCAGGCACAACACCGGAGAAGGTCACAGCATCGACTATCGGATTTACACTCGCTCCGCGGCTGAACGCTGCGGGACGAATGGGTAAAACAGAGCTCTCCGTCAACCTTCTTTTATCAGAGAGTACCGAAGAATCTGATAAGCTAGCCGCGCAGCTTTGTCAGCTTAATACCGAGAGAAGAAATCTTGAGCAAGAAATAGCCGAGGAAGCAACGGCTATGCTTCCCGACGAAGTGCCCGACGAGCCGATTGTCCTTGCCAATAGAGGGTGGTATCAGGGTGTAACAGGCATAATAGCCGCTAAAATGGCTGAGCGTTACCGGCTGCCTGTTATAATTATAAGCATTGACGAAGATGGCATCGGACGCGGCTCGTGCCGTAGTTTCGGGTCATTTCCGCTTTACGAAGCACTATGCTCATGCGAAGACATCCTAAATAACTACGGAGGGCACGAAATGGCAGCAGGTGTAACTGTTGCGGAGACAAATATTGAGTTGCTTCGTCAGCGACTGAACACTTACTATAAGAAGAACTTAGAGAATGCTCCCGAGCCCGGATTAAGGCTTGACTTTGAGGTCGAAAAGCCGGAATTGCTAACGCTGAAAAACATTGAAGCGTTAGAGCATCTTGAACCTTTCGGGAATGGGAACCCATCACCATGCTTGTGCATAACAGGTGCAGTTGTTTCTTCGGCACAATCAATCGGAGCAGGAAAGCACTCAAAGCTGAAGGTTGAAAAATGCGGACAAAGCTTGGATTGCATTTTCTTTTCTGCGTCTACCGATGACTTGGGGGTTTGCGAGGGAATGCTCGTTGACTTGGCATTTGAACCGCAAATAAACGAGTTTCGAGGACGAAGCAGCGTACAACTGCAATTACACGATATACGTGCCAGCAGCGGAGCATAAAAATGACAAGTGTAGTAGAGAAGTATCACGATTTAGAAGCTATAATACTCGAATATATGCCCGGTGCCAATGTTGAGCGCATCAGGTCGGCATTTGAATTTGCACGGGAAGCTCATGGCACACAGCTTCGCAAGGATGGAAATGAGTTTATTACCCATCCGATTGCAGCCGCAGAAATAGTTGCGGAAATCGGAATGGATGAGGATTCTATCTGTGCCGCTCTTTTACATGATTGCATTGAGGATACAGGAGCAACTTTTGAAGAAATTGAGAAGCTCTTCGGTGGAGATGTCGCCGAAATTGTTGAGGGTGTCACAAAGCTTACACGCGTGACATATACAAGTGTTGAAGAAGAGCAAATGGAAAATCTGCGAAAAATGCTCTTTGCAATGGCACAGGACATAAGAGTTATTCTAATTAAACTCGCCGACAGGCTTCACAATATGCGAACATTAGAGTTCGTTTCAGAACAGAAGCAAAGAGAGACAGCTCTTGAAACAATGGAGATGTATGCTCCTATCGCCCACCGTTTAGGTATGCAAAGAATAAAGTGGGAGCTTGAAGATATATCAATCAGCTATCTTGACCCGGTTGCTTGCAATGAGATTGTAGAAGAGCTGAAATCACGTCATATTGAAGATGAAACATTCTTAAAATCAGTTCAGACAAAGCTTTCAGAGCGTCTGAGCGAATATGGCATTTCCTGCCAGGTCTCGGGAAGGGTTAAACATATATATAGCGTTTATAGAAAAATGTTCAGCGAGAACAAGCTTCTTTCAGAAGTGCTTGACTTACACGCGTTTCGTATTATCGTAAATGATATTGCCGATTGTTATAATGTTCTTGGTCATATTCATGAGCTATATCGCCCGATTCCCGGATGCTTTAAAGACTATATCGGCACGCCAAAACCAAATATGTACCAAAGCCTGCACACCAATGTTATCGGCAGCGAAGGCGTTCCGTTTGAGGTTCAAATCCGGACGTGGGGAATGCATCAGACCGCGGAATACGGCATCGCCGCACACTGGAAGTACAAAGAAGGCAAGGGCGGCAAGGTTGCAGACGAGGAGAAATTTGCTTGGGTCAGGCGACTTCTTGAATCACAGCAGGACAGTGATGCTCAGGAGTTTATGCACGCCTTAAAGGTGGATATGTTTGCCGATGAGGTCTTTGTCTTTACGCCCCGTGGTGATGTAATTAATCTTCCTGTCGGGTCAACACCGATTGACTTTGCATACAGTATTCATTCCGAAGTAGGCAACAGAATGACAGGAGCTATGGTAAACGGTCGATTAGTCACATACTCGCACGCTCTCAGAAACGGTGACATTGTTAAGATTATGACCTCAAACTCCTCAAAAGGTCCCAGTCGCGATTGGCTTGATATAATCAAAAGCCCCGAAGCACGAAACAAGATACGGCAATGGTTTAAAAAAGAAAAACGAGAAGAAAATGTCATTCACGGAAAGCTCGCATTTGAATCCGAATTAAGATACGCCAACATCACCATGTCAGATGCAATGCATGATGACACTCTTAACAGAATCCTTTTACAAGCATCATTCGGGTCACTCGATGAAATGTATGCAGCCATCGGCTATGGAGGTATTTCTGCTCAAAAAGTTGTAAACAGAATACGTGATGAATTGCGGTTATCTGCGAAGTCGAAAAAAGATGAACCTCCGATGAATGAGCCGGCTGTTAAGGAAATTGCTCATACAAAACACGTAAAAGGTGTAATGGTAGAGGGTATAGACAATTGTCTCGTGAAATTTGCCCGTTGCTGCACACCAATACCGGGCGATGCAATTGTGGGCTTCATAACGCGTGGATATGGCGTTTCGGTACATCGTCAGGATTGTCATAATTACATAAAATCATTAAAAGAGCCTGAAGAGGGCGGCAGATGGATTCGCGTCACGTGGGCTGACACTGAGGGTAGCTTGTATTCAACAACAATTGATGTGCAAGTACACGACAGAACCGGTATCGTTGTTGATGTCGCTTCAGTATTAAACACCCTTAACGTAAGAATCGCATCGTTTAATGCCAGAGCCGCGAGTGGCGGTATCACAGAAATAACAATAGTTGTAGAACTGAAAAACCGTGACGAACTGGTTTCTGCAATGGCTAAGCTTATGGCTGTCTCCGGAGTTACCGATGTAAGGAGGGCTGACGGATGAGAGCAGTTGTTACACGCGTTTCTTCTGCTTCAGTTAAAATTGATAATGTAATTAACGGAAAAATTGATAGAGGTTTTCTTGTTCTTTTGGGAATCAAAGACGGTGACAAAAACGAGGATGCAATAAAGCTTGCTTCTAAGATTTTTAATCTCCGTGTTTTTGCCGACTCCGACGGGAAGATGAATCTTGACCTTAGTGCCGTAAATGGCAGTCTTTTAGTTATATCGCAATTTACTCTGTATGCCGATTGTAAGAGCCGCAGACCCGGTTTCACTGCGGCAGCAAGACCTGACATTGCAATTCCACTCTACGAACTGTTTGTTAAAGAGTGTAAAGATGCCGGATTTACTGTTGAAACAGGCGAATTTGGAGCAATGATGAATGTTGAATCTGTCAACGAAGGTCCTGTAACCATTATCTTTGATACGGAGATGATGTGATGCCCGATACGATTGAAGGTGTGGTCAATAACATTGTTTTTAGTAATGCTGAAAATGGTTATACCGTTCTTCGCCTTGATACGATTGACGGTATCGTAACCGTTGCAGGCACTGTTGCAGGCATTTCGCAAGGCGAGCGGCTTATTTTAACGGGCGAGTGGATGACACACCCTGAATACGGGGAGCAGTTTAAATCAGAGACTTTTGAAGTTAAGCCGCCAACGGGAGCTGACGATATTTACCGTTATCTTGCTTCAGGTGCAATCAGGAACATCGGACCGGCAAAGGCTCGTGATATTGTTGATAGGTTTGGCAGTGAAGCGTTAGATATTATTGAAAACGACCCCGATAAGCTGTCGATAATAAAAGGTATTTCACTAAAAAGTGCCAGAAGCATCGGCGATGGATATCGGCGGCAAGCAAGTCTGCGCCGTCTTATTGATTTCTTCAATCAATATAACATCAAGCCCCTTATCGCAACTCGTGTTTACAAAGATTACGGTAATGAATCACTCGACGCTGTCCGTGATAATCCATATTTAATCGTTTCCGAAAGCTACGGTGCAGATTTTTTTGAAGCTGATTCAATCGCAATAAACCTCGGATTCGAAAGCGATTGCAATGAGCGTTTATCCGCCGCTTTAATTTATGAGCTTTCCTATAATCTGGGCAACGGACACACCTTTATTCCGAGGAAAAAGCTGATTGCAGCAGTGTGCGAGCTTTTAAGTGTCGACGGAGATGCAGTTGCAGAAGCTCTTGATGCCCTTTGCGAATACGGTGATATAGTTGCATCGCAAATAGTAGGTCTGGAGTGCTGTTATCTCAAGCACTTATTTGAGGCAGAAAATTATTCAGCCGAGCGTCTTTTAGAGATGGTCGGGACACAAAAAACACAGGGCAAGCAAGGGGACGATTCTTCCGCCACCCTTTGCTCTATAGAGCAGGAGCTGGGGATAAAATATGCAAAAATGCAGCTCGATGCTTTAGAAGTAGCTTACAGCAGCAATATCATGGCACTAACGGGCGGACCGGGTACGGGAAAAACAACAACTGTTCGCGGCATTCTTATGCTCTTTGATTTATTGGGGTTAAAAACAGTCCTTTGTGCACCTACAGGACGTGCGGCAAAGAGACTTTCAGAGTTATGCGGAAGAGAAGCTGCAACCGTACATAGGCTTCTTGGTGCTAGTCTTGACGAAGACGGTATGCACTTTTTTAAACACGACGAAGAAGACCCGCTCGACGCAGATGCAATAATAGTTGACGAATCATCTATGATTGACATCATTTTAATGAGCGCACTCCTTAGGGCACTTAAAACCGGTTGCAGACTCATAATGATTGGCGATGCAGACCAATTGCCGTCCGTCGGTCCGGGCAATATGTTTTCCGACGTAATCAGAAGCGGTGTAGTTCCTGTTATCGCACTGACAGAAATTTTCAGGCAAGCTGAAGGAAGCGGCATCATTAAGTGTGCTCATAATGTCAACAGAGGTGATATGCCCGATTTAAGCGAAAAATATTCAGATTTTTTCTTCATGCGGCGGCAAACGGACGAGCAGCTTGCGCACACAGTAGCAGAGCTTTGTTATAAACGCCTTCCCGAAAATATGGGCATCGACCCGTCACAAATCCAAGTTCTTTCTCCCACAAGAAAAAGAGCTTCAGGAACCGCTGCCCTCAACGTGCTTCTTCAGGAAAAACTAAATCCGCGAAGTGCAGAGAAAAAAGAAAAAGCATCAGGAGATTTTATCTTTCGTACAGGCGATAAGGTAATGCAAATCAGAAATAATTATGATATACTTTGGAAGAGTCCCGATAACCTGACAACAGGTGCAGGTGTATTTAACGGCGATATCGGTGTTATCAAATCCATCGACAATGAAGCTGAAACTATGACCGTTGATTTTGAAGATAAACTTGTCACATACTCTTTTGATAAACTCGCAGAGCTTGAGCCGGCATTTGCCATGACTGTGCACAAATCACAAGGCAGTGAATACCATGCTGTCGTACTCGCAATGACCTCTGCTGCGTCTCAGCTTATATCAAGAAGCGTTTTGTATACCGCTATGACGCGAGCAAAAAGCTTGCTGATAATCGTCGGCAACCCTGCCGTAATGGCGCAAATGGTTCAAAATGATAAGCGTCAAAGAAGATATAGCGGTCTGCGTGCAAGATTAGCAGGAGACTACTAGGTGGCAATTATGGGCATTCTCACAGTATTTTTGGATTTATTATTTCCTCCCAAGTGTGTGTTTTGCGCAAGGGTACTAAATAAAGCAGATTACGGTTTATGTGATAAGTGTATAGAATCACTTCCTTATGCCGATAATTACGGAAAACAAAACGGAGATGTTTTTGACTTTTGCGTCTCAGCGTTGTATTATACGGGTGATGTACGTCGTTCGATTCTGCGTTATAAATTTAAGGACGCACCTCAATATGTTGATATATACGGTAAACTCTTAGCTGAGTGTATACGTGAATGTAACGACGTTAATTATGATATAATTTCATGGGTGCCACTGAGCGCCAAAAGAGAACGTAAGCGCGGTTATAATCAGGCAATGCTTTTAGCTATGGCAACAGCCTTGGAGCTTGATGATGTCGCTGTAGAAACCCTTAAAAAACCTCGCGATGTCAGAGCACAATCTGAGCTTGGAGACAGAGCGGAGCGCAGTGCAAATATCAGCGGTGCTTTTGCCGCTTCCGATATAGAGCTTATATCAGGAAAAAGCGTTTTGTTGATTGACGATGTTGTTACTACACGTTCAACCCTCGACGAATGTGCAAGGGTACTGCTTTCAGCAGGTGCTTTGAGGGTAATATGTGCTACTCTCGCAAGAGGAGAATGATAAATGATACTTGGCAGAGATATTGGAATCGATTTGGGAACCACATCAGTTTTATTATCAACTCGCGGTAAGGGCGTAATCATGCGCGAACCCGCAGTTGTTGCTATGGATAAGAACACAGGACGTTTGCTAAATGTCGGAATGGCTGCTCAACGTATGTTGGGTCGGACTCCGGGCAATATTGTCGCTATACGTCCAATGCACGAGGGTGCAATTTCCGACTATGACATGACTGAGCGTATGCTTAAAGAATTTGTACGCAAGGCACTGTCATTTTCAATGCTGAAGCCCCGAATCATCATATCTGTTCCGTCGGGTATAACAGAGGTTGAAGAACGTGCCGTTATTGACGCCGGTGTCGCAGCAGGTGCACGCAAGGTTTATCTCATGGAAGCACCGCTTGCCGCTGCTATTGGCGCAGGGCTTGATATCGCAAAACCCGATGGCCACATGGTTATTGATATTGGGGGCGGTACTACCGACATCGCAGTTTTATCAATTTCGGGTGTTGTCGAATCTGAGTCGCTCAAAGCAGGCGGCGAAGCGTTTGATGACTCTCTCATCAAGTATATAAAAAGAAAACACAATGTGCTAATCGGTGAAAATACTGCCGAGGAATTAAAGAAAAGTATCGGCTGTGTTTTCCCTCGTCCCGAGACTGTCGCGGTTGAAGTTAAAGGGCGTTGCTTATTAACCGGTTTGCCCCGTGTTGTTGCAATAAGCTCTACCGATGTCTTGGAAGCTTTTGAAGAGGTTACAGAGCATATTGTAGAAGCGGTGCACAATGTTCTTGAAGCAACACCACCGGAGCTTGTTGCCGACATATCGCAAAACGGTATTGTCTTGACAGGCGGAAATTGCCAATTATGGGGCTTTGATAAGTTAATATCCAGCCGGACAAGTATTGCAACCTACACCGCAGACGATGCCGACCTTTGCGTAGCCAACGGTCTCGGCAAAGCGCTAAACTGGGTTGGCGATATGTCAGAGGGCACAATAAATCTCGCACGAAAAAAACAAATGAGGGCATAGCGTACAGGTACGCATCAGAAGAACTAACTCGTTCTTAGTATAGGATTTTTAGGAGGGTTTTTAACCAATGGCGAAAAAGCAGTTTAAATCGGAGTCTAAGAGGTTACTCGAGTTAATGATTAACTCAATCTACACTCATAAGGAAATATTCCTTCGTGAGTTGATTTCAAATGCATCAGATGCAATTGATAAGCTGTGTTACATCTCGTTAACCGACGATAAAGTCGGTCTTACACGCGATGATTTTAAAATCAACATCGTCGCCGATAAAGATGGCAGAACTCTTACTATTAGCGATAACGGCGTTGGTATGACCGCCGAAGAGCTTGAATCCAATCTTGGTGTCATCGCCAGAAGCGGTTCGCTTCAGTTTAAAAAAGATATGGACAAGAGTTCTGACAAAAACGGCGACGCAAAAAATGAAAAAACCGCCGATGGCGATATTGACATAATCGGTCAGTTTGGTGTCGGGTTTTATTCGGCATTTATGGTAGCATCAAAGGTTACCGTTATTTCCAAAGCTTATGGTGGCGACATTGCAAATAAGTGGGTATCCACAGGCGTAGACGGTTATACAATAACCACTTCCGAAAAGGATTCCCCCGGCACAGACATAATTATCGAAATCAAACCCGACAGCGATGATGAAGAGTACGATAAGTATCTTCAAGAGCACACGCTTCATAGCCTGATTAAAAAATACTCCGATTACGTTCGTTGGCCAATAGTCATGGACGTTACCAAAAGCCGTCAGATTGAGACAGACGAACTCGACAAGGACGGCAACAAGAAAAAAACTTGGGAAGATTACACCGAAACAGACGTAATCAACAGCCGTATACCAATTTGGCAGCGTGCCAAAAGCGATGTATCTGACGAAGAATGTGCCGATTTCTACAAGGAAAAATTCCATGATCAAACCGACCCTGTTTCGATACTTCGCGTTTCTGCCGAAGGGCTTGTCAGTTATAATGCAATGCTGTTTATTCCTGCAGTTGCACCTTACGATTACTTTTCACGCGAGTTCAAAGCAGGGCTACAGCTTTACTCATCGGGAATAATGATAATGGAGCATTGCAGTGACCTATTACCGGAGCATTTCCGTTTCGTACGCGGTGTTGTTGATTCACAAGATTTTTCTCTCAATATATCACGCGAATTGCTTCAGCATGACCGTCAATTAAAAGTAATACGCACAAATATAGAAAAAAGAATAAAATCAGAGCTTAAAAAGCTTATGGAAAACGATATAGAAAAATACGAAACCTTCTATAAAGCTTTTGGCATTCAACTCAAGTATGGTATTGCAAACGGTTTTGGTCAGAATAAAGAGCTTCTTTCGGACTTGATAATGTTTTACTCTTCAAAAGCAGAAAAACTAATTCCAATATCACAATATGTAAGCGCCATGCCGGAAGAGCAAAAGCATATCTATTACGCAAGCGGTGAGAATATGGCACTGCTTGAAAAACTTCCGCAAGCTGAGCAAATTCGTGATAAGGGCTATGAGATATTCTATCTCACCGACGAAATCGATGAGTTTGTTATTCGTATGCTCGGAAAGTTTGAGGAAAAAGACTTCCGCTCGGTTATTGATGGCGACTTAGAGCTTGAAAGCGACGAAGATAAAAAAGAAATAGAAAAACAAGAGGCGGAGAATAAAGATTTATTAGAATTTATCCGCGACTCTCTTGACGGCAAGATTGCCGCAGCAAAGCTCTCGCAAAAGCTGAAAAGCTTTCCTGTTTGTCTTGCCGCGCAAGGCGAAATTAGTCTTGAAATGGAAAAATATTTCAAAACAATGCAGGCACAGCAAGGCGGCGGTATGTTTGGAGAAATGCGTGCCGAGCGTGTTCTTGAGTTAAACGCGAATCACCCATCCTTCTCCGCATTAAAAAACGCGTTTGAAAACGACAAAGACTTGGCGGCACAATATGCAAAAGTTCTCTACGGACAGGCGTTATTAACTGCCGGCGTCCCACTTGAAGACCCCTCTGAATTTTCAGAGCTTGTCAGTACACTTCTATTCGAAAGGGGTTAACTATGAGAAAGTTTCTGTCACTTCCGCAGGAAAAGCAAAACAGAATAGTTGAGGCTGCTATGAATCTGTTTGGTGAAGTAGGCTATAAAAAAGCTTATATCAGCGAGATTGCCGCAGCATCAGGTATTTCGAAGGCTCTTATATTCCATTACTTTGGGAGTAAAAAAGGACTCTACTCATATCTTGTCTACTATACCGGCAAAATAATTATGACTGAAGCTCAGCATGAAAGAGACACTGCGAACAAGGACTTTTTCGAAAGAGCAATTACAACAGTCAACTTTAGGCTCTCAATAAAAAACCGCTTACCTGCAATGAACGCCTTTATCGAAAGTGTTCATAACGAAGATGACTCAGAAGTTGAAGCAGATATTGAAAGACTCAAAGCAATAGCAACAGATATGCACTCCAAAGTCGAGCTTATCTCCGGCGAAATGGCGCATTTCAAAGACGGTGTCGACCCGATTCACGTCGTCGAGCTTGTAGAAAAATACACCGAAGGTGTAGTCTATAGTTGGGACGGCAGTCTTTCAATAGATGAAGTAATGAAAGAAGTTGTCGCTTGTATTAATCTTTTAAAGAAGAACCTGAGTAAATAAAAAAGTGGGAGCTTATCCCACTTTTTTTGTTAATATGCCACTCCCCAAACGACCATTGTGTCTGACGGTTTACCGCAAATCGGGCAAGTTGCTGCTACGCGTGTTTGCTCAAACGGGATACATCTGGATGTCACTCCGACTTCCTCCCTCATTTTAAGCTCACATTCCTCGCTGCCGCACCACATTGTATTAATAAAACCACCATGTTTATTAAATATTTCCTTCATCTCATCAAGTGACGCTGCATCCCGTGTGTTACTTATGAGGTTTTCTTTTGCTTTTGTAAATAAATTCTTTTGGATATCCTCCAGCAGCTTATTGACTTGCTTTTCAACACCCGTAAGTGCAATCGATTGTTTATCACCATTATCACGCCTCACTGCAACACATTGGTCATTTTCAATATCCTTTGGACCAATTTCTATACGAAGAGGTACACCTTTCATTTCATGCTCAGCGAATTTCCAACCGGGGCTTTGGTCAGATTTATCAATTTTAACCCTGACTCCGGCGGCTTTAAGACGATTCACGAGTTCTTCGGCCTTTTCAATAACCCCCGGTTTATGTGCTGCCACAGGTATTACAACAATTTGAACCGGAGCAATTTTCGGAGGTAGCTTCAATCCATTATTATCCCCGTGCGTCATAATAATCCCACCGATTATCCGTGTAGACAATCCCCATGATGTTTGATGCGGATAAGTAAGTTTATTTTCTTTGTCCGAGAACTGAATGTCGAACACTCTTGCAAATCCGTCACCGAAATAATGTGACGTTCCACTTTGAAGCGCTTTTTTATCGTGCATCATGCACTCAATCGCGTAAGTTGCAACCGCACCGGCAAATTTTTCCTTATCTGTCTTTTTCCCTTTAACAACAGGCATAGCAAGATAGTCTTCACAAAGCTCAGCATACACGTTTAACATATTTTGTGTTTCTATCTCGGCTTCCTCCGCTGTGGCGTGAAGTGTATGCCCTTCTTGCCATAAAAATTCTCTGCCGCGCAAAAACGGACGCGTTGATTTTTCCCAACGAAGCACACTGCACCATTGATTATACAGCATCGGAAGGTCGCGCCATGACTTAACAACATGACTCCAGTGGTCGCAAAACATTACTTCCGATGTCGGTCGTATGCAAAGACGCTCTGCAAGCTCTTCAGAGCCGCCGTGCGTTACCCACGCTACTTCAGGTGCAAAGCCCTCAACATGGTCTTTTTCTTTTTGAAGCAGACTTTCAGGTATCAGCATCGGCATTGAAACATTCTCGTGCCCAAGCTCCTTAAACATACGGTCAAGCTCAGATTGAATGTTTTCCCATAACGCATAAGCGTACGGTCGCAAAATAAAGAAGCCTTTAACTCCCGAATAATCGACAAGTCCTGCTTTTGTCACGATATCCGTGAACCATTGACCAAAATCGACGTCCATATCCGTAATTTGCTCTACATTCTTATCCTTTGCCATGTCTGATATCCCCCATTGTTTGTATAATTTACTTCTAACATTATAAACCTTATGTCAAGCTAATGCTTTTTGACTTTTTTTTCTATTGCTGATATATTGAGCGTATGATTGATTTTGAGCATTTTAAAACAGGGTTTCTTGAACTGATTTCCGAATATTTTGCGAATATGTTCGTAAGCCCAACGCCGGCAGTTTTTTTCCCGTACATTGTTGGCTTCTTTCTCGTGTTTTTCTTTATACGTTACTATAAAGCAGTAAAGCCGCAAGAAGGCACAGCAGAGTGGATCACAAGAAAGCTGTCAAAGCCTGAATTGTCGTTTCTTTTCACAAGATTCCCGATGGAAAAGAAGGATATAGCTCCGTTATTATTAATAACCGCATTTTTCCTGATACTTGCTGTTTTTAATCTCGGAGGATTCAATATAGTCGACGTTACAAACGAAATCAGAGAACCGGCTGTTGAGAGAACACATTTTGATAACTTATATTTCGACGAAGTATATCATGTAAGAACAGCAGTCGAGCATCTTGAAAATTTAAACCCTTATGAGATATCCCACCCACCGGTAGGCAAAGAGATTATTGCAGCATCAATTGTGATTTTTGGTATGTCTCCGTTCGGTTGGCGGATAGCCGGTGCTGTTTTTGGCATACTAATGCTGGTCGTTATGTACATCTTCGTTAAAAATATGTTCGGAAAAACATCTGTAGCCGCTTGTGCAACACTATTATTCGGTTTTGATTTTATGCGTTTTGTTCAAACACGGCTGGCTACAATAGATTCATTTAGTGTTCTTTTTATTTTACTGGCATTCTTCTTCATGTATAGATATATGACAACTGATAAAGATGCACCATTTCGCAGCAGCTTACTATCCTTAGCTTTATGCGGTATCTTTTTTGGGCTTAGTGTAGCCGTCAAGTGGACGGGCTTTTACGCAGGGGCAGGCTTATTTATCATGTATTGTCTCAGACTAGCTGAGCTTGGAGCACATTACCGCTCTACAAAAGAGCCCGGATATGGTAAATATTTGGTGAAAACGCTTCTTTTTTCGCTGCTCTTTTTTATAATCCTTCCATCAATCGTTTACTATATTTCCTATATACCTTACGGAACAGCCAGAGGTATGACAGTTGGAGGCGGAATGCTTTGGAGTCGCGAGTTTTTTGACCTCGTGTGGAGTAATCAGATATTCATGTTTAATTACCACAGCAATCTGGTTGCCGAGCATTCATTTTCTTCAACATGGTGGCAATGGATTATTAATGCTCGTCCAATCCTTTATGTTCATAGGACAATAGGCGACTTACGTGCGACCTTCGGAGCTTTCGGCAATCCTGTTATATCTTGGGGTGGATTTATCGCAATGATTATCATGGCTATTCGCACCTTCACTCACCGTGACGGCAAAGCGCTGCTGATTCTAATAGGTTATCTTTCACAATTATTACCTTGGGTTGCCGTGTCACGAATTGTATTTGCATATCATTATTTCCCAAGCACGCTGTTTCTTATACTGGCACTTGCCCATTTGTTCAACACATTTATTGAAAGAAGCAACATATCGGGCCAAAATGCCGCTTATGGCTATGTTACTGTGTCAGGTCTCGTTTTTGCATTGTTTTACCCTTCATTATCGGGTATGTTTATACCGGTTTGGTATTACAAAGAGTTGTTAAAATGGTTTCCGTCATGGCCATTTTAGTTACTAGAGGCGGCTTGAGAAAGGAGTTTAGATTCAATGATAGCATTAGCTTGTGACCACGGTGGATTCGAGCTTATGAAAGAAGTCAGGCACCACCTTGATTCAATTGGAGAAAACTACAAAGACTTTGGTACTTATTCAACCGAAAGCTGCGATTATCCTGTAGTAACAGAGGTCGCGGCAAAAGCAATAATAGACGGTGAATGTAAACTTGGTATTTTTATTTGCGGAACAGGAATCGGAATGTCAATAGCAGCAAATAAAATTCCCGGCATCCGTGCAGGATTGTGCACAACCGAATACATGGCTGAAATGACCAGAAGTCATAATGATGCAAATGTTTTAGTTCTTGGGGGGCGTGTGATTAATAAAGAACTTGCGATTAATATAGTTGACACTTTTCTCAAAACAGATTTCACAAATGACGAAAGGCATTGCCGTCGCATATCAATGCTCTCTGAACTCGACAGTAAAAGAAAGGACGCAGTAGTTTAATGGCTCGTTATGTCCCGAAAACATATAATAATCGCCGTGTTCTACGTATTGTACTTAGTACAATAATAATTATTATTTTTGTATCCTTAGTTTTATTTCTAGTTTTATTTTTTGCTCTGCAACAGTATGTTGTTGAGGGACAATTGATGTTTCCTGCAGGGCAAGACGCCCCACCGCTTCCGACTCCGATACCTCCCGAGTAAATCTAAACAAGTCTCGTATCAATCTACTTCACAAAAATGCACTAATCTGTTATAATCTGTCACACTGAGGTATTAGGAATGAGCAACAATAATAGAAATACAAACAGTTCAGATAAAACCGGCGATATCATGTCGTGGGTTATTATCTTCATATTAATGTTTGTTTTACCTCCGGCAGGTTGGGTTTTACTATTTATAAGGCTTGGAGTTTTAGCGGGGCGCAACAAAAAAAAGGGCAAGAAGCATACTGTTGCAGGAAATGAAGAAGCTGACATTATTATTGAAGAATCTCGCCCAAAAAGTAAAATTGTTCGAAACCGAAAGCTTGATAAAAAAACCGGAAAGGGTATTTCAGTTTTATTAACAATTGTCTCGATTTGCCTCTTTCTCGCAGGTATAACCATGACTATAGAAGGCTTGTCCTCGCTTCTTTCAGGCTATACATTTTTTGCTGTCAGAGAACTGGGCTTTGGCATATTCTGGTTAATTAGTGGTTTTATTACTTTCTTTTCACGTAACACAGTTGCTAAAAGGTTCAGCAGATACAAAAATTACTTTGCTTTTATAAGCGGACGTGGGGTTATACCACTTTATGAAATTGCTCAAGTGTCAGGAAAATCTCAAAAGGTTGTGACACGAGATATTCAAGCCATGATTAATCGTGGTTATCTTGGCAGCAGTGCATATATAGATTATGAACTTGAAAGTCTTGTTCTTTCTGCAAAGGATGCTGATAAGCTCCGCGAGGAGTTACGGTTGGAGGTTTTTTCTGACATTACCGGCGAAGAACAGGATGGTGAGCAACTGAATATATACACAGCAAGTCTTACAGAGCTGCGAGAAGCAAACTCGCTTGTAAAGGATGAGACAATATCAAAGAAAGTTACAAAGCTTGAGGAACTGACAGAAAAAATCTTTAAAATAGTTGAGGATTACCCTGAGAAGCAACAGCAATTGAAGCGGTTTATGAATTATTATCTACCGACGACACTTAAACTTGTGAGGTCTTATGCGACTTTAGAAAAACAAGGTGTCGTGGGCGAGAATATAATAAGTACAAAAGAGAGCATCGGCAATGTTCTTGATACTCTGACAACCGGATTTGAGCAGCAATTGGATCAGTTGTTTAAATCAGATGCAATGGATATTGCCACAGATATCAGCGTTTTGGAAAATCTTATGCAACAAGATGGTTTAACAGGCAACAAACCTGAGTTTGAAGTTGCTCAAAGCGGAACATTTTAAACTAATTTACGTCATTTAGGAGTAGTAAATATTGGGAAAACTGATAGTATTTGAGGGAATTGACGGAAGCGGAAAGTCAACACAATTTGAAATGATGTGTACAAGACTTTCAGGAGAACGCCGCCAATTTAAGCGCCTTGTATTTCCAAGGTACAGCGAGCCATCATCGGCACTAATAAAAATGTATCTGGCAGGGGATTTCGGAACCAATCCCGATTCTGTTAACGCATACGCCGCATCATCATTTTATGCAGTAGACAGGTATGCATCATTCATTCAAGATTGGCGTGAGTACTATAATGACGGCGGTCTTATACTAACCGACAGATATACGACCAGTAATGCATTACATCAAGGAGCAAAAATAGCCGCAGATCAACGAGAGCATTTTTTCAAATGGTTATACGATTACGAGTTTAACTTGATAGGATTACCGGCCCCCGATATGGTTATGTACATGGATATAACGGTAAAATTTGCTGCGGCGCGGTTACATAGGCGCCAAAGTGAGACCGGAACAAATGCCGATATTCATGAAAATGATATGACTTATCTCAACAGTTGTGCTGATAGCGGAAGCCAGGCAGCTACTCAATACGGGTGGCATAAAGTAAGCTGTATTGAAGGTGCAACGGAACGGGATAAAGTTGAAATACACAATGAGGTGTATTGCAAGATATTTGGAGGTTAGATTATACCGATGTCTAACGAGAATGATATTATAAGTAATATAGAAGAAGCGCTTAAAGTTGTTGATAACAGCAATTTACCGCCTGCTCCCACCGGTGAAAGACAGTTTCCCGGCAGGGTGTCTGATTCTGCTCGCAGACCGACACCACCTGTTAATACACCTGCAAGACCAGGGGCAACTAAAAAATCAGGACTTGCTTCAAAGCTAATATCTTCTCCATCGTCAAAATCCGCTTCATCCACATCACCCGGTCGAAAAAGTCCCGGAACAGTTATTAAAACAGAGGGTGGTCTAAATGACAGACCTGTTAGCTTTTTATCTGACGAGGACGTTGTAAAGCATCGGGAAGCAGAAAACGATCTGGATATCGGCTCTCCTGATTTCAAAATGAAGTTTGATTTCGATAGTGCTTATAAGGACGTTCCTGAAGATAAACCGTTTCGTCTTCGTCGAGAAAAAAGAACAGGTTTGGTCGGTGGGCTATTATTAGCAATCTTTATTATATGCGTAAGTGTCGTTGTTGCAGCTGTTGTTTGGATGGCAACAGTTGATATTCTAGGCTTTGCGACCGAAGATGAACAAATAAATGTACAAGTTCCAATCGGATTTACTCTCGAAGGCGTTACCGATATGCTTTACGAGGCAGGATTGATTAGACATAAAGCTCTATTTATGTGGTATGCAGATTTTTCAAATGCAATGGATAAAATCACAGAAGGTTCTTATGTACTCAATAAGAACTACGATTACAGAGCTCTTGTCCAAGGTATGACTGCTCGTGCCGGCACAAGGGTTGAAACATCTGTGACTATACCTGAAGGATTTACCATGGCACAAATTTTTTCACTGCTCGAAGCAGAAGGTGTATGCCCTGCCGAAGAATTGTGGCACGCAGCGACATTTCACGATTTTAATTTCTTCTTCTTAGACCGCGAAACACTAGGAAGCCGACTCAGGCTTGAGGGATTTTTATTCCCCGACACATATAATTTCTATATGGATTCAACACCGATACAAGCTTTAAACAGGATGCTTCGTGAGTTTGGCAGAAGATTTACCGAAGAATACATCGAAAGAGCTGATGAGCTTGGCTACTCTGTTCACGAAATAATTATTATAGCGTCACTCATCGAACGCGAAGCCGGCGGCGATGAAGAGCGTCCGCGTATCGCTGCGGTTATTTACAACCGTTTGCGAAGCTCAAACTTCCCGTTTTTGCAAATTGACGCAACAATAAACTATGCCATTGCCGGAACAACAATCCCGTTTTCAACACAGTTGGATAGTCCGTTTAACTCTTATACGCACGAGGGATTACCGCCGGGTGCAATAGCCAGTCCCGGTATGCCATCAATCAGGGCCGCATTATTCCCCGATGAAACAAACGAATACTTCTATGCGCTCAACAGATATGGCACTCATAACTTCTTTACAAACTTTACCGACCATGTAAATTTCGTCAACAGCGACGCTTACGGCGGCTAGAAAGCTTTATAAATCCGGTCACCCGAAATAGTTTTTAAGAAAGGTGTTGAATAATCTCCTTTCTTGGGTTAGAATATCTCTTGCCTATATGGCATGACATTCTCAGCACGGAGGGTTAGCGAAGTGGTCATAACGCGGCGGTCTTGAAAACCGTTTGAGTGCAAGCTCACGAGAGTTCGAATCTCTCACCCTCCGCCACAAGGCTTGATATCACAAGGTATCAGGCCTTTTTAATTGAGAGCATCACTTCTTTGACACCCTATATACTGCAGGGTTGAAGTTATAATTCTTTTCCAGATAATCGTGTGTCAACACTATAACCTCTCCGCTGTTTGTTGTGTCATCAAAGTTATATACTCTATAAATCACAACGTCTTCATGGTATTCTTCCATGAAGGCTTTTTCGTTATTACTCATCATGAATTGAGTGTCAGAACTGCCTTTTGTAGTTTTAACTTCTATATAAAGAGGTGCTTTATCATTATCTTTTATTGATAAAATATCATAGCCGCTTCCGTCTCCCTCAAATTTTGAAATATGAATCACTTCATTTTTCACTATTTCTTCCGCAATACCAAGTTTTCTAAGTCTGTTTTGTTCCCAAATAATTGCATATTCTTCTCCGGCTGCTCCCAATCGTTTACTTTCCTCGTAAAGCTTATCAAAGTCAATCTTTCGTGCAATGTAGTTACTGTTTCTTCTCTTACGGGTTTCTACCTCCGAATCGCTGAGTACTACATTGTCAAACTCATCTTTTTGCAGCTTCGTGCTTTTTAATACAGTGATTTTGCTCTTTGCACGGAACATCGCAGGTTTTTGGGTTTTATCAATAATGAACCCGTCTTTATCTACAATTTCACCTTCGGGAGAATGAGAAACGACATTACGAACTTTTTGAGAAAATTTGTCGTCATTTCTGCTTAGGTTTATTTGAGTATCATACTCATCAGGTTCTATTGTTTCTCTTAGTATTTTTATCATTTCTGTTGTGCTGAGAGAACCATACGTCTCGACAATCGCTTTTATCGCTGCTCTGATTTCACCCTCAGTAATAGGCATAACTGTTCACTCCTTTCGCAAAACATTTTATTGCTTATTATACTATTTAAGTTATAATAAAACAAACTCTTTAACCAAGGAGCAGACATTGAACCCAATACTTAAATGGCCGGGTGGAAAATCCGGCGAAATTGATAAAATTAAACACTTAATCCCCGAATACGATAGATACATTGAACCTTTCTTTGGCGGAGGGGCATTGTATTTTTATTTGCAACCACAAAAAGCGGCTATTAATGACGTCTCGACCTCTCTGATAGAGTTTTACACTCTCATAAAAGAGCAAAGCAGAGATTTGCATGACCTGCTAATGTGCTATAACGACAGCTTTGTTAAAATTATCAGTCTCTGTGATAGTAACTATATCGAAATTAATAGAGTATATAACGACCTAAAGCAGCAAACTATCGGTAACAGTCAGCTCACATCCGAGGTCGAAAAGCTGTCTAATCACTTGACAGCCGGGCTTTGCGAGAGCTTTAAGCAAAAATTGGTTTTAAGTATAGAAGAGTTTGAAAAAGATATAAAACGAATGGTCAAAGACAAAATGCTACGCACTGTCAGAAACGAAGAAAAGCGAGAGTACTCTGCTGCTGACCTAAAGGAAAACCTTGTTACAGGCTTTACCAGTGGGTATTATATGTATTTCAGGAAAGTATTTAATGACCTCAACTTAAAAAGAATAGCTGCACCAAGCTTGCCCTATAAAGCTGCCAACTTCTATTTTATCCGCGAATACTGCTACGGCTCAATGTTCAGATACAATGCTAAGGGAGAGTTTAATATCCCTTATGGCGGAATGAGTTATAACAAAAAGAAGTTTATAAATAAAATCGAAAGTATGTTTAATGAAGATGTCGAGAAAATGTTTGTAAATACAGAAATTCACTGTTCTGATTTTGAGTCATTTATTAAAAACATAAAGTTGAAAAACACCGATTTCATGTTTCTTGACCCACCTTATGATACTGAATTTTCCGACTATGAAGGTGTTGAATTCAGCAAAAAAGACCAAGAAAGGCTTGCCTCATCATTGAGGAAAACCGCGGCACAATTCATATTAGTTATTAAAAACACTGATTTTATCTACAATCTGTATAAAGATGGATTTAACATACTCACTTTTGATAACCAATATACCTACAATGTGCGAAGTCGTAATGAACGAAAAGTTGAGCATCTGATAATCACAAATATCCCTACTAAATAGAGTGGGGATTTTTATTTTTTTTCTGGCAAAATGACTAAATATTTCATATTTTTTTCTGTATTAACGCCAGTAAACTTTATAAAGTTTTATCCGATAATATGTGTAGAGGCGAAATAGCGGCAGGGAAGTGGCTATACACTACGTGCGTGCATTGAGTCTTTTTTTCATGGAGGATAATTGACTATGGTTATCCAGGGCTACAATGTAAACGTAAGCTCGCAACGTACCTTTTTATCGGTACAATCAGCAACAATGGCAGCAATAGGAAGTGTCCACAACGCACAAGCTGCAGGTGGAACGACAGGACAGGGGGGAAGTACAGGAACAATAACAGGGCAAAACTCGGGTAGCAACGCAGGTAACAACACGGGCAATAACGCAAATACCGGAGTCGGGCAAACACAGAACTCAGGTAACAACGGGCAAACAGGACCGGGTAACCCAAATAGCACGGGCAATAATGCAAACACCGGAGTTGGTCAGACAAAAAACTCAGGTAATAACGGGCAGGTCGCATCAGGGCAAGGGCAAAACGTCAGTAATCAAGAACAAAACAATGGTGATGTTTTTAGAACAATGCTCAAAAACGCTCGTGAAGAAGGGCTTGAAAGAGTAGCGCGCGGAACAAGAGCTTCCCGTGCCATACATGCACACAGCCCTAAAATCCCGACAACTCCAACGCAACTCAGGGCAAGACTCTCGCAGATGATATATGAGCTGCTTAGCGGAAGATTCTCTACACAAAAGCTTAAAGAACAGCAGCCACCTGAAGGGTTTCAATTAGGGCGCAGCTTTGATATTTCTGCTTTCTTCGGCGGTGCATTCAATCTTGAAGCTGTGCAACGAACACAAGGAATATGGAGTATTGAAAGCTTTGAATATGAGTCTGAGGAGGTTTCGTATCAGGCAAGCGGAATTATTCACACTGCAGACGGCAAAGTCATAACCGTAGATATCAACATGAGTATGTCTCGCGAGTTCACCTCATTTATGAGCATCTCAGGAAACGGGCAACTGCCGATTGACCCGCTTGTAATTAATTACGGCGGCACAGCGGCATCACTGACAGGAGAAACCTTTTCCTTTGACCTTTCAATGAACGGGGAGCTCGATAAGCTCGCAGTTCTTGGCGAAGGCAGTGGATTTTTGGCAATTGACTGGAATGGCGATGGAATCATTAATGACGGCAGTGAGCTTTTCGGACCGACGACCGGTTGTGGATTTAGCGAACTGCGAAAGTACGATACCGATGGTAACGGTTGGATAGACTCCGGCGATGATATTTTTGACAAGCTTGTTGTTTGGAGTCGTGATAAGGACGGCAATGATAAAGTATATACTCTCAAAGAACTGGGTATAGGCGCAATATTCCTCGGTGATATTTCAACGGAATTTTCGTTTAAAGATGAAAATAACGATACACTCGGGGTAATGCGTTCAACCAGCTTTTTTCTAAAGTACTGCGGCGGCGCCGGCACCCTCTCGCACATTGACATGGTACTTCAACAGTAGGTACCGGGTAAATCTTTTTTGAGGGGAGAGGGGTGTTGGCAACATGCCAATGCGCGCCGCAAAGGCGCATGGATGCGCTAACGGATTAATTTAATATTTATGTAAACGCTGTTTACTATATTATCGCCTCTACGATAATAATAGTTGTCAGCACCCCCCTCCCCTCAAACGATTTCTCACTTGACGAATAATAGCAATAATGGCATACTTATAGCTGAAACTAAGGAGTTATGATATGCCTAATATTGCTATTTTGATACTTACCGTTATATACGCTGCACTTCTGGCGTACTACATCATACTGGAAAAGCAGGAGAAATTTATACCTGCAACAGCATTAAAGGTTATCCTGTCAGCGTTTGCCGCAGGGATTTGTGTTTTTGCCGCAATAAAACTAAACAATATCGTTTTTTATATATTTGCACTTGGCTTAGTTTTTGCAGTACCGGCAGATTACTTCTTGCAGTATATTAAACTAAACTTGCCAAAATACAGGGCAGGTATCCTTTTCTTCGGGCTTATGCATATTTGTCTTTTGATATCATTCTTTTGGATTTATGAGGTCTCATTTTATGAATTCATTATTTTCGCAGCATTCGTTGGTATCCTTCTTGCATTCCAAATCCTTGGAAAATGGCAAATAGGCAAAGAAAAAGCTCAACTTACCATATATACCGTACTCGTTGTGTTTATGGCAGCAAAAGCTATATCTTTATTATTTACAATCCCTTCTGCACCTGCATTTATATTTATGGTTGCTTTAGGCGGATTATTTTTCTTTATATCCGACCTATTTCTCGGAATTTGGGCTTATCAAAGAGAAAAATTTATTTTTCTTGCACTCAATAGAGTTATTTACTTTGCAGGGCAACTCTTCCTTGCATTCTATCTTGTAATGCTGCTGTAATTTCTTGCCGGACAACTCATACCTTAGCGTAATAACGCCGCTCGAATCTCATCGTGATTAAGGAAATTATCGCCGTTTGTACAGACGGCTAAGTCCGTTTCACGCAGTATCTCCATGCCCTTTTCATCACGCACTTCCTTACAACAATCACGCATATCCCATCTGCCGACCAGTGCAATTTTCTTAAACATCTGCTCAGCTTCTTCTTCAGTTTCGCATTTACAAAGCACGCGATGCTTTTTATTTGCTACTTCACGCCCGTAATCCTCCATGACTGCTTTCATTTTTTTATCCAGTTTCAGCTCTGCTTCAAACATTTTCATATCGCTGCTCCTCTCCTGAGTGGCTATTATAGCATATAAAAACTTGTTTTCATAATAATTAAATGGTATAGTTGTTTCAACTTACGATAGAAAGTAATTTGGATTTTAGCTTATGGAAAAAACGCAAAAGCTTTCTCGCGGCAGGATGCTGGCATTCGCTTCAGGTGATATATTCGGTGGCGGTTCGTTTAATATAACTAACTTTTTATACCCCGGCTACATAGCGTTGGCTGTCGGATTGCCTGCACATACAGCAGGATTGATTATGCTCGCAGTCGGGTTATTTGATGCTGTGACAGACCCTATTATGGGCTTCTTGTCAGATAAAATGCGCGTACGTTTCGGAACACGCCGCGGCGGACTGCTTATATCCGCACCATTGATTATTATTTCATTATTTCTAGCTTTCTACCCTTACACAAACCCCGATGATTCTTTACGTTTTCTGACAGTACTGGTATCTTACATTTTCTTTACAGCCGTGCAAACAACTGTAATGATTCCATATTTTTCATTATCAAGTGAAATGACCGACGACTATACCGAGCGCGCCCGAATGACTACGGTGCGGCTTGGATTTTCCATTTTCGCATCGATACTGTGCGTTGCTGTGCCGGGAATCATTGTTGATTCGTTTGATGGAACAGACGGATATATTGTGATGAGTTTAACCTTTGGTGCTCTCTTTGCAATATGCGTTGCTATAACAGGGTTGTTTGCAAAAGAAGGCTTGCCTGCTCCGACAAAAGCCGAACCCTTTATACTAAAAGACTTTTTCCGTCCATTTAAGGTTAAATCGTTCAGACAGTATTTATACTTGTTTTTATGCTGCCAAATGACAATGGCTATAATGAGTGCTTTATTCTTTTTCTACGTCGAGTTTTATTTCAATGCAGATGTTACCGCACAAGGAGAAGGCAGTATTGTCGGAATGATTGGTGCAGCTATTATGTTTAGTATGCAAATTGTAGCTCTGCCTATTTATATGAAATTAATAAAAAAAGCAGGAAAAATGGCTGTATATTTACTCGGTTCGGTAATATGGATTGTCAGCGCTCCGGTTTTATTGCTAATCCCATCCGGTACAGACCCTGTATATCTATATATACTTGCCGCAATAATGGGATTCGGCATTAGCGGTCCCGGCCTTATTCCTCACGCTATTTTTGGTGATGTGGTTGACGTAGGGCATTTACAGTTTGGTTCACGTGTTGCAGGTGCATTCTCCGGTGTTGCTAACTTTGTCAATAAAATTTCACAAGCAATCGGCTTGGGCGTTGTCATGGGCATACTCAGCCAAGCAGGGTTTGTCGAACGAGATATCGCAGCAGGAACCCCTGTTTTATCACAACCGCGCTCCGCTCAATTAGCGATTGTTTTTCTGATGGCTTTTGCTCCTCTCGTTTTTATGTCTATCGGCTGCTTGATTTGTACTCGCTATAAGCTAAATAAAGAAAGACACGCAAATGTCCTTCACGCAATTGAAAGCGGTGACGAAGCTGAAAGAGAAGAGGTTCTTGCTTCTTTATAAGAGTAAGTAACTTAATTTGCTCAATAATACAATAATAGGATAAGGGTTTCTTAACATGAAAGTTAAACGACCAAATGCAGCTCTTTACTTTACTGTTTATATTTTTATCTATCCTTTATTAAAGCTAATGTTCCGTATGGAGGTTGACCGGAAAAACTACAACCCTCCCAAAGACCCGTTTCTTGCTATTTCCAACCATTCATCTTTTATGGACTTTTTAGTCGTAATGCTTTCTCTTTATCCTAAGAAGTTTAATGCAATTACCGCTCAAAAGTTTTTTCTTTATAAGCCTCTTAATAAGCTGCTCCCGCTAATGGGTTGCATTCCTAAAAACCTCTTCGATCCGGACGTTCGCTCAATTATCGGTATAAAAAGCGTGCTAAAGCGTGGTGATAATATACTGCTTTTTCCCGAAGGGCGATGCGCGTGCGATGGTATTTACGCAGGAATGCATAAATCAACGGGTAAGCTTGTGAAGAAGCTTGCTGTGCCTGTTGTCAGCTGCTCGATTGACGGAGCTTACTCATGTATGCCGTTTTGGCGTAAGGGTATCAGGGCAGGGCGTGTGAAAATCACTATATCAAACTTGTTCTCACCTGACGATTTGTTATCATTATCCATTGATGAGATAAATACTTCAATCGACAAACGGCTTGGCAGAGATGAGGATTTGCCACCTAAAAAGCCGTACGGCACATTCGGAAATAAGCGATTAGCCGAAGGTTTGCAACACATTCTATATTGGTGCCCTAAGTGCTCAAAGGAATTTACGACTGAAACTGCAGGTTGCGATATATGGTGCACCGAATGTGGTAACAAAGCAACTCTTGACCGCGATATGAACCTGACAGCGACACCCGATAGTGTTATCCCCGACGATGTCCATGAGTGGTATAAACAGCAAGCGCAGTACGAAGCTTCAAAGCTACATGAAGAGATGGAGCCGATTAGTGTTTTCGTAAATGTGCAGTTACCGTCCGAAATACCGGGTGATGGCATGATTGCTTGCGGCTCGGGTGATATATCATTATCTGTCGATGGATGGCGCTATAACGGTAAGCTCAAGGGAGAGAGTGTAAATCTGTTTTTCCCGATTGATACAGTCCCTGCATTGCCGATTGACCCGAATGACGTATTTCAAATATACGCAAATGGTACGTTTTATACATTCTCACCCGAAGAAAAACGAAGATGTGTTAAGTACTCGGTAATCGGTGAGTGTGCATATTGGAAGTTTGCAAACCCTGTTCAAATGACACCGAGAAAAGACAGCGGATTTTGTGAGCTTTAGGATTGGATTTATTGTGTTATGAAAGTTAAGCGTTCACTGAAATTCAAGCGTTCATTAAAATCTAAGCGATTCCGAGAAAAAAGGCGTATTTTTAAGTTAAAACGCCGTATAAAAGTAAAGCCAAAAGTTAATGTAAGGCGACCAAATCCTTTTTTGTATTTTCTCGCTTATACTTTGATTTATCCTGCGTTAAAAATTTGTTTCAAAGTAAAAGTTGACCGTAGCAGCCTTGAAATGCCGAAGGGTGCTTATATTGTGTTGGCAAATCATATCACAATGCTTGATTTTCTTTTGGCAATGCTGCCGCTTTACCCTCGTCGACTAAATGCGGTTACGGCACATAAGTGGTTTTTAAGCAAGCCTCTTAACACAATGCTTCCAAAGGTGGGATGTATCCCAAAAAATATGTTTGACCCCGATGTCCGTTCAATAATCAGCATGAAAACTGTATTAAACCGCGGCGACAGTATACTACTTTTCCCCGAGGGGCGCTGTTCAAGCAGTCAAGTCTATACCGGAATGCATAAATCAACAGGGAAGCTGATTAAAAAGTTTAATGTTCCTGTTATCAGCTGCTACCTTGAAGGTGCAGAAGTCTGTGTACCACACTGGCGTAAAGGATTTCGTTTTGGCAGAATTCGTGTTACTTATAAAAATTTATTTTCAGCAGATGATACACAGGCATTCTCTATCGACGATATAAACACTGCAATTGATGCCAGACTCAGCGGCACAGAAGGTGCTTCTCCTGTAATTAAACCATTTCAAACTGCCTTTTCAAGACGTCTTGCAGAAGGACTGCATCAGATTCTCTTCTATTGCCCCAAGTGTAAAATGGAATTTACAATGACATCATTCAGCAATACAATCCGTTGCACGGCGTGTGGAAATGAAGCGACTATTAATCGTGATTCAAGCCTGACCCCAAGTCCCGGAAGTATTGCCGAAAAGGAAATTTCACTTTGGTACAAAGAACAGGTGAAGCAAATAATGTCCACTTTGACTGATGATATGGAACCGATAACAGAGAATGTTAAGGTTCGTATGCCGTCATCTGTCCAGGGCGGAGGAATGGTTGATAGCGGCTTTGGTGTCATTCGCCTTGAACCCAAGGGATGGTATTACGACGGAGAACTCTCAGGCGAAAAAGTCAATTTGTTTTTCCCTGTCGAAACCATTCCGGCAATATCTTATGACCATTACGACAACTTCCAAATATACTACGCAGGCGATTTCTATATGTTTATACCGGAAAATCTGCAAAACTGCATTAAATATGTAATCCTTGCCGAATGCTTGCACAAAAAATTCTCCCCCCGAGCGCTAATGACTCAGGGGAATAATAGTGGGTTTATCTCCTAATCAAAAACGGTTGCAAACGAATTTGCTGCGAATAAAGTGCCGGAAATGATTTAGATATATAGTAGTTAAGCGAATAATGTGTTAAGAAATCATGTAACTAGTAAATTTGTATTTGTGGAGTTTTTCTATAAATGGAAGCATCAGTAAAGTTAGTATGTTTTGATTTGGATGATACCCTTATTTATGGTATACACTCTGTTATGCTACTCTGTATCCTCAATAATAAGCTTGAACAACTTCTTGAAATAGAAAAAAGAGAACAGTTACAAGATATTGATTGGATAACTGCTGACTATTACAAAGCTGAGTTAATTGCAGAGCTGAACGTTTCAAAAATCCAAGATGAATACAGTAAAATAGTAAAACCTATTAACAATATTCACACTGTAATCGATTCACTTCATAAAAAGAATATTCAATGTATTGTAATAACTGCCGGACCTGTTCAGGTGGCACAAGTTATTAAAGAAAACTATAATCTTGATGGTTTCTACGGCAGTGAATATGAAGCGATTAACGGCGTTTTTTCAGGTAAGATATTGAATCATTTGGGAGATACAGGAAAAGTATCATGTTTGCAAGAGTATTGTAAAAAGAACAATATTTTGCCTGATGAATGTGTAGCTGTTGGCGATGGATTTTCAGATATTCCTTTGTTTGAGTACTGTAAAAAATCTATTGCATTAAACTCTTCACAGTTTGTTAAAGAAAAAGCAACACATTTTATTGATACAAGGGACTTATCAGATATATTGGATATAATAGTATAAGCATTTCACCGATAATGCGTAAAAATCCATTGCAACATAATTAGTGAGATTAATCGACTATAAAATATTGAGTAAAATAAGGCTTTTAACTTGATATAATGTAAAAAAAGACTAAAAAGTCTTTCATTATACCTTGACTTCGTTTGTTTTATAACTATGCAGGAATATTGCAAGTTTTTTATCAGAATTTGGTGTTTAACCACAAAGTCGGCAAAATTTACGACAGTGGAGATATTGCTACAGGCAACTCAGTTGTCGCAAAATTTGCGACAACTGCTGCTGATGGTAAAGTCTATCTAATGGAACACTTTAACCTTGATATTTTCATACTACGAAGTTCGGTGAAAATATTTGACAAATTGAATAAATTGTTGTAGTATAATCATAGAAATGAATGCCCTACACTTCTCGAAGGCTTGCGTTCCTACGCTTGCGATTGATGTAGAGAGTGCGGGGTGTTTATTCATTAAAGAATAAGCGGGAAATGTTATGGAATATATATTATATTGCGACGAATCTAAGCAAAAAAGTTCGTTATTTGGCGATTTTTTTGGAGGTTGCATCATATCTGCTAAGGATTGGCAATATTTGACAGATGAATTAAATGCAAAAAAGACAGAGCTCAATCTTTATGGTGAAGTTAAATGGTCAAAAGTAACTAATAATTATCTTAACAAGTATATCGAGCTTGTCGATTTATTTTTTTCTTTCATAAAAACTGGAAAAGTAAAAATCCGTATAATGTTTCAAAAAAACGAAGATGAACCACTGTTGACTGATAAAGAAAAGCCGTCTGAAAGGTATCTCCGCCAGTATTATTTGTTTATTAAAAATGCGTTTGGTCTTAAGCATCTTAAATGTGAAAATCCGATTTACCTGCGTGTTTATCTTGATCGCTTGCCAAATGATAAAAAGAAACGCTTGGAATTTAGACAGTTGCTCCGAGCTATGCCATATACAGCAGGATTTATAAACTCTCCTATAATAATCCGTGATGGTGATGTTGCTGAAGTTCGTTCCCATGAACACGC
>Ga0123356_10000334_pt1 | contig 54276 bp, 53 predicted proteins | sample TergutEmb28metaG_2_FD_92546 | JGI IMG/M metagenome (GOLD analysis project Ga0123356, IMG submission 92546) | Embiratermes neotenicus P3 segment gut microbial communities from Petit-Saut dam, French Guiana - Emb289 P3 | ecosystem: Host-associated > Arthropoda: Insects > Digestive system > Gut ...
CTTACAGGGACTTAGATGTCCACATTCCAGTCGGTTTTTCTAGGCATTGAATGATTTATCCTCGATTTGCGATATTTATAGAATTTTTTGAGATTGTTATTTGTGATCGGGATGGGATTTTTTTGGATTATTATTTATAAATCTAGGAATAGTCCCCTTTTGAATTGATTGTTTGCGCCGTATAGCATGCGGCATGATCAAAAAGATTATGCTTGGATTGGCGGTTGTATTTTTTGCGACGGATTCCGACGCGCGCCGCGCGCATTCCACGGTCGAGCAGATCGGAGACTGGCTGGAAGCCGCTTTGCCCGCATATGCGCTTGGCTGGACTATGATGGAATCCGACTGGGAGGGCGCCAAGCAGCTGGCTTATTCATACTTTGCTACCATGGGGACCGTTCATGGAATGAAATTGGCCATAGACGCCGAGAGGCCAGACGGCACCGACAACCGGTCTTTCCCAAGCGGGCATACGGCTTCGGCTTTCGCGGGCGCGACGTTTATTCATAAGCGATATGGACTGGAACAAGCCGCAATTCCCTACGCTTTGGCCGCGTTCACGGGTTATTCACGCGTTTACGCCGACCGGCATTTCTGGGATGACGTGATCGCGGGTGCCGCCATAAGTTTCCTTTTTACCTGGATTTTGGTCGACCGGTATGAAAATTTCCAGGTGGCGGCCGATTTGAACTCGGCCAGGCTTTCTTTCAAAATGGCGTTTTAGCGTTATAATTTTTTTAATATTTAGCTTGACAAAATAGTTTCGGGGGGGGGTATTATGTCAATACGTATTCGCAAAGGTGCGATTCGAATCTAACTCTTAATAAGGAGAGAAAAAATGAAAAATATATTTAGCAACAGCGCTTGTCGCACGGCTGCGTTGGTCGTTTTGATGGTGCTTTTGGGCGCTCAAAAATCAAAGGCCGTCGCTCAGGAATCCGGGTTTAGGCCGGCTCTTAGTGTATCAGCTAATTCGAATTTTATCGGAGAAAATGGATTCAGCGTACCCGGAGCCGCGATCGGATTAGGCGTTGATAAAGAAGCGCTGCCGGGCGTATATGGCGCAGAGCTTGAATGGAAACTTAGTCCGTATGAGGTGTTCGATGATGAGAAAGGTGTGCGTGGGCGGCATTCTTTATCGGCTGTAGGTCGCTTTGGTATTCACCTTGAAAAGACCGGTTTTGGCTTTCGGACAGGATTTAAGGTAGGCTATGCGTTCGGAGATAACAATGGTTTCATTTATGGATTTTCTGCAGAACCCACGTGGAGGCATGACGACGGCGTTGAAATTTTCGCCGGTGTGGAGTCCGTGCTGGGCAATGACAATATAAGCGACAATGTCGTAAAGGCCGGCCTGCGGTTTATAATTAGATAGGGCATAATCCTTTGTCTATATGCGTCGCCAAAAACGCCGCATATAGACTCTTAATAGCGTTGACTTTTTGAGATTTGGCGGGTATATTTCGTATGAAATGACCGACGCAAAATTCATACATCTTCGCCTTCATTCCGCGTATTCGTTGTCCGAAGGCGCGATACCGGTCAAAAGAATTCCGGAACTGTGCAAAAACATGAATATGCCCGCGGTCGCGATCACCGACACCAACGCTTTGTTCGGTGCTCCTCAGTTTTCGGGACTTTGCTGCAAGAACGGAATTCAGCCCATAATCGGAATCACTATTTCATTCAATCAGCACGACACCGTCGATCCGAAAACAATCCGTCAGGACCAGCTGTCCGAGATCGCGCTTATAGTCCAATCCGAAGAAGGATTTCAAAATCTGTCCAAGCTTATCACCGACGCTTATCTTCGATCGGATAATCTGCATCTTGGAGCGCATGTGACTTTCGACGAGTTGAGGGCCAGCAGCGCCGGTCTTATCTGTTTGTCCGGCGGCGTGAAAGGACCGATCAATACCGCGATATTGAATAACCAGGACAATCTTGCCCGCGAATTCGCCGATAGATTTTGTGAAATTTTTCCTGGGTGTTTTTATATCGAGCTTCAGCGCCACGGGCTAGAGTCCGAGATAAAATCCGAACCCGCCGCGCTGGACATAGCTTATGAAAAGAATATTCCAATCGTCGCCACCAACAACGTTTTCTTCGAAAGCCCCTCTCAGTTCGAGGCGTTCGACGCGCTTCTTTGCATAGCCGCTATCACCAAGATAATCGACCCGAACCGCCGCCGCGAAACCCCCGAGCATTACTTCAAATCAGTCGAACAAATGTGCGAAATATTTTCCGATCTGCCCGAAGCGATCGAAAACACCGTGAACATCGCCAAACGCTGCAGCTATGTAATTCCGGCGCGCGGTCCGCTGCTTCCGAAATTCGCGCCGGACTTTGACCAGGAATGCGCAATGCTTCGCGATAAGACTATGGCCGGGCTTGCCGCGCGTTTGGACGACGCGGGCATAGTCGACGAGGTCGAGCGCAAAACTTATTTCGATCAGGCCGAGTTTGAGTTGTCCGTAATAATACGCATGAAATTTCCCGGTTACTTTCTTATCGTCGCCGACTATGTCGAGTGGTGCAAAAAGAACGACATATGGGTCGGTCCGGGACGCGGTTCGGGCGCGGGTTCCGTCGTAAGCTGGGCGCTTGGAATAACCAGCGGAAACGCGAATCCGTTCAAGTACCGACTTTTGTTCGAACGATTCCTTAACCCCGACCGAATTTCCATGCCGGACTTCGACATAGACTTCGATCCCGACGGAATCGACCGCGTCATAGAATATCTTCAGCAAAAATATAATTTCAACCAGGTGTCGCGCATAATAACCTTCGGATCGCTAAAGGCCAAGGGAGTGATCCGCGACGTAGCGCGCGTCATGGGCCTGTCTTACGGCAAAGCCGACAGACTTGCCAAACTGATCGACAATATGGAGAAGGATCCGCTTCCGAAAATTATGGCCAAGACCCCGCAGATGCAAGAGATGGTCGCCGCGTCCGAAGAGCTTGCGAAGGTCATCGACATAGCGTCCCAGCTGGAAGGGCTTTACCGCCACGCCGGCATTCACGCCGCCGGAGTCGTAGTAGGAGACAGACCTCTGGTCGAGCTTGCGCCATTGTACAAAGACCCGTCCAACGCGATACCCGCGACGCAGTACGATATGAAGATAATCGAGGACGTCGGGCTTATCAAATACGATTTCCTTGGGCTTGCGACGCTTACGATTTTGAAGTACGCGACCAAGCTGATAAAGCAGAACTGCAACGCGGTGGTAGACGTCGAAAAAATTCCTTTGGACGATCCGAAGACTTTCAAAATTTTCCAAGAAGCAAGAACCGCCGGCGTATTCCAGTTGGAATCCCAGGGTATGCGCAACGCGCTGCGACAAATGAAGCCGACCATGTTTGAAGAGATAGTCGCCGTGATCGCGTTGTACAGACCCGGACCGATGGCCATGATTCCCGATTTCATCGAACGCAAACACGGACGCCAGCCAGTCCATTATCCCCATCCGAAACTGGAAGAACTGCTTAAGGAAACCTACGGGATACTTGTCTATCAGGAACAGATCATCGAAACATCGAAAAAGTTGGCGGGATTCACCCCCGGCGAGGCGGACGGGCTTCGCAAGGCCATGGGCAAAAAACTTAAAGACCTGATGGACTCTTTTAAGCCCAAGTTTATAAAAGGCTGCAAGGACGTGTCCCAGATACCGGAAGACGCCGCGACGGATATATGGAACCTTTTCGTGAAATTCGCCGAATACGGATTTAACAAAGCGCACTCGGTCTGCTATGGATTCATAACCAACCAATGCGCTTATCTGAAAGCGCACTACCCCGGCGAGTTCATAGCAGCCAGCATGAGCATCGGGACCAATCTAAACAACGCCGAAAAACTAAGCATGTTTATCGAGGACGCGACCTATGGATTCGGTCTTAAAATAGTTCCGCCCGACATAAACTTGTCCAGCGCGCTTTTCATCACCCGCGGGCGCAACATAATATTCGCGCTTGCCGCGCTTAAGGGCGTCGGCGTCGGCGTCGCGGAAAACATAGTCGCAGCCCGAGGCGACAAACCTTTTAAAAATATAACCGATTTCGCAAAGCGATGCGAAGGAATTCTAAACAAGCTTGTGCTGGCGGCGTTCATAAAAACGGGCGTGATGGATTCGCTGGAAAAAAACCGCGCTAAACTTTACGCGAACATGGACAGGATAATCGGATACGGAGCCGCGTCCAAAAACGCCGGCCCGTCGCTGTTCGACGTAGTCGGAAGCGACGATGTCGCCGAAGACAAGCTTGCCGGACAGCTGGACGAAGTTCCCGAATGGACTTTCGGCGAAAAACTTGCCGGCGAGTACGAGACGCTTGGGTTCTACGTATCGGCCCACCCGCTGGATCAGTTTAAGGGCATAATTTCGAAAAACGGAATGGTCAAGTCGTCGGCGAAGGTTCAGAATCTTCCGGACCGCACGAATATTCTGCTTCCGATGTTCGTCGAAAGCGTCAAGCTTCGCACCACGAAAGCGGGCAAGCCCATGCTGATCGCGAAAGGATCCGACTTGGACGGCAATGTCGAGGCGGTGTCCTTTTCGGACAACATAAACCAAATTTTTGACACAATGGACGGCGGCAAGCTGGTCATGCTTGCGGCGCGGGTCAGCATCCGCGACGAGCGAGCGTCAATTATGATAGATCGCGTGATACCGCTCGAGGATTGGATCGCGAACGAGGTGTCCAGCATAACTTTGGAAATACATTCCGAGGATACGGTAAAAGATTTGCAAAGCGTGCTTGCGCCGCTTGCCAGCGGTTTGGTAAAGATAAAACTTGTCATACATTCGGGCGCAAAGATAACGACGGTCGTGCTTCCAAAGACTTACCGCATGACGGCGGTCGCATTGGACAGCATGACTAAACTTTCCCCGAAGATGGATATGGCATGAAGCACATACCCGTATTACTGAATCCGGTTTTGGAAGCCTTGGGCGATATTTCGGGCAAGACGATCATAGACGCTACTTTCGGAGCGGGCGGATATTCGCGCGCGTTTTTAGATCGCGGCGCAAAAGTCGTGGCGTTTGATCGCGATCCGAATGTGGTTCCTATCGACGGAGTGCGGCTGATCAGAAAGCCTTTCTCGGAAATAGATTCCGCAGATGTTCGGCCGGATGCCATAGTATTCGATCTTGGGGTTTCTTCGATGCAGCTGGACGAGAGCGCGCGCGGATTTTCACACCGCTTTGACGGGCCGCTTGATATGCGCATGTCGGGCAGCGGCGAGACGGCGGCGGACGCGGTAAATAATTTATCGGAAGCCGAATTGATAAAAATCATGCGCGATTTCGGGGAAGAGCCCAAGGCAAAATTCATCGCACAGGAAATAATAAAGTCGCGGCCGATCAACACAACCCTGCAGTTTAAAGAAATAATAGAGCGCGCTTCGTTCGATCCCAAATCAGCCGTACGCGTATTCCAGGCTTTTCGAATTTACATTAACGACGAGCTTGGCGAGATAGATATAGCTTTGAAAAAAGCCGCCGCCATGCTTAAGCCCGGCGGGATTTTGGCAGTGGTATCGTTTCATTCGCTGGAAGATCGGATAGTAAAAGAATTTATGCGCAGCCTTACCGAAGCAAAGGGTGATCCGCGAATGCCGGCGATAAACAAGCCGGAATTTGTCAGCCTAATCCGCAATACAAAGCCTTCCCAGGAAGAGATCGCGACGAATCCGCGCGCCCGGTCGGCGACTTTGCGCGCCGTTAGGAAAAATTGATTGTTTGTGCCGCCGAAATATGGTAGAATCTTATCATTAACGGGAGACTCTATCATGATTAAAAAAATCGTTCTTGCTTCGATAATTACAGCCGCGACCGTTGTCGCAGCCAACGCCCAGCGTCCGGCCAACGACGAATGGCGGGACAGGCTTGTCATAATAAATCCGAACCAACGCGCCGAGGCGCAGAATTCTGCGGGCCCTTGGTATATGAGCGCGAAGGCGGCGCTTAACTTCGCGAATTTCAAGAACGAATATAAGGTTGTCGAAGCTCCGGTAGTGGCCGGCAGCGACAGGTACGCCGGTGCGCGCACAATAGGATTTGAGGTTGCCGGCGGGTATCAGATCGACCCGATGTGGAGGTTGGAACTTGCTTACGGATATTCGGGGGAATTCACAGACAAGGACGCCGGTGCAAATTTTTCCATGCTGAACCAGACCGTAATGGCGAACATAATGGCCAATCTGCAGCAGTGGGGAACCACATCGGTATATCTTGGAGCAGGTTTCGGCGCATCGATCCTACAGTCTCATTGGTGGGGTCCCGCTTTGGGCACTTCGTCCAAGAAAAGCAGTTTCAATCCCGCAGGACAGATCATATTTGGAGCCGAAGAGCAAGTGCATAGGAATTTCGCTTTGAACATACAGTACAGGATTTTATTCAACAGCGGCATGAAGCATGATGTCGAAGGCGTGCAGTACTGCGTGCCGGGTAACGAAGCCGCGTGCCAGGCGAATCCCGAGAACTTTGTCGGGACGCTTTCGACCGAGATTGAGAACGTGATCACCCACGGCATTATGGTCGGCGCCCGCGTCCTCTTTTAATAGGACAAAAAATCCAATCTCGGTTTTTCGTTTGCGGTCTATATCGTCCACTACGCTTCGGAAAACGAACCCTTATGTACTTAGACGTACACCGCGGGTTCGTTTTCCTTGGTATTGGACGATCTATCCTTGCAAACGCGACCTTGATAGGATTTTTTGGGATATTATTTTTTCATCGAAAACGCGATGCGCCGAATGGTTTTTGGGATTATTATTTATACTTGGCGTTGCGATGCGGCTAAGCATTTTTGAGTTATTTTATAACTTGCAAAATTGGCGATATAGGTTTATCTTGTTGATGCCATGAACTACGATGTTTTTATTGAACGTTCCAAGATGTACATAGTGCGCGAGGCTTTGCGCCACGTGCAGAGCCATGGGCTTGGAGGATCGACGCATTTCTACATCACCTTCAAGACCGGTTTCCGCGGCGTAAAGATTCCCGATTTTCTGAAAGCCCGGTATCCCGACGTCATAACCATAGTTCTGCAGCATTCTTTCACGAATCTAAACGTATCCGACACAGGGTTCGGAGTAGGGCTTGCGTTCAACGGGCAACCCTTTTACATAGTGGTCCCGTTCAATTCATTGGTAGAATTCAAAGATCCTTCGGTTAATTTTGTTCTGGGATTTATTCCCGAAGACAATTTCGAGACCGATTCGGTCGAGCAGAGCCTGCCCTTGGAAGGCGGAAGTTCGATTCCGCAAGCGTCCAGCAACATAATAGACTTGGAAAAGTTCCGTAAAAAATGAACGTTAAAATAGCATTTTGTGCGGATGGAAAATGGTATCCGTATGTATCTGTGGCCATACAATCAATCATAGATAACTCGTCTATCGATAGAAATTACGAAATATTCGTTCTGAATTACGACGCCGACGAATTTGCCTGCGATCGGATCAAATGGAAACTTCCGAAAAACGTTTCGGTTCAGTTCGTGGATATGTCGGAATACATCAAAAAGTACAGGATCGCCGATTGGTTCCATTCAGGCCGTCTGAACTACGCCGCGTACTTCAGACTGTTTTTGCCGCTTGTACTGCCGGACGCGGACAAAGTCTTGTATCTTGATTCCGACGCCATTCCAGTCAGAGACGTTGCGGATTTATACGACATAGATTTGGGCGAAAACCTGGTAGGGGCCGCGCACGAAGTAATATACATGAAGGATAGCGAACGCGCCGGGCTGTCGGAAAAATTATATATGGGCGAGTTTTTCAATTATTGCGAGCGCGTCTTAGGCATGACGAAGCCCAGCGAAAAATATTTTAATTCCGGCGTCGTATTGATGAACCTTAGACAGATGCGCATTGAAAACACAATCGAACAATTTCTTAAATACGCCAAAATAAACAACGCTTATTTTCATGATCAGAATGTTTTGAACGCCGCGTGCCAGGACCGGGTTTTTTATATTCCCCAGGAATGGAACTTCATGACGAATTGGTTCGCGGACAATAGTCAGTTTGTGGACAAGGGAATGCGCGACAAGTATCAGCAAATGCTGCGCGATAAAAGTTTCGGGATAATCCATTATTCGTGCTATCCCGAAACCCGGCCTTGGATTACCCCGCTGGCCCCGCTTGGCGAATATTGGTGGGGGGGGGCTAGGAACACCGCATTTTACGAATCAATTCTTGAAAATATATGCAAAGGCGAAATCCTGTCAAAATTGGCCGATATGGCCACTATAGAAGAGGCCATGCGCGCTGATTTGGATCACTTGAAGCTTTGGCGCAAAGGCGTGCTGTCAAACGGATTGAGGATCAAAATCCGCCGTTCAGAAACTCTGCAATTCATGACTTTGGGCTTGATCCCGAAAGTTGCGCGCAAGAAAAAGGAATGCCGCGACAAATTAAAAGCTTTGCTTGAATCAAAATAATCATCTTAGTTCGAACGTCGCATTGACCGTGATTGATATTTCCTCGTCGCGCGAATGCAGCGGCATTGTGACGTCAGCTTCGCCCATGGCCATGACGGCCGAGTCCGAGGCAAATTCCACAGCTCGACCTCTTGGCATGATGCCGCCGAAATTACCCTGGCTGTAATGCGCGCTAATCATTCTTCCTATGCGGGCCTTTCCGCCTTCGGCTATCGCCTCGGCCTTTTCGCGCGCGTTTCTTGTGGCGTCGAACATGCAGGCTTCACGCTCAACCTTCTGCAATTCTTTGGAAGTAAAGAAGTTGAATCTGTTCGTGAAGACGTCGGGCTGACCGGCGGCAATCAGCATAACCTTGCCAAGATCTTCGGCATTTTCGGCTACGACTTCAAACGCTATCACGGACTCGAAGCCCAGCGAAACACGCCGTTCAAGCTTGCGGTTCCATTCGGTTTTCTCATAGCTTTCGACCCTTGTCGTTTCAAGTTCCAGATTGTCCATTTTCTCTATGGCTTCGCTAAGTCTTTTGTAAGTCGCCGAGGTTTGCTCGGTCGCGGTGACGATATTGTCGGTAAGATTTCTGACTTCGATTGTCATAGACACGCGGTCTTTTGGGACTTTGCGCAGGCATTCGCCGGTGGCGTGAACCTGCTTGTACATTGCCGGTTGGTTTGAAAACGGGTTCATGAAGGCCAGCACGGCGACTGCTATAATAGTTACGAACAGAACGTTTTTATTGATTTGTTTTAACATAATTCTCTCCTTTTCCTTTGGGATGATATCATAATAAACGGATGCATCAAGGGGATTTTGCATTATTATCCGAATCGGTTGGCCGGGATGTATTTGACTGAAATCCGCAGATAAGAATATGCTCCTGCTACTTATAGTTGAAACCCTTGAAATATTATTTTATTCTTGATATAGTTTCCTAGGAAGAAATTTTGTAACAATAAAGGAGAAGAGAATGAAACATTCTGATATTTGGGGTGCGATTGACGCTTTTGCGAAATCCAAGGGCAAGACGGTTTCCGGTTTGGCCAGGTTTTCTGGACTGGACGCGACTACTTTTAATCCAAGCAAAAGGTTCACGAAGGTGGGACAGGAACGCTGGCCCTCGACGAACAGCATATCCAAAGTGCTGATCGCGACAAATTCCAGCTTTTTGGATCTGTTCCGTGTTTACCTTAAGAAATTAAAGTCAGATAAGTAGGATTGGCGCATTACGCGCGTCAGTTGTTTTCGATATAGGAAAATAACTCGCGCGCGTCTTCCGCTTTTTCAAACGACAGCGAGTTTTCGTGGCCGTCATAAGAATAAAATAAGCGGCCGCCTTTTATATTTATACGTACTGCATCGCGCTTCTTGTTATCCAAAGCTTGAAAATAAAATAATTCCGCGATAAAACGCAAGACTTTATGCCGGTCATTTTTCAGTATTTCCAAGGTCCTTTGCGTATAGTCCGGGTATCTCTCAAGTATTATTTCGGCGTGCTTGTCCTGTAATTTCTGCTTTTCCACGGAACCGAAGCTTGCTCCGTGCTTGTGCCATACGAACAGATCTCCGGCTATGGTGTTGAAGTATCCGGCTTTGACCGCTCGCTGGCACCAGTCGACTTCCTCGCAATAGCCTTTTGCGAAAATTTCGTCGAATATTCCGATTTCCCTTAGCGCGTTTTTATTAATGCCCATGCAGAATCCCACGCCGGTTGAAAACCGCAGCGATTGATATGGAATATTAAGCCCTGATAATTTTTTATTGACGCTTTCCAAATTTCCATCGAAGACATTGTTTCTAAAAATAAGCGGCAGCGAGAATATAGTAGCGGCATTACTGAAAGGCGTGACGCTGGCCACGTTCCGGTCTTCGAAAATAGGGCGCATAAGTCGCGACGTCCAACCGCGAGGAACCACGGCGTCCGTGTTTAAAATTATCACGTGGTTTTCGGTTGATCTCAGCGCCCGGTTGACGCTTTTAACAAAGCCCAGATTCGTATCGTTCTGCAGCAGGATCATCCGCGATTTAAAAATATCCTGATATTTTTCAAGCAAAGGATTGACCCTTGCGTCGGAAGAGCAGTCGTGCACGACGATAAGCCGGTATTCCAAATCCGTGTTTTTCATCACGCTGTCGAACAAGGGCGCAAGATATTCATAGGCGTTGTAAACAGGCACGATAATGTCTATCTTTTGTTTTTCAAAATATTTTTTGCCTTCGAAAAACATCCTGACGTTTCCGGGGGCAATGCGCAGCTTCCTCTTTCTTATCCTGATTCCAAGCAGGTATACGCGCGCAAAATTCGCGGAAATTTTCTTATTTATCAGTTTCATTTCGCGCCCAGGATTATGTTTTGCAGGCCGAAGTGCCCTTTAAGCGCGTTGCTGTAAAAATGAACGTTTACATCCTTGAATCCGGCTTTCCGCATTGCATCCAAAAAATCCCATCCGTGATTGTGAAACACCAGAGCGCCGCCCGCGGGATCCGCCGGATTGCCGTGGATTTCCGGCGGCAGTATATGCCGGACCTTTCCGTTTTTCAGTTCAGCGCGCAGAATCGTGAATTTGTTTTCCGGGAAGAACGGGATCGAGATCGCAAGCCTGCCGCCTTTTTTCAACACGCGAAAATATTCCTTAAGCGCTTTTTTGTAATCTGGCACATGCTCGAAGACGTGCTGCGAAACGATTAATCCGAACGAGTCGTCGGCGAACGACAAATTTTCCGCATTCTGGTGCATGATGCCGTCGTATATTTTTCCCGAAGTTTTATCCTCTCCTAGAAATTCCGCCCCGGTGATATTTTCCTCGCCGTAGAATTTTTTCAAGTTTTTGAAAGTGGTCGTGACGAATTCATCCGCATAGACTTTTCCGGGATCGGGAGCGTGCATTTTGACGAATTCATGCATGGCGCGCATGCGCGGATTCATTAGGCATTCCTCGCACCACATATCCTCGCGGTCGCCGAACGGGTTGCATACCTTGATTTTTGTAACGCGGTCGCAGACTTCGCAGAATCCAGGTATGGCGGCGTTTTCGGTCGTACGGATTCCGGCAGATAAAACCGCCAGCTTTTTCGCATATTCGTGAAGATCCAAGTCCTTTATATAGTCGTCGAAATTGTCGTGTTTCGCGCACCATTGTTCGCGGCCTCCGTCGAACTGCGACACGTTCGGCACAAGGTTCCAATAGCTGTATCCTTCGGTTCTTTTCCAAATTCTGATTCCGAACAGGTAAGTGCGTATAGCGGAAATGGTTTTTCTTGTGGTAATTATTTTCACTTCAAATTTCCTTGGGCTTCAACATATTTTCCATCTGCGCCACAAGCTTGGCGGCGGCAGTATCCCAGTTGCATTTTTCATCAAGCAGTTTTTTGCCGAAGTCCAAAGATTTTTTCGCGAGATCTTGGTCGTTGTATATTTGGATAATTTTTTCGGTTATCGAGTCGATGTCAAACGGATCAAACTGGCACTCGGGTGCGGTTATTTCCCGCACCGAAGAATTGTTCGAGGCGATACAAGGCTTGTTCATGGCATAAGATTCCAATACGGGCAAACCAAGGCCTTCGTAGAAAGAAGGATATATAGTCGCTCGGCAGGCGCGCAGCATATCGCCGACTTCCTTGTCGGACGGCCTGTGCCTGTCGAACAGCACCACGCGGTCATCGATTGCGAACTTGGGCAACCGCTCTTTTGTTTTGGCTATGATTTCTTCGGAACTTCCCTGCAGGCTGGAAGCCACGACCAAGCGAGCGTCTTTTGGAATTTTTCCGCTTTCATAGGCCTTTATAAATGCGACGATGGCCCCATCCACGTTTTTGTTAAATCCTCCGCCCAAAAGCGCGACCAGATCGTTGTTTAATTTTTCGTTTGAGGGATTGCCGAATCTTGCGATGTCGACGCCTCCGTATATGACGGTGAATTTATCGCGCGGAATATCAAGCATGCTCATAGCATCGATCGCCGTGCATTTCGAGTTAGTAAAAATATGGTCGCTTAGAAATATGTTGAGCATGCCGTTTTTAACGGCGTCGTACCCCCACGATTTCACGTAAGTTTCGCGCCCGACGAACGGAATCATGTCGTGCAGAATGCCCACGGTGTATTTGGCGCAGGATTCACGTCTGACATTGCCCGCAATATTCTTCAAATAATAGGGACAGCCGATGTGAGGGTCGAAATAAAAATCGTAAACTTCACTGTCCGGATCGTCCAATTGGTCCAGCATGACCGCTTTATATTTTTTCAGAAACGCATCCTTTTTATAAAGGTGGGTGTTTCCTTGGTCGTAAAGAAAATCTATCCGCACCTTGCCCGTATCCTCCATCGCTTTTAGCAGGCCTAACGCAAATATGCCCGCTCCTCGGGTATAGGTGATATGTATAGCGTGGACTTCCACTAGAATTCTGATCGTCTTGTTCTTATTTTCATAATTTTGATCTATTGATCGACCTTTGTTAGCACGCAGGATGTATTCCGCGCGGGCCAATTGTTTTTTAGAAAGCACGCCTTTATCGGGCAGCGGCGCACCTTGCAGGACGCGTTTGCTTATACGTATGCCAAATAGATAGGTGCGGACGGCAACTGCGGTTCTTTTCTTGGCAAGAAACGGCAGGCCAAGGAAATAGTATTTCCTATCGCCGTTTGGGAATCGTTTCTTGTTTGTAAGTTTCAATTTAGTTTTACCTCTTGGTCGCATAATCGCTATTATGTGCCATGGTTCATTTTGTTGATTTCTTAAACATGGCCTTGTTTATATTTGATTTAGCCAGAACATTATAAGCATTCATTTTATAAAATCAACCTTAATTTTACCCCCCCCCACGCGAATAATCCTTTGATTATAGTTAAATTTATTATAGGAATGTAAACATAATAGCGATTATGCGACAAAAGGGTACAGAGGAGCATTTAATGAAATTATTCGGTAAAAGGCATCATAATGGCAAAACTAAGTACTATTTTTTAGGCCTGCCGTTTCTTGCCAAGAAAAGAACCGCAGTTGCCGTCCGCACCTATCTATTTGGCATACGGATCAGCAAAAGGCAACTGTCCGCCGTTGCGCCATACATTGATTCCAGTGTACCCAAACAGTCGGCCAGAGCCAGATATATTTTGCGCGCTCATGCAAATCGTTTTATAGGTAAAGATTATAGAAGTGAAAACAAAAAAATCACAGTTCTAGTGCAGGCCTGCCTTATACAGGTGGCGCATGACCGTGGAGTCGGAGTGTATGCGCTAGGTTTATTGGAAGCCATGGTGGCCACCGGTAAAGTGAAAATCGATTTCCTTTACGATCGCAATCAAAGGCCTTTGTGGCATGAAAACAAGTTTTGTAAAAACCACAATGCCGTGTTCTTTGAACAGTTGGACGATCCGGACAGTGAAGTTTACGATTTTTATTTCGATCCGCACCTGTGGCATTCATATTATAAGGACAATATAGCGGGCAGTTTGCAACGCATGTCGAGCGCAAAATACATGGTCGGAATTTTGCACGATATTACGCCGCCTATTTTTTGGGGCAGCCACTCGAAAAACTGGTATCTTCAGGCTTTTGCGGAAAACAGCCTATGCAACATATTCTTCGCCGACCATATATTCACTAACTCGAAATGCACGGCGATCGATGCCATTAACAATCTTGATATTCCCCGTGAAAAATTCACCGTCGTGTACGGTGGCGCGGATACAAGTAGATTCAGGCGGTCCGACAAGGTAAAATTAAACAACGATTTGGTCGCTATTCTGGGCGGGGATCCTAGAAAAAATGTCGATGGTGCGATAATCGCGTTTATAAAGGCCTATGAAAGCGGAAAAATTCCAAAAGACGCGCGCATAGTGATCGCGTCATTTCTTGAGAATCGCCATAAAGATGTAATAGATAAAATAAAGGGCCGCCTGAGGGAATCTGCGCCGAATTTCAAGCTTGACGGACGCGTGGTGCTGTTCGACAAGTACAGGCCGTCAGACAAGGAAGTCGGCGATATGCTTCACGCGTGCCGCGCCACAATATTCCCTTCTTTCTACGAAGGATTGGGTTTGCCCGTGCTTGAATCCTACGCTATTGGCAAGCCATGCATAGCATCCAACAATTCATCGGTTGCCGAAATAACCGCGCCAGAGTGTCAATTCAATCCGTTTGATGCAGATGATATTGCAAAAAAGATCATAGGGATATACACTAATCCGGAATTGGCGAAAAAATCCCTTAAGTTTGGTAAAGAGCTTTTGGCAGAAACATGCAACTGGGACGCAGTAGCTGCGAAAGTCGTGTCAAAGATGGAAGAGATGATAAAACGCAGAGAAGTATAAATGAAAAATCCTAAAGTTTCGGTGTTAACGCCAGTATGGAATACTAATCCGGTTTATTTGCGCGAAGCGATAGAGTCTATTCTGTCGCAGACATTTACGGACTTTGAGTTTATATTGATGAACAATTCTCCCGAGAATTCCGAGGTTACAAAGATTCTCAAATCTTATAAAGAAAAAGATCCTCGTATAGTGTACGTGGAAAACGAAAGCAACCTGGGAATAGCATCAAGCCGCAACAAGCTGATAGACCTTGCCAAAGGAGAGTACATAGCGATTTTCGATCACGATGATATATCTATGCCCAAGCGGTTTGAAAAGCAAGTGGTGTATATGGATGACAATCCTTATGTCGGGGTTGTAAGCTGTAACGCCAAATTCATGATCAATGGTCGTGGAATAACGAAAGGCGAAACTACGGATTTTCCATCAAACAATTTAGACATAAAACGCGGTCTAATGAGATACTGTCCTATAATGCATCCAGGTTCCATGATTCGCAAATCAGTGCTGGAAAATTCGGGAGTGCGTTACGAGGCGCAATATTCTCCGGCTGAAGACTATATGCTATGGATTCGTCTTATGGAGCATACAATGTTTCATAATCTTAAGGAAGCGTTGCTAAAGTGGAGGGACTTCGGCGATAACGCATCGTGTTTACAAAGGGAAAAGATCGTAGATGCTTCGGCCCGGGTCACAAATGTTGCGCGCCGCGAAAATCCATGCCTGGCAGATTCTGGATGCAGTCCCGTATTAAAACGCAAGGAATGGCTTAGGCTGTTCTTCATAATCCCGTTTATAAAAATAAAGCGCAGGCCTGACGGCAGAACAAAATATTATTTATTCGGCTTCTTCCCTCTGCTTTACGTTCGGTAAAAATAAACCTTGTTATTTGTGAAATTCGCGCTATAATTGATCAACCGGCGGCGTTCGTCGTCCGGATGCTCCACATTAATTTTATCAAACAAACCGTAAAACAGGGGACAATTCATGTTCGTCAAAGACCTTAAATTAAAAACCGCAAAGCAACTTTTGGCCGAAGCCGAAAAGCTTTCAATAGAAAATCCTTCGCAGCTTACCGCGCAACAGCTGCGCTTCGCGATCGCCAAGACTTCTATATTGAACGAGCCGACCGCGCAGCATATAGGCGAAGGCGTGATGGAACGCATGCAGGACGGCTTCGGATTCCTGCGCCAGCCCGAGGCAAATTATCTAGCGGGCCCCGACGACATATACGTCAGCCCCGCCTTGATCAAACAGTACGGCCTTAGGACCGGAGATTACGTGCAGGGAAATATTTCCGCACCTAGCGAGGGCGAACGTTATCTCGCGCTTAAAACCATAACCGCCGTCAATGATGAAGATCCGAAAGAAATCCTACAGCGCGTTTCGTTCGACGACATGACGCCGCTTTATCCCGATGAAATGCTAAAGATGGAAACCGAGGGCGACACTGACAAGGGCCGCTCGCTGTCCGCCCGCGTCATCGACCTTATATCTCCGACCGGCAAGGGCCAGCGTTCTCTGATCGTGGCTCCTCCGCGTACGGGTAAGACCGTCATGCTGCAGAACATAGCGCATTCGGTAGCGACGAATTATCCGAAAGTAAAATTGATCGTTCTATTGATAGACGAGCGCCCGGAAGAAGTCACTGATATGCAGCGTAACGTCAAGGGCGAAGTGATCTCGTCGACTTTCGACGAGCCCGCGACGCGACACGTGCAAGTCGCGGAAATGGTGATAGAAAAGGCCAAGCGCTTGGTTGAAGGCGGCGAAGACGTTGTGATACTTCTTGATTCGATCACGCGTTTGGCTCGTGCGTTCAACACGGTTGTCCCAAGTTCAGGCAAAGTTCTTACCGGAGGAGTCGACGCGCACGCGCTTCAGCGTCCCAAAAAATTCTTTGGAGCGGCGCGCAATATCGAAAACGGCGGATCGCTGACCATCATCGCCACCGCGCTGGTCGATACGGGTTCCAAAATGGACGAGCTTATATTCGAAGAATTCAAGGGAACCGGAAACTCGGAAATCATATTGGATCGCAAGTTGTCCGACAAGCGCGTCTATCCGGCAATCGATATAACGAAATCCGGCACGCGCAAGGACGATCTTTTAGTCGATAAGGCTACGCTGTCAAAGATGTGGATACTACGCCGCATAATAAATCCGATGGGTACGCTTGAAGCTATGGAATTTCTGCTTGATAAGATGCGTTCCACAAAAACCAACGCGGATTTTTTCAGTTCCATGAATTAGGAAAAACAGTGGGTATAAACGAAGCAAAGTTTAAACACTACGATCAACCGATAATGGAAGCCTTAAAAAAGCTTGTCGGCAGCGGCGGCGTATATGGAACCGCCAAGCAAGTCTTTTATGCGTTTGATCCGCCGTTGAAAGTGGATTTTACTACATTCAAGCGAAGGATTTCGGTAGGGAATGCAAACTTCAACAGCAAAATCTATGTCGAGTTTATGAAGTGCGTGGGTTCGGGCTATGATTCCGAACGGGATAAACGGATTGAGAGAGAAAACGAGCTTGTTATATCCATAATGAAACAGCTTCCGCGCATAGTCTACAGCGGTCGTCCCGAGTTGTTTGAAAAAATTATGAGATTCGACCCAGACATTAATATTAAGATGAGTTATAGAACTTTTTTCCGCAGAACTACAAAAGGAAACAAACATTTTGATGCTGATCTGCACTGTGAATTCATATCGCTTGTGAATATGCGTCGCATAAGCCACGGCGGATCAAGGTATATGTGACTCAAACGGATCAACCGCCGGCGGTTTTCAAATCTGCTATATGCGCAAGCGCCTTACTCTTGATTGTATCGGTAATCCTGTCGGATTCCTTTTCCGTCGGGATCAGTTCATATGCGTTCCAATCATAGTTTCTTCCTGAAAAAATCGTTAACCCTTGTGGCAGGGAAGTTCTTTGAAACACTTGCATAACGTGCGAAATTTCGTGGCCCGCAACCAATAAGGGCATGATGAAGCCGTAATCCGACATTATGAGATCTTCATTGTACAGGACTTTTCTAAGATTATGGTCGAATACGGCGACCAAAGTTTTTCCGGTTCTTTTTACGAATTCCGATCCCGGCATAAATTCAACGCCTTTATATAGTTCCCTTGCGTAAAGGTTGCCTAGAAAATCAGTTATATAAACGATGAATTCTTTTCGCGCGCCCAAGTCCGATTTATGCCATGAATCCTCGTTATGCTTGTCCCAGTCTATTTCGTTTTTCATCGCATTCCACATACGTTCCGCCACCAAGTCTATGGCCGGGTAATCCAGATCGAATTTTTCCCAAAACAGCGTAAGCGCGTATCTGTGTTCCAAAACCGGGTTTGCGACCTCGTTATCGTAATCATAAGCCTTCCAATATGCTTCGCCCTGAATGTTATTTAGAGTATTTTGCAGCTCCTCGAAATCATAATTTCGAAAGGCTGTACGTTTCAATTTTTCTGTGGATTTTGAAAAGTCCGTCATATAGCATTGTATCATAAACAAAAGAAAAATTGAAATGCAAATAGACCGTCTTCACAAGGAATTCGACAGGCTGCAGCAAAAGCACGGCTCGCCCGGACTTACCAGCATATACGGCGCGGGTTGCATAGCCGGGCCGAAAGTCTGCTTTGTCTTTATGAATCCGACCGGAAAAAATGTGGCAAGCGCGAAGACTTGGCGCGGGCTTAAAGCTCCGTGGATCGGCACGAAAAACACTTGGATACTTTTCAATTCCGTAGGTGTGCTTTCCGACGGCACGCTGCAAGAGATTTTATCGAAAAGACCCGAAAATTGGGACTATGAATTTGCGGACAAAGTCTATGCCGAGCTGGCCAAAAATAAAATCTACGTCACAAATTTGGGCAAATGCACGAAGAGCGACGCTTCGCATGTTCCTGATTCCGTGTTCAAAGATTATCTTGAATTATTGGAACAAGAGATCGTCCAGGTGAATCCTGAAAAAATAATAGCGTTCGGAAATCAGGTCAGCAGTTTGCTTTTGGGTAAACCTTGCAGGGTTTCCGAAATGCGCAAAAAATCCGAAGTAAAAATCATCAATGGTAAAAAATTCAAAGTGTTTACGGTTTACTATCCTGTAGGGCAGGGCATGCGGAATCTGCCCGCCGCCATTGAGGATATAAAATTCGCTATCGGGTAACTATATCCCTGTTTAAGTAATCCGCGTATTGCACAGGGTGAAGAAACGGGATCATCGCGCGAAAAACCACCTGGCATACTTCCTGCGAACGATCCAGGGCTCCGCGCGTTAGATATGCCAAAGCTCCGCCTTTGCCAATGGTATAGTCCGGGAACACTTGACGCATGGCTTTGGGCAAGGTGGCTCCGTTATGAATCAAATCACACACGGGCTTTGGCAGATAATTCCCGCCGCCACTTCCTTCGGCCTGCTGGCCTTTTTCGTTAATTATGCAAACCCAGTCGCGCATTATGAAAAGCCCCTGTTTTTGCAACGAAGACTTAAGCCCGCTTTCTATCCCGATATAAAAGTCATATCCGGGGCGATCGCGGAACAGTCGACTTGCGCGGCTGAATGCTCCGGCTCGGTTTTCTTCTTCGCTTTTAGGCTGTTCTGGAACACCGCTTGGAACTGATTCTCCGGTCACTTCAACTTGGCGTCCAAGCAAAAGTTCCAGCGCTTGGCGAACGCCGTCAACTTTTTCTTTGTTTTCCGTTCCGACCAACACTTTTGTCATGGCAAATCCTTTTCTCGATTATATACCGATAGATCTTGCATTTCCACGTATATTTGATATAATGCGTTAGTTTCCTATTGGGGGCCAAAAGGAAGAGAGAGGTCGGCGCCGCGTCCGCGCGGCGCGAAGCCTTAAGGCAAAAAACATTATTTTGCCGATTCGGTTGTTCTTTGGTATTTTGGTTAAAATCCGCAGATAAGAATATGTTCTTACTATCTAGGGTTGAAATGCTTGCATCTTTAATATATTCTTGATATAGTTCCTAGGAACAAAGGGGAGAAAAATGTTAAATATGATAAGAATAAAAGGTCTTCACAATTTACCTATGCCTTTCACGGATCTCAGCAGACGCGTTCATATTTATCCGCCGCTGTCAAAGAGAGATATGATTAGAAGGTCTTAGTTTATCGCTAGGAAAACAGTTTGACTTTTTTAAAATGCGTGATAGAATTGGCAGTTGTCGGCCCCATCGTCTAGTGGTCTAGGACACCGCCCTTTCAAGGCGAGAACCGGGGTTCAAATCCCCGTGGGGTCACCATCCTTGGCTGCTGCGCAGCTTTGGGTGGCGGGCCACCGCCCGACGAAATGTTTTGTATTGGCTAAGTAGCTCAGTTGGTAGAGCAAATGACTGAAAATCATTGTGTCGGTGGTTCGATTCCGCCCTTAGCCACCAATAAATCGATTTATACACGCCATCTACTTGGCGTTTTTTGTTTTTTAATTCCGGCATGTACTTATGGGTACACTAGCGCGGAATCAAAAAACTTCAAATACGCAGTATCTGGCATGTCTAAATCGATTTCTTTCAATAATTCGTGATATGTACATCATCTAGTTTGCGTTTCTTGATTTTTGCCACCGGCATGTACTTATGGGTATAAGTCAAATCTAAGAAAATATAAAGAAATGAACTTTTACAACTTTTGATAACTTGTTAAAGTTCAAGTCCTAATTCCATTACTTAAAACAAAAACACCCCTTCGGGGCATTTTTATTTTAAGTGGCGGGATTGACGGGACTCGAACCCGCGGCCTCCTGCGTGACAGGCAGGCGCTCTAACCAGCTGAGCTACAACCCCGCGAACTGGCTTATAATAGGGTATAATTCCGTAAAAAGCAAGGACAAAAAATCACCCCATAACAAGCTGCATAACAATCGGCGCAAGAAGCGCCGAGCACAAGCCAGCGATCACAATTGCCGTGCTTGATAAGGCTCCCTCGACCTCGCCGATTTCCATGGCTTTGGCTGTTCCCGCCCCGTGGCAGGTAGTGCCGATCGCAAGTCCGACGGCCACCGGGTGCGTTATTCTGAACGCTTTTATTATGATGCCGGCAAAGGTCGCGCCGAATATACCGGTAAAGATCGACGCTATCACCGCTATGCTTCCTATGCCGCCCGTGCTGTCCGCGATCCCAAGAGCGATCGCCGCGGTGACCGATTTAGACATCAGAGATTTCGCAAGTTCAAGGTCCATATTGATGAACCACGCCACTATGAAAACGCTTATTATACTGAACGCGCTTCCCATAAATATCGAAAAAAGTATCGCGGTTTTGTGTTTTTTTAGGATGTTTATCTGCTTGTACAGCGGCACCGCAAGCGCAACTGTAACCGGAGTCAGAAAGAACGACACATAACGCGCGCCCACAAAGTAATCAGAAAAATCCGCGCCCAACAAAAGTATAACCGCTACCACCATAACCGCGGCGGTAAAATGCGGGAATAGATACGGGATCCTTCTATATATAATAATCGCCAGGCAATAGGCGGCCAGCGTTAAGAAAAACCCAAAGAATAGTGAATTAGCCAGAAAATCCGCCATCATTTTCCGCCTCCTTCGCGCCTGCATTTCGCGATGCGAATATAGCGTTTTTTCTTAATCCTTTTTTCTTCAGCCCGGACGGTGATCTGCGCGACAAGTCCGGTAAAGCCCATGACAAGCACCGCCGTCAGAGCAAGCAGCAGTATCATGGCCGGCAACTGACCCCTCATATTTGCCGCAATCTCCATAAAGCTGACAGTCGGAGGAATAAACACGATCAGCATGACCGATATCATAGCCATTGACACCTTCTCGACCCATTCAAGTTTGATGATTTTAAGGCATAGCAGCGCGAACATAATGACAAGAGCATAGACGGCCGCGGGAATCGGAAAACTTATGATATGCGCCAGGATTTCGCCCGCAAGGGAAACGCCCGCAATTATCATAATCGGAACAAGATACTCCACTAACTTTCGTCCTTTATTGTAACGCCCTCATCTTTAAGCAATTTTCGCTTCATGTCAAGGCCCAGAGCAAATCCGCCGATAGTTCCGTTCGATGCGATTACTCTATGACACGGAATTTTTATAGGATACGGATTTTTTCCGACGGCGGTACCGACTGCGCGGACGGCTTTGGGATGGCCTATACGCCGCGCCAGTTCCGCGTATGAAATGGTTGTGCCGCGCGGGATCTTCATCAGCTCGGCCCAGACTTTTTTCTGAAAATCGGTTCCCTTTAATTCCATGTCCGCATTATCGGTTGACACCGCCCGCAAATCAAGGATAAACTTCCCAACATGGGAACATTATTTTATCTTTTGAAACAGTATTGGAAGAACGCGAAGGGGCGCCGCTGGATGGCGATTTTGTCTGCGTGCTCGCTGCTTATTTCCTATTCCGTCTGGGCTTTCGAGCCATTGTTGTTCGGAGCCGTAGTAAACACAGTTCAGCATTACACCGGGTCTGACGCTATAAATAAAGTCATACAAATTGTGTTCATTTGGATTGGGATTTATGTAGTGTACAACATGACCAACCGCATCGGCGGGCATCTTGCGAACAGGGTCGGGTATTATCTTAGGGCGCAGTACGTCGCGCGCAACTATCGCAAGCTTTGCCGTCTGCCGCTTAAATGGCACGCAGATCACCACAGCGGCGAAACCGTGCGCCGCATAGACCGCGCCGCGGACACCCTGGACGAGATGGCCGGAATGCAGTGGCGGTATTTTTACATATTCTCGAACGTGGCGGGATCCTTTGCGGGGCTTCTTTATCTTAGCTGGAAGGTGGCGCTGATCGCTATAGCCGTATTCGCGACCTTTTATGCCGCCATGGCGTTTTTAGACCACAAGCTTCAAATCAAGCTGGAAGAGATCAACGAACGGCAGAATAGAATACTTGCCGCCATATTCGATTTCGCCGCAAATATGCGGAGCATAATAACCCTGCGCTTGGGCTCGCGCACGGCGCGCGTGGTAGACGCCAAGGTGGAAACCGCCCGCTGGCCGACCATCTACGCCTGGGGAGTTTTGGCTCAGATAAAATGGACCGTGATTTCGTTCGCGTTCATGTTTTTGCAAATCGGCGTGGTGCTGTATTTCGTGCTGACCGGCCTTTATTCCGGCGAAGTCATAAACCTTGGAACTCTTGCCGCCATGTATATTTATCTTGATAGGATCGGCGCGGCGAACTATGACCTTACCGATCTGTATAACAGCATGATGAAGGACAAGGCCGCGCTGCTGAACGCCAGAAGGGTCGAAGGCGCCAAGGACGCGCCGGCGTCGCCGATAGCTCCGTCCAAATGGAAAAAGTTCGAGGCCAAAGGAATAAGATTCGCGCATGACGACAGCAGAGGCAAAGACATTATATGCGGCGCCGATTTCTGTTTTTCCAAGGGGGATAAAATTGCGCTTATGGGCGAATCAGGCTCGGGTAAAAGCACTCTGCTTGTTTTGTTGCGCGGACTCAAAGCCGCCACTTGCTGCGAGGCGTTTATCGACGGAAAGAAAGTATCCGGCGGGGTGGGCGTGTTCGCTTCCAATGCAACGTTCATGCTTCAGGATCCGGAAGTTTTTGAAAATACGATAAGATACAACATAACCATGGGGCTTCCCTATTCCGCCGCCGAAATCAAAAAAGCGCTGCGTTTGTCTAGGTTCGACCAAGTGCTTAAAAAACTTCCAAGCGGACTTGAAACCGACATACGCGAAAAGGGCGTGAATCTGTCCGGCGGCGAGCGTCAGCGCCTTGCGCTTGCGCGCAACATACTTGCCGCCCAAGATTCCGAGATAGTGCTGATGGACGAAATAACTTCCAGCATAGACGTAGAAAACGAAACCTTCATATACGACGCGATTTTGAAAGAGTTCAAGAATAAGACAGTCATAGCCGCAGTTCACAAGCCCGCCATGGCGAAAAAATTTGATCGAATAATCCGCATCGAAGCCGGCAAGGCTTACGATAAAAAATAGCTTGATAAAGCCAGAGCAGGTGATAAACTTTGGGCAACAGGGTGACGAGAGCAGCAAAAAGGAAGCACCGATATGACTATGATATTTGACGCTCACGTCCATGCCCGCGAAGCGGACTCGATCGAATTCAACGAAGTAATAGGGATTTACACCGCTTTATCCGGCGCGGTTTATATGATGAATTTTCCAAATCCGCTTGATCTGTCCAACGTATTCGAAGCAGTGGATTTTTGCAAAAAGTATTACGCGGATATAATGGAAGTCGCCGGAAAAGTCAATTCAAGGCATCGCGCGCTTTTGATGCCGGTGCTTAACGAAACCATGCGGCCCGACCAGCTAGAAAGTTTTATAAAAAGAGCTGATTTTCCGCTGGCGGGATTCAAACTTTTTCCAAAGGGGCAAAGCACGAATTCCGGCTACGCTCCCTCGACCGAGCTTGCGCAAAACCTGATAGACGTAGTACAGGCCGAGGGTTTGCCGCTTGCGCTTCATTTGGAAGACCCGGACGAACCGGACGCTTCGAAAAAAGAAGCGTCAGCAATAAAAAACATTCTGCCGCTTCTTATCGACAAGGACGGCAAGCAGCGCGATATGAAAATCTCGATCGAGCATATATCGACCACGGACGCAATACAAGCCGTGGTCGAGCGCAACCTGCATTGCACGATCACGCCGCACCATCTGCTTTGGTGCCAGGAAGATTTCGGCATAACCGATCCGTCGCAAGCCGAAGGCATTCTGTCCAGGGAATATCCGTATTTCTTTTGCAAGCCTTTGATCCAGACCAAATACAACCAGTTTTTCTTAAAGCAATTCTGGCAGTCGGGTTATAAAGGGATCATGCTTGGCTCGGATTCCGCTCCGCACCGAGAAGCGAATAAGATAGTTGAAGAAGGAAAGACGCCTTTCGCCGGAGCGTTTTTGGGGGACGCAAACACTTCCTACAATCAGACGTCGCTTGGCCGAGTGTCCGAGTATTCCAAAAACGGAGCCGAATTTTATTTGGGCGGCGGAGTGTATCAGCTTTCGTCCGCCATGCAGCCCGACGAGTCGAATCTTGTTAAAGTCAAAAATATCCTGACTTTGGAAAATTGCGGAAGGATCAAATAATAAATGCCGGCAACCGAAACAATAGTTCCAAGATCCGTAGTCGAGGTTGCAGATTCCAAGCCCGGTCCCGTCGTATCTTTTATAATCCCATTCCATAATGCAAAACGCTATCTTAACCGGGCGGTAGCGTCCGTGGCCGGGCAGACGATCCGCAACATAGAAATAATTCTTGTGGACGATTGCAGCACGGACGGCTCGGAATCCGTCGCCGAAAAATGGGCCGCCGCGGACGGTCGCGTAAAAATAATTTCCAATTCCGAAAACTATGGTGTCGCCGCATCGCGCAATATGGGCATGGACGCCGCATCGGGTGACTATATCGCCTTTGTTGACTCGGACGATTACATCAATGTCGATTGGGCCGCGCAGACGTTGGCCGCGGCGTGGAACCACGAAGTCGACATAGTGGTCGGACGTGCTGTGGCGTTATGGCCAAGCGGCAGAATGGACAATTATTTTCGCGGTTTTCCCGGACAGAAGATCGAAAACAACGTACACACGGGCGCCTATAATAAATTCTGCAGCTATGTGATCTGGGGGGTATTGTTCAACCGCGAATTTTTGACGCGGAAAAAACTTCGCTGTCTTTCATTCAAAGTAGGAGAGGACATCGAATTTATGTACAGGGCGTTTTCATTGTGCAGAAAAGTCGCGGTCGAGCTTGGGGCGGTATACACTTATTATCAGCGCCGCGACGGCCTGATGGGGTCCGGCGGCGGTGAAGACAAAGCTTTGGCTATCGCCGACTGCCAGCTTGGCGTCGCCGAAACGATACTAAGGAACTTTCGCGAATCCCGTCTTTACGACAAAGACGGATGGATGGGATTGGCTGAAGTTCAAATGATATCCGGCATGCTGACGTTTATGTTGTACAGTCAACAAAGCGACGAGGGAGACCGAATTTATCAAAGGTGGAGACGCAGCGTCCTTTCGATAAACCTGCGAAAAAACAAATCCGCCAAATGGTTTGAAAAACGAATAAGACGGCTTGTCGGGCTTGCTAAAACTCAGGGGGAATTTATGAAAATTGCAAAAGTTAAAATTACCGCGAAGAAAATGGAATATGTGCGGCGCATATCGTGGTTCCATTATATAAAGTTTTCCATAAGAAGAATGTCGGAATGGATTTCGGGCCGCTCCGAGAAGTTCGACAGCGAAAAGATTTTCGCCGAGGCTTGCGGCGCGAATTCGGTCGGTGAGGAAGAAATTTTTCAGGCTTACTTTCTTAAAAACAATATGCCGGAAAAAATAGCAAGGCTAAAAGAAGGGCTTGACGACGAGTCCAAGCAAAATATAGATATGTTTCTTAAAAGATCCCTTGTGTTTCCCGATTCTAAGATCGCCGGTAATTATAAGATAAGTCAAGAGTTTATAGACGCCATGCAGACCGGTCGGGACAAAGCCGATACGGAACTTTTCAAAAAGGACTTGCCCAATTACAAGCGGGAGTTCGCTTTGGAAGATGACGAGTATAGTTTGTGCGTATTTCTTCACCATCATGGACTGAAAGCAGCGGACGACAAAATTAAAAAATATATTTCAGGCAAGGATTTTATAGACGGAGGAGCTTTCGTGGGAGACACCGCGCTGATGCTAAGCAAGCATTATAATCCAAGGTCGGTTCATTCGTTTGAAATTTCGACAGAGAATATGAAGGCGTATAACAAGAATATGGAAAGGAATCCATCGTGGTCAAGCAAATGCCGTTTTGTTCCAATGGGGCTGGGCGGCGAAGTCGGGGTCGCATCCTTATACGACTGCGGAGGTTCCAGCTCAAGCATTTTTGAAAAAGGCGAAGACAAGGTTAAAATCACGAACTTGGATTCGTACGCCGCCGAAAATAATTTGGACGTAGGGTTTATCAAACTTGATGTCGAAGGCATGGGTCTTGAGGCGGTAGAAGGAATGAAGGATACAATAAGGAAACACCGTCCGGTATTATCCGTGGGAATTTATCATAATCCGACGGAATTTTTTGAAATACTTCCCAGACTCCGCGAGATTTGCGGCCCGGATTACGAATTCAAGGTAGTTCAGCTTTTCCCATTTTCCCACAGCAATTTGGACACGGCCGTTTTCGCTTATCCCAAGGTATGATTATTCCTCGACCGTGACGCCCATTTTTTCCCAAACGGGCATCATGGCTTTCTTGTTTATAATGCTGCCATCGGTGATTTTAAGCACAGTAATAATTTTTTTGTCCGACCTGACCGTCTCGGCCTTTTTCTTCGCAAGATAAACGGGGGAAGTTTTTTGCGCGCCCTCCTTGAACCACTGCGGAGGTCTGCCGCCCATCTCCTCCTCTTCCGCGATCCACGCGCCTTCGTCTTTGTGCTCTGCTATAACGCGGATTTCCTTGTCGGTTTCGATCAGTTCAATTCCGTCATCTTCGACGTCTTCTTCCTTGTCGTTTTCCTTATTATCGCCGCCGAAAGTCATGGGCTTGAATTCCATCGGCGCGAAGCTTGGCGCGCTATCTTTTTGCGGCGCGCTTTTCGGAGTCGGATCAAAGTCGTCCATCTCAAACAGATCGTCGCTTTCGGTCTTGGTCGCCTTTGCTGGCGCAGGCGCGTCCGCCGTGAATTTTTTAGGAGCTTCTTTTATTGTCTCTTTCTGTTTTAGGATTTCGGTAGGCTCGGTTTTGTTCTCTTTTTCTTCGGTTTTCTTTTCCTCTTCGACAACTGGCGGAATAGACTCCGCACGCTGCTTAATTTTTATATAAGCGTTTTTAAGTTCGTCCGGCAGATCCTTTTTAATTTCTATTTTCGGCGCGGGATCTTCTTTTGCTTCATGCTCGGCCGGCGCCTTTACTTCGGCTTTTTTGGGTTTTTGAAATCCTTTCCATTTATAGAATAACGTCGCCATGGCCGCGCCTATCGGCAGGGCGGCTGAAATGGAAATCAGCAGGGCGGTGCCGCGAAGCCCGCCAAATCCATAAGTGGCGGCAAGATGCCAGTGCCGCGCGGACAGCACGTCGAATCTAAAAGCAAGCCGCAGGAAAACTATGCAGAAAGTTATCCATGCCGCCCACCAGACGGCTTGGATTAAAATGACTTTAAACAAGGTTTTTGCTTTTTCCATGTGGCTATTATAAAGAATAAATACTATTTTGTCAACATATATTTAATACGTTGAAATTCACCGGCGGGGGGGGGTATAATGCGGCCTGATGTTAATATCCGTTATAATTCCTATTTACAATGTCGAGAATTACATTGCTCAGTGTCTGGACAGTCTGATCGCGCAGACTTTGCAAGATATCGAAATAATTTTGATAGACGATTGCAGCACGGATAATTCTTTGAGAATAGCTGAAGACTACGCTTTGCGCGATCCAAGAATAAAAATAATTCGGCAAAGTCGGAACATGGGGCCGTCCGCCGCGCGCAATATTGGAATAAGCCAATCGTCCGCCCCATACATCATGTTTTGTGATCCTGATGATTTTGTCCAGCCCGAGTTTTGCGAAAAAATGTTCCATGGTGTAAACTCTTACGGCGTAGATATGGCGGTATGCGGAACAAATGTGATTTTAGAGACCTCCTGCGATCCATTGGATGTCGAACAAAATATATATAACGACAAGCGCGACGTTGTTTTGGCGATGGACGACAGCGTGCGCTTAAACCTTAGCGTTGTGATATGGGATAAGATTTTTCGCCGCGATATAATACAGCAATACAATATCCGGTTTCTTGACAGCCAGCTGTATTACGGGGACAATATTTTTTCGAAATCATATTTCATGTTCGCCCAAAAAGTTCGTTTCATTCCCTCGAAACTATATAACTACCGCATAAGGCCGGAAAGCATCATGACTCGCACAAGAAATTACAAACCAGGCATGAGTCTGTGGATTTTGAAAACTTTCGCAGCGGTGTACGAGTTTGCAAAGAAACATGATTTGCTGGATCGCGATCGGAGGTACTTGGCAAAGAATTTCTTTATTAACCTTGGGTTTGCTTTCGAGTGGGAAAAGACGGAAAACGGCCGCAAGGATATTTACAAATTCGCATTGGATTTTATAGAACAAGAAAATCTGACGGGACAAGGTTTCTTTGCAGACTTTCGCCCGTATTTGAGAAAACTGAAAAACAGGACCTATTGCGGCGAAAAGCGTGGAATTATCAGGCGGATTTTCGGTTAATATAACGCTTGCGATACGGTTTGCGCGGTGTTAAGGTATAAGAATACAAGAGTTGAAAGCAATGATAAAAAAAGCAAAAAAAATCACCGAGCGAATACGGAAATTCATCAAGAACGATGACCCGGAAACAAAGGTTAAATGGATAATATACGGCCGCGTATGGCGCGAAATCGGCCGCCCTCAGCTGTGGGGCATAATTGCCGCCGTAGCCTGCATGGTAATAGCGGCCGGAGCAGAAGCGTTTTCCATAACCCTGGTGCGCCAGGCCATAGATTACGGTTTCACGGCTGACAACATGACGTTCCTTTACCTTTTGGGACTGCAGATCATAGCCGCTTTTTTCTTCAAGGGCGCGTTCGGATACGCCAATACTTTGATAATGGGCCGCGTCGGCTTGCGCGCCGGAACCGCGTTCCGCCGCCGCATATACGCGCATGTTTTGCGCCAAGACATGAGCCGGTTCAAGAAAAACAATTCCGGCGCGCTGATGAATATGTTTTCCCTGCAAAGCGCAGCGCTTATGGAGCTTGTGACAAAGGTGCTAGTCAATTTCATACGCGACTGGGTGACCATATTCATAATGATCGGACTTATGATCTACTATGCCGCTCCATTGGTCGTATTGCTGCTTTTCATAGTTCCCGGAGTCATGGTTCCGATGGTAATGATACTCCGCAAGCGGGCCAAAAATACGCGCAGATATTTCGGCATAGCCGCTTCCAGCGCCCAGTGGGTTCTGCAAAGCATTCAGGGAATAAGAACCATACAGGGCTACAACGCCGAAACCGATTCCAAAAAACGCATGGGCAGCATTGAAGACAAGGCCATACACACGCAGTATAAAAACATACAGCTGGACGGACTTCGCAGCCCTATAATGGAGCTTATGATAAGCCTTGGCCTTGCGCTGTCGTTGATCGTCGGCGGAGTTTTCATAACTTCCGGCCGCATGTCGATCGGAGATTTTACCGCATTCCTGCTTGCGCTTACCGCGGCCTACAAGCCGGCGAAAAGCCTGACTAACATAAGCGGAGGAATCCAGACCGGCCTTATCGCCGCCGAAGCTTTGTTCGGGTTTATCGATTCCGAGCCTTTGATAAAAGATAAAAAGAACGCCAAAAAATTAGACGCCTCGAAGGGTATAAATGTCGAGTTTGAAAACGTGGGTTTTTCGTTCGACGACGATCCGACGCGCAAAATTTTGAACGATATAAACCTGGTCGTGAAATCCGGACAGTCTTGCGCTTTGGTCGGAATCAGCGGCGGAGGAAAGACCACCATGGTAAACTTGCTGGAACGTTTTTACGACGTGACCGAAGGCAGCATAAAGATCAACGGCACCGACATCAGGGACTATGCTTTGGAATCTTTGCGCAGCAATATCGCGGAAGTGTCTCAGGATGTGTTTCTGTTCGACGGATCGATTGAAGAAAACATACGTTTTGGAAAACCGGACGCCACCCATGAAGAAGTGCAGGAGGCTTCGCGCATAGCCAACGTGGACGAGTTCGTGCAAAAAATGCCCGAGAAATACAACACCGTAATAGGTGAACGCGGAGTCATGTTAAGCGGCGGCCAAAAACAGCGCGTCGCGATCGCCCGCGCGGTGCTTAAGGACGCTCAGCTTCTGTTGTTGGACGAGGCGACAAGCGCGCTTGACACCAGGTCCGAACGCATGGTGCAGGAAGCTCTTGCTAAATTGATGGTCGGCCGCACAAGTTTCGTCGTAGCGCACCGCTTGTCCACCATAGTCAACTCGGACATAATCTGCGTCATCAAGCAGGGTATAATAGTCGAGCAGGGGACGGACGAAGAATTGTATGCGCTTAACGGCGAGTACACCGGTCTAAAAAATCTTCAACTCGCTAAGAAGGACAAAGAATCCTAAGCAAATATTTCAATTTCGCGCTAAATCGTTGATTGCCTGCGGGAAGCCGAAAATTATGTATTTGTTATACACTGCATTTCGCCTTCCCTTGGCACTGAACGATTTATTATCGAAATTGCGATTTGCCTGGATTCTTTGAGTTTATTCATCGAATTTGTGGCGGCTCTAATATTCTTTGGGTTTATAATTATTGACAAAACATTCATAAAGGTTTATAATCCTAAAAACCATAGGTTAAATTATGAAATTCGAATCCGTATTAATGGGGTCGGAACTTTTTATAAGGGGCTTTCTATCTTCGGCGATAGGCGGTCCTGTGCAGTGTTTTTTCGAAGGCCACCGAGTCGCATCCAAAGGCGCGAATTCCAAATTAAGCGTTGTTGAAAATATGGTGTACGATCTAAATCCGACGTATGAAAGCGTTGCTTGGTGCATAGGTATCGGCGTCGGGACATTGGCCGTTTTACCATTATCTTTGGCTGCCGGTCCAGCGGGCCGCTTTTGCGGCGGCGTTCAAAAGGCTGTTACCGGCATGGTCATGGGCTAAAAATCTCTTGCATTCATCGTATTCGTCGTTATAATGGGCGGGTTACTCGGGTGTAGTTCAGTTGGTAGAACACCGGACTGTTAATCCGTATGTCGCTGGTTCGAGTCCAGCCACCCGAGCCAAGTATTACAGCCCTTTGATTTTAATAGAGAATCAAAGGGTTTTTTCAAGGAATAACAAGCACTTAGACCACTTAATGTCGTGCTCGTAAATATCAATCTCAATAATTCGTTCTTTTTTAGATTGTCCGAACAAGCCATAAGGTTTCCAGCACCTGCAGCGATTTCAACTATATTTGTCATTGTTTTGATAGTTTCCGAATCAGGTAGTTCATATTTCTTATAAGACTCTTCAAGGTCTGCTCGTTCTTTCTTTAAGGATTCAAGTTTGGAATCGTGTCTTTCTTTTGATATTTCATTATCTAAGAACTTATTAAAAAGTGCTTCTTCTCTGCCTTTCAAGGTCGTTAGTTGAGTTGCTATGTTCTTTTGAATGTTTTTTATATGACCTGTCTCTTTTGATACATAGTCCTTAATACCTGCCTTGATTTCATTTAGTGCTTTTTCAGGAACTTTTATATTCTTAAAAATCTCTTCGTGAAGTTGGTCTAGTATGACATTTTCATTTACTAGTTCTTGTTTGCAATTATCTTTCCTACGAGTGCATCTTAGAATAACATATCTTTTACCATTTCTCTCGTGTGCTTCTGGCGATATAGTGCAACCACAAGTTCCACATTTCATAAGACCGCGAAATATAAAAGGAATTTTCTTATATCCTAATTTGAAAGGAACTCTGGCTTTTCCTTTTAGTATATCCTGACATATATTAAATAGTTGCCTATCTATCAAAGGTTCGTAAATATGTGGGATTAGTTTGCCTTTAACAAGCATTTCCCCATAGTAGAAAGGATTTTGAAGAACATTCCATATTTGATTTCTGCTTAAAGTGCAGTTTGGATTTTTCTTTTTCTTCATATATGTTTTAAGACCCATAGCCTTAGCAAGAAGTTCAAGACTCTTTAATGTGTGCTTTCCAGTAGAGTATTCTTCAAAGAGTCTTCTAACCATTGGACCATAAACATCGTCTATTTCAATATGTGCCTTGGTATCACTGGTCTTTGATATATTCTTGTAGCCAACAGGTGCAAGACCAGACCAGATACCTTTTGAATAGAGATAATTTTTACTTCTTTTGACATTATCAGATATATTGTTCGTATAGTTTTTTGCTAACATAACGAATATATCCCAAATCATAATATCAGAACTTACAGAATCCTGTTTGATTGTGATGTTTTCTTTTATGAAGTGAATTTCAATCCTTCCTTCTTTACGAAGTTCGTCTAAGATTGGACTTTCATTACTGCTTCTTTGAAGTCTATCTACACAATGAACGACAATAGCAGTTTTCTTTTTCTGCTGTTTTACAAATTCTATCATATCGTAAAATTGCTCTCTTGGACCACGAGTTGAAGATTCTGTAAAAATAAATCTATCCTGTTCAAGAATCTCAAAACCTTCCTTTTCACAATAGTTAATAGTGGCTTCTTTTTGCGCGTCCTTAGAAGCACCTTTTTCTTGGTCTTCTGAAGATACACGAACAAGAATTACCGCTTGTTTGCACTTTTCGTTATTTTCTATATATTTTTGCTTTCTTGGCATAGTATGCTCCTTTGGTTCTTATATGGTTATATTATACGATGTATCAAACCAAAAACGAATCAGAAAACTCTCTGGAAGCGGCGGAAATCTCAATTATTTTCAATAATTAGGTTTCTGGAAACCATATTATTTAACAAAATGGATAGTTAAATATCCTTTTTATTTTGGTCTTTCCTGTCTTCGTGAAGTTTTAGCAACTCTTCCTTTCTTTTCTGCTCCGATAGGATTTCAGAACCAATAGCAAAGAATTTAATAAGATTCTGTGCCATAGTGTCTAGTTCTTGGTCTGTAAAGGTTTGTCCTTCATACCAAGACGCTATAATTGCTTTTAAGTTTGTATTATCGTATGTCATATATTATAGAAGTGTCTGGTTCGTGAATTGCACGACCTGAAACTTCCAAATAGTGAAAAATATCTTAAATGGCTGAAATACTGGAAAAAATCTGATTTACTTTTTAATCCTTAAAAGTTATAATCTAATGAAAGGAAAGGATATAACGAATGGGTGCTAATTCGGCAGTTAGGAAAAAGGAATATATGGAATCAGAATTAAATCTGTTTCCAGATGTTTCTGTATTTCCTACAAAGCACCCGGTTCTTGAAATAAGAACAAATCCACACTTTACATTTATAGACCTTTTTGCAGGTATAGGTGGGATTAGGCTTGGAATGGAAGCAGCGGGGGGACATTGTGTGTTTTCTTCTGACTTTAATAAACACGCTCAAGAAACCTATTTTAATAATTTTAATGAAATGCCTGCTGGCGACATAACAAAGATAGATGAGAAGTCTATCCCTAAGTTTGATGTTTTATGTGCCGGGTTTCCCTGTCAGCCATTTAGTATTTGTGGAAAACAAAAAGGATTTGACGATGTTAGAGGCACCTTATTTTTTGATATTATAAGGATTGTTAAACATCACCAACCCAAAGTGCTGTTTCTTGAAAATGTTAAGCATATGATACATCACGATAAAGGAAATACACTAAAAGTCATTTTGCAGCACCTTAAAGAATTAGGGTATTATGTGTCCTATAAATTATTAAATGCAAAAGATTTTGGAGTAGCACAAAATAGAGAGCGTATTATAATTATAGCAAGCAAGGATAAAGAATTTGACTTTTTACCTATAAAAACACGCGAATCTGTGTATTTAGAATCTGTGCTAGATAAAGACACAGACGAGAAGTTTTTGGATAAAAAGGAATACACTCTTTTAGATAAAAGTCGGGTAAATAAAAAAGATTCAGGACTTATTTTTGTTGGCTATCGTAATAAAAACATCTGGAAGAAAGGGATTAGGCCCAACACAGAACATTTATCAAGAGTGCATAGACAGCCTAATCGTATCTATTCAGCAGAAGGGAAACACCCAACTCTTCCTTCACAAGAGAGTTCGGGCCGTTTCTTTGTTTATATACCTAAAATAGATAAGGTTAGAAAATTGACAATTCGGGAATGTTATAGACTTATGGGCTTTCCTGAAAATTATAAAATATCATCTATAACTTCAGAAGCATATAAACAGGGTGGTAATTCTGTATGTGTGCCAATGATAGAAGAGACAGCAAAAGAAATCGTAAAACAACTACTAGATAACTAAAAGGCGGGGATTATGGCAATAGCAACTTTGAAAAGAATATATGAAATTGCCAGTTCTGGAGCAAAAGTTGCACTTCCACGCTCTATAATTCAGCATTTAGATAAAATTGCAGAAAATGCACTTAATCAAAAAGGAGTTTATACAGCCGTTATAACTCTTGGTGTGTATAAAATTCTCAATCCTAAGCAAGATATAAGAAATCATAAAGTAGAATTGCCAGGTGGTTTTTCTGGAAGAAGTTTTGATACAAAATACATTACCCCTACGCTTATGGAGTTAGAATTGCCACATATGGCAGAAAGTGGTTGGCTTACAAGGTCCATAGAACAACTTGCGCCTTTTGATAAAAACTTTCCTGGAAGAATCCGTGTAGTAAAAGAATCATTTTTAGAAGTTGTGGATTTTATACAGAGCAATCCTAATCAGGTTGAATCTGCACTAGTTTATTTGATACAGGAAGTTATAAAGAAAAATGAAGAAAATAGAGTTGAGATTGTGCCTATTGCCAATCCAGATAAAACAAATATATCTTTAATAATCTCAATGCTGAAAGAGCATTTTGAAACTAATTATAAGACACATAATGCTGCAAAATTGCCTGTTATAGCATTTCATTCTATTTATGAAATGTTGATAAATGAATTGAACAGGTTTAACAAATGCAAATTAGAACCATTGGGTAGTCATACAACTTGTGATAGGACATCAGGCCAATCTGGCGATATTCAAATCTTTAATTCCAAGAATAAACCTTTTGAAGCAGTTGAAATAAAACTTGGAATCCCTGTTGATAACCAACTTTTACTTCGTGCCAAAGAAAAGATTTATAAAACTGATAGTTTAACTCGTTATTATATCTTGTCATCGGTAGGAGTAAAAGAATCTGAAAGAACACAAATAGAAAAACAGATTATAGAAATTCAAGAAAAGCACGGGTGTCAAGTTATCGTAAATGGACTTTATGATACTTTGAAATACTACTTACGCCTTGTGTCTGATTTAGATGTATTTTTGAATAATTATGCAAGGAATGTATCCAAGGATAAGGAATTACAGCCACAACATAAACATAAATGGAATGAGATTTTAGAGAAAACAGGTCTAGCTTAAACTTCATTTTTGCCCCGTAGTTTTCTATTTTTAATTTTTAAGATTGCGTGATATATTATTACTCCCTGCTTGTTGGAGCAGTTTTTTTTAGTCTCTGTCTCTGCTCCTACACTTCTCAAATTCGCGTTTTGGACTCAATTTAGGTCTCACCCTAGCAAGTATATACCAACAGGTCGTTTCGTGGTTCTGGGAGTGCTTATGGCTCGTTCAAGGCTATGTTGTGGGGATAGAAAACGTTCACTACTCATTTCTAGGTCTTTCTGGACTCAAATTTAGCAAGAATGGTTGATTTCTGGGAGAAGATGAACCATAGGAGCGTTTTTTAGTTCGTTTTTGTTGGGATACACGATATAAATAAGATAGTGAATAACAAAAAGGACAAACAAAATGAAAAAACAATTTGAACTATGGCTTGAATCCAAAGGCTACTCATACTTCACACCTGAAGGAAGACCTTCTACTATTTATGACTATGTTAATCGTGGTCTTAAAAGAGTTTGCAGAGAAGAACATCTTTCACTTTTAGAAGTTGCAAAGAGAGTAGATAGACTTTTACCTGCTTATCAGTATGGAAAAAAATCTGAAATAGGAAAATCTATTAGTCGTTCTTGCAGGTCTTCACTTGCTGCATTCTCTAAATTTGTAAAAGAACAAGGAATAGCATAATGTGGTATGTAGAATTAAATGGTCGTGTGCTTCCTAATCCATTCCAAAGGTTTAGTGATTGTCTTGCAGAATGTAATCGTCTGTCTTGGGAAATGGTCGCAGTAATAACAAGACCAGTCCACGAATCAGATTTATAAAAGAAGCCACTTTTAGAGTGGCTTTCTTTATTAGATTGTTTTTCTTCTGTAATAATTAACTGAATCAAATGGCGATATAAAATCTATTATCTCACCAGTATCTTCATCTATAATAACACCAGTTGCATAATTTCTTTTTCTTTTTACTTGTTTAATAATTACATCTCGTTCTCTTGCTGAATCTTTTGTAGTATCAAAGTATTTCTGATATACAATCGCTTCGTCAGGCAAATCATTACATTTTTGTAGTTTTTTATATAATTCTTGTCTAGTCATAATTATTCTCTATTGGTTTAAGGTTATATTCAGAACTTCTTGCTCTGAACTTCAAAATCATAATGACGCGGTATTGTATCAATGTAAAACAGATAACTTCCAAATAGTAAAAATAGCCAAAGTAGCAGAAATCTAATAAAAATAATTAGGTTTTATGAAACCATATTATTTACTATATAGATTAGATAGTTTATGGTCTCAAACTGGCTTTTCTGATAATCCTGTCATTATTCTTTCTAACTTCTGCACTAAGTTTAATCTTAGTCTTAACAGGAAATACATCATCAGGATAGATTAGATTGTCTATATTTACAAAAGAGCGACCATTATCAAAACAAATCTTAAATTCTTTTGATATATATTCTGAAACACCATTTACATCATATATAGGCGAAATAACCATATTATGATGATGTCTTTTAGTCTTTCTTATTTTTCGGTCGTTTTGTTCTTTAATAAAGATTTCTATTTTGATTATAGGTTCAAGGTCTATCAAAGTCTTAATAATATCTTCTTTCTTAAATCTATCTGTTTTGAGACCAAGTGCTAAATGAGCGTGTCTTTGGTTATTCTTAACTTCTTCTACCAACAAGAAGGTAAAGTGTTTTTTATAAGATTCTATCCAATGAGAACCAAGCAATTCAGGGAATACTTTATTAAATATAATATGTGTTCTGTTTATCAAGTCTGCTCTTGATAACTTTCTACCAAGATACCAACGAAAAGAAAAGAATAGTCCATTATCTGTAATTATGTCTGATAGCCATTTATGAACTATCTTAATGTCTTTAATGTATCTTGTATCGTAGTTGTTATATTCTTGTTGTTGTATTGTCTTAAAATCTATCATTGTATATCCTTATGGGTAATAAAGTTCTTACTATGATTTTTTTGAAATAATCATAGTTTTGGTAGTTTTTACATATAGAACCCAGTATCTACACACTTTCTATATTGTGTATAGAACGCGAATTTTATGAAAACTTGTGCTAAAAATTTCTGATTTGGAAGTTTAATGTGAGAAATCTGTTGTTTTGAAACTTCTATATCAATAATGTGGATTTGCAAAACCATATTATTTTGTGCTTTATATTACTGAAATGTTGATGTAAAATGCAATAAAACAAGGAGAACACTAATGTCTAAGACTACATCTTCTGCACTTTCTACAATGATTGCTCGTGGAAATAAAGCAAGAAAAGCCAAAATTGATATTATTGAAGATAAAAAAGTTGCTTCTACTATTAAAGAATATGAAAAATCTATAAAGTCAGGTGAAAAGACGCCGGAAGATTTAAGAGACCTTGCAGAACAAGTATCACCTGAAAAGCGTGATGAAGTGATAAAAGCGGCAATTCAAGCAGGTGAAGATTTATTAAAATTTGAAGTTAAGATGTCTAAGGAATTTAATGAAAGAAAACTCACCTCAGGCAGGCCTTCATCTAAAAAAGAGAAGACACCAGAGCAACAAGAAAAACTAACCATTCAAGAAATGGCTAATTTGTATAAACTTGGTAATAGAAAAAAGAAAAGCAAACAGACAGGTTATAAAATAGCACAACAGATATTAAGACTTGCTGATAATGAAGACCTTGTTGAGGAAGAGATTAGAGAAGCGTGGGAGAACCACGACCAACCGCCTACAAGGGCTAGTGTTATGGTTAGAATAACAAAACGAAACAACCAAAGAACTACAACTACACATACTCCACAAGGTGAATATACTGATGATGTAGATATAGAAACAATGGAAAAACTAACTCCAATTCGTGCAACTTCCTTATTTGCTAATGTTGGAATATCTGAATTCTATCTTGAATATGCAAGAGTAAAAGTTGTTTTGGCTAATGAACTGCTACCTGAAAGAGCAGATTGGCATAAACATACTTATCCTGATTGTGAAATGATAGAAACGGCTGCTAAGAATCCAAAAACAGGAAAACTTGAAAGGACTGGCGATATATACCTAAAAGAGATACAAGACGAAATTGTAAGAAAGCATATAGATAAAAAGTGTTGTATGATAATAGCAACTCCACCTTGTCAAAGTTTTAGTAAAGCAGGAAAGAGAGACCTTAACAATCCAAACGACCCAAGAACTCCATTATTTATACCTATGCTTGATATAATTAAACGACTTGGTGATAATAATAAGTATGTTCTTATTGAGAATGTTCCTGAATATGCAAAAGCAGCACCCGATTTTCTTGGACTTGGAAAAGATAAAAATGGTAAAAAAAGAAGTATAGTTGAATATATCATACATAAACTTGAAAAAGACCTTGGATATAAAGTAAGCGACAAATTTATAAATGCTGCTGACTATGGCACTCCACAATCAAGAGAAAGATGTATAATACTTGCTTGTAAAAAAGAATTAGGCGAGTGGAAGTTTCCTGAAAAATCTAAATATAGTATTCCTTTATGGAAAGCAATAGGACATCTTCCTGCTAATCCAATTAAAAATGAACTTGTTAAATTAGAAGAACCTATATTCTTTCCTGCAACAAATAGCAAACTATGCGGTTTAAGCGATGAGCAAGCGGAAGATTTAATCGGAATGGATAGTTCAAATTTAACTGATGACCAGATAAAATTTTTGATACATACACCAACAGGGAAATCGGCTCACGATAATCCAGATGAGTATCTACCTGTTAATAAAGATGGAAGTCCAAGCGAAGCAAAGCATAAAGCCAGTTTTTCAAGAGAAGATTGGAATAAACCAGCAAGCACGATAACAAGTGATAGTGGATATATTGGAGGCCATAATACAATTCACCCAGGTCGTCTTATGACAGACGGGACATATTCAGACCCAAGAGTTTATACTTTGGCTGAAATCTTAATTTTAACTGGTTTCAATAGTAATTTTTGGTATCAGGGAATGAAAGTAGATAATGAGTTTCCAAAATATAGAATACCAGGTTGGGCTTTGGTAAGTAAGACTGGTCTGTATAGCGAAGCATTAGCAAGGGTAGTTTTAGGTGAATCATTTTTACCTAAATTGGCTATGAGACTTTGTGAGACTATTCCAAACAGACCTAATATATCACCAGACAAACCAAAAATCTTTCCTAAGTTTCCAAGAATAACAGGTGAATTTTCAACAGGTCCATTATTTACACTTCCACCAATTACTGGTAAAGAATAGTCCTACTGGATTTGACCTGTCTCTTAGGAAGCCCCTATATAAGAAAGCGAAAATAGGCTAAAAAGAGTCCCCTACAAGGAGCAACAAGTAGGGGACTTGGACTTCACCACCTTGTCAGGCTTCTAAGTCCAAACTCAACAAATAAGCAGATTTTTGTTATTCTGGTCTATCTCTTTTAACTTGTCCTTGAATAGTTCAATCTCTCGTGCTAAACTATGAAAAAGGTCTGGATTACTGGCTCGTAAATTGCAAGTTATCCCGAGCCAAGTATTACAAGGTCGTCTATTGGGCGACCTTTTTCTATGGTGACCTTGACTTTCGGACGATTTTTACTGGTTCGTGAATTACTATTCAAAAAAGATAGTTTTTTAGACCTTTACGAACTCTGGTTAGGTTTTCCAAGGTTTTTAGAGCGTTATCCAATAAAAACGCGAAAGCCGACCATCTTTTTGGTCTATCTCTGTTTTAGATAAAATCCCACCATTATGCTCAATAGTTTTCCAACTTGGGGCATTATTATCATTACAGGTTAATAAGACTTTTTCAATTCCCATTGACTTTGCTTGTTTCAATGTTTCAGCAAGTAATATATTCGCATATCCTTTACCACGAAATTTTGAACCAGTCGAAAAACCAATATGGCCTCCGTGCTGTTCCAATGCAGGTGTCAAATAATGTCGTAATTTACTGAAACCGACAGGTTCATTATCAATCCATAAAACAGATGTTGTTTGTGGCACACGACCTTCTTTTAATCCAATGCCTTTGGATTGCAAATCTGCTGTCTTTACCCATTCAGCAAAGTCTGTTTGGGATAAACTATGCGAGTGATTTTCAAAACCATTTTCACTCGGTATAGATTGAAATAAATCATAAACAGCCATTGCATCTTTTTCTTGGATAGGGCGAAGTTCTATTTTCATTGTTTTGTCCTTTGATTTCAGCATTTTAATTTGTTTATTTATGAAATTCAAGTTTTTATAAAACTTCTATTCGTTCCTTAAACAAGTTAATCTCTCGTGCTAGTTCAGCAAAAACATCTGGTTTATCGGCTCGTAAATTGCAAGTTATCCCGAGCCAGGTTTTGCAAACGCCCTGTAAATGGGCGTTTTTGCTAGGGTTTGCTTGGCTTTGGGCGAGTTCGTGAATTCTATTTCCAAAAAGTGTATTTTTTAAGCCTTCACGAGCCCGTACCAGCAAAACCAAGCCTTTCGGCCAGTTCGTATCCTACCGCCCTGTTTTTGATATTTCTGTTTTACTTGTTAGGATTGCTTGTTATAATTAAGAAAAAGGATTTATAAAATGGCATATTGCATTATATTTTCAACCGCTGGCTCACAAATCGAGGCTGATAAGATAGCGGCAGCCTTATTGGAAAATCGTGTGGCATCGTGCGTCCAAATGACACCTATACAAAGTGCTTATCACTGGAAAGGCAAAGTTGAACGAGCAGACGAAATTCATTTGGTTGTTAAGACCCGGGACGAGTTATATCCGAAAGTTGCAGAAATTATAAAATCCAACCACTCTTACGAAACTCCACAAATAGTTAAGATTCCAATTACTGATGGTTTACCTGCATATTTAGATTGGATAAAGAGCGAAACAAAATCATAATATTTCCTTAAAAGCCTTAATTTGTCTTGCAAGGTCGTTAAATATTTCATAATCATTAGCTCGTAAATTGCAAGTTGTCCCGAGCCAGATTTTGCAAGCGCCCTGTAAATGGGCGTTTTTGCTAGGGTTTGCTTGGCTTTGGGCTGGTTCGTGAATTACTATTCAAAAAAGATAGTTTTTAAGGCCTTCACGAACCCAACCTTGGATTTCCAAGCCTTTCAGTCAGTTCGTATCCTACCGCCCTGTTTTTGATATTTCTGTTTTATTTGTTGAAACGGCTTGATATAATAAAATAAAACAATTGAGACATATATGAAATCTATCAAAATTGGAGAGTGGGATATAGAATACGATAAACAGGCAACAGAGAAAATCTATGCGGCAATTAAGCCTTATGCGTGTGATTGTATTTCGTGCCAGAATTATCGTAAAGCAACAGAAAACATTCCTTCGGAAATAAGGAATTTATTTGATGCTTTTGGGATTGATTTTTACAAGGCAGCAGAAATTTATGATTGCAGTGCAAAACAAGATGATAAACTGATATACGGTGGCTGGTATCATTTTATTGGGCGGATTGTGGGGGAAAAAGATGGCAAAGAAAATGGTATGTTGATTGGTTGGTATGAGATAACAAAAGATTTTAAAATAACATTTACCAAAGATTCAGCATTGATTGATGAAAATTTTCCAAAAGATAATATATGCCAAATGGAAATAGTGTTTAATCTTCCTTGGGTTTTTGAAGATAAGCAGTATTTCAATGAGCTATAATTTTATTAAACATCTGAATCTCTCTTGTCAGTTCTGTAAAAACCTTAGATTCATCCGTCTCCGCTGCGCTACGCCGCGACAGGTTGGCTCGTAAATTGCAAGGAAATTAAAAGGGTGAATCGCTCCATCAATGGTTCGCGCTTATGCGCCAGTAGATCGAACGCTCTTCCTTTTTGATCCCGTCGCGCGTTTGTAAATAATCCGGAGCCATAAGCGTTCGCGCATAGATCAGCGACCAATTCAGATTTCTTCCGCCATAGTGCAGGCCCGCGCCGACGCCGGCCATTTTTTTGCCCAATAAAAATATCTTGACAAATGGCGGGGGGGGGTAGGATTGCTCTGAAACTATAAATAATAGGAGTTTATCATGGACGATTTAGTAACACTTAAAGATGGAAAAACCTTTCCAAAATTTATGGTGAATGTTTTAAATTTATCGTTAAGCGGCTTGGCGAAAAATCAGCCGATCGCGTTGTACGAACTTGCTATGGTATGCCGGGATCCTAATCATAAAATATTTGGAAATGCCGAACAATTGTTAAAAGAACGCTCGTTGGTCGAGCCGGACGGAAAGATAAGATCCGAAATCAGAGCGTTCGTTCTGAACGCGGTTGAAGGCGATGGTGTAGAGATGAAGCTTGTTAATCCGGTGAAATTAGAAGAAGGTCAAGCGCAAGACGGCCCCGCAAGGTCGGCGATTAGAAAATCCGCGGACTTTGAACTTTATAAAATAGTCAGATACGAAATAGCTGAAGTTTTCTTTCAAGCCGTAGCCGAACTGAACGAAGCCATTAAAGGCAAAGGCGAATTAAACATAGGCAGACGAGACGATAGCGTTTCTTTCAATGCCTATTACAGTCAAGTCAACGGATTGTTTATGGAAGAATATTACGGCACGCCGTCTTATCTATGGACTCCTTGGGGCAAGTATGATTTCAGAGGAAGCTGTTCAAGTTACGGCGTCAATGACGAAGATTTACGAGAACGGCTTTATCCAAAATTAGGCGGCGTAATAGCGTTTCCGGAACGCCGGTCGGAAATGGGAGTGCACGGTCCCGTCTACGCGTTGAATGAGATAAACGGCAAGCCTTTGCCCGCGCCGGAACTTTTGGAAGAGAGCGCATTTTTAAGTTATAAAAACGCGAACAAAGAGTGGCAAGGATTTGAAGCTCGGTATAGGGAATGGATGAGCAAGCAAAAAGTAAGGCAATAAGCGAATTTCAGATCACCTTTATAGCCTATCTTTTTCCGAATTTTAATCAGTTTATCAATTAAATTTGTTTTTGATTCTCTCTTGAATAAATGCGCCTTTTATCTTAGGATAGAGGCATGAATAAAAAATTATTTACTACAAAAGACGGCGTTAGGCTGGCATATTTTGATGGCGCGGTTCCCGGTTCAAAAATCGGGCTGGTTATAGTTCACGGACTGGCCGAACATAAAGGAAGATACGAGGAATTTATCGATCGGTTGAACGCCGCCGACATATCCACGTTCGCCCCCGATCTCCGCGGTCACGGAGAAAGTTCAGGAGCGCGCGCCTGCGTACCAAGTTTTCAAAATTACTTATCGGACTTGGATGAATTCGTCCGCCACATAAAAATGGCGCATCCCAAATTAAAGATAGGCCTGTTCGGGCATTCGATGGGTGGATTGATCGCCGCCGCATACGCAGGCCAAAGCAAGTTGATAGATGCGCTGATTTTATCCAGTCCGGCTTTGCAGCGACGCAGAATATTGCTGCCTTTATATATTTTTCCGAACTGCATTCTGGGAAAAATTAGGATCAGTAAATTTTGGTCGGAAAGCAAAAAAATGATGAATGTCGCAAGGCGGGATCCGCTTAGCTCTATGAAATTCACCATGCGTTTGGTAAAAGAATCTTTTTTGAAAGGCGTCAATCTTGCCGACGTAAACATAAAAAATATTTCTGTTCCCGTCCTGATGATGGGCGGATCCGGGGACATAATCGTGAATGGCTTGGATAATGAATTCAAAAAATTTTGCGGCCGTGACAAGACTTTGAAAATTTATGCCAAGGCCATACACCGCGTAGTCCAAAATGCCGCCAAGGACGAGGCGATTCCGGACATAATCGACTGGCTGAGTGATAATGCTTGATTTTTGTATACGCTTTTATAAAATCGGCGAAAGGAGTAAAAAATGGAATATATAATAATCGGAATAATCGCTGGATACCTGATCGGCAGCATTCCGTTCGGTTTTATTTTGTTGAAACTTGCGGGCCTTGGCGACGTGCGCAAAATCGGAAGCGGCACGGTCGGCGCGACCAACGTCATGCGCCTCGGCGGATTCAAGTTCGCGCTTGCCACTTTCATACTTGATTTTTTGAAGGCGTTTATACCGGCGTATTTTCTTGGACCATGGGCGGGCATCGCCGCGGTAGTGGGGCATAATTATTCAATATATCTTGGAATGAAAAGCAGCGGTAAAGGCTTTTCGGCATCAGGCGGGGTTTTGACCGCGATCGCTCCGATCATGCTTCTTCCATGCTTCGCCATTTGGCTTGTCATCGCGCTTGCTACCGGTTATTCGTCTTTGGCCGCGATAGTTCTTTTGATAATCACTCCGCCGTTTGGATTTTTGATTTCGAACCAAGTCGGCGCAGCGCTGGTCACGCTCGGGGTCATAGGGCTGTTCGTGTACCGCAATAATATCAAGCGCCTGCTTAACGGGACCGAGCCTAAAATCCAATGGCGCAAACCAAAATAATAGTCGGTTGACAATTTGCCGCCGCCGTAGTATTGTGCTGCGTGAAGAGAGCAGGATGTAGGGCAAGGAGCTTTACTATGATAAAACCAACCGACGAATGTGTTGCCGTACTTTCCAATAAAGAAATATCAGAAAATGTAATGGAGATGACTTTCCGCTCTCAGCATATAGCCGAGAACGCAAAGCCCGGCCAGTTCGTGAATATGGCGGTAAGCACCGATAAGCTGCGGCGACCGTTCACCATATCGGGTGTTGATTCGAAAACAGGCGCCGTCACGATCCGCTATAAAATAGTCGGCGTAGGCACCGATATATTGGCAAATAAAGAACCGGGTGAAAGCATATACTGCATGGGACCTTTGGGCAGCGGGTTCGAAATAGAAACCGGCGAAACAAACAAACACCAGATATTTATCGGCGGAGGCATGGGCGCAGCGTTTATCCCATTTGCGGAAAAAGCCTTGGATTCTTACACTCCATTCCACACGATCATAGGCGGCAGGACCAGAATTGATGTAGAATTCTGGGAAGAACTAACAAAGCTCGGCGTGAATATAATGACCGAAGACGGATCTTTCGGAGATAGGGGCCTTGTCACGGACAAACTTAAAGAGCTTATTTGCTTGGGAGAAAAAATTGGAAAAATATTCGCCTGCGGGCCGGTCGGAATGATGAAGGCCGTGTACGACATCGCCAAAGAATTCAACGTGCCTTGCGAGTTTGCGTTAGAGGCCGAAATGGGCTGCGGCTACGGCGTCTGCAAATCCTGCACCTGCATGGGCTCGGACGGCCAGCCGGTTTCGATCTGCAAGGACGGTCCGGTCTTGGCCGGCGATGCGATCGACTGGGCCTATTTGAAAGATAAGGAAGATTTTAAGAAGCGAATAGAAGTAAAATCACCATCCGAAGAATCTGAAGAAAAACCGGCCGCCAACTTTCTGAATGATTTTTTACCAAATCCGTATGTCGCCGCCTCCGGTTGCGTCGGGTTCGGCTTGGAACAGGAAGGACTTACCGACATGACCAAGTTCGGTGCGATAATGACCAAGGGGATCACGATGAATCCCCGGCCTGGAAACCGCGGCACGCGCATCAAGGAACTTCCCGGCGGCGGAACCATGAACTCGATCGGATTGGAAAATCCCGGAGTAAAAAGATTTCTTGCGGAAATAGACAGAAACGTCCGTGCTAAATACTGGAACAAGGACACGAAAATCATCGCCAATATTTCCGCCTTCGGCGTCGAGGAATTCAGCGAAATGATCGAAATGCTTGGACAATCTGAAAGCATACACGCGTACGAGATCAATGTGTCCTGCCCGAACTTGGGTAAAGACAAAAAGATCATCGGCACCGACGCACAAATGGTCTTTGATGTAGTCAAAAACTCGGTCAATGCAACCTCTCTTCCGATCATAGTGAAACTGACTCCGAACGTCACCAACATCGCGGAAGTGGCGCTTGCTGCTCAGGAAGCAGGGGCGCAGGCGATTTCTCTGATCAACACAGTCGTAGGGTATGATATAAATCCATACACCGGACGCGGCACATTCTTCAACGGCGACGCCGGAATATCCGATCACGAAATAGTCCGCAACATAGCCTTATCAAGAACCGTAAGCGTAGCGAAATCTACAACGCTTCCGATCATCGCGGGCGGCGGAATTAAAACGGACAAAGATATTGTGATGTTCGCATTAGCCGGAGCGGACGCCTTCGCAATAGGCACCGAACTGCTACGCAATCCAGGCATTATCGAGGCATTGCCGTCTGCTGTCGAAGGTTTTCTGAAAGAACACTGGGGCACAAGCGACATCAAGGACATCACAGGCAGGCTGTTCCTGGACAACGAGGGCCGCACCATAGCCCAAGCCCGCGCCGCATTGCAACGCTAGAGGCGGCTTATAATGACCCATCAGAAAGTAAAAAATTATTTCATGACCACGGGCGATGTCGTTCGGATAATCGACGGCAAGCCCGACGTGTCGTCCAGTCTGACCGCCGCCCATTACGAGCTTAGGCAGAACGTCGCGGGCTTCTACCTTAAGCGCGCCAAGCCGTTCGGAGTTCCCGCAAAAATATTTGGCGATTCCGATAAACATGTGAAAAGAATACTCAATACTTGGAATGATCGCGATTCCGGCCTAGGTGTTTTGCTGTCGGGCTTCAAGGGGGGGGGTAAAACTCTGCTTGCGAAAAAAATAGCGAACGAGTGCGTTCAAACAGGCATACCTTCCATAATGATAAACGATTCTTTTTCCGCAGGCGGCATCGCCGAATTTTTGGGCGCCATACCGGGCAGGACGGTGGTGATATTTGACGAGTTCGAAAAAATATACGGCAGATCCAGCGGCGACCAGGACGGCATGCTCACTATGTTCGATGGCGTGAAAAATCCGGGAAACAAGCTGTTCCTTCTGACCTGCAACGAGACAAGCAACGTAAGCAGTCTGCTTTTGAATCGTCCGGGCCGCATGTTCTATCATATAAAATACAAAGAACTCGAGGCCGAGGAGATAGAGGCCTATTGCGATGAAAACTTGAAGGACAAGAAATATACGAAAAATATAATTTCCCTTGCGCTTGTGATACGAGGATTTTCATACGACATCCTCAGTAAACTGATCGAGGAGATGAACAGATACAACGAGAGCCCGTGGCAGTCGCTTGGCTATCTGAATATCGAGATATACAACAGCAGTTCATATTTTATCGGAAACTTTTTCGATAAAAACGAAAAAGAATATGTATGTTATAATACAGACGGCGAGCGCGCCGCGAATGATTTGTATTTCAATCCGCTGACTGACGAGATTTCGGTATATTGCAATTTCGGAGGAAAGAAAAAATCCGAGATCGAATTCAGACCTATAGATTTTGAATGCATAGAGGGCGATAAAATAATCATGAAAAACAAGTCCGGAAGGCTGGAACTAACCAAGCCGATCAGAGACTTGACCGCTGTGGAATTGCTGGGCGGCAAGCGTATAAAATAATTTTAAAACTTATAGCTTGCGCCGATGCCCAGCATAAACTGGTCTTTGGCATAAGTTATCGGCGACTTCGCCGCAGGTCCCGTCAGGCGCATATATTCGAACGCGACGTCGATCGAAATATTTTTCGTTACAAAGTATTTAACAAGCCCGCCCGCGTCCAAGCTTTTCAAGCCTGCGGACGGATCGTATAGTTCGTATCCGAACTTGTTGTGCTCGACCTCGGTCACACCGAAATAAGTCTGGTTGAAAGTTTTGCTTCCATATATGGCGGTCGCGTAAAGCGTCAAATTAACGCGATCCGAAATCTCGTCCCTCCAGGCGATTCCAAGGTTATAGCTGCTTCCCCTTACGCCGTGCATCAACCCGTCCGTCATTCGGAAGTTAAAAACAAAAGGATCGAATTTCAATATGGTGTTCAGCGTTGCGACCGGCCGGATGTTTTCGATATATTCGAAAGTGTCCCACGATTCTCCCAAATTCCGTTTCACGCGCCAGCGGATCGCGGGGGCAAATATCAAAGTGCGAGTCTCCTCGACCGGAACATAAAGTCCGACGCCCTGGAAGGTCTCTGCGAACAAAGGTCCGTACTGCAGGTCCACCATAGGGAACCAATAAGGCTCGTACTTGGATGCGCCCATATATTGCGGCCCGATCAGCACCATTCCTCCGACCGACGCCTTCAGCTGAAAGTCATCGTCGGCCAATGCGCCCAGCGGCGCCAAAGCAATAATTAAAATAATCGCTTTCCTAAACATCGTGTCTGCATTATAATACGGCCTATGAACAAAAGTAAACTGTTTCTTTGGTGCCTTTACACTTTCGCGAACTCGATAGTCTTTGTGAATTTTCTGGTGTATTTTTCCAAGTGGCTGGTGATAGACGGCGGTCTGTCGGACATGGCCTATAACATGGTGTTCGTGATTACGGCAATCGCCTTGCTGTTTTCGGCTCCGGCGCTTGCGGCCCATACGGACGTGTGCCGATCCCGCCGGTTGTTCCTGAACCTTGCCACGATAGGCACGGCGGCGGCATATCTGATCGCGGCGCTGGCAGCTATATACGGGGCGCACGTTATAATAGCGTTCCTTGCGCTTATGGCGGGGCAGTATTTCTTTCAGCTGTCTTATATATTTTACGATCCGTTGCTGAACGACTTGTCGGATAAAAAACACCGCGCCGCCGCCAGCGGCATAGGACAGTTTTCAAGCAACGCCGGAATGATCGCCGGGCTTGCCTTGTCGCTGCCGTTGGTCTCCGCGGGCGGAAGGCTTGCTCCGCTTATACCGTCGGTCGCGCTGTTCTCGATACTTGCTCTGCCGCTGATGATCTTTTACCGCGAGAATATCGACAAATGCAAAATGGTCGCCGTTAAGCACAAAATAAAGCTAGGTTTCGACTGGAAGAAATTTAAGCGGTTTGTTCTGACTTCGGCGGCCGCGCCGATCCTGATCGCGTTTTTCTTTTACACCAACGCGCTGAATACTATTACGAACAACTACGCCATATACGCGAACCGGGTCGTGGATTTGTCGGATGAAATGACTTCTGTGATACTGATCGTCAATCTGATCGCGGCCTGCCTTGGCGCCTTGGGCATAGGATTCATAGGCGACAGGATCGGCGCGCGGAGATGTTTGATGTGCATATTATGGACCTGGCTTTTGCTGATTCCGGTGATAGCAATAGCGAACACTCAGTGGTTGTTTTTCACGCTGGCGGTGCTGCTTGGCCTTACGATCGGCGCGGGCTGGGCGATAAGCCGCGCTTATGTCAGCACCAGTCTGGGCAAGGACGAAGTCGGATACGGATTTTCGTTCTATACGATATTCGAACGGTTTTCATCGACCATAGGCCCGTTGATATGGGGAGGAATATTGCTATCAGGGGCCGGATACAGGGTCGCGATGCTGTCAATGGCAGGATTTATTCTGATCGGAATAATCGTCTTGAATCGCGCAAAAACTTCAGCTAGAATCCATCAGGAAAACAAAAGGAGAACAAAATGACGAAACTTATAAATATGGTATGTCTTCCGATAGTTATAATCGGAGCCGTGAACTACGGTCTTATGGGGCTTTTCGGCATAGACCTGCTGCATTATCTGAACGGCGCGACGTTGATTCAGGCCGCCCAGATCATCATCGGAGTATCCGGTCTTGTTGTCGCCGCGGGCTACGCTCAGAAGTAAGGCGACAAAAAATATTGGGTCGCTTTTCAAATCGGTCTATATCGTCCACTACCGTCGAAAACCCGACACGTCGTGGCAGCCTATTAGGCCTACGCCGGTCAGGTTTTCTAGGTATTGAACGATCTATCCTCGATTTGCGGCGACCATAATATTTTTTGAGTTTATTAAAAATTGAGAAAAATTGCGATATTTATCTGCGCGCTTCTATCCGCCTGCGGCGGAGGGTTTGAAGCGCGCAATCAAAAATTCATGAAGGAATTCTCCGACGGCGAATATGCTCGCGCCGGGGAAATCATGGTTCCGAAAAAAGAAGAACGCTATCTGTCCGGCCTTCAATGCGGGGCGGGTTTCATGTGGGCAAATTCGGGCGACCGCGCCCAGCAGTGCTTTGCGATAAGCGATGAAGCCATTTTAAATTCTCCGCGCGGCGATTATACACCTCTTGCGTTCGAGCAGATAATGCTGAACACCTACCAAGGAATTTCGGCGACGGTCCTGCGGGACGGTCACGCGCGCGTATTCTTCAACCGCGCCTATCAGCTGCAGGTCCAAAGCGTTCAGGATGCGGCGAAACAGATAGACAATCTTGCCGATGAATTCAGAAGTTCTGCAAGGAAAATCCCCGGCATGCCGCCGCTTGAAACGATCGTGAACGACGTCAGCCGCGATCTGGACAGGAATGCGGAAGTCGCCGCGATGTCGGACTTTGTGAATCCGTACGCCACCTGGCTGGCCGCAATATACCGCGGTGTGAACGGCGATCTAAGCAATAGCGAAAATTTTCTATCGCGTGTCGCGGTATTCGCTCCGGACAATAAATTCGTATCGGGCGACATGGCCGCGATCAGGTCAAGACAGCCGCAGGTATGGATAGTGCTGGAAGACGGTCTTATGGGAAAACGCACGGTGCAGAAACTTGCGCCCAGAACTTTGCAGCAGTGGAATATAAATCTGTCGATACCGGACGTTGCGAAAGGCACCAAAGCCAAGGGCGAGCTGACGATCAACGGGATAAAAACCCAGCCGCTTGCGGACATGACGCGGATCGCCAAAACCGACCTGTCGAAATTCCGCAGGCGCGACATAATAGCGTCAGTAGTATTTGAAATCGCAAAAGTGGCGGCGGCTGGCACCGCGTTTGTGGCTTCCGAAATCACCGCGCATTCCAAAGCCGCAAACCAGCAGGCGGCAGGCGCTTTCGCATTCGCCCTGCTTGGCCGCGCCGCGCTGGTGGCTATTATGGCTCAGGAAAAAAGCTGGGAGATGAAGGGCTGGGAAGCGCTTCCGAACACTGTTTCCATCGCGCGCCTTCCGATGCCCGCCAGCCGTAAATTAAATATCGACGGCGTGGGCCAAGTCGAAATCCCGGCGGATATTAGGAACGCGGTCGTCTTCGTAAGAATTCCCTCGACTAATGCGAAACCAGGAGTTATAGTAGGGAAGTTGAATTAGGCATTTTTTGGGATTATAATAGGCAAACTAAACTAAGGAGAAACGACAATGAAAAAAATAATAATATCTATTTGCGCCGCGCTGATGCTTGGGGCCTGCGCCGAAACCCGCGTTATAGACCGGAACGAGTCTGCAAACTGGGTGGCGGCGGAACTGACAAGCCACGACCTTGAACGCATGGCGAAAATAATGCTGGACGATCTTTTGAATAACGAGCTGTCCGGCGACAAGCGATTTATAATGGAAGTCGCGCAGGTAAGAAACGACACAATGCAGAAAATCAACACGGCCGACCTGACGGACTATATGAGGCGCGAACTTCGTAGGTCAGGCCGCGTCCGGCTGACCAACCTTCACGAGAATGCGTCGGTCGCAGCCTCGCGCGATCTTGCCAATAAAAGCATAATGGACCAGTCCACCGTCATGCAGCAGGGCAGGGTTGTCGCTCCGGACGTCAGCCTGTTCGGAAGAATCCAGCAGCGCGACTTCATGGTGGACGGCAAGCGCATGATCGAGTATACATTCTCGCTTGCGATCACGGACCTTAAGACGGGGCTCGAGATTTGGAGCAAACAGGAAGTCGTGACCAAGCTTACCCACCGCAACCGCCGCACCTGGTAGTAATAGTTAGCGTGTGATCATAAATATGTATAAACAAAAACCACGATAATTTGTGGTTTTTGTTTAATTTAATAACGTAGATACTAACGCATGACAAGACAATTTCAAAGAAGAATTGAAGATTTTATTTGCCAGCGTTGCGGTGCGAAAGTTTCCGGCGACGGTTATACAAACCATTGCCCCGCGTGTTTGTATAGCAAAGATGTTGATATAAATCCAGGAGATCGGGCTTCCGAATGCCAAGGTTTGATGGAGCCTTTGTCTGTAGAAGTTAAAAAAGATCATTATGTTATACTACATAAATGCACTAAATGCGGGAAAGAGCGAAAAAATAAATCCTCAAAAAAGGATGATTTCGATATTATTTTGAAAATTTCCCAAAATGCATAAAGGTTCGGATAAAATTCCGTGCGATCGAACAAAAAAAGTTCCCCGCTTTCGCGAGGAACTATCAAAGCATTCAAGGAAGGAGGAAGGAAAGGAGAAACGAATGCCTTAATCTGTAAAAAGTCCCGGGGCCTAGAGGAGAGAGAATGTAGGAGGGAGTCTAGTTCCCCGGGTTAATCGCCAAGGGCTTTTTCCCTCCCCCTTGACATTGACAAACATACAACATCTGTGTCATTTGTCAAGCAATTTTGTCGTAGTATTTTCACATATTTGGTAGTTTTGAATAAACTGGCTTAATTCAATAGGATGTTAGATGTTTTCGCCGGCGATAATTCCACTGGCAAAGGCAAAATGAAGGTTAAATCCGCCCAAATCGCCCGAAACGTCCAAAACTTCGCCCACAAAGTACAATCCGGGGCATAATTTTGACTCGAAATTTTTTCCCGACACTTCATCCGTCGATACTCCGCCCGCGGTAATTTCAGCGCTTCGAAATCCCATAGTCGTCATTGACCCGGCCGGGATAATAAAATTTTTCAAGCGGTCCGACAATGCGACAAGCTCGGAATCCTTATAATCGGCAAGCGGCCGTTCGTCATCGCCGGCAAACCATTTCGCAAGACGCGCGGGAAAATGCGATTGCAGTACGTTGAGCGCTCGTTTTTTACCATCGGTTTTCTTGGAATCTATCAAAATATTTTCCGTGCCGGGCATAAAGTCGATATGCCAATCCTGACCCGTATAGAAAAGTGAAGCGCGGTAAGTTGCCGGTCCTCCTATACCCGAGTGCGTGAACAACAACGAATCTTGGATTTCGTTTATTTTGACCGGCACGGACATGCCCGCGAATTCGATTGGAAATATTTTGGTTTTAAGTGCGACAAGAGCAGGGCGGATCGGCTCGATTTTATGTCCGAACTGTTTAGCAATTTTGTATCCGACGTCGGATATGCCAAGCACGGGAAAAGATACTCCCCCGGTCGCGATTATGACTTTGTTCCCAATCCATTTGGAATTTACATGGAATTTATTGCCGCATTTTTCGACCTTGTTAATTTTTGCGTTCAATATAAAGTCGGCCCCAATCGCGTTTTTAAACATCGCATCCGCCAAGGTTTTCGCGCCGTCCGCGCAAAAGAATTGTCCGGGGGCTTTTTCGATGTATTTAATTCCGTGCGCGTCGGCCCATGCAAGAATATCGCGCGGTTTTACTTTTGACAAAGCGGAAATTACGAAGTTGGGATTTTTCCCAAAATACCTGGGTTTATCCGCCGCAAGATTTGTGAAATTGCACCGCCCTCCGCCTGCGGCCAGCACTTTGCGCAAAGGCTTTTCGCCCATATCCAGAATCAGAACGCTACGGCCTTTTTCCAAGGCCGCCCGCGCGGCGCTTAACCCCGCCGCACCCGCCCCAATAATTATAACGTCATAGTTTTTATCCACCGCCACCGCCGCCACCGCCACCGCCGCCGCCACCGCCGCCGCCACCGCCGCC
>Ga0123356_10000335_pt1 | contig 54218 bp, 54 predicted proteins | sample TergutEmb28metaG_2_FD_92546 | JGI IMG/M metagenome (GOLD analysis project Ga0123356, IMG submission 92546) | Embiratermes neotenicus P3 segment gut microbial communities from Petit-Saut dam, French Guiana - Emb289 P3 | ecosystem: Host-associated > Arthropoda: Insects > Digestive system > Gut ...
ATGCGTGTCTGACAATTGAAATTCGACACCTGCAATCGTTCCGCCCATTTCGCTTTCTTTAACAAATGTTAAGGTTGTATTTATTTTAATGGGGGCGTTATTAACTATTACCGGTGTGTTGGTGTTATATGTTGTGGAAAGAGAAACCGGTATCGGGTCGGGGTGGGGCGTGTATCCGTCCGGAGAAGATGTTTGAATAAGGTAATAACCGGTACTCAACACGTTTGGTGCGGAGTTAATGGTATATGGAGAAGTCTGTGTCATTGGTAGATTATTAAATGTGAGCGTTCCGCCTGTAGACGTTCCGCTATCTATCATGTTATCGTTTTCGTCATATAATTCAAAGTTCCCGACAAGCAGAATTGCGTTACGGTCACCGTCACGCAGGGTCACGGTGATTGACGCACTGTGGGGGTAGTTAGTCCATGCTACGTTAGGAAGGTTTGTTGCACTGTTGATTTTCGAGATTGTGTGTGTTCCCGATTGATAGTAAGTTGCAATTGTATTAATTTCACGAATTTCATAGCTGTGTCCGCCTAATAATCCATTGAAAATGACACTGCCGTTGCCGGTGCGTGTTTGTGTGGCGACTTGAACAGCGGGACTGTTTGTTGTGTCCCATAATTGGAATGTCACTGTGTCACTTGCACCAAGTCCTGTTTTATTAACCGTTATGCTCGGGCGGAAGAAGACATTATTGGCATAATACGGTGTTGCGGGCATTGTTACGGTTCCGTCTCGATTGACAATAACAGTAAAGCTTGTCGGTTGAGTGTGAGAATTCACCCCGTTTGTCTGTAGGGTATTGTTTTGGGTTATAGTGTATGTGCCGTGCGGTAAATCTGCAAAAGTTACCACTCCGCTTGCGTTTGTGGGTAGGTTAGTGAGGATTACACTGCTAACAGTCGAAGAGGTTGTAGCCGCTCCGTTCACGTGTGTGAGTCTTGCGGTGAAATTCGCTTGATTTTCACCTAAGGGAAGAAAAATACCGGAGGGGGATGCAATATTAATAACCTCATCGCTTCTTGCGGTGAAGCTGAAGCTTGCCGTTGCAGGTGCGTTTGTTACTGTAATAGTAGTCGGATTATTAGCATCACTCGCTCTTGCTGTAACTCTGATTGTCATTTCACTGTCGGTTGGAGTGGTGGCATTATTAGGTGTAACGGTTACTGCACCACTGCCGTTGTTATGACTGTGGTATCTTAATGAATCGGCGACATAACCGTCCGGATAACTGACTTGTTTCAAGGTGTAATCTGCATTCGGACTCAAGGGATAAAGCGTGACTTGACCGTTTGTACCGGTTTTCACCGTCATTTCGAGGATTTCGACTCCGGCAATGTTACGCCACACCTCAAATTCAACATTGCTTAGTTTTACGTCGGGACGCATACTGTCTTGAAGTGTTAAGGTTATTGTAGCAAGTCTGTTGCTGCTTCCGCCGCCGCCACTCCCGATTACAAGAGTGTCACTGTTGTCATCAACCTCAATATCTTCCCATGCGAAATTGATTTTGTTTTTGAGGGGGACGGTAATTCCGGGGGCAACAACACAGGTATAGGTTAAGATGTAACGGTCACGGGCGTTATCGGACGGGAGGTTGACCTTGAAGTTTGCGGGGTAGTCCGAAAAGTCGAAGATTTTCATTTCCTTTTGGTCTGTACAATCCTCGTCATCCTCATCACATCCGGCACAGTCACCGCAATCATACAAATACCATATATCGTCGAATTTCCATATATTAGCATCCCCGGAAATTGGTGAAAGTGTTCCGTTGGCATTAACAGTCGCCCGAACGAGTTGAACACTCTCAATATCAAGCCTTAAGCCGGGTGGCGATTCGTCGATAAGGACATCACGGTCGGCGGGAAGAACTCCCGTTGGGTTGAGAATAACTCCGTTGACGTTAACATCAACTCTATAGTTATACTCGCCAACCGGTGACGGAGTTATACGGGTCTTGTTCAATCGAGGATTGGCTACTTTTTGAGTGGCAGCTGCTGTCGGTGATACTGTAGAAAAATCACCGCCGAGAACAAGAGTTGCAGAGTTTGTTATATCAATGTTGTTTGTTGTTTTGAAAGCATTAGCCAATTCAAGGTTGGTAGGGTCAATGGCTGTTCGATAGGTAATGGTGTGGGTCTCGGTACCGTTAGGGAGGGTGATTGTTAGAGTTTGACCTGATGCTGACGCAGTTACACCTCCTCCGGTTATTGAACCGGGAACATATGTTAGTCCGAGCGGAAGTACGTCTACAATTGTTGCACCCGTCAAGTTCATTTTATTTTGATTGACGACGATAGTCCATGTAATTTCGGGGTTTTGGGTAGTGGTGTTATAAGTAACTGTCGTACCGATTTTGGTCATCATTTGGCTTGTTGTGGTCAGCCACGCCGAGGCTGTCGTGGTGGGAATAAGAATAGGTGATTCAGGTGTTCCGCCGGCTAAGACCCCGCTGAACGAAACAACATTATCAAATCGCCTATTTATCGGGGTGTTTCTCGCATGGTCTGCCACTCCGACATAGGTGTCAAATTCAAACCAAAGTGTGTCTGTCCCGATTGCACCGACAGTTACTGTTAATGTACTCGCACCATTGGCTGTTGTTGTAGATATTCGTGTGTCACCACCTTGAACTGTAAAACCGCCCGCATAAGTCTGCTTATTATTGTTCGGGTTATGTTCAATTGTCAATGCGGCGAAATTATCGGTAATAGTTCCCGAGGCAATATTAATTTTGTGAGGGTTAACTGTTACACGCCATGTTATTTTTCCGGTGGCACGGTCATATCCCATTGCGTTTTTCTGAATTACATTAGTGACAGCACCGCTTGGTTTGCTAATTGAGGGGCGTGTGAATGTTATTGGGCTACCGGGTCCGGGCCCGTAAGTCCAGTATCTCCAGTCGAAGTCAATCCATGCGTTATTGCTACTGTCAAAACCTCCGACAGTCGGATTATCAAAGTAAGTATCAGCTATTTTTGTCCTGTATGTAACAGTGTATACAGAGGCATATACAGGGGAGGTGGGTTCACCCCTCGGTGGGAATATAACACGGAACGAGTAATCATTGGGAAAGGTTCCTCCGGGGGTTTCGTTAATTGCAAAGCCTGTGCCGACAGGAGTAGGAGATACTGTTATGCTACCCGAAACAAGTGTCATGCCTGGCGGGAGCTTATCGTAAAGAACAAGGTTGGTGAGGTAGCGGTCATTTGTGTTAATTGTGATTGTCCATTCCATTTCACGCCCGATTTGTTTGCCGACTTTCCCCATCCACTGCCTGTGTGCAGCACCGACGGTTACTGAAGCGGTTTCGGTGCGAAGTGCGGTGGGGTTATCCTTTTCAAACACCTTGACCTCATTAGTCGCCGTTATGTTTTCTGTTGCTGTTGCTGTGTTCAGTTTATCGTCGGATATGCGGGTTTCATATCCCCAATTATCGGGACTGTCTGTGGTGTATGTTATAGTTGTAGCGGTTGCGGTTGTATTAACCACTACTCCTGCGTGTTCGTATATAATTCCTGTTTCCATGTCATTAAAGCCGCTTGAATTAAAATGCGGCAGTGATTCGAGAATAAGAGTATGAACCCTTGGGTCAAAGGTGTCTGTGAAAGTAACAGGAAGCTCGGGGTCGCGACTGTTGGGTCCTGTTGCTTCGATTTTTCCTGTAACATAAGTAATGTTCCATTCAAATCGATTGTCTTTATAATTTCCGGTTTTCCCTAAAAACATGGTTGAGGGCTTGTGTTGGTCGAAATAGAGGTTTAAAACTTTGTCCGGTGTCAGTGTTATTTGGTATGCGTATTTTTCTCCGATTGCAGTTGCGTCAAATTGGACATTAACCTCAATCCAGCCGTTTTCAATCTCGTCACCGTCATAATAACCATATGCAGCATTAGTCCAGTAAGACAAGGTGTCGTCAAAAATAACCTGCAGGTTGCTCCCCGAAGCATTAAGCTTTGCAAATTCTAAGTATACCCCGTCGAAAGAACCGCCGATGTTACGAGGCAGGTTTGTGCCCCAGGACAAGCCGGCAGGGAGAGCTATCTCATATGTTTTATTTGGCGAATCATGGATTGCCGTTAATTTGTCCGGAGGTATTACAAAATCAATCAGTAACGACATATTGCTCGCCATGAGGTCGGGAGGTATAGCGTCTCCGTTTTTAATTTCTGAGCCGCCGCTATACACCGAAATATTAACTATATTAACTGCACTGATAAAGCTCCCCGTAACGGCAGCTTGTGCACTGAAATCCAACGGCACACCCACAAATAGTTGCAAAGTCAATGTTAATATCAAAGCCAAAGATAACGCTAATTTAAAATTGGTTTTAATAGTTTTCATGTTTACCCCCAAAAAATGTCTTTGTAATACGCATACTTAATTATCATTATAGCAGATGCACCGTACCATTACAGCACTAAAAACAAATAAAACAGGGTAAAAACTTAAAATGTTTTGAGATGTTTATCGTGTTTTAAATAATTATAATTAAATAATTGCTTGATTATTGATTTTTTTGCTGTGTTATGCTATTATAAGAGAATTAGGAGGGAGTATGTTAAACAAATTATGGCGTTATATTTTTAAAGGGACTAAATATGAAATGGTGCTTGCCCTCAGTGTTATCGGGGCGGTCGCCGGCTCATTAAAGATAATCTTCGCTTTCAGCTTCCTTGATATTGCGATAGTTTTTTCATGCGTTGTTATAGCCGTTGTCGCCTTTCGCATGCAAAAGGAATTTGAGAAAAAAGAGGAAGACGCTGAATTTATTAAGGTTGAGGTTGAACCAGAGAAAGACGATTATGTACCTAAAGAGTGGGACGGGCGTGAAATTAACCTTGAGGAAGCTGCCTCACGCTATGACGATGTTCACTTAAAAATAACCAAAACCCAGTTGACCATTCAGGAAATTGAGGAGGGTAGGGAATTAGAACTCCTTGATGAACCGGTTGACGAAGTTATTGATACTCTTGAGAAGTATATATATGAGAAAACCGCTCGTGAAAGGCGAGCAGAATTCATTAAAAAACCGTTCGCTGTTTTTGAGGATTCACCTTTCATTTTCCGTACAATAATAATACTGTCCGCCTTGTTTTTCTTAAATATGCGGACACTCCCGTTAGACCACGTGCATTACAAAATACCCGCAGAGGTATTTAAGCAAATAATAATCAGTCTTTTACCAATGGGCGGTGCTATTAATAATGATTATCACTCAATCGAAAACGGAATGTTAATGATTGTTTTTATGGTGCTTTTCATTATTTGTTTATTCATAACGTATTTATCGATGAAATTGGGATTGCAAGTACATGTTCCCGTAATCGGGGTTGGTGCGTATGCTAAGTCGATTATCTTCGGGCAGTTCCCCGAAATTATTATTTTTACCCTTGCTGTAATAATACTTTTGGTAATATTCTGGGTGAGGTATGTCAGAACCCCTCCTCCCGAAGATGAGGCGACCTTTACCGAAATGACCGCATATGACAAGGAATACGCCGACAACCTTGTTATAACGCCGGACTATCGCTTCAAGAAGGAATATGACCATTTGATGGACAGGTCAAACGCAATTGATAATGCAGTTGAAGCAAAAATAGATGAACTGCTTGAAAATCGCAATATGGGGAATAAATCCGATGAATAATGATAAATACAATTTGGTTGAGATTTTTCCGAAAATGTGCATTTCTGTTGACAAAGTCGCAGAGCTTTTCCGAGGGAGGTTTCTCGAAAAGGTCATGAGCGTTTCTATGGCTATGGTGGCTATGTCGCTGATTAATCCTATTCCGCCTTTTGTTGTTGCATTGGCTTCAAACGATTTGGCGGAGGGTGCATTGCGGTTAGTTTTCTTCCTGTCAATAATCGTTATAGTAATATTGTCGCTGTTTGTGTTTGAAAATGCGATTTTTATTCCGTTTTTAGTGTACATAGGCGTGGTTAAGGGCTTCTTTTTCTTAGAGGGGTACGCCGATGCGATTATGGCGTTAATATTCGCCATAAGTTTTTTTATCGCTTTCATCATGTATAGAATAATTAAACCGGAAAAAGAGGAGTTCCCCGACGAGGACGAGTTCGACAATGTAACAATCGAGGATATTCAAAAAGCAGAAGCACCCGAAATCACCGACCGCTTGGAATTCCTCGAACACATCAACGATAACGAACCCGAAACGGTAGTCGTTCAAGAGGAAGCGGGTACGCTTGAGGAACGATTTAAGTTTTTAGAGGACATGAACGACGATGAAATGGATTTTTCTATTGAACTGGAAAAACTGCGTGAGGAGCAGGGTAAAACGAAACAGTATCCGCAGATTTTCATGACCTTTAGTCGATTTATCGAGTTCTATGAAGAAACCACGGCAATGAAGCGGATAATTCTAACTCTGTCAATTCTGTATATCGCAAATCCTCGGGGAGGGGATATAACAACACTTATATTTTTTGGTGGTTTCGCCGCTATTGCGATTGTGTTGTCACTTGCCTTAAGAAAGAACCTTTTTGTTTCTGCGTTTTATGTTTTGGGGACTATTAAGTCAGTTTTATATGGGCAGCTTATCGAAATGTTGATATGTATTGTACTGGTGACTGTAACACTGATGTTTTTCCTTATCAGAAAAGCAGCTCAAGAAAAAAGTGATGCCTCCGACAAAGGCTTCACTGAATTAACTGAGGAAGAGTTACAGCGTGTTTCTTCCCCGAAACCCACTGACCCCGGTTCACGCTTTGATGACTATCATTACGGAGATTAAAAAAGTGATTAAGAAAAACGATGTTATTGAAATAACTATTACCGATATAAGTAATGACGGCAACGGTGTCGGCAGGTTTGACGGGGTTGTTGTGTTCGTGCCTTATTCGGCAATCGGTGATGTGCTTGAGGTTCGGGTGCTGAAAATCGCAAAAACAGTTATGTATGGAAAGATTGAGCGGATTATAAACGCTTCTGCCGACAGAATAAAAATCGACTGTGATGTGTTTGCCCCCGCCGTAGGCGGCAAAACAGGCAGTGCCTGTGGTGGGTGTGATTTTCGGCACATTACTTATAATGCCGAGCTATTTTCTAAGGACAGGTTTATCCGTGACGCTTTCACCCGAATAGGTAAGCTGAATCCGGAATTTCAACCCATTATCGCAAGCGATAACACAGAGCATTACAGGAATAAAGCACAGTATCCTGTTGACGGGGAGGTTACGGGGTTCTATGCGGCGAGAAGTCACCGAATTGTACCCCACGAGGAGTGTAAGCTGCAACCGAAAATATTCGGTGAAATTGTTGATTTTATTATGCTTTATAATCTTTCGTTAAGGCATATTTGTATTCGCAAAGGGCATTACAGCGGCGAGATTAATGTAACTTTAGTGTCTTATGAAAAAAACGACGAGTTTTATAAAATTGCGAAGCTAATCATGGAGAACTTCAAGGAGGTTCGGGGTGTTGTTTTGAATATTAACAAAGGCAGTAACAATGTCATTCTCGGTGATGAGGAAATTGTATTATCCGGCGAAGGTGATATTTTTGATACCATGTGCGGTGTTAAACTTAGGATTTCGCCTAAATCTTTTTATCAGGTGAATACACCGACTGCTGAAAAGTTGTATGAGGTTATTCATGAATTCACAGAACCCGACGGGAAAACAATCCTTGATTTATACTGTGGGATAGGCTCAATCGGACTTTCGATGGCATGTAAAGCTAAAGAGGTTGTCGGCGTTGACAGGGTGAAAAGTGCTATCGAAAACGCACGTTTAAACGGGTTCGAGAATACAAGATTTATCTGCGGCGATGTTGGCGATATATTCAACCAACTGTCTACTGTCAACTGTCCACTGTCAATTATATTAGACCCTGCGAGGAAAGGCTGTGAATCAGCTGTCCTTGAAAATGTTGCAAAACTATCACCTGAGCGGATTGTTATGGTGTCGTGTGACCCTGCTACCGCCGCCCGTGACTGTGCGAGATTAGGCGAACACGGCTATAAAACAAAAAGAGTCCGCGGGGTGGATATGTTCCCGCGAACTCGTCATGTTGAGTGTGTTGCGTTGCTGGTGAAAGAATAAGCTACGTTACCATGTCACGCTGTTTGTAACCGAAAAATCCGATAGTTGTCAGTGCCAGTGCAATTATTGTAAGAATAATTATGGGGACCCAGTTCATCTCCTCTAACGGAATCTGCGGAATATGCTTCATCGGTGATAAGCTGGTGAGCCATTTAGGGAGCAGGTCGGGCATTGAACCAAGGAACATTACAAAACAGACAAAGCCGTAATACCCCCACAAAACCCCTGTTGCTTTCGGGAATATCCCGATTAGCAGAACCGCAAATCCGAGCATGACCCATATCGCAGGCAGATAAGACATATATGCTATAATCAGCCCGTCAATTGTGAACGGGTTTTTTTCTGCTGTTGCGGCAACCGCATATAACCCCACAGCAGTAAAAAGCTGTGTAAATACACTTAAAACATACGCAATTGTGATATATCCGCAGAAGTATTTCCCTCTTGAAACAGCACGGGAAATTACGTGTTCTACCCGCCCGTCTCTCTCCTCGGAGCGTAATCTTAATACAACCAATAATACAGGGATTAATGAAATTAACGTCATCATTCCGGTTATGAACACACCGAAATATTCCGTTATCATGTCGGCGTATTCCTCTGCAATTTCCTCCATTTGTTCGTCGGATAAGGCTTCAATCACTTCAGGAGGTAAACCCACCATTTCAAGATATGCGGGCATGTTAGAAACATAGCTGCCTATGTCGCCTATAACTGTTCCATAAGATGCTCCTGCACAGAACATTGTAATCAACCAGATAATCAACATTTTGCGAAGTAAGCGAAACGACAGACCGAACGGCGACAGCATTGATTTTGCCGCCTCCTTTTTACCGGGCTTTGCAGGAATGAAGCCTTGCCCCAAATCCCGCATAGAATTGAGTTTATAGGCTAATGCGGATATAATCACTACCTCAAGAAGCAGAATTAATACAGGGAGCCAGCTTTCATCAGCGGTGAAAATCTTGGTTCGCAGGGGCAATCCTAACGGGCTGATTAGTGATAGGAATTCTACACTTTTATCAATGTCACCCATTGCTCTTAGCATATATGCACCGCCAACAGTCAGGAACGATAACCCAACCGCTCCTCCCGAGCTTTGCGAAAGTTGGCAGAACACTGCAGTTATCGCCGCAAAAACTAATCCCGTTGCACCGGAGGTAATCCCGTAGAGCATACACCCTGCGAAGCCCATAGTTTCCACCTGCGTAACTGCCATTCCGAGTCCTGTGGCAATCGCTAAAATTGTGTTAATAATCAACGCTGTAATCATCACCGCATTAATGTTCGCTAATTTTCCTACAGGGAGTGAACGCACTACCTCTGTTCGTCCATGCTCTTCATCAGCACGGGTGTGGCGGACTACAAGAAATATATTCATAATTGCAACAGCAAGCATATACCATAACAACATCATCGCACTGTACATTGCACCTGTTGTATTCCCGTAAACGGGACCCATCATGGAAACCATAATTGGGTTATCATATATTGCTATTACTTGGTCTCGAGCGGCTTGGTCAATGAACATTTCTTCCATTCCCGGGGCAAGTGCAACCGAAAAAAGCACGAGGATTATTATCCAAATGGTGGCGATTACACGTTCCCGCCGAAGCATAAACCGAACCAACCTCCCGGTATTGTCAAAGTTACCCCTCATTACGACACCTCACTTTCCTTGTAGTATCGCATAAACAGCTCCTCCATTGTGCCGGGTACAGTGCCTGTACCTGCTGCTACACCTTGTTTTAGCTCCTCTAATGTACCGGTCTTGATTAACTTGCCTTTCATAATGACGCCGACACGGTCGCAAAGGCGTTCAACCTCGGACAAAATATGGCTCGACAGTAATACACTTTTCCCGCTGTTTTTGATATTAAGCACCTGCTCAACGAACATTTCCCCCATTAACGGGTCTAAGCCACTGGTCGGTTCATCTAATATAAATAAGTCTGCGTCGGAGGCAAAGGCAGCTATTAATGCGACTTTCTGGCGGTTGCCCTTTGAATAGGTTCTGCATTTTTTCGACGGGTCAAGGTCGAATATGTTTAATAGTTTATCACGCTTTTCTTTATCCTGTTTTCCTCGAAGACTTACGAACAGGTCAATAACCTCGCCTCCCGTGAGGTTCCCCCACAGATTAACATCACCGGGGACGTAGGCAATTCTTTTATGAATTTCCACTGCGTTCTTCCATGCGTCCTTCCCGAAAAGCTTCGCTTCCCCCGAGGTGGCTTGCAGAATTCCCAGAAGTGTGCGGATTGTGGTGGTTTTTCCTGCACCGTTAGGTCCGATGTACCCGAACACCTCCCCCTCGCTTACCTTGAAGTTGATGTCGTCTAATGCGGTGAATTTACCGAATTTTTTGGTGAGATTGTTGGTTTCGATGAATTGGTTCATTTTATATATTCCTCCTTGTAAAATATTTTTCTGAAAATGTTGAAGTATTCCTCCATTTCGGACAGATAACGCTCATATTCGCTTTTATAGCTTGATATGGACTTGGTTCTGTCCACTTGTGCGTTGGCGTAACCCATAAGCGTCCACCAAATGATATTAATAATTTTCTGCGGCTCAATATCATCTTTGAAAATAGATGTGTCGATGTTCTTAAAAGCGTTCATGGCTACGCTTGCTTGGATTTCCTTATACATCTCATTGAATTTACCGCCGGGGTTTTCTTGTTCATTCATATAAGCGGCGGCGGCGAAATCGAACAAAAGCGGATATTTCTGTGACAAGTCCATCTTTAGCAGGGACATCTGCCATATTCGGTCAAGAATATCTGTTAATTCAAAATTGATTAAATCGAAATAATTGTTTTTCATAATATCAATCGTATCTAACAGAATGAACTCATACAGCTTTTCTTTGCTCCCGAAATAGTGAAAAAGCAGACCCTTCGAGATTCCCGCCTCTTTTACGATTTCGTCGGTTGAAGCATGCTTGAACCCTTTGCTGAATTCTTTCATGGCGGCGTTGATTACCCTGTTTCGCTTTTCTTCGTCCATGTCCATGATTTTGTGGGATTCGACTTCGAGCATTTCATCACTCTCCTGTCAATTAAAAAGTTGACTGACTGAGTCGGTCAATATTAGTATAACACGATTGACCGCTTAAGTCAATGCAAATTATGTTAAAAATATTACCGAAAATTCACTTGAAAATATATGCAGAGTTTACAAAAGAAAACAAGGGGTGAATTACCCCTTGTTATTTACAGTTGCAGGCGGATTATTTTCGCCTTTAAATAATTTTGTGAAAATTTGCGGTGTTTCTGATTTAAACTGCATTTCTTCGCCTGAGGTCGGTTGCTTTACGGTTAATACCGACGCATGAAGCCCTAATCGGTTAAGCGGGTTAGCAGTTGCACCGTATTTTTTATCGCCGACTACCGAATGTCCTATGTCTTTCATATGAACACGGATTTGGTTTTTTCTGCCTGTTTCGAGCGACAATTCAAGCAGTGAGTATTTCCCCGAAACTCGCAAGACTTTATAATTCGTTATCGCTAATTTCCCGTCGCCCTCACGATTGCCGGAATATACCTGAAGCGATTTAGTCTGCTTCAACCATGAGGTGATTCTGCGTTCGGGAATTGTAACACGCCCCTCAACAATTGCGATGTACCCCCGCTTAATCGCTGTATTATCCCAATTGTCCTGCAACTTCAGCTTGACCTTTTCGCTTTTCGCAAACAACATGACACCCGACGTTTCACGGTCAAGACGGTGGACGATAAATACTCGCCCCCGCTTACTCCTCATATAATCATTAACAAAGCGGTAAGCGGTGTTTTCTTCTCGTTTGTCGGTGGAAATCGATAACATTCCCGCAGGTTTGTCTATCACGATTATATCCCTGTCCTCGTAGATTATATCGAATTTTCGGTTCTTTTTCATTAGCTCCTACCCCTCACTATTCGGGAAAATATATCTGCACTTTCCCATGTGTACTCTGCCGTCCGGGAGGAATTCAACCCCCTCGGATTTTAACATAGCCTCCTGCTTGCCTTTTCCGCCGAATACATATGCCTCAGCTAATCTTCCGTCGTTATGAACGACACGATGGCAGGGGGCGTTTTCCGGTGAGATATTAGAGTGCAGAGCGCTCCCAACAGCACGGCAGGCACGGGGACTTCCTGCCTCAACTGCCGCCTGTGAGTAGGATATGACTGTTCCGGAGGGGATTTTCCTCACTGTGTCAAAGACTTTCTCCTTGAAGCTCATATGCTTATTATGTCCCCTTCTCCCCCTGTGAGGCACTTTCCACCAGATTTTGTGACGACATAAGTGTCCTCCACGCCGACTAAACCCACGCCGTCAATGCCTTTCTTCGGTTCAATGGCAATAGTCATATTCTCTTTCAGAGGGGTATCGAAACCGTTAGAGATTATCGGGTATTCGTCAATATATAACCCAACGCCATGCCCTAAAAATCGTACATTTCTGTTGGCAAAACCGATATTATTATATATTTCTGACGGGATAGCACCGGGTTTTAACGCCGAGGCGAGTTCTTTTTGAACCTGCATACATTCTCTGTGAGCCGCCAAAACTTCAGCGGACGGTACTGCCCCGAACATATAAATCTGTGTGCGGTCAGTGTGGTAGCCGTTATAACCGTAACCCACGTCAACGAAGACCAAGTCACCTTCTCTTAAAACACGTTCCCTGTCGCCGATAATCGGCACAGCGGGACACATACCTTTCATGCCGCCCGGACCGTTAAAGTTAGTCGGATACAGCGAATTCTCGCCGAAGCCAAGTTGCCCGATAACACATTCAATTTGAAACATCGAGAACCGTGAAACTCCGTGGTAGCCTAACTTTATCATTTCCTTATACATTTCGGCGGTGAGGTCAATTTCACGCATACCCTCTTTTAATAAGGTCGGTATTATTAATTCAAATAAGGTTTTATGTTGTCGCCCCGATTCCTCCATGCAGGATAATTCGTAGGGGCTTTTGACCGCTCGGATGTTCAGAATATGGCGGTCAAGCGGTTTAATTTCATCAATTTTGAAGTATTTTTTCAACCGCTCAAGCATAGCTAATGGCATTACCTCGGCTTCGATTAATGTTGTACCTGCATTATCGCCGACTATTTCGGCGGCGTTTTTATAGCTTGTCATTGGATAAATATTTTCAAGCGGCGACTCGGCTTTTGCCCGCTCGAAACTGTTGCGGACACAATAAGCGTAATCACCGTTACGCTTCAGAATGAATACACCGTCTTGAATTGTGCCTGTAAAGTAATATTGGTTGACTTTATCGACGATGAATGCAGTTTCCCATTCGACGCAGGTATTGAGGGTGTTGTGGAGGTTTTCGATTCTTTTGAGGATTTCCTGTTTTTCTAATTTGTGCATTATTTTAACTCCTCCATTACCGATTTCATAACCTCGCCGATTGCCTCATTTATTGTCAACTTCGCATGGTTGTCACGGCTTGTTGAGCCTTTATTAATCAGCACAAGGTCGTTACCGGTGAAATAGTCAATCAACCCTGCCGCCGGATAAACTGCAAGTGAAGTTCCGCCGATAATTAACAAATCCGCTCGTGCAATTGCTGTTATTGCCGCAGTAACAACCTTGTTGTTCAACTGTTCTTCATACAGCACCACATCGGGGCGGACAATTCCGCCGCATTTTTCACAAATTGGGATTGCATTAAAACTAAGAGTGTATTCAAGTGTGTATTCTGTTCGGCATTTCATGCAGTAATGGCGGTGGTTTGTGCCGTGAAGCTCAAGCACGTTCTTGCTTCCCGCCGCTTGGTGAAGTCCGTCGATGTTTTGTGTAATAACCGCAGTGAGTTTCCCCTGCGATTCTAATTCTGAAAGTGAAAAATGTGCAGGGTTCGGTTTTGCGTCAGTGACGAGATTTTCTTTGTAATATCGAAAAAACAACTCCGGCTGTTCCAGAAATAACGAGTAGGAGAGCAGTTTTTCAGGAGGGTAGCCATACGCCTCTTGTGCGGCATACAGCCCTTTTTCCGAGCGGAAGTCCGGGATTCCGCTTTCTGTGGAAACGCCTGCACCGCCAAAGAATACGGCGTTACGGCTTTGTTTTATTAAATCGGCTAATTGTTGAATTTTTGTGTTCATCATTATTTGCAATCCTCTGTTTTAAATGGGTGTAAACCGATTTACTTGACACCCGTCATGTTCGATTTCTTCATGCCACATTTCTGCCGGACGAACCCACGTTTTACCGGGATTGTTTAAATCACGGTAAACCACCATTTCCTCTAATGTTTCGCTATGCAGGGCAGTTGTAATAACTTCATATTCGTTGCCCTTAAAATGTCTGTATTTCCCCGGTTTTACACTCATTTCGTATTCTCCCCAATCCAGTTTAAATATTCCGAAAATCCGTCAGTAATCGGGATTTGTATAATCTCCGGCACTTCATAAGTGTGTGCTTCCTTAATAGCAGATGCAATTTCTCTGAATAAGTCTGCTTTTGATTTTATAAGGAGCATTACCTCTTCTTCGTTGCAGATTTCACCCTGCCACGAATACACACTTTCAATCGGCATTAACTGAACACAGGCGGCAAGCCGCTTTTCCACAAGAAGCATTGCCGCTGACTTCGCCGATTTTTTATCAGGAAATGTAGAAATAATCATCGAATAATCAATCATATTTACCCCCCTTACTTTTTCACTCCCGCCATGACAATTAACGCTAAATCATCATTAACATCATCAGCTAAAAAGTCGGTGTCCTTTACGTTGAAATCCATATTTTCATCTGACCACACCGCCCACGGCATCCATATTTCCTTAGGTTTTTCTATGTTGTAGCAGGCGGTTATTTTTGCAATCTCGGTTTTTTCCCATAGGTGACGCCACCAGTCCTTGCTGTGAAATGAGAATAACTCGCCGATTTCCTCAGGATATTGTGCTGATGGTTCGGCAATCCAGTATTTCTTCATTGCTTCGGGATAACCGTTTTCATATTCACGCACAAGCCCCGGGACTACAATTCCCAGTTGTCCGCCCGACTTCACCAATCTCGAGAAAGTGCAGGGGAAATACATCTCATCCGCACCGTAATAGTGGTAGCTGTCGATTGAAATAACTGCATCGAAAAAACCGTTCGCATAGGGCAGGGCGTGTGCCTCAGCGTTAATCGGAAAAACCTTGTCGGCGACTTGAGACTGCTCAAAACGCTGTAGATTCTCGGTTGCGGGAATCCATAGGTCATTAGCGAACACAGTTACCCCGAATTCCTTAGCGAGGAATATCGAAGTCAACCCTTTGCCGCACCCCATGTCTAAGACTTTCATGCCGGGTTTTAAATCAAGATGTTCGCAGAGTTCTTCTAATAAGTATAGCGGGTTTGGTCCCATCCAATTTTGACAAATCCAGTCTTCATCGTATTTTGCGGTTCTTGTGTATTTTTTCATGTTAAATCCTCCTCCAACGCCATTCCAGCCGCTTTTCCGTATGCCCTGATGAGTCCGCCTTTTCCGAGCAAAACTCCACCGAAATACCGCACAACAACTACCACAACATTCTGCAGGTTGCGGCGGGTGATTACGTTGAATATTGGCAGTCCCGCTGTTCCTTTCGGCTCGCCGTCGTCATTAGTTTTTGCGGTATTCGGCAGGACATAAGCAAACGCAATGTGCCGTGCTTTCGGGTGTTGTGCGGTGATTTTCGCAATAAACGCCTTGGCTTCGTCTTCACTGTTTACCCTTGCGGCGTAACCGATAAAACGTGATTTTTTTATTTCATAATTCATAGTTTACTCCATTTTATCAGTGAATAAAACCCCGTCTAAGTGGTCAATTTCGTGGCATAACGTCGCCGCAAGAAAGTCTGTTCCGCTTACGATAATCGGTTCGCCGTTTCGGTCAAGTCCCGATACTGTCACGCTTTTTGGACGTGTTACCGTGCCTTGCGGTGAATCGGGAGCAATCGAACCCTCTTTAACTCTTTGCGTTTGTACACTTTCTTCAGTGATTATGGGATTAATAAGCTCTATAACACCGCTTTTGTCGAGAATAACAATTACACGCCGCAGAATTCCGATATGAACCGCCGCACAACCATACCCGTTGACGTGTTTAAGAGTGTCACACATATCGTCAAGCAGAACCCATAACCGCTCGTCAAAGCTTTCAACCTCACGGCTCCTTTTGCGGAAAATCGGGTCATTCCAATTTGTTACTCTTCGCAGTGCCATTATTCCTCCGCTTTTTAACCTTAGGTTTAATTAAATCATAACTGTGCTGTATCATACGCTGTAATTCATCGAAAGGTATGTCGCCGCCTATAAAAACCGTGTTCCAGTGGGTTTTGTTCATGTGCCAGCCCGGCTGGACGTCTGCGAACGCTTTACGTAGAAAATCCGCTTCAAGCGGGTCGCATTTTAAGTTAATATAGAGCCTGTCCTCTTTGTTGTGGGCAATCAGTGCGAACATCTTCTTGTTACCGCTGTGACGCATAACTGCGGCAACTTCGTCAAACGGGTAGTCCTCGTAAACGAGTGGTTGTGTTAAGCAAAGGTTGATTAGTTCTCGTTTTGTCATGTCTACTCTCTCAAACAAAATGGCAGATTACCGCTTTCACGGTGTTTAATCACGCACGAGCAACACTTGCTGTGATTTGGACAGTCAGTTTTCGGACAGGGACAGACCGGGACGTTCGGGCATTTGGGGTTTTGAGCAGTCAGTAAATAATCACGACATTCAAATGTTTCTTTGCCGTCAAGGCTTGAATACTCACCGTCGCCTTGATAAACGAACCCTAATTTCTCAATTACTTTGCCGGAGCCGATATTTTCTTTTGCGTGTCTGACGTAAAGCGTAGTCTGCTTTAATTCGTTGAAAGCAAAGTCAACCATTGCTTTGCCTGCTTCGGTTGTCAGCCCTAACCCCCAACACTTTTTCATAATGCAGAATCCGATTTCAAACAGATTAACCTCATCATTAAAGAAAACGCTGCCCGAGCCGAAAGCCTCGCCTGTTTCCTTTAATACGAAAACCCACCCGAAATAGTTGTCTTTCGGAATATTTTCAACTTCATAAGTAAGCCATTCCACAGTAGTATCAATCGTTTCATGAGTGTTCCACCGCACGAATTTGGCAACATCGGGGTCGCTTGTCCAGTTATTAAACGCTGTTAATGCGTCGTCAACTGATGGCGGACGCAATATAATCCTGTTTGTTTCAAGTGTAGGTGTAGTCATGTTATTTCTCCTTTAGCTATGCAAAAAATCCCCCTGCCGAGTATTACTTTACATTGTAACACTTAACAGGGGGAATGTCAATTTATTCTATAATATTATGCAAATCAGTCCGCCGCAACCGTCATTGATTATTCGTTGAATGGTTTCCTGCAGTTTCAACCTTGCGTCACTCGGCATACGGTACAGCTTATTGTGCAGTCCCTCATTGACTAATTCGTGCAGGGATTTCCCGAAAATGTTGCTTTCCCAGATTTTTGTGGGGTTTTCCTCGAATTCTTTGAGCAGGTACATGATGAGTTCCTCGGATTGGCGTTCTGAGCCGACTACGGGACTTACCTCGGTGGTTATATTAGCGGCAAGCATGTGTATACTCGGTGCAGCAGCCTTCAGTCTGACTCCATATTTCCCGCCCTGCTTAACAATTTCGGGTTCCTCTAATGTAAGCTCATCAATGCTCGGCATAACAATTCCGTAACCCGTCGCACTCACCTCGTCAAGAGCTGCTTTGACTTTTAGATACTTCTTCCTGATGTTGGCGAGTTCAATCATGCACGGCATTAAATCGCCCTCGTCCTTGAGTTCTAACCCGGTCATCTCGCCTAAAATCCGGTAGAATAATTCGTTTTTGAGCGTTACCGAAATGAACCCTGCACCCTTGCCTAAGTCAATGCTCTCTACTTCGCAATTTGTCACATGCTCACACTCGTTAACCTTGCAGGAAACATTCTTAACCTGGTCGATACTGACGATGTTTGCCGCAGATTCTTTAAGTGCATTCCAGACCTCGGTTTTAAGCCAGTGACCTTTTTCTAAAACTGTCAGCCATTTCGGAATTTTGATGTTGATTTCTTTAACAGGGAACTGTAAAAGGATTTCGGTCATAATCCCTTTTATCGTTTCCTCGTTTAAATCGAGGCAGTTAATCGGGATAACCGGCTTACCGTACTTCTCCCACAACGTCTTAGCCATCTCCACCGAGTTTTCAGACGTGGGGTCTTTACAGTTAAGGACAACGATGTAGGGCTTCTTAATCGCCTCTAACTCATTAATAACACGTTCTTCCGCTTCCTCATATTCCTCACGGGGAATATCGGTTATGCTCCCGTCGGTGGTAATCACCAGCCCGATTGTGGAATGTTCGTTAATGACCTTCTGTGTGCCTACTTCTGCCGCCATATTAAAAGGAATTTCGGTGTCGAACCACGGTGTCACCACCATTCTCGGCATTTCGTTTTCAATATAACCGATTGAGCTTGGCACGATATACCCGACACAGTCTATTAACCGCACATTCATCATAGCATTGTCTTCTAATTCTATGGTGATTGCTTCCTCGGGGATAAACTTAGGCTCGGTGGTCATAATCGTTTTTCCTGCCGCCGATTGCGGAAGTTCATCAACTGCACGCTCCTTGCGGAACTCGCTGTCTATATTCGGAATAACGATATTGTGCATGAACTTACTTATAAAAGTAGATTTTCCGCTACGCACGGGGCCAACTACGCCGATGTATATATTCCCGTCGGTTCTCCTTGCAATGTCTTGATAGATTGAACTGTTCATTTACTCTCTCCCCCCTAAACTATCGGAATTAATAACATACACGGCTCTGTTATTTTTTCATTCTCAAGGTCGTTCTCGGTGATAATCGCTTCCGCTCCCGTGTTATAACGCTTTGCAATGCTCCACACATCTTCGTTTTCCTCGGCGTAATACAGTTTTAAAGCATAATCTGTATCCTTTGTCTTGGGAGCGTCTTCGTTTACGGTGATTTCTTTTATTACCTCTATGGAATTTAACTGATAAAGGCAACCGTTCAATCTGAGTAAAACCCGTAAATCAACTCTGTTATCGGAGGAAATGCTGTAGGTTACATTCGTCACCTGTAAATTCGGTTCAATGCTGTGGTTCTCCAATCCGTCAGAATTGAGGGAGGACCCTGTCGCTTCCGTGACTAATTCAAACGGTTCGGATTTTTCCACATAAACAGGAGTGTTATTATCTAATCTGCCGATGATTTGCATATTTGCTTGCCCGGTAATAACCAGCTCGTTCTCACCCTTAGCACGACATACGATATTACTGATGTCGCAACGCCCGTCATATACCGCTTCGAGATTGCCCTCGTTACACTCAACCGTGCCTTTGAGGTTCAACTGCCGTTCGATAATCTGCGGCATAGTTTCGGTTTTGATAATCGTTTTTGAGAAATTACTCTCGAAATCGGTGGAATACATATCCACGAGCGGCATAACCTCTTTTTCAAGGTGTGCCATCACTGTACAATTAACTGTTAAATCGCACGCAAACACTTGATTGGTGCCTGTGTCGCCGCTTGACTTAACCTCCAAATCGCAATCCATAACCGATAAATCAATGAAGCAAATGTGTCTGTCGGTTATTCCGTTAATGTCGATAATCTGGCTAATCGGGACTACTGCTTCCATGATTTCGGCTTCTTCGGCATAAGCTTTGTTTTCGGTATTTTCTTCAAAGCTGTTGTCCTCTTCTCGTTTCATAAGATACAGAGCCTTGACTTGTGCTTCACCCTTAACCACTATTTTATTAGCGATGATTTTATAATCGGTAACAACCACGCTTGCGTCGTGGTGGAGAATGCTGCTTATTCCACCTCTGCCTGCACCTGTTTCAATATCTTCACGAGTTACGAATTGGCGGCTGGTTATCAGTTTTTCACCGCAATAGCTTAACGCTGTTTTGCGTGTTTGTGCCCCCATACCGGAAACACCGGTAATCATCTCGGTTTCTCTTGCACAGCTAACCTTAACCTTGCAGCTTACTGCTCCCCGAATATCTATTCTTCTGCCGGAAACAGCACGGCAATTGCAATAGTCTGTTTTCGGTGAGATATACACTACGGCGTTCTCCGCAGGTTTAACAAGGTCAATTGTCTTTGAATAGGTATACCGCTGTTCTATACAGTTAACTCGGTTGTCATCACGGCTAAGGTAGAGAACTTTTATGTAAACTACACCGTCACAATAAAGCTGATTCCCCGAAATGCTGTATGAAATTACACATGGGGTCAGAGTACATTTGAGAACCTTGAAGATGTCGGGATAATAATCCGGCAGCACATAATCGAATTCTACCCCCTGTTCGATTTGCCCGTCATGAACGACTTCGTTGATGAAAACAGGCTCCTTAGATATTTCCAATCGCTGATTGTTTAAGTCCATACCATACCCTCCGTTTTAGAATTCCGGCGTTGCCGGCTTGCCACCGTGTTAGGAGTTTGCTGAAGCAACCTCCCTTCACCGGTTGTCTACAGAAATAATATGTTCGGGTTGTACAGAATATGCTATTACAATAAAAAAACGGGACACACTTTTGAAAAGTGCGTCCCGCATTATGTTAATTTATCTCAGTTTTTCCATTAATACCCCTGCGATGTTTTGCAATGGTGCTTGTTTCACAACTCCGCCTAATCTGAATGCCACTTCCGGCATACCGTAAACCACGCAGGTTTCCTTATCTTGCCCGATTGTGAATGCTCCGCTGTTTTTCATGTTGAGCATACCCTTAGCACCGTCACCGCCCATGCCTGTCAGAATAACACCGAGGGCGTTTGATTTAGCAACATCTGCTACACTGTCAAACAGTACATCAACAGAAGGGCAATGCCCCGTGACTTTCTCGCCCCGCTGACTTGACACGTAATAACCCCGTGTGTCTTTCCTTAGCCGAAGATGGAATTCGCCTGCACCAAGGAGGATTAAACCTTGTGTGAGTCTGTCACCGTCCTGTGCTTCCCGAACCTCCATCTTGCATATTTTATTAAGACGGTCGGCATACATTTTAGTAAACCCTGCCGGCATATGCTGAACAATTACTGTTCCGGGAGTGTTTGCGGGCAGATTTTGCACCACCACTTGAATAGCCTCAGTTCCGCCTGTTGAAGCCCCGATGGCGATAACTTTATTGGTGTTTTTTCCCGGGTTGAGAATACTCATAACCTGCTGAGGTGCACTTGCTGCAGACGATGAGGGGGTAACAACCGCTCTTCCCGCACCCACACGAGCGGTAGAAGCCACTCTCACCGCTTTACGCAACTCATGTGCGAACGCATCCATTTCTCTTGCTGACGGTTTTTTTATGTAATCAACTGCACCTGCCGATATAGCCTCGAAAGCTTCTACAGCAGAAGAAGTGACCACAATTGCCGCAACTTTTTGAATGGGGAGCATTTTTTTGAGGAATTCAATCCCGTTCATTTTAGGCATCTCGACATCAAGAGTGATAACATCGGGCTTCAATTGAAGGATTTTATCCTTTGCGTCCATAGGGTCAATTGCAGTTCCGATAACCTCAATATCACTTGCTTGATTCAATGCGGTTGAAATAACATTTCTGAATATAGCAGAATCGTCTACTACAAGAGTACGAATTTTTTTGTTAAGCAATGTATATCGCCCCCAGTCTATTCTTCTTTGCGGTAAATTGCCGGTTTAACATATTTGAACTTGGTTTGGTCTCTCGGAACACTCTCCGCATGTCCCACGAACAGATAACCACCCGGTGCAAGAACTTCATATAATCTGTTCACTAAATCAATTTTTGTCTGCATTTCAAAGTAAATCATTACGTTGCGGCAGAAAATTATATCAAACGGATATGTTTTGAACGGAATTCTGTCCATGAGGTTAAATGTCTTAAACTCGACACGCTTAGTAACCTCGGGAGAAATCTTGAAACAGTCATTGGGTTGGGGAATAAAGTATTTCTTCTTCCATGTTTCGGGGAGCTTTGACATTGATTCCTTATGATAAACCGCTTCCTTGCCGATGTTCAGCACTCTTTGAGAAATATCGGTCGCAAGTGTGGAAACGTTCCACATTGATGTTTTATGCCCGAAATACTCCATAAGCTGCATTATATTGGTATAAGGCTCTTCCCCGCTTGAGCTCGCCGCACTCCATAAATAAACCCGGCGGTCTTTTTTAACTTTCTCGAAATAGGGTAGGGCAACCTCACGCATAAACTGATAGTGTTCTTCTTCCCTCATAAAATAAGTATGGTTGGTGGTCAGCTTATTAAGAAGGTTAATCATTTCTGTGCCGCTTCTGTCTGCGAACACCATGTTCAAAAATGATGTAAAGTCGCTAAACCCTCTTTGTGTAATCATGTTGGAAAGCCTTCCCTCAATCAAAACACGCTTTTGCTTGAGGTTAATCCCGTATTTGTTTTCCATCATTTCATAAAGCCGTTTAAAATCGGCATCGGAAATTTGCATTGAAGCCATTGTATCTCTCCTTTTAAAATTAATGCTTTTTAATTAAAACGCCAAATCATGGTCAAAAATCAACTTCTGGACATCTAACACAAGTTTAATCCCGTCATTCATCTCTAATATATAGTCGATAAATTTATTATTATTCACTTGGTTTAAGTCAGGTGTTTCTGCGACATGCTTCTCGGAAACCGAAGAAACGTCAATAACCTCATCAACGATTAACCCGACGGAAACCCCCTCATGCGATACTATAATAGTACAAGCTCGTTCGTCATACTCAATTTCCTCTTTCCCGAAGCAGGCACGTACATTAACCACGGGAACTACCTTACTGCGAACATTGATAATCCCTTTGATAAAGTCGGGGATTTCCATGCACGGAACTCGTGTTATCATGGGAACGCCGATAATTTCAATGATATACGGAATTTCAATTCCATAGACCTGTTCGCCGATAAGAAAAGTCAATACCTTGGTAATCTCGGCTTCTTTTTCTGTATGAGATAAACCCTTTTTGCCGGAGCTGGCTATATTCCCTTGTCTTGCCGCCATCATTTCTTTCACTTCGCTCATGATATATCCTCCTAATTTTCGATAAGGTTGGCTACGTCAATAATCAACGCTATGCTTCCGTCACCCATAATCGTACAGCCGGAAAGCCCGCCGCCTTTAATGTTGTATCTGCTGAAATATGCAGGGAAGGGCTTGACAACCACCTGCTGTTCACCGAGCAGCTTATCCGAGAACAGACATACGCTTTTATTCTCAGTTTCGACAAGAAGCAGAATACCATCCTCGAAATTCGTAACATCGGTATAAATTCCGAAACGCTCATGCAAACGCATAATCGGGTAGCAGACCCCTCTAATCATAATCATTTCGCCGCGTTGAGTATCACGGATAATTTGGTCTTCCGTGATTTTGAAGCTTTGTTTTATCATGGAAATCGGAATGGTGAATATAGTTCCGCCTACCTCAATTTCCATGCCCTCTATAATTGCGAGGGTCAACGGGATTTTAATAATAAAATTGGTGCCCACGCCTAATTTACTCTCCACCATAATCGTGCCGCCGCATTTTTCGATGTTTTGTTTAACCACGTCCATGCCGACGCCACGCCCGGAATACTCGGTTACTGCCTCATTAGTCGAGAAGCCGGGTAAAAGAATAAGGTTGTGTGCTTCTCTCTCGGTGTAATCGGAACGAGATTTCATAAGCAAGCCGTTGCGTTCCGCTTTATCGAGAACTTTTTCTGCATTGATGCCGCCGCCGTCATCACTTACGGTGATAATGACTTCTCCCGAAGCGTTGACCGCCGATAATTTGATGTGGGCTTTAGCCGACTTGCCGTTTTTGATTCTGTCCTCGACATTCTTCTCTATGCCGTGGTCCATGCAGTTACGGACAAGGTGCATGAGCGGGTCGTTAAGGTTATCAACAATCGACTTGTCAACCTCGGTGGTTTCACCCTCTATAATGAGGTCAACGTCTTTCCCGAGAGCTTTTTTCATGTCACGGACGATACGGTTCATCTTCGAGAACGGACCTGACAGCGGAACCATACGAATGGACATGACAGTGTCTTGAAGCTCATCGGTCAACTTCCTAAGTTCACGTGCCGCTTTATGGAAGCTCTCAAGCTGTAATCCCTCAAGCTCGGGATTGGATATAACCATTGACTCGGTGGTTATAATTTCACCGACTATATCATGCAATTGGTCTAATTTTGCAAGGTTTACACTGATTATACTCTGTTTTCCGCCGTGTGCCGCATTGACTTTTTCGTTTACGGCGGCAACATTGTTGGGTGCGGGAGCGGATTCCACAGGAGCGGGTTTAGGTGCGATTTCAATAACCGCCTCCGGCTCAACAGGAGCAGATTCAATAATTTCTTCTTCTACTGTGCTGTCATCGCTGTCGTCACTTTCAATGAATTCATAAGACTCGATGTTTAAAGCACTTTCGATAGTTTTGAGGACATTGTCCTTGTCATCTGCTTTAAATGTAATTGTGAACCCGTGTTCCGCAATGTAATGAGCGGTTTCGGGGTCTTTCTCCACGTCGGCGGGGAAAAAATCGGCAACATCGGTTTCTTCCCTTATTTTATTAAGCAACAAGAAAGCACGCAGGTTTTCCATTTCAATCCCGTGCTCAAATAGTATTCTAATGGTAGCTTGGTCGGAGCCTGCTTTTTTCCCGCCTGCCGGCTTTGCGGGAGCTGATGCTTTAGCGGGCTGACTTGCCGCCGCAGGAGCTTTTCCGGAAAGCATATCCGCACCATGCTCAAGCTCGGTCAGTATCTCTGAAAAATCTGTGGGTATGTACTCGTCATCAGATTGGATTAAGACAATTTCCGCCTTAAACAAGTCAGACATACGGAAAACGAGGTCATACACAAATGCGGTGTCGGGCAGGTTTGTATTCTCCCTGATTAAGAAGAACATATCCTCGCCTTTATGTGAAAGTTTTTGCAAACTTTCAAAGCCCATCATAGCTGATGAACCTTTGACCGTGTGCATTATGCGGAAAATCTCATTAATATCTTCGTCTGTGAAAACCCCCGCCGCTTCTGTCCTCAGTAGAATTTCATCAAGCTGTTCAAGCAGAGTCTCGCTCTCAAACAAATATGCATCAAGCATTGCCTCCATACCGGGTTCAACTTTTGACATTCTTACCACCTGTCCTTTCGTTTAATAACTAACTAATGACCTATTATAACATAAATTTTATAAAAATGCTACAATTTTATAAAAAATATTTATTTTTTTTATATATAATTGCTTATTTGGTATTTTTATGATAAAATATACTTAAATATCTAAACATTATGAAATGAGTGGGGTACTTATAAATGGCAGGTGTACCGCAAATCACTAACCCGCTACAGGGGAAGGGATATTCTTCCACCACGTTGAATAACCAACAGCGTCCCGGCGGAGAGCAGTTCGAGATAATTCAATTGACCAAGCCGCAAGCCCCTAAGGAATCGACGGACAGGGAATCGGGTAATCGAGGTTTGATGACCGACCGCAAGGACTTGTTGCCTATGACGGTCAAAACGCCTAAAGACCCGACTATGGCGGTGGAAACGCTCAAACAGCTTATAAATTCGGAGCTTCTTGCCACGGCTAAGGCAAACGGCTATACCGAGTTATACGGTGAATTAGAAAAGCTTTCTAAATCAATATACCTTTCGGTGGACGAATTAGTTAAGGAACTGCTCAATCAGGAGAAGCAGACAACCATGTTCTCGAATCACCAATTGTTCGCCATGCTTCGGGAGTTGGCGGGCAGAGCGGTTGCTTCCGACAACCTTGAACTGCAAAACGCAATCGGCAATTTCCTTAAAGCTGTTAATTTTTCAATGAACCGTGACGAAATCTTAAACGCCCTTTCGGCAAATCTAAGGTTTCTTTCCGGATATTTCTCGCCGTCACAATCGTTAGCGGAAAAGCTCTCCTCCTTAGCTGATGCATGGGGAGGGGGGAATGCAAGTGGCAATTTTGAGATTTTAAAGGGTGAAACACTGAGTTTGCTGCATAATGTTTCTGAAAGCCTCTTAAATAATGAGAAAACGCAAATCCTGATTCCGCTTATTATTCATAATCTGTCAAGGTATAATACTAATGATTATATGCTGAAGGATTACTTTTCTGCACTATTGGTTCATATTCCGTCAAATGTAAGAAATGGATTTGTTTCTGCCTTTGATGCGTTTTTTGCAAGTTTGGGGCTTGATAAAGGAGGCTCACCCAATAATAATACTACAAATTCCGAAATAAATCAAGCCCTTTTTTATAAGTTCCCCTCACTTTTCGGTGAAAAATTAAACCAATCGGGGAATACAGCACTCTCGGGAATGACACAAAATGACCTGTCTACAGGATTAATGAGCTTTCTGCTCGGGAAATCGAGCGGAATGGAGGCAATCACAACCATTTTGTCAAACCTGTTTAATAGCGGAGATACAGCGATGCAATCAGCCCTTCGCTCGGATTTGGCACAAGCGAACAGCATAAGCACCTTGGTGGATTATCTCAATAATATATTATCTCTTCTTCCGGACGTGCCGGAGAGGCAAACACTTTTTGAAATGCTTTCCGAAACCATAGCAGGTATGGCGGAGAAGGGCGAACTCCCTCCCGAGGCGGCGGCACAGAACAAGTCGTCTTTAGAAGAACTCACGGCTTTTATAGAAAAGAATATCAATCACGCCGCCTTAAAAACCTTAAATAGCTTCAACGCCTCAAACCTCTTGCAAAGTTTGATTAATGCACCGGGGGTATTTACACCGTTAGCACACTATATTATACCGTTGCAATTCGGCGGTACCCGTGCATTCGGGGAGCTGTGGGTGGATAATGATGAGAAAAACGCCGCAGCAGGTGCAGACGGCAAGAAAAATATCCACCTGTTCTTAACTTTTGAGGTGGAAACCGTCGGCAGGTTTGAAACCGACTTATACGCTTCGGGGGCAGAGATTAACCTTGCCGTTTTGTATCCGGAGGGGTTTGAGGGTGAGATGAAGGCAATAAAAGAGAAAATTAATCGGATAATCGCAGACACCGGCTATCACGTTAAGGAATTCCGCACAGGCGTATTAAGAGAGCCGCACGATTTAACTCAAATATTCCCCCGGATTTTAGAAAAACGAGAAGGATTAGATGTAGTGGTGTAGGAGGAAATTATGTCAGATTCAAAAAAAGCCAACTTCGGACAAAAGGCGGCGGTTGCCTTAAAATACAATCCCGACTTAAACTATGCACCTGTTGTGGTTGCCTCGGGGTTAGGACACCTTGCACAGAAAATCGTCAACATCGCCGACGAAAACGGCGTACCGATATACCGTGACGACTCCACAGCGGCACTTCTTGTTATGCTTAATTCGGGTGAATCTGTCCCTCCGTCCCTGTATGCGGTAATCGCCGCAATATATGCAGAGGTTGTTATGACGGTGGAGAATGGAAAAAAAGATTCGACATAATTCGACAAAATCATACCTACCGATAGTTTAAATGAAAACCGCATTACTACATTTTGATAAACAGTTGAAATAATCCGTCGCATAAACTATGAATTATGGCTTTGCCGTCGAATAAAACCGCTTAATGTAAAACACTTAAAATATCTTTGTCATTTTTGAAAATTACTATTGACTAATTGGAAAATTCTGTGCTATTATAGGTTTAGAAAATTTTCGAAAAAATAATATACAGGAGGTCAAAAAATGACAAAGCAAGTACGCGTCTTAATAGGAGATGACAGTGTAGAATCGGGGGTTACATGGGCGAGGACCTTAATGTCTAAAGGTATGTATGTAATAACAAGACAGAAAAACGGGCGTGTTATTCTCGATACAATCAAAGCCGACAAGGAGAAGTTCGATGTAATAATTATGGAAGCGAAAATGCCCGAGTTGGATGCAGTATCGCTTATTGCCGAAATAAACGACATGTCCGGCTATACTCCTTTGGTTATCGTAATATCGAATTATGATTCGCCTCAAACTGAAAATGAGGTTATGGAGGCGGGAGCGAAGTATTACATGGTTAAGCCGTTTATGTCAACTGTTTTAGCCGACAGAATAGAAAAACTGCTTGACAACACTCCCGAGCGGATTAACCTCAAAAACGTGTCCTATAACATACACGAATCAGTTCCCGATAATATTGAATACGTTGTCACCGATATTATTCACCAAATCGGAATTCCCGCACATATAAAAGGTTATCATTACTTAAGGACTGCCATTCTTCTCTCGGTTGAGGATGCCGAAATGATTAACTGCGTTACTAAATTGCTGTATCCTACTGTTGCTAAGCAGTATTCCACCACTTCTTCAAGGGTGGAGCGTGCAATCCGTCATGCAATTGAAATTGCGTGGGACAGGGGTGATGTCGAAACGCTTAACAGCTATTTTGGTTACACCATTCACACGGCAAAAGGTAAACCGACTAATTCTGAGTTTATTGCATTAATCGCAGATAAACTGAAGCTTAAATTCAAAAGCACACTGTCTTATACAAAATAAAATAAAAGGCAGAGATTTGCAATAATGCAATCTCTGCCTTTTTTATATTTCATTTAAAACATTTAATATTTTTTCTGAACATCTGTTAATAAAATCGGTTAATATACCATTGGTGAAATAGTTTATTTGCCCGGTTGGTTTTGTATTGGTTTCAAAATAACGCAGTGTGTTATCCCGCCATGTTTTTATTTCATATTCAGTCAGCGAACCGAAGTCAAACGCTGTGCTTTTTTCCAAATACCCCCAAACATCGGATTTTATATCGAACTTTTCAAAAAAATCAAACTCAAAAAGTGCTGCATCGCTGTTGTAAACCTCTCTGCGGGTATCCCACGTCATGCCTTCTTCCGAATATGCTTGTTCAAATGCCGAGTATACCATTTCTTTAAAATATATGTCTGTTAGAATATGCACACCGTAGCCTAAGTAAAAATCGCTGTATTCATCTTCTTTATGCTCGATTATAAAGTCTTTTGCCGTGTTTTCCCAAATCGTGAAATCCCGGTTTGTGAAGTGGGCTTTCAGGTGTTCTTCGTGTTTGTCGGTTTCAATATACGGCAAAAGGTGCATGGAATCAGGCGAAATTGTGCCTAAGTAAAAGTTCGCCTTATCGTTAACGTCAAAAGCGGTTAGAATCTTTTTCGCCACACAAAAGTGAATAATCGGCATTGCCATAAATGTACCTCGGTTTTTCTGTTAATACAAATCGCTGTGACTGCCTGTTCGAGTCAAGGAAAGCACAAGGACTTTCTTTTCAACACGATAAATAAGAATCCAATCGGGTTCAATATGGCAACCGCGATGTCCCGAATAATTACCGACTAACGCATGGTCACGGTTATGCTCGGGTAGCTCAATACCTTTTGCCAGCTTAACAATAACATCGTCAATCAGCGACATATCCAAGTTTCGCTTTTCCATTGATTTATAGTCTTTTTTGAAGCGTGATGTAGGTTTAACTGTATATTTTACGTCATTCATGATTTCAAATCCTTGAATAATAAATCAAGATTATCATAACCTTTCACATTAGGGTCAACAGCAATTCTCTCAGCCTCTAACATTGCCGCAAGAGTTTCTCTGTTGGGTGTGCGTGAAATTTCAAAAGGAATTCCTTGATTACGAACAGCTTGACGAAGAAACATTGTCATAGCCACAGTCATGTTCAGCCCTAAATCCGAGAATAAATCCTCTGCTTGTCGTTTTAAATCGGCGTCCATTCTAATGCTTACGTTTGTGGTGTTAGTCATTAATAATCGCTCCTTTCACTGCATTGTATATATATTATACTGCATGATGCAGGCGTTGTCAATACATTATTTGAAAAACAACGAGGTTTTTTACCCTCGCCCTCTTTCGATTTTCTCTTTACGTTCTCTGCCGTCCTTAAGCAGTTGTTTCAACCGAACGGCATCATTAGCTTTAACCGCATCACGGTATTCAATCAAATTCTCGATTAATGAATCGATTTCATCGGCTAATTTGTCGGCGTTATCAAGGAAAAGCTCGCACCACATATCTTCATTTAACTTGGCTACACGGGAAATGTCCTTATAACTCCCCGCTGAAAACCCCTTATGCTCTGCCGCCGCAGGGCTTTTTATATACGCACTTGAGATAGCGTGCGGCAATTGAGAGGTGTAGGCGATAATGCGGTCATGCTCCTCCGGTGAGGTGAACACCACTTCGCCGAACCCTAATGCGGTGAACAGCTTTTTTGTTTTGTCTAAATCGGTTATATTTGCGTTATCGGGTGGGGTTAAAATCATTGAGGCGTTCTTGAATAATGAGCTTCTTGAATATCTAAATCCCCAGAATTGTGTTCCTGCCATGGGGTGTCCGCCGATGAACACAAATCCGTTCTTGTCGGCAATCGGTTTAATGTCGGAGCATATGCCACGCTTAACACCACAGCAATCTATAACAATTGCTCCTTTTTTGAACAGTTTGGCATGTTTTTTAATATAATCAATCGCCGCTGACGGATAAACCGCAACAATCACAAAGTCGCACTCGTTTATGTTATCTTGTGACAGCTTCTTGTCAACAGCATTAAGCAGTTTCGCCTCTAAGAACGAGCTTTCATTAATATCGTAAGCGTATACCTTATGTGAGGTTGTTTCCTTTATGACCTTAGCTAATGACCCGCCGATTAATCCAAGACCGACTATCCCTATATTCATTTACTTCAATGCCTCCAGAACAGCGTTGGTTTTCGTCACAACCTCGGCAAATTCGTCCGGAGTGAGCGATTGTGCCCCGTCACATAACGCTGCAGACGGATTATTATGCACCTCTATCATAACGCCGTGTGCTCCCGCCGCCGCCGCTGTGTAGGTTAAGGGGGCGACATATCTCGCAATCCCCGAAGCGTGAGACGGGTCAACAATTACAGGGAGGTGAGTGAACTCTTTCAAAGCGGGCACTGCACTTATATCAAGGGTATTCCGTGTTGCAGTCTCAAACGTTCTGATACCTCTTTCGCACAAGATAACATTCCCGTTTCCTCCCGCCATAATGTATTCTGCACTCATAAGCAGTTCTTTCAGCGTACTTGATAAACCTCTTTTCAAAAGAACCGGTTTTTTCGTCCTGCCTAATGCTTTAAGCAGCTCCATATTCTGCATATTCCTCGCTCCGACTTGAACCACGTCAACATCGTTGAACAGTTCAAGCTGGGACAAGTCCATGATTTCGGTGACTATAGGTAGTCCTGTCAGCTTCTTCGCTTCGAGAAGCAGTTCTATCCCGTCTCCCCGAAGTCCTTGGAAGTCATAGGGTGAGGTTCTCGGTTTAAACGCCCCGCCCCGTAACATGGTTGCCCCTGCTTGCTTAACTGCGATTGCTATTTCACAAATCTGCTCTTTCGATTCCACGGAACACGGTCCCGCAATAATCGCAAAGTCCTTCCCGCCGACCGTAGCGTTCTCTACCTCAACAATCGTGTCGTCCGGGTGGAACTTTCGATTTGCATTTTTATAAGGCTCGGAAATCCGCATAACATTTTCAACAACGCTCAACCCCCGAACAAGGTCAATATCAATGCTTGACACGTCCCCGATTAACCCGAGGACAGTCTGCTCCTGCCCGACACTTACATTAACGCTTAAGCCCTGACTTTTCACCCAGTCGATAAGATTATCAACCTGTGCTTTATCTGTATTGTTTTTAATTACGATTATCATCAAAATGGAACTCCGTTTCTGTTTGTTTTTAACATGATATAATATTTATCTTGATTTGTCAAGGAATATATGATAAAATAGTTGCATGAAACAACCTGAAAACTATATTACCACCTATAAAAAGCACCGTTTTTCTCCCTTGAACCCCTCGCCCGACAACATCGACATTGAGGATATTGCACACGCCTTGTCGCTTATGTGCCGTGCAAATGGGCATTTTACGGGTTTTTTTTCAATTGCCCGTCACTGTATAAACTGCTGTAAAGAGGGACAAGCCTGCGGGTTGTCGCCGCAAGCTTGTTTAATGCTTCTGCTTCATGACGCTTCGGAAGCCTATATTTCCGACCTCACCCGACCTGTGAAAATGGGGTTGCCCGATTATGTAAAAATCGAAGAACACCTTCAAAATGTTATATGGGGGAAGTTTGGGACAACTCCGACGGCTTCTGATTTAAAGATTATCGGGGAAATCGACGATATGATGCTGAAATTGGAATTTGAGCATTTCGCCGACGAGGTTATCGAGATTGATACTATATCACCGAAAATCCCGCCCGACTTTGAGTTTGTTTCGTTTGAACAAGACGAACGGGATTATTTGGGGTTGTTTAATGGGTTGTGGTGAATTTATTGACATTTTAATTGGAATGTTATAAAATAAGCTGTATAGTCGCTATTTCTGATAAAAGGAGTTATTATTATGAAAAAAACATTTCCATTACTACTCACAGCAGTAACATTTATTATAACCGCCTGTCATTCGTCAATTCCGGAAAGCTGGAATGAAACCGAAAGCTCAACAACTATCGAAGCAATGAGTGTTGATTCAACGACAACAGAAACAACAAAGACTACCGAACCCACACCGGTTGAATGGGTTGAGATAGATTTATCCGGTCAAGGCATAACCGATGAAATGCTCGCTCAATATGTGGCAGACGGTACAATCCCACAAAATGTTACGCATTTGAGTTTGTGGGGTAACCAAATCACCGATATTTCCACATTAAGCGGGTTGACGAATTTAATGTGGTTGCGTTTGTGGGGTAACCCGGTGACTCAAGGGCGGATAGATGAATTACAGGCGGCATTGCCGAATTGTTTTATATCGTATTAAAAAGAGCGTAAATAACAGAATAAAAACCGCCGAGTTTGCACTCGGCGGATTTTACTTTATTCGCTGCACGAGGAGTTATTCACCTTTATTCGTGAGTTTTTTCACGCTGTTATCCTGCGACAAAACACGCATTTGTGAAATAGCGATTTTATTTAGCTTTTTAAGCCGTTCGGATTGCGGTATACCGTCATTAATTAACTCGGCATTAAGGCTTTCCATGTTTGATAAACAGACAAGCTGTGAAATGTTTGCATAATCCCGAATGTTGCCTTTCTTTCCGGGACTGCTGTCACGCCACTGCTTTGCGGTCATGCCGAATAAAGCCATATTCAAAACATCCGCTTCGGTTGCGTAGATGTGGTTTATTTGCCCTGCGTTCAGCTTCGGCGGTATAAGGTTTTCCTTGATTGCGTCCGTATGTATACGATAGTTTATTTTAGCAAGATTGCGTTTAATATCCCAGCCAAGCTGTCGCATTTCTTCGTCTTTCATGCGTTGAAATTCTCGGATTATTCGGCGTTAATCCACATACCAAACTCAAAAGCGATGTCCTTGTGAGCATAAGTGCCGCCGTAACGTCCGGCGGTTGCTTTAATTCCGATTGCGTTTGTTGCCTGCACCCATTCTTTAACGCTTACTTTATAACTATTCAGACCTGCTTGACTTTTAATTATGGCGAATTCGCCATAATTAAAATCGGGGTTGTAGATACTTTCCCAAATCCCCAAAAATTCAATAGTGTTCCTGTTTCTAAGCCAATCAGATATGAAAAAATCACCGTCTTTGGCTTTTATCATGTCGGTCAGCGATATATAATCGTTGTCATTAATAGTCAAAACGGTTATTTCTTGCCCCTGCACAACTAATTTGCCCATGTTTTCCCCCCGTAAAATCCTATTCCATAATCCCCTCAATATAACCAATCATACTCCCTGTATTCGCCGCAAATATATTATTAGCGAACAGAATATCCGTAACACCGTGTTCGGTTAAATAATCCACCGCCTTATACGGGAAATACCGAATATCAATAACAATTATCTCCTCAAATGAACCGGTGAAAAACGGCACAAGTGCGTTACCGAAGCTGTCCTTGAATATTGCGAGCCGCCGTCCGTTGTTGACGTCGGTTTTTATATGGGTGATTTTATTATCCCCGCCCATGAATATGCAATAAGACATGCCCACACTCTGACCGATGAACAGCGATGAATTAATCGCAACCGTAGGGTTGTCGTAATTATAATAGGTCGTGGTATAGCTGTTGGGCGGCTTGTAATATATGAAATCCTCGGGATTGTTCTTCAAGCTTATATCGCCGGAATATCCGTACATCGTGCCCACATACCCCGGAATAACCACGGTTTCATACTCTGACAAGGGTATAAACGGCACACCCGCAGTTTTAGCGAATTCCTCCGCCGCATAATACGCTCCGAGTGCCGCCCAGTGGTGGTCGGTTCTGAGGTAAATGTCCTCATTAACACGGGCGGAAAGTGCCGAATATATATTAACAGGTGTTACGTTATGCAGGAATGAATTGATATTATTGGTATTCGCACGCTGGTCACTGCTTAAATGGCGGTAATTCCTCGGACAGTAGAACTCTATCGGTGTAGGAATGACCATGCTGTACACGTTCATGTCTAATCTGTCGGCATAAGCGTTCATCGCCCTTGCATACCGCTCACCCATTGCATAGCTCCCGCCGAACAGCATAAGCCCTCTGTTTTGATAAACAAGAATACCATTGTTACCTATATCTGCCACACCGTCGGGAACGTCGTTGGTGTTTTCACCGATTACACCATCCCATGCGGGGTCGTCCGTCGGTATATCGGAAATATCAATGTTATCAGGATTATCGAGATTGACGGAATTAGTGGTGCTGGTGGGATTATTGGGGGTGACAGGATTATCTTGAATATACGGATTATTCGGGAGAACGGGGTTTTCGGGATTGTCCGGATTGTCGGCGATTACTACGTTATGGAGTGTCACCCCGTCAAAGCTGATTCCCGCCTTGTCTTTTAAATAAGCCGAGGTATCGGTTATGTTATCCCGCATAGGAACAGTGTCGGAGAAATATGTGCTTAAATCCCGTGTAAAATCTCCCGAAAACAAAGCGGCAAACGAGAATTCCGGGAACGGTTCAAGCTCCCTCCGCTCGGTTTCGGAGGTTTCGGGGCGTGGTGCAAACAGCAATAACGGACTGACAACCGCTAAAACAAGAATGAACAACGCAATATTCAAAGCATTTGTTTTTTTCATAATACCTCCAAAAAACTATTTTCCGGCGAAGCCGGCATACGAGCCGAGGTTCTCGGTTAGAATCTATAATACAGGAATGGGTTGTTGGTTTCCCCCACTAACATAATCGCACATAGTATTATTAATGCCGCATTAGCAAAAGGAATAGCCCAGCCCAGCTTAATTTTTTTAATCCCTTTTTCGATATACCGATAAACAGGGGCACAGAATATAACAGCGAATATTACAATAAACAGCCTGTCATACAGTAAATTCAGTGAAACAATATCGTAGAACCCGTTCCCGTTTAATCCGATAAGACTTGCGATAAACGTCCGCATAACCTCAAAATCCGTGAAATAAAACAGCGACCACCCGAATGTTACTAAAATAAACGTCACAGGGATTTTTACTGCTGCGGGTACTTTCTCGGCAATTTTCAATAAGAATGCTTTCTCTAACATTATCAGCACCCCGAAATACATTCCCCAGAGTGCGAAGTTCCAGCTTGCACCGTGCCACAACCCTGTCAAAAACCACACCACCGCTAAGTTAAACCATACTCTTTTGCGGTTTCCGCCCAAGGGAATATACACATAATCTCGGAAGAAGCCGCCGAGTGTCATGTGCCACCTCCGCCAGAACTCGCTGATTGACTGCGATATATACGGATAATTGAAGTTTTCCGGAAACTTAAACCCGAATATTCGTCCGAGTCCGATTGCCATATCGGAATATCCGGAAAAATCATAATAAATCTGTAAGGCGAAGAACAGTATCCCCAGCCACGCCCCCATTACGGGAAGTGCGGAAACATTCCCCCCTAAGATGGTGTCACCTGCCGCCCCGATTTGATTGGCGATTAACACTTTTTTCGCCAACCCGATAACAAAGCGTGTAATCCCCTCACTGACGTTCTCCGGTTTAATCTTGCGGTTGTCTATATCGTGCTGAATATGCTCATAACGAACAATCGGACCCGCAATTAACTGCGGGTATAATGAAACATACATCAAGAATTTCATGCGGCTTTTCTGTGCGGGAATTTTCCCTTTATACAAATCGACCAAATATGAAATAATCTGGAACGAATAAAAGCTGATTCCTATCGGAAGTGACGGGCGGAACGGCAAAGCGAACAACCCCGAATACTTAAACACGGCTAACGACGTTAAGGTAATCGCAATCGCCGCCGCAGTGTACATTTTTGCACGGAATCCGGCTTTAGCGGATTTGAGGCGGTCATTTTCTGCGTTTCGTATATTAAGTTGTTTTTCTATGAATAATGCGAATATACGATTTATCTCTGTCGTTGCCAACAAAAGGAGAATCATCACAGGTTCTCCCCAAGCATAAAACAACAGTGAAAAACCTACAAGAACAACATTCCTGTACATAGTGTTTTTGAATATGAAATAAAGCAACAGGTTAAGCGGCAGAAACGCAAAAAGAAACAGCAGGTCAGCAAATATCATTTGGTCTTCCTTGTCATAAAAAATCAGTTATTGTCATTATCTCTTTTTTTAACGACTTTGTCAAGCGATTACACAATATTTTATGTAAATTTCTCCATATTACTCTTGACAAGCTCTAAATAATTATGTACCATTGAGAATATTTCAGCATTATTATAAGGAGCGTATCACATGAAAAAATTGTCGGCATTGCTTTTGACAAGTATACTTTTCGTTTCACTGACTGCCTGTGATATAAAACCGAGCGGCAACGACACCGATGTTAAGAAATTGAAAATAGTTACTACGATTTTTCCGGTTTATGATTTTACTCGTGCTGTAATCGGTGATGTTGATTCTATTGACTTATCCATGTTGATTAAACCGGGAGCGTCGGTTCATTCGTATGACCCATCGATTTCCGATATTCGCAGAATTAATGAGAGTGATGTTTTCATATGTATAGGCGGTGAGATGGAGGAGTGGGCTGAAAGACTTCTAACAGCGGGAGATTTAGAGGGGAAAACCGTTATTCGTCTTATAGAATATGTTGATATTTTGAAAGAGGCGGGTATTACTGAAAGTGATAGCTGCGGTCACGACCACAGCGAAAGCAATGCACATATTTACGACGGGCATATCTGGACCTCCCCCGCTAACGCAATTATAATGGTTGAGGTGATTGCAAAAGCATTAGCGATGGTGGATTCTATTGATGATACGGAATTATACGAAAGAAACGCCGCCGAGTATATTAATAATATTGAATTAATTATAGCAGAAATACACGATATAATTGTCACCGCCGGGCGTAACAAGATAATTATTGCTGACCGCAACCCGTTTTTGTATTTTTTAAATGAGTTTGCGTTTGAATATGAGGCGGCGTTCGGTGCGTGCAGTGACCAGAGTGATGCGTCAATCGCTACAATAATAAGGTTGACAGAGATTGTAAAAAATGATAGAATACCTTATGTGTATTACGTTGAGTTAAGCTCGGGGAACGTCGCTGAGGTAATTGCGGAGGAAACCGGCTGCGGAACACTTCTGTTACACTCTTGCCAAAACGTCACCGATATTGAGTTTAGGAGCGGGGCGACATATCTGTCATTGATGAAGCAGAACGCCGAAAACTTAAGGCGGGGACTGAGTTGATGATTGTCCCGATATTTGAAATAATAATTGACCTCTTCCAGCATTCTTTTGTGAGGAAGGCGATAATAGTCGGGGTTCTTGTATCGTTGTGTGCCGCATTATTGGGGGTAAGCCTTGTCCTTAAGCGGTATTCCATGATTGGTGACGGACTCTCGCACGTGAGCTTCGGGACGCTCGGAATCGCTTTCGCACTGGGTATATCCTCGCCGTTATATGTATCTGTCCCGTTAGTAATAGTTGCGGCATTTGCGTTGCTGAGAATTACTGAAAACAGCAGAATAAAAGGAGATGCGGCAATCGCACTTGTGTCGAGCAGCTCATTAGCAATCGGTGTAATCATTATCGCTGAAACAAAAGGTATGAACGCCGATGTTTATAATTATATGTTTGGGACAATTGCGGCAATTAAAAACTCGGATTTTTATATAAGTGTCATAATCTCGATAATAGTTTTGGTTTTATATATTTTCTTTTACAGCCGAATTTTCACTGTTACATTTGATGAACCGTTCGCACGGGCAACCGGCGTTAAAGCGAAAATGTACAACACCCTTTTAGCGGCACTGACCGCAATAATAATAGTAATCGGTATGAGGATAATGGGAGCAATGCTCATTTCAAGTCTGATTATTTTCCCTGCATTGACCGCTATGCGGATTTTCAAGAGTTTCAAGAGTGTTGTAGTCTGCTCGGGAGTGTTATCGGTTTTCTGCTTTTTCACCGGAATAATTCTGTCGGTGGTTTTTGATACCTCGGCGGGAGCGGTTGTGGTGGTTACGAATTTAGCGATGTTTTTGATATTCTCTTTGTTGGGATTAGTATTAAATAGAATAAGAGGTGTTATATGAAACGGTTATTATGCGTTTTATTAATAGCGGTTGTTTTTCTGACCGCCTGTGACCCCGATAAAAAAATGCCTGTTGAGGAAACCGAGGAAACAGAAAAAGTCCTCGCAGAGTATAAAAAAATCACTGCCGATGAAGCTAAGGAGTTAATCGACAGCAATGGCAGTGTGGTTATTCTCGATGTTCGTGAGCTTTTTGAATATGAACAGAGTCATTTAATCGACGCAATACTCATTCCCGTTGATGAGCTTTCTGAACGTGTTGAAACCGAGTTACTTGACAAAAATGAGATTATTCTTGTATACTGCCGCTCCGGAGGGAGAAGTGCCCGTGCCGCACAATTAATCGCCGATATGGGATATACAAATGTTTATGACTTCGGCGGAATCCTCGATTGGAAATACGAAACGGCAAAGGTTGAATAAATCTGTGCTTTATTGGTAATAATACCCTTATATTTACATTTGGGGAGGGTATTATGCAGTCAGTTGTTATCACAGAGGAGAATTTCGACACCGAGGTGAAAAAATCCCGCTTACCCGTATTAGTGAGCTTTTGGTTAACCGGTGAGCACCCGTTAGACAGTGTGAGTGAGCGGTTCGGCGGGAAACTCAAACTCGGGAAAATCAATGTAAACGATGAACCGAACTTGGTTTATAAGTACAGGGTCAGGAATTTTCCGACACTTCTGCTGTTCCGTGAGGGGAAGGTCGCTGATACCATTGTAGGGGTTACACGGGTTGACCAGTTAATGAGGATATTGTCATAGTTGCAATATCCTTTTTTTTATGTTATAATGAAATCATCAACAATTTGGAGGGCTGTTTCAATGAACGAAATTCGTGACATAAACCTGTGGGAGAGCGGTAAACGCAAAATCGACTGGGTGGAGAGCAACATGCCGCTTCTTCGGGGGATAAAAGCAGAATTCGAGAGAACAAAGCCGTTTACAGGCTTAAAAGTAGCGTTATCGGTCCACTTGGAGGCTAAGACTGCATATTTATGTAAAGTATTTGCGGCGGGCGGTGCCGAGATGTACATAACAGGGAGCAACCCGCTTTCCACGCAGGACGATGTGGCAGCGGCGTTAGCGTATGAAAACCTGAACGTCTTCGCATGGTATAACGTCACTGAGGAGGAATACAAGCGGCATATTTCAAGGGTTATCGAAGCCGCTCCCAATATTATAATAGACGATGGCGGCGACTTGGTGAACCTCATTCATACCGAGTATCCTCATTTGTTGGACAATGTTATAGGCGGCTGTGAGGAAACTACAACGGGAATTATCCGCCTTATTTCCATGAATAAAGCGGGGAAGCTCAAATTCCCCATGGTGTTAGTTAATGATGCCGACTGCAAGCATTTATTCGACAATCGTTACGGAACAGGTCAGTCGGTGTGGGACGGGATTAACCGTACCACTAACTTGATAGTCGCCGGAAAAAACGTAGTAGTCGCCGGTTATGGGTGGTGCGGCAAGGGCGTTGCAATGCGGGCTAAGGGGTTGGGGGCTTCTGTAATTATCACCGAAATTGACCCCATTAAAGCAATGGAAGCGGTTATGGACGGGTTCAAGGTCATGCCGATGAACGAAGCCGCAAAACTCGGCGATTTCTTTGTGACCGTAACAGGGTGCAAGGACGTTATAACCGAGGCTGATTACCTTGTTATGAAAAATGGTGCAATCTGCTGTAATGCAGGGCATTTCGACTGTGAGGTAGATGTCGCTGGATTAAAGAAAATCGCAGTTGAAGAAAAATTGGCACGGAATAATATACAAGGGTATAAACTGAAAAACGGCGTGTGGGTCTATGTAATTGCAGAGGGTCGTTTAGTGAACTTGGCGGCGGGAGACGGTCATCCTGCCGAAATCATGGATATGTCGTTCGCCATTCAAGCGTTGAGTGCGTTGCATTTGGTAAAAAATAAAGGGAAGTTAACCGAGAATATCATACACGTCCCTCGTGAAGTCGATATGGAGGTCGCAAGGAGGCAGTTAGGCTTCTGGAGTGTTAAAATCGATACGCTTACCGAGGAGCAGGAGAAATATCTCAACAGCTGGGAAGCTCATTAATGCAAATGCAACCATAAGTTGCGAAAATGCAAACCTTGGTTGGTAGAACGCAACCAAGGTTTTCTGTATAATGGAGAAAAAACAGGAGGAAAGCAAAATGAACTTTTCAGAAAATCTAAGAAACATAAGAAAGGAACGCAACCTTTCACAAGAACAATTGGCGGAGCTGCTTAGTGTATCAAGGCAGGCAGTTTCAAAATGGGAGCAGGGTGACGGCTACCCCGAAACCGAGAAATTGGTATCAATTGCACAAAAGTTAGACGTTTCGTTGGACGCATTATTACTTAATAAGCAACCCGAGCCTGAAATCGCAGACGTCCCCCAAAGTAATACCGTTTTTTCTTCAAACAGGAAAATTTTTGTTCAGTCATTTGACGGGAAAACAATGGCGGCGTATTATAAGTTCTCGGTACAGGATAACTTACTTAGCAAAAAAATAAAGGACGAACCCAAATGCTGCCTTGCGGGAACAGATACAACCAGCTTTTGGGGAGATAATCTTGTAACACTCGGCTGGTATGCCACTCATGAAGATGCAACACGGGAATTAAACGACATTTATACCGCCATACAAAACGGAGAAACGACCTATCAGCTTAAATATAACGCAAAAGTAAAGGTTAAGGCGTTCGGGATAAAATTATTATGAACATAGAAAAACACGATAAATTATCAAGTGATTTAAAACAAAAATCCGCAGAGATTTCCACCCTTGCCGGTGAAATATGGCGTGAACACTACACGGCGATTATCGGTGCAGGGCAGGTGGAGTATATGCTTGAGAGGTTTCAAACAGCTCAGCAAATATATATTGATATAAAAGAGAACAATTATGTCTATTTTTCTGCGAATTGCCCGAAAACTAAGACAATGACAGGGTATTGTGCGGTTCAACCTCGGGACGGGCATTTGTTTTTAAGTAAGATTTATGTTCGCAAAAGTGAGCGAGGGAAAGGGATTGCACACAGTTTTTTGGAAAAAGTGCGGGAGTTTGATTATAATATAATCCGCTTGACGGTTAATAAACATAACAGTGGTGCAATCGCAGTTTATAAAAAAGAGGGCTTTGAAATTATTGATGAGGTTAATGTGAATATAGGCGGCGGTTATTTCATGGACGATTATGTTATGGAGATTAGATAAGGAGGCTGTCAAGCCTCCTTTTTTCAACTTTGGTCTTGTTTTAGCGAGATAGCCATAACACCTGAAATAACCCACATCATTTGACTTGCAATCGGTGTGCTGATGTTAAACAACGCCTGTATACCGTATCCGGTAAATGCCGCAAGAGAAGCCATGAGTATCGGATTTGTGAAAGATTTCTTAATGGATTTGATAAATAATGTTCCTAAAAAGGTTAAATAGAACAAAAGTCCGAAGATACCTTGGCAAATCAGTATTTGCAAATACTCGTTATGGGCTTTGTCATAGGTTTCACCATAGAACCTCTGTGCCTCCTCAGGGAAAGCGAAATAGAAAGTGTCCGGCCCGCTCCCTATAAGCAGATAATCGGGAACTACGGATAGTGCGTGTCGCCATATATATACCCTCATTGTGCCGAATTCGTCTTCAAGATTTCCGTGCAGAATTTCACGGGCTTGATAAAACAGTTCACCGAATCCGGTTGAGTTTTCGTCTGCTTGTCTGCCTATAACCTCGACACTTGCTATGCCCAATATAATGACACTTGCCAATAATATAGCCCCGTGTTTCCATTTTATGGGTGTTTTTACCGAAACGTCGGAATCCTGTTCTTTAGACGCCGCTTTTTTCTTCCAAAATACCGTTAATAATAATCCGACGGCTAACAGCGTGATAGTGACTACAGCGTAAAATACTATTCTTCCGGCAGAATCCGCTTTCAGAATAATACAGTTATAAAAAAGACGTTGAAGTGTGAATGCCGCCGCCCAAGATGAGACGAGTATTAAAAATCTGCCTATGTATTCACGGCTTTCTACAATAAACGGTATAGCCAAGACCACCGCTCCTAAAGCTCCCACCATACCCGATTCTGCACCCGCTGAAATTAACATCCAAAAGCTTAATGCACTGCCTGCGATTAAAACCGGACTCCATTTCGATTTTGACCGCACAAACAAAAAACCACACAGCAAAACTGTAATACAAACAAAAGTGGATAAAGCCATTATATTGCCGAGAGTTGAACGGAATTGAAGAACATAGTGCCCATGTCTGAATATTTCTTCGAGTTCACCGAAATACATATTAAAAACATTAACACCGTAAAACTGAAGAAGCCCCATTATAGAAATAGCTGAGGCGGCTATGGAGAAAATACCGAAATCACGCATACGAGGCTTGTACCAGTTAGCGATGATTAAAAAAATCGCAACATAAAGAAACTGCGTTAAAGCTCCGTCATGGCGTTCATAAAACCCGCCCCATACATCTGCATCAGCCTCCCCCGCAAAAGGCGAAGCCAATGCCGAGATAAACGTTATTAATGCATATCCTAACGCTGCCCATTCTGCAACCGTCGGCAGTTTTTTCGGGAGAAATCTGTGTCCGAGAATCAATTTAATCATGTAAACGCCCATTACCATACACAGAATAGAACTCACACAAATAAGAAAAAACCAGTATTTATGTCCGGTTAAGTAATAATATCGTGCGTGGTTGAAATACATCGGTTGAACACACATCATCAATATAAACAGTATTTCGGCAATCCAGCTTTTCCCGATTTCAATATATTTAAGCGATTCCGCTTCTTTACGGAGCCGTTCCGCCTCTAACTTCTTTTTACTTGGCATGTGTTTGAGTCTCCTTATCTGTTATTGTTGTGACAGTTTTGTTATCATCTTCGTTTTCTTGTTTTTTCTCTGTCACGCCTTGTGTGCTTGAAGGGAGAAAAAGAACCTTAACTGTTTGCATAATCAACTTAATATCCTGCCAAATTGAAAACTGCTCAATATACATAATGTCTAATAATAGTTTTTCGTCCGGTGATATACTGTAATCACCGAAAACTTGAGCAAGCCCTGTTAAACCCGCCTTTACCTTCAGCCGAAATGAGAAATTCGGATATTTCAATTTATATTGTTCGATAATCTCGGGGCGTTCCGGACGCGGTCCGACTAAGGACATATCGCCGTTTAATATATTAAAAAGCTGCGGCAGCTCGTCAATTCTGACCCGGCGAATAAACCTTCCTATCGGTGTCACCCTGTCATCGTTTTTTGACATTAGGCGTGCCACACCGTCTTTCTCTGCATCAACACGCATGCTCCGGAATTTATACAGTGTAAATTCCTCGGCGTTTTTTGTAACTCTCGTTTGTTTATATATAGCCGGACCTCGGTCGGATAAGCGAATGGCAAGCCAAGTTATCGCCATTAACCCGCTGAGCAGAATTATGGCGAGCAGTGAAACAACGACATCCATGCATCTTTTTATGAAACGGGCTTCTATACTCATTTGCGAATTGCCGGGAAGAAACATCGGTGTCCGTGAAATCCACGAGACCTGTGAGGTGTGCAGCAACACACCGGAAAATGTCGGGAGAATGTACATGTGTTTACTGCGAGCGAAACAATAATCGAACAAGTATTCCTTGTTTTTTTCTTCAATGTTTAAAAAAAACACTGATTCCGCTTCATCTATATTACGAAGCAGAATTTCCTGCGGTTCGTCTTGTGACAGAGAATTAATGACAATAAACTTTTTTTTGTGGTTTTGAAGACGCAGACAATAATCGTCAGCTTTTTCTTTGTTTGAATATATAATTATCGCTTTGTGTGCCGGTTTTACAGTGTAATACAGCTTGTTCACCAAGAATACCGCAGGAATAATAAACACAATTTGTGCTGCGATTATTAATAAAAAACCTGTAACCGGAAGAAGTCTGAGAGCTTGTAAGCATAGTTGGAAATATTCAAACGCATTTACGGTTATAATGCATAAAATCCACGATACTACAAGTTCGGGAGAATCGACATGACCGAAATTTAAGCTGTTGTATATCTTGCAGGCGAAATATAGAATTCCGATGTACAGCATTACGATAATGTAGTTACCCCAGTAATACAGAACGGTTTCTTTATAAAAGATGTTTTGCCCCGCCCAGAAAATACCCAGAATGGCGGCGAACAGCAATATATTTGATACAGACAGCAGGGCTGTACTCATTTTTCGTGTCACTTTTTCACTTCACTTTCAACTTGGTATTTTAAGATAATATACAATTATATCATGTTTTATATGAAAATGCAAATTCTTATGATTATCGGAATTGCTCGGATTATGCGGTAATAAAACAATTGACATAACTTTTGATAAGTGTTACAATGAAAGTAATACTTGACGGGGTTATGCAAGTATACATACGCAGGAACGAGGACAATGATGAAAGAAAACGCTTTCGGCACATCAACGGCTGACATATTTTTGTTGATTATCCCAATTGAATTAGTTTTATTCATGTTTATTACACCGATGTTTTTGTTTTATGACAATTCCGGAGGAAGATATGAATTGACAGGATATAACACTATTAAGGGCGAGTATTATAGTGGTGAAAAAGTAACAATCGAGGAGGAAACAGGGTTTTCTGATAATGTGGTTATTTTTAATTGGGTGGCGTTGTTGTTTCCCGTGATTCTCGGAGGCACGGCAGTTGTGTTCGTGTCTGCGAGTGTTTCTGATGTAATAAAAAAGAAAGCGTTCAGGTTGTTGTTTCTGCTTGGCATAGCGGGGGTAATTATATTTACGGTTTATGTGTTTGCGTATTTAAACTTGTCCGCTCTCGGTAAATTCTTCAGCTTGGACGGACATGAGGGTTACATACTTCCGGCTGTAGGGTGTTATATATCGGGTGCATTGTATATTTTGTTTTGTATAATTGTCGGAATACGGCTAAGTAAAATTAAAGCATCTCTTTCTTCACAATCGGAGCAAGCCTCTTAATAAGAACGGCACACATCACGGTTTTAACGGCATCGCCCGGCAGAAACGGCAGCATACTCATTGTGAGTGCGGGTATAAATTCAGACTTGGTCACATACATAAACCATGGTACACCGATTAAATAAGTTGCAGCCCATCCCGCTGTCATCGCTATAAATAATACGGGATACGATAACCCGAATTTCTCGATAATCAATCCTGTCACAAATGCACAAGCGATATAGCTGATTATAAAACCGCCCGTTGCTCCGGGTAGTCCGCTTGGTGCGAATATCGGGACGCCTGCCAAGCCGATTAGTACAAATACAGTTTGGCTGATTGCCGCTTTTTTCCACCCGAGCAAGCCTGCCGAAAGGAATATCGAAATATGCACCAGCCCCACAGGGATAGGGCCTATCGGGATTTTCACCGGGGACAGTGCAATGCTTAATCCGGCGAATAATGCACACAGCATAATGGTTAGGGTTTTTGACTTGTTTTCCGATTTCATAGTGTAACACTTACCTCCCCCGATGATAACACATCACGTGTTCCGTCGGGTTTTTCTGTAATAAGATTGCCGAATTCGTTTATGTCGACGGCGATTGCGGTGGTTTCACCGTATTTCACTTGCTTGCCGAGTATAAAGCAACGCTTTTTGTATTCGGGAATTACATTTTCAAGCCAAGTATCCGAGGTAATTGAATTGATAATGCCTGCGATTAATCTATTATGGGTGTTTTCGGGAATGTCCGAGTTGAATATCCCGGCGTATTCTTCGTTGGCTGTTACGTTTATTCCTATTCCGAGTATTACAGCACCGGAAACAGCTTCTGTTAAAATTCCGCAGATTTTTTTATTGTTCAGGAATATATCGTTGACCCATTTAATTTTACAAGAATTCCCTGTAACTGTTTCAATGACATTGCAAACAGTTACAGCGGCGGCAGGGGTAGTCAGTTGACGATTAACGGTTGACAGTTGGCAATTATTCAATACCAAACTCATGTATATTCCGCCGGACGGGGAGTGAAAGCTTTTACCGTGCCTGCCCCTGCCCGAGGTTTGTGACAGTGCAATGATAATGCTGCCTTGCTCAAGCTTTCGTGCTTCTTCATTAGTAGAGTTGAGTGTTTCATAAATATGAATGTTTTGAGATAAAACGGGATTCGCTAAGTAGGCACGAATCCCGTTAATTGTAATAATGTGCATTTTTGTATTAATACTCCCAGCCCTTGATTGTACTGTCTAATTTAATCTTGGAAATCTGCTCTTGCAGGAGATTGGCTTGACCGGAGAGTTCCTCAGACGCCGCCGCACTTTCTTGAGCTGTTGCGGAGTTGGTTTGAACAACCTGTGAAATCTGGTCAACACCTGTGTTAATCTGGCGAATCCCCTCGGATTGTTCGTTGGAGGCAAGTGCAATTTCATTGACCAACCGCTGAACCAACTTGGTTTTTTCGGCAACCGCTTCAAGCGATTTGGCGGTTTCTTGTGCTATGCTTGCACCCTTCTCCACGCTGGTGATACTGCCCTCGATAAGGGAGGTGGTCTGTTTCGCCGCATCTGCTGATTTTGAAGCAAGGTTTCTCACTTCCTCCGCAACAACCGCAAAGCCTTTACCTGCACTTCCTGCTCTTGCCGCTTCGACTGCCGCATTCAACGCAAGAATATTAGTCTGGAACGCTATATCATCGATAACTCTGATAATTTTGCTGATTTCGTTAGATGAATTGTTGATTTCGCCCATTGCGGCAAGCATATCTGACATATGAGCATTACCGCGTTGAACCTCGTTATTAGTGTCATTGACAAGGTCATTGGCTTTAGTGGCGTTTTCGGAGTTGTCTCTTACTTGCTCGGAGATTTCTTGAATAGAAGCAGACAATTCTTCAATTGCACTCGCTTGTTCGGTAGCCCCCTGTGAAAGAGCCTGTGCCGCCCCCGAAACCTGTGAACCGCCGCTGTTAACCTGTTCTGAGGCGGTATTAATTTCTGCAAACATTTCGTTAAGCTGTTTTAATGTCTGCACCAACGCTTTACCCATCATGTCTTTATCGGAGCGAATCTGTGCCTTAACGGTAAGATTGCCGTTTGCGATTTCTTGAACAACCCTTGCTTGTTCCTTGACACCTTTTATCATTTCCTCAAAGGCAGAGGCGAGCTTGCCGGTTTCATCCTTGCTGTCAGATGTGATAGCCACATCGGTGTTTCCGAGGGAAATTTGATGAGCGGCTTCTGCCATTTTAACTACAGGTTTAGCAATAAGTCCTGAAATATATGTCGCTAAAATAACACCGAGTAAAACTGCAAATGCCAATGCAAGAATAACGACGATGAGCAAGGTTAAAAATAATTTGTCCGAAGCATCATCGGCTAACTTAGCGGCGTGAGTCTTTTGCTCCATGCTCGTGTCAAAAAGCTCTGCCATCTTGTTTGTATCGGGTGTGAACGTCCTTAAAGTTACATATAACTCGGCTGCATCTATACCTGCTTTAGCACCGGCATACATGGTTCTTTCGCATTCCATAAATGCACCGTCGTATATTTTACATGCTTCATCAAATGTTTTCAGCATTTCCTCATTATTTTCAATGGTTTTGCGATAAATGTCCTTGTTTTTATACATGGTTTCCTGATAAGTGAGGAAACGATTATGTGCGTCCTCCACTAATTCTGTATCGCCGGTTGCAGCAGCAATAATGTATTCACGCATACATGCACGCTGACGTTGAACCATTTCAACAATTTTTGCCATTGCCGGAAGCGGTTCGGTTTGCTCTGTGTACATTGTGGACATGGAATTACTAAGCTGTGCAATCCCGACAATGCCGAGTATACCTACGAATAATGATAGGACAATCATAATTGCAAAGCCCATAGTCAGCTTTGCGGAAATTTTCATGTTTTTCATGGAATATTCTCCTTCAAGTAAAGTTTCCCCTACTTTTTCGCAGAGAATGCGAAAAACATAGGGCTATTATATCACGGTTTTTTTGTGTTGTCAAGGGAATTTATACGCACATGCAAGGGCTTTTATGATTATTTTTTGGAAATCCATTGACAAAGTTAATTCATTGTGGTATATTAGTTAATATTCATTATATGCTTGTGTAGCTCAGTTGGTAGAGCAGCTGATTTGTAATCAGCAGGTCGGGGGTTCGAATCCGTCCACAAGCTGTCTTCTAAAGTCCCTTGAACAGTAGGTTTGAAGGGATTTTCTTATTTTTCAAAAAAAACGTGATTTACGGTTTGGTGAACTTTTGGTGAACTCGCAGAAAAAGTACCACCTCTATTTATAGTAATGGTGTGAATGTTTTAGCCGCCGCACCCCATTGGGAGGGCAGAAACTGTCTGTATACGTTCAAGGTAGTAAATACTCAAAGGAGAAGAAAAATGAAAATTGAAATGGGCGAATCTATATTCTATTCATGGCTTAGACACGTCAAAGAATGTCAAATAGTACAGACAAACTGGAAAGCTTCCCTCTCGTGGCAATTACAAAACGAGGATAAGCTGAATCACTTGATGAGCGTTACGGACGATTTTTTCAAAAACAAGTACAATTATGAAATTTTCAAAAACAATTCACTTTCTCAACTTCTCAAACAAGCTGAATTGGACGCAATCGGCACTTATATTTCTGAAAGTGGCATTGAAATTCATGTTGTTGACGTAGCTTTTCACGAAGGGGGTCTTTTGTACGGTGGCAAGGAAGAAACAGCTATGCGTGTTACAAAGAAACTAATAAGAGCGGCTTTGTGTCTTATAGGATACTTCAATATTTTTGAGGGTGATATTATTTTCGCCTCGCCAAAAATAAACAACTCTGCTATGGAGGTTTTAGAGCCATGCATTAGTGATTTGAATAAATTACTGCACGATAATGGTTACGATTTCAAGGGGCGTGTAATAGCAAACGAAGATTTCAAAGAGCTTGTTTTAACGCCTATATTGATTGCAAGTGACGGTGTTTCCGATACATCGGAGTTGTTTATGCGTGGGTATCAGCTTGTAAAAATGTTCGGTGATGACCGCCCAACAAGAAAGCGAACAGTCAAAACGACAGATAATAATGCAGTTTCCAACGATTCTCTTTCCGAATTGAAAATAGGTAAAATCGCACAGACTTTATTACGAGAAACATTGGAAAGCGGCAAAGTCAGCGAAGATGAAATCCATTTAATGCAGACCAAAGAATACTCTAAAAAAGTTTTTGATATTCAATATCCGTTATTATATAAACCGGATTCTGTAAATGAGGTAAGTCCGGCGAGATACTATTCAATACCGTTGAGAATAAAAGGGGTTGTTTATTATCTTTGCCGTGAATGGTTTGAAGTGCCAGCTAATAACGACAGACCATTTTTGTTGAAATGGCTTGAATTGCACGGAGCAATTTAGCATTCTGATAAAGAATAACAAAATTCAAAATAGTCAACTGAATAATTTAACTATGGTTATCAAAATTCACGAATATCGTTCCATATGGGAGCAGTATGCGGAACTCCGTTCCGCTGTACAACATCTATAACACCAGTTTATGCGGAACTCCGTTCCGGTGTTCAATTATGAAATAACAAAAACCCGCTTTTCAGTGGGTTTTATTTATGTTGTAAAGATATATCTACTTCTTTTAACTTGGCTTAAACACTGCGACTCTAAATTATATCTATTGTTCCTAACCCAAGATAAATATTTTGCAATAAGTTATTGATACTTTCTTCATAATGTGATAAAATATCAGAAGAAAGGACAAGCATTTCATAATAAAAACTTGATTTTCTTCGGTTAGGAGTATAAACAATGGGCTATTTAGAGTGGTTTCAGGTAGTTGGCGGCTTAGGATTGCTTTTATTCGGCATGAAAATGATGTCAACGGGACTTCAGGCAGTAGCAGGGGACAGTCTGCACACAATACTTAAACGAGCTACATCTAACAGATTTTTAGCGATTATAGCCGGAATTGTAGCTACTATATGTATTAACAGCTCTACTGCTGTGACGATTATTACCGTTGGATTCGTTAATTCCAAGCTGTTGAGCTTGACCCAAGCAATCGGCATAATCATGGGGGCGAACGTAGGAACTACATTTTCGGCTCAGTTGATTGCCTTCAAGATAGATGCCGTTGCACCGCTGATTATCTTTATCGGCGTGGTAATGCACCTGTTTTTCAAAAAAAGGAACATCAAAAACATCGGATATATTATATTAGGGTTCGGTATTTTGCTATTCAGCATAACAACTATGGGGGCACCGCTGAAGGAATTCGCGAATCAACCGTCCTTTAACGCAATGCTGACCTCGTTTAAAAATCCGATTGCGGCATTATTCGCCGGATTTATCTTTACTGCGGTAATCCAAAGTTCCTCGGCGACTATGGGACTGCTTGTTACCATGCACCTGTCGGGAGTTCCCATTCCGTTTGAAACATCGGCATTTATAATATTGGGAACTAATATAGGTACGAGCACAACAACGGTGATTGCTTCAATCCCGGCAAGCCGTGAGAGTAAGCGGGCGGCATTGTTCCATATAACCTATGATATTATCGGGAGCATAGTATTCGGTACGTTAATCTTTGTATTTCCGTCTATATTGGGCTGGTTTGAGTCTACATGGTCAGAAACAGCCCGTCAAGTCGCTATGTTCCACACCTTGTACAATGTAGCCACGCTTTGCTTGCTTTTGCCGTTTATTAAACAGCTTTCGTGGCTCTTACAAAAAGTCATTCCGCTTAAACCCGAAGAGATTAACAAAAAGACCCACGAGAAAAAATTGATGTATCTTGATTTTAAACTTGGACAGAAAACACCGGCACTTGCGGTTGTTAATGCCCATCTTGAAGTGTGCCGCATGGGCGAAATAGTCAATGAAAACTTAAATTTAGCGTTAAAAGCGTTTTTTGAAAGTGATACCGAAAAAGCAAAAAAAGTAATGAAAAACGAGGAAACTGTAGACTATCTCAATCAACATATTGCCGCTAAATTAGTCGAGTTAAACAGTATTGAACTCTCTGTAAATTCTGCCGAAAGAATAGGCAGTATGTTTGGATTGTTGATTGACATTGAAAGAATCGGTGACCATGCAGAGAATATCGCTGAATATGTTATAATCATGAAAGATGAAGGCATAACGCTCTCTGATGTTGCCATGGAAGAATTAAAAGTTTTAAATGATTTGGTTATAAAAATTGCGGATAAATCCATTTCTACATACAAAGATGAGGATTGTGAGAGTTTGTCTGCTATACAAGTGCTTGAAGACAAAATTGATGATTTGTCGGAAACGTTTGTTAATAATCACATAAAACGTTTGAAAGGGGAACTTTGCAATCCCAAAGGCGGGATGATATTTACTGATTTAATCGGTGACTTGGAGAGAATCGCCGACCACGCATATAATGTTGCTTTTTCAATAATAACGAAAGAAGAAAAGAAATCAAGAGAAAAAGTAAAGATTAACGTATAAACATGTATCTCCCCCCTTTTTGATACATTGTAATTCATTTTTCGATAAAACAAGCGGGTTTCCTTTATGTTGTAAAGAAAACCCGCTTGTTTAATTTGGCTCAAACACTGCTACTACTCCGCTAATCATCGAGTTTTCCGGTGAATCCTCGGTTAAAGCGTTCGGTTCATATGACTCGTTTGTTCCCTCAAAGAAAAACTCCTTCTCGGCTGTGACAGAAACAGGCTCGTTCCCGATTTCGATAACCCCGGAATATATAACATAATTTTTCCACCGCAGAGTTCCCTCTACAAAGAATACATACTCTCCTTGTTTAACGGGAGTGCCGCTAAAATCGGTCAAGTCCCATGAATATGAAAGATTGCCTGCTTTGGGTGTCGCTCCCGATATAGCGTCAACCTCGGATTTTTCCATTTCGGAAAGCCCCGAGCTTGAAACCCATACTTTAATAGAATCGGGTCTTGTTTTATACCCGCCGTCAGCAGTCCAGCGAGTTGCATAAAGCGTGTTGATGTAGTTACCGTCAGTATCCTCAATCCAAACTGCGAATTGGTTGCTCGCCCAGCCGGAGATTTTCTCATAATTAAAAGATACGGTGAGTTGTCCTGTTGTGTGTGTGGATATTTCGTCTATAGTGGGAAGAGTTGTTGTGGTTGCCTCGGTTGTTTCAATTGGAGTGTCAGTGCTTTTACAAGCGGTAAGTGCAACGAGCAGTATCAATGTTATAATTGTTATGATATGTTTCATGGCTGTTCTCCTGATTTGTTAGTGAATTTCGTTTAATTATACCACACAGACGGCGGATTTCCAAGCCTTTTTAAAAAGAAAATACTTTTTAAAGTGTAACATTATTTAATTAATGGGCATAAAATATTTCTAAATAATTATATCGAAAGGGAACGAATTATGTCATATTATGTAAACAGCATGGAAAAACTTAAATCAGCATTGGAAAGCCATGATTTAAACATCAACATCATCATAACAGGCTCATTTGAACTAACAGGGTACGCATACATCAGCGGAGGGAAAACAGTCACTATTATTTCAGATGGTTTAGCCGAGCATGTGATTTCTATGAATTCGGCACATAATTTCCAAGTGCGTGACGGCGGCAATCTTATATTGGGCGATGGTTCACCGTTAATGCTTTCGGGTGAGGTTGTCGGGATTATTAATGTTGTTGAAAACGGTTCAATCGTTGTCAACGATGGTGTTTCAATAATAAATGAAACGGACGTTACATCAAGATATGCACTGCATTTAAGCGGCTCAAACGTAACCGGTGTAATAAACGGCGGGTATTTCAGCGGTTATGTTGCGTTAGATGTGAGAAACGGTGCAAAGGTTACGGAAATTCGTAAGGGTGAGTTTGTGGGAGAAACAAACGCTGTCGTTGTCAGCGGCGATACTTCAAAGGTTTTCAAGATTTCAGGCGGGGTTTTCTGGGGCAAGAATAGTGTTGCAATTAAAACAGAAACAAGTATATTACTTGAGCCGGGATTAAATGACAGCAAGGGGATTACTCGGTTCAGCGGAAAGGACGGCGTAATTTTCAACAATGACAGCTTGATAGTCTTCCCGAACGGTTATGTAATGAGTTCTCAAACCGAACCCGTCAACAATATTGCGGGAACAGAGTTTAAGTATCTTGAGCGGTTTATTGATGGGGAAGGTGAGAAGAATGTAGATTTCCCCTGTATTAATATTTCCGAACCGGGTGTGTACTATTATACAATCGGCGAAACAAGCGTTTCCGGGAACGGCTGGACTACAGACACGAAGAAATACCCGGTTGTCGTGACTGTTACCGATGACGGGAACGGTAAATTATCGTCGCATGTGAATTATCCCGAAGGATACCCGAAGTTCGTCAACAAGTATGAACACTCGTCAATCTGTATTGAATTGGGTGCTGTAAAAATTGCGGTAGGGGCTCCGCTTGAAGATGGTCAGTTTACTTTCGCTGTGTTTGATGCAGATGGAAATCCGGTTGCTACCGCCACAAATCGCGAATCAGGTCAGGTCAATCCTTAATGGTATAAATCAAAACCATAAAAAACGGTTACTTCTTTATATAAGGAGTAACCGTTTTGTGCAATGTGTACAAAAAAAAAAAAAAAAAAAATGCAAAAAGTAAAAAGAAAAAAAAAACCGCATGAAAAAAAAAAAAAACATAAAGAAAAAAAAAAAATAAAAA
>Ga0123356_10000336_pt1 | contig 54032 bp, 39 predicted proteins | sample TergutEmb28metaG_2_FD_92546 | JGI IMG/M metagenome (GOLD analysis project Ga0123356, IMG submission 92546) | Embiratermes neotenicus P3 segment gut microbial communities from Petit-Saut dam, French Guiana - Emb289 P3 | ecosystem: Host-associated > Arthropoda: Insects > Digestive system > Gut ...
ACCGGGTAAAGCATATTGGCATGCCCAGTTTAATGCAGGGTTAACACGAAATGATGTACTTGCAGGTTTTGTAGTATCAAATGAGTTTACAGGATTATGTGCACAGTATGGAATAACACGCGGCATACTAGACGCCTCAGCACCTGTAGTGAATCCGACACCGGCAACACCATCGACGCCGACAGTTCCAACAGCGAATGTAGCGGCACAGACACAGTTTTTAACACGGTTATACAGACAGGTGCTAGGTAGAGAGCCAGATCAAGCTGGGCTTAACTATTGGTTAAACTTGCTTGCGAACGGCACAACGGGAGCAGATGTTGTATATGGTTTCTTTTTCAGTCATGAGTTTGTAAGGAGCAATCATTCAAACAGCAGATTCCTTGATATACTTTATTCAGCTATATTTAATCGAGCTGCAGATGCGGCGGGTAAGAACTATTGGTTAAATCACTTAAGCATGGGTTTTCCGCGTGAGAATATTATTGCCGGGTTTACAGTATCCAATGAGTTTACAGCATTATGTAATAGTTTTGGTATAGTACGCGGCACTTATGTACCTCCACCGGGTGCTGCGGAGCGTGTGTACGTGACTCATCTATATAGAACAATGCTTGGCAGAGAGGCTAATCAATCGGATTTGAACTACTGGGTAAACATGATGCTTACCGGTACAACTGCTGCAGTGGTGGCGTATAATGTTTTATTCAGTAATGAGTTTACAAACCGTAACTTGAGTAACGAGCGGTTTATTGACGTACTATATTTATCAATGCTAAATCGAGCTGCAGATGCGGCAGGCAGAGCCGGCTGGTTACATCAATTAAACTTAGGTACTTCAAGATATGATATTTTTGTCAGCTTTGTTAACTCAAATGATTTTGACCGGCTTTGCAGAGAATACGGCATTATAAAGGGAACTGCTCCGCCTCCGGCAAATATGATGACTTCAAATACAAATGTTGCAAGAGTATGGAATCATATCGTTAAAGCTCATTTCAGAGGTATATCAGACCGTCCGGAGCATATTGCAGCAATAATCGGTAATATGCAAGCAGAAGCAGGGTCGAATCTTTGTCCTTTCCAAGTTCAACTTAGTAATCATAGAGGTCTTGGTCTGATGCAGTGGACAGATCCTACAACAGCAGGTGGACGTCGTACGCAGTTGGAAGCGTATATGTGGAGCAACGGGATATCAAGAGACGCTTTCTACATTGAGTTAAACAAGCATAGCGTTAATCCTTTTTACTGTAATCCAAATAATCCGCTTCACCAGCACCCTCAGGAGTTCCTTGATAGAGTTATCGAAGTTCAGATAAATTTCATGTTCCACGAATTTAGAAATGGTGAACGCAATTATTTAAATTTTGTTGATTTTCCAACCAGCAGAACAGGAGTTGCCGGTGCCAGAGCATATGCGGAATTATTTTGTGCATTGTCGCTGAGACCTGGAGATGGTGGTGCGACGAATAATATTTTAGACGCAGGTGTATTAAATGCCCTTCGTGCATCAGCATACGTAGGCGGTGTTGGTAATCTGGACAGAATATCGTACAGCAATCTATCGGGAAGACGAAATAATGCGGAAGCGGTTTATCAGCAATTTTTAAGGAATCATAATTAAGAAAACTTTATTTACACTTCCAAAAACTATTGCAATGCTGTCAGGAATGTTCCAGACAGCATTGCTTTTTGAGACAGTTTGGAGTACAATCAAACATGGCAGAGGGAGAGTAAGTGTCTTGAAAGTTATAATAATCATCCCGGCATATAATGAAGAAAGTAATATTGAACGTGTTGTGGAGCAAATTGTTACAAAGTTTCCACAATATGATTATATTATTATTAACGACTGCTCCACTGACAGTACAGAGCAGGTTTGTCGGAGGTTGAACTATAATTATCTTTCATTACCCGTAAATTTAGGGATTGGTGGAGCGGTGCAGTGCGGATATCAATACGCACACGAGAATAAGTATGATATTGCAGTTCAACTTGACGGTGATGGTCAACACAATCCGGATTACCTGGAACTACTTATTAAGCCATTGCAAGATAATGAAGCAGATTTGGTGATTGGGTCAAGGTTTATTGACAAAAAAGGCTTTCAATCTTCTGCACTAAGGCGGTTTGGCATTAATATTATTCGAATTGTGATTCGATTATGCTGTGGCGTAAAAGTGACTGATGCAACAAGCGGGTTTCGAGCAGCAAACATCGGTCTGATTGAGCTATACTCAAATGAGTATGCACACGATTATCCTGAGCCGGAAGCAATTGTTACTGCGGCTCTAAACGGATACAGAATTACGGAAATGCCTGTAGTAATGAATGAGCGTTTAGGTGGTAAAACATCGATTAATGCTCTGCGTTCTATTTATTATATGCTCAAGGTTCCGCTTGCACTTATTGTCTATAGAATAGGAAATAAAAAGCAAAAAATTGCAGGAGGTGCCCGAACATGAATAGAGTTCTGCAAGTATTTTTAATTGTTTGTCTATTGCTTTTTTTAGCACTAATTTTGAGGTTTGTGGGTAAAAAACGTTTAAACTTGAAATATACTTTGGTGTGGTTGATTGCAGATATATCAATGCTGATAGTCACGATATTTCCACAGATAATAGATAGAGTCGGTGCACTTGTGGGAATAGCAGCTCCGGTGAATACGATATTTCTGTTTAGCGGAATGTTTATGATGTTAATAATAATGACATTAACATTTATTGTATCGAATCTAAGCAACCGTGTTCATAGAATGGCTCAATCAATTGCAATTCTTGAAAAAAGAGTTCGTGATTATGAAACAGTACCCGATTTAAATGAAGAAACAACAAAGTGAGAGATAGATGAGTAAAATTAGAGTCTTGGTTGTGAGCCATAATGCATTTAGTGAGTCAAAAAATAATGGAAAGACGATAAATGCATTATTTAGTAACTGGTCAAATGAATATTTGGCACAGTTTTATATTTTTAACGAGATTCCGGATAATAATATTTGCAAAAAGTATTTTCGCGTTACTGATTACGATATTCTGAATGCCAATTTAAAATTAAATACATCAAAGGGTCGAAAATTTAACGGACAAATTAGTGAAGCAAGTATAGAAGATAACCACTTATCTCATGTAGCAGATGAAGTTATTAATTCCGATGATGTTAGAGGAATAAAGCGGTTAATATACAAGTCAATTGAAAATAGGCTTCCAATTATGGAATTGGCAAGAGAGGTTGCATGGAGAAAAAGTAAATGGCAATCTGAGGAGTTTAAGAAGTGGTTAGACGATTTTAATCCACAGGCAATATTTGCTTTGAATAGTAACTGTCCTTTTTTCCATAAGATAATGCTATGGGTGCAGAAAAGATTCAATGTTCCGTTGTATTTGTACTCTACTGATGATTATACTTTTGTGCGTTCATCGTTTTCTCCGATAGCATGGGTTAATTATTTCCGATATATGAGCTGGTTTAAGAAAAGTATTTCTATTTCAAAAAAACTCTATGTCATAAGCCTTCCTATGAAGGACGAGTATAGCAAGAGGTTTGGTATAGAGAATATAAGTATTCTAACAAATTGTGTTAATGAGATTGCAGAAACAGACGAACCTATAACTGATGACTCTGTATTGCGACTTATTTATGCCGGAGGTTTGCATTGTAATCGATGGAAGGTATTGCATAATTTAGGGATGTGTTTGGAACAACTTAAAAAAGAAGGATTTAATGCTGTACTGGATGTTTATTGTCCGACAAAGCCGTCTCAAAAGATTATTGACTATCTGATTAAGACTCCTAGTGTTCAATACAAGGGTACACTAAACCAAGCTCAGTTGCTTGATGAAATTAATAAATGTAATATTTTGGTTCATGTGGAATCTTTTGATAAAAAAAGTATCAAAACAACAAGATTATCTTTTTCTACTAAAATTCCCGAGTATATGGTGAGTAATCGCTGCATATTAGCAATTGGTCCCGAGCAAGTGGCTTCAATGAGATATTTAAAAGAAAATGGTGCTGCGTTGTGTATTTCATCAACAGATAGAAATGAAATAACTCAAATGATTAAAGAGTATTTATTTAACTCAGACTATCGGGTTGCTACTGCTAAGAGAGCAAAAAAAGTGGCATTAGAAAATCATGACATTAATAAGATTCAAGAAAAACTGTATGGTGACTTGAAAAACAGTGTTATCGAATAGTTTACATTGATTGGAGATGTACTGATGGCAAAGCGGATTTTAGTCGTGAGCCAACACTTTTGGCCTGAGCCTTTTCGTATAAATGATATTTGTGATGGTTTTGTAGAGCGGGGTTATGAGGTTGATGTTCTTTGTGGAATACCAAATTATCCGCAAGGGCAGTATTATGATGGATATGGAATTACAAAAAATCGTCGTCAGGTGAATAATGGGATAAGGATTCGCAGATGCTTTGAAATAAAAAGAGGGCGAAATTCTAATCTGAGGATTTTTTTAAACTACATCTCTTTTCCAATTAGCAGTGTATTCTCGTTGCCTTATTTGTTGAGGCAGAAATACGATAAAATTTTTCTATATCAAACATCCCCCGTTATGATGACGTATATAGGGATTATATTGGGTAGGTTAAAAAAAATTGAGACCACTATGTATGTGCTGGATCTTTGGCCTGAGAATCTATATTCCGTTTTGGAGATAAAAAACAAGATGCTTAGGAGTATAGTTTCAAGGATTTCTAATTGGCATTACAAAAATGTGGACAAAATTGTAGCCAACTCACAAAGATTGCTTGAGATATTGTCGGAACGAACCTGTAAAGATAGCAATAAAATGACGTTTATTCCTCAGTTTTGTGAGAAGCTTTATGAAGAGGTTGTAAAAGACGAGGATATAATTTCGAGGTTTTCAAAAGGTTTTAATTTGGTTTTTACAGGCAATATAAGTCCTGCTCAGTCGTTTGAGACTGTTATTAGTGCTGCGAAAATTTTAAAGACTAAAGGTTATAATGATATTAAGTGGATTATTATCGGTGATGGGATGTCTAAGAAGTGGTTTCAGGAAGCGGTTGAATCAGAAGGATTAAACGAGTGTTTTGATTTTATCGGACATCAGCCGATAACTGAAATTCCGAAGTACACCTATGTAGCAGACGTATTATTTGCGTGTCTGTCAAAAAGTGATATGCTGGATTGTGCACTACCTGCAAAAGTCATATCCTATTACGCCGCAGGGCGACCAATGGTTTTTGCAATGGATGGTGAGGTGCAGCAGATTATGGAGTCGTCTAAAGCGGGGTATGCGGTGGATGCCGAAGATTCCGAGAGTTTTGCCGGTGCTATTGAAAAAGTGTACTTGGCTGATAAGGATATACACATGAAGATGGGTGAAAATGCTAAAGGGTATTATCATGAGCATTTTCATCGTGATATGAACATTGAGAAGCTGGATGGGTTTATGTTTAGTTGAAGGAGACTGGCACATTGGTTGTAGCGGAAATTATTTTAAGACTAATTCTAACTATAGTTCCTCCGACTATATCAGTATATCTTTTTCTTAGGTTTAAAAAGATTACTATTTCTGTTAAGAAAGCTTTAGCATTATACACTATTATAGTTATCATAATTAATTTCATGTGTTATATGGTATTGCTCTTGTTCTATAGTGGTATTAATTTTATTTTTATGCCTATAAGAATCCCCGGTTATTGGGCTTTAAGATATGCAGCACTAAGCTTATTTATATCGGCTATTCCACATGCAGTATATGGCTTTATATATTATTCAAGACGGTTTTGCCATAAGTATGCTATACGTGTGCAGTTGCTCCCGAACAGAGCCTACAAACCTAAAAACAAAAAGCTCTCTCTGTTCATAGTATGCCTTTCTGAATTAATATATCTTGTTGCCTTACTAATCATTTTCGCAAATATATATCTTGTAGCCAATTGGGCATCACTCAACACATCTGAGATTCTTTTCCATCTCACAGTTTCACTTGCCGGAGTTAGTAATGAGCTAATATGGCGATTTTTACGCGAATGTATAGTACCTACAATAATAGTAATGGCTATTACAAACATACTTATATTTACTACCCCAAAAAGAATGCTGGCATTAACAGCGAGCTTTAAAAAAAACAGTTTGATTTTTTCGTTTTTACCAATGCATTTCTTAAGAAAATTTATGCTTCCCTTCTCGTTATTGGTTTTTATATTTGGGCTTTTATTTACAGACAAGAATTTTGACGCACGTATAGTAATTGATCAACTGACAAGTCCATCAGTCTTCATTGAAGATAATTACGTAGACCCAAGGTCTGTTGATGTTATTTTTCCTGAAAATAAAAGAAACCTTATCTTTATATACCTTGAATCAGTTGAGACCTCTTTATTATCTGTTGAGTTGGGTGGTGCTATGACTGATAATATTATTCCTGAGATAACACAACTCATGAAAAATAATATTACTTTTTCTCACACTGATGGCTTGGGAGGAGGATATATTCTGAATTCAGGGTGGACGATTGCATCTTTGGTGAGTCAAACAGCAGGGCTACCTTTGTATCTTGGCGGTAGAGGGAATGAACTTCTGCCGAATATAACCACTCTGGGAACTATTCTGGAAGAAAACGGTTATTCAAATACTTTTATGATTGGCTCAAATGCATCATTCGGAGATAGAGATATTTTCTTTCGCACACATGGTAATTACAGACTGCTTGATTATGTTTACGCACGTGACAATGGAATTATTCCTCAGGATTACAGAATGTGGTGGGGATTTGAAGATGAAAAGTTGTATTCATGGGCAAAAGATGAGATATTGAGATTATCTCATGAGGATGTGCCATTTAACTTTACTTTACTAACTGCGGATACGCATCATCCGAGTGGATATCATTGTATACTATGTGTCGAGGTTCACAGTATGCAGCTCATGAACGTTTTTTCTTGTGCAAGCCAACAGGTATTTAATTTTATTTTATGGGCAAAAGAACAAGACTTTTATGATGACACATTAATAGTAATCTCCAGCGACCATCTAAGTATGGATGCAGACCTTTCTTCAGTAATTGAAGAAAACTATAAACGTATGTTACCAGTGATTTTTATCAATACTGCTGTCGAACCGGTTAATACAACAAACAGAGAATTTTCTGTGTTGGATATGTTTCCGACAACACTTGCAGCACTGGGAGTGGAGATACAAGGCAATCGCCTGGCACTTGGTACAAATTTATTCTCAGATGAGCAGACTTTGCTTGAATTATTCACAGTTGAGGTGGTAAGTACAGAGTTGGGAAAACTCTCAGTTTTCTATAATGAATCATTTTGGTAAAAAATTCGTTTTATAACAAGAATAATGTAAAAGGATACAGGATTAATTATGAACATTACAATCGTTGGTATAGGTTATGTTGGGATGTCGCTTTCTGTTTTGCTTGCGCAGAATAATAATATTACAGCGGTGGATATTGTGCAAAGTAAGGTGGATGCTGTAAATGAGCGGGTATCGCCTATTATTGACCCGGATATTGAGGAGTATTTAAGGTCCAAGCCATTGATGTTAAAGGCAACAATGGATGGTCGTTCTGCTTATATTGACGCAGACTATATTATTATTGCTACCCCGACGAATTATGACCCTGTGATGAATTACTTTAATACAGAGGCTGTGGATAGCGTTATTGAGGAAATTATTAGTGTAAACCCTGATGCTACTATTGTTATAAAGTCCACTATTCCTGTGGGTTATACAGAGAATGCAAAGGTTAGATTTAATTCGGATAATATTATTTTTTCACCTGAGTTTTTACGAGAAGGACAGGCTCTTCATGATAATCTGTATCCTTCACGTATAATTGTCGGGGGAACAGACGATAAGGCAAAGGATTTTGCCAATTTATTATTAGAGGGTGCATTAAAGAAAGAGACTCCGCTTTTGCTGACGGGTTCAACAGAAGCGGAGGCTGTTAAGCTTTTTGCAAATACATTCTTAGCATTGCGTGTGTCGTTTTTTAACGAGCTTGATACATATGCAGAGCTTAGGGGTTTGGATACGGCTCAAATAATCGAAGGTGTTTGCTATGACCCTCGTATCGGTACGACATATAATAATCCTTCGTTTGGTTACGGTGGTTATTGCTTGCCTAAGGATACGAAGCAGCTTCTGGCGAATTTTGAGGATGTGCCAAGCAATTTGGTTAGTGCAATTGTCGATGCTAATCGTACGCGTAAAGACCATATTGCTGAGCAGATTCTGGCATTGAAGCCCTCTGTTGTTGGGATATATCGTTTGACAATGAAAGTGGGGTCTGATAATTATCGCCAATCATCCGTTCAGGGTGTTATGAAGCGACTGAAAGCCAAGGGCGTGGAGGTTATCGTTTATGAGCCTGCTCTTGAGGAAGAGTTGTTCTTTAACTCAAAAGTCGAGCGGGATTTGGAACGGTTTTTAGAGATTAGTGATGTAATTGTTGCAAACCGCTTCAGTGCGGAGCTTGAGGATGTACGGGACAAGGTGTATACACGGGATATTTTTAAGCGGGATTGATGGTTGAGGGTTTATAGCTTTATCCCATCATCCAGTACTTGCTCCACAATGTATTTTGGTCGGGCTTTGACTTCGCTGTAGATTTTTCCTATGTATTCGCCTATCATGCCGAGGGCGAGGAGTTGGAGGCCGCCGAAGAGCCAGATTGAGATGGCGAGGGTTGACCAGCCGGAGACTGTGTAGCCGAGGATGTAATCTATAAGGAATTTTATCATCAGTCCTATGCTTACGAGAAAGGCTATGAAGCCGAATATTGCTACGAATCTTATCGGGCGTACACTGAAAGAAGTTATGCCGTCCCATGCGAAAGCGAGCATTTTTTTTAGCGGGTATTTTGATTCGCCTGCGAATCGTTCTCCTCTTGTATATGTAACAGTGCCTGTTTTGTAGCCTATGAGGGGCACTATGCCTCGCAGGAACATGTTGACTTCTTTAAATGAAGATAAGCCTTCGAGGGCACGTTTGCTCATTAGTCTGTAGTCTGCGTGGTTATAGACTATGTTTACGCCGAGCCATTGCATGAATTTGTAGAAAAATTGGGCGGTTCCTCGTTTGAAGGCACTGTCTTTTTTTCTGTTGCTGCGAACGCCGTAAACTATGTCGCAGCCGTTGTGGTATTGTTGCAGAAACTCGTCCATGCATTCTATGTCGTCTTGCAGGTCGGCGTCTATTGATATTGTCACGTCTGCTGTTGACATGGCTGCCAAAAGCCCTGCCAGCAGTGCGTTTTGATGTCCTTTGTTTCTTGAGAGTTTGATTCCTGAGATTTGCTTTGATGAGTTATGAGCTTCTTCGATTAGTGTCCATGTTTTATCAGTACTGCCGTCGTCGATGAACAGGACTTTGCTGTTTTCGCTTGCGAGTCCGGTTTCTATAAGGCGTGAAAGCTTGCTCCCGAGCTGCTTTATGCTTTCCGGGAGCACTGCTTCTTCGTTATAACACGGTACTACTATATAGAGGGTGCCGGGGAGACGGTTCTTTTGGCTCATAATTGATTCCTTTTAATCTTACCGCTGATTGTCTTCGGCAAGCTTTCGCGGAAGACTACTATTCTTGGGTATTTGTAGGGGGCGGTGTGGGTTTTTACGTATTCTTGGATTTCTTTTTTTAGTTCTTCTGAGGGCTGCGTGTCTTTGGTCAGCACTATGCTGGCTTTTACTATTTGTCCTCTTATTTCGTCGGGTTCGGGGGAGACTGCGCATTCGAGGACGTAGGGGAGCTCCATTATTACGCTTTCTATCTCGAAGGGTCCTATTCTGTAGCCTGATGATTTAATCAGGTCGTCTACTCTGCCGACGAAGTAGAGGTAGCCTTCTTCGTCCTGCCAGGCTGTGTCGCCTGTGTGGTAGGCTCCGTCATACCATGCGGCGTTTGTTTGCTCGGTGCCTCTGTAGTAACCGTTAAAGAGTCCGCAGGGGTTTTCTTTGTCCGTTAGGATTGTTATTTCACCTATTTCACCGGGGCCTACTTTTTTGCCTTCTGAATTCATCAGGGCAATATTATAGAGCGGGCTGGGTTTGCCCATGGAGCCCATTTTAGGTGTTGTTCCGAAGAGGTTTGCTATCATCAGGGTGGTTTCTGTTTGTCCGAAGCCTTCCATTATTGACAGTCCTGTTGTTTTTTTGATGATGTTGAATACCTCGGGGTTTAGTGCTTCGCCTGCTGTTGTCAGGTATTTTATCGTTGTCAGGTCGTATTTTGAGAGGTCTTCTCTTACGAGGAAGCGGTACATTGTCGGAGGTGCACAGAAGGTTGTTATGCCGTGCTCCTTGAACATGGGGAGGATTTCGAGCGGGTCAAAGCGGTCAAAGTCATAGCAGAAGGTTGCGGCTTCGCAGAGCCATTGACCGTAGAGGTTACCCCATACGAATTTGCCCCAGCCTGTGTCGGATATTGTGTAGTGTATGCCGTTCGGGTCGACGTTGTGCCAGTATTTTGCTGTTATGAAATGCCCGAGGGCGTACGTGTGCTTGTGTGCGGCTATTTTCGGATAGCCTGTTGTGCCGGATGTGAAGTACATCAGCATTAGGTCGTCGCCGCAGGGGGAGTCCTCGGAGCGTGGGTATGTGCTGCGGAAGCGTTCATATTCTTTATCGTAGTTGAGCCAGCCTTCACGCTCGCCGTTTACCATTATTTTGTTTGCAACGATTGGTTGGTTTTCTATTGCCTTATCAGCCTCCTCTGCGGCATTGCTTTGCCCTGTGCAGATGATTGTTGTTATTCCTGCGGCTTCTATACGGTACTCAAAGTCTTTTTGAAGCAGCTGGTCGGTTGCGGGTATTGCTATCGCTCCGAGCTTGTGCAGTGCTATGAAGATTGCCCAGAATTGATGGTTGCGTTTTAATACAAGCATTACACGGTCACCTTGCTTTATGCCGAGGCTTGCAAGGTAGTTTGCGGCTCTGGACGATTGCTTTGACATATCGGAGAATGTGAAGTGTCTTGTGTTTTTATCTCTGTCTACGTGCACGAGAGCGATTTTATCCGGTGTTTTTGCCGCTATTGCATCGACAACGTCGAAGGCGAAGTTGAATTCGTCTTCGTCCTTGAAGGATATGGATTGAAGCACACCCTGTTCGTTTTCGACGGGGTAGCAGAAGGCTTCGTAGACATATGGCTGTGCGGGAGCCGGTGTGGTGGTCGGAGCGGGGAATGTGACTTGTTCTGTTGTAGCGGTAACATAGGACAGAGGAACCGTCCCCTTGTCCTGTTCGTCGTCGCCGGGGATGACAATTGCACAGAAGACGCAGTCTTGACCGCCTACGGCAATCATTCCATGCGGGGTAGAGCTTCGAAAGTATATGCTGTCGCCTTCTGAGAGCGTTTCAGTATGGTCGCCTATTTGGACTTTTAGCTGACCGCTGAATATTACGTTAAACTCCTGACCGCTGTGGGAAACGAGTGGGATAGGCTCAGTTTGCTGCTCGTGAGAGTATGTATATGTGACCCAATAGGGCTCTGCTGTTTTGTTTCGGAATCGTGGTGCGAGGTCGCAGACTTCGATGTTTTGTTCTTTTGATGTTACTCTGCCTTCGCCCCGGCGTGTTATTGCATAGGTTGTCAGGTGTGCACTCATTCCTTCGAGAAGGTCTGTCAGTTCAACACCAAAAAGCAGGGCTGAGTTGTGAATGAATGAAAACGGGAGGTCTTCTGCTCCTGACTCGTATTTTTTATATGTTTCCACTGTAATGCCGAGCTTTTCTGCCATTTGCTTGTTTGAGAAGCCGCTTAGTTCTCTAAGCTCGCGGATTCGCAGGGCAACGTCTTTTACTGCTGTTGATGTTTGTTGTTTAGACATGGCAATCCTTCCTTTCAAGTGAGTTATTTTACATCATGTTTTTGTTGTGTGCAATAAAAAAGTCACTAAAACAATGTCATTTGGCTTGAATCGGGGAGGTCGTGGAGAGCACCGAGTTGTTTTAGCTTGTCGAGGTTTGTTTTGTTCACTCCCGGGCAGGTTGCGGAGATTTCGTCTATTGAGATGAATTTTTTGTTTTTTCTGTTCTCAGCGAGGGATTGTGCTGCGGCTTCACCTAGTCCGCTTACTGTTATAAATGGCGGGCGGAGTGTTTTTTCGTCTATTATCAGGAAGGTATCGGCGGCTGATTCGTAGAGGTCTATGCTTTCGAAATCGAAGCCTCTCATGTAGTATTCGTAGCAGGACTCCAGTGTTGTCAGTAGTTCGCTGTCCTTGCTTTTTCCTGCTTTAACATCGGGGTCTTTTTTTAGCTCGTTAATTCTGTTTCTGACAATGTCTATTCCTTTTGTCATCAGCTCCGCATCGAAGTTTTTTCTGCGTCTGTAAAAATGTGCACTATAGAATTCCAAGGGTTTGTTTACTTTGAACCATGCGATTCGAAATGCCATCATTACATATGCGACAGCGTGTGCTCTTGGGAAGAGGTATTCGATTTTTTTGCACGATTCAATGTACCATGCCGGTACTCTCAGGCGGGTCATTTCTTCTTCTGATCCGTCGGGTAGTCCTCTGCCTTTTCGTACGCTTTCGGATATGCCAAATGCCGCTCTGTCGTTCATTCCTTTTGAGATAAGGAAAAGCATGATGTCATCACGGCTGCTTATCGTTTCATCTACTCTTGCTTTTCCTGATTTAATCAGCTCCTTGGAGTTGCCTTCCCAAACGCTTTCGCCGTGAGAGTAACCTGACAGGCGTACCAGCATATCGAAGTTTTTTGGTTTTGTGTCGCTGAGCATTTGTCGTGTAAAGGATGTGCCGAACTCGGGTATACCTATTGAGCCTGTTTCACCGATTATTTTATCGTTTTCCGGGAGTCCGAGCTTTTCCGGTGATGAGAAAATTGCCATTGTGTCGGGGTCGCCGAGGTTTATATCGTCCGCGTTAATGCCTGTTTTGTTTTCGAGCATTCGGAGCATTGTCGGATTGTCGTGTCCGAGTAAGTCCAGTTTTATCAGATTATCTTCAATGTATTTATACTCAAAGTGCAGCGTTATTGTTCCTTTTTCTTTGTCGTCGGCGGGGTATTGAGCGGGGGAGAAGTCCGTAACCTCGTAATCCTGCGGTATGACAATAAGTCCGCCGGGGTGCTGCCCTGTTGTCTGCTTTACTCCGACACAGCCTTTTATAAGGCGGTTTTCTTCCGCAACTGTTGCGTACCGTTTATTTTTTTCGAGGTAATCCTTGACGTATTTATATGCGTTTCTTTCCTGGACGGTGCCGATTGTTCCCGCCCTGAAGACATATTCCGTGCCGAACATTTCCGATGTGAATTTGTGGGCTATTGTAAGGTGTTCGTTGGCGATATTGAGGTCAATATCGGGAACCTTGTCACCATCGAATCCCATGAACGTCTCAAAGGGTATATTGAACCCGTCCTTGTTGTAAGGGGTATTACAAGTGGGACAGATTTTGGCGGGAAGGTCTGCACCGCAGGCTGCTTGGGACGAGGGGGGGAACTCGGTGCTTTTACATTTTGGGCAGCGGTAGTGGGCAGGCAGCGGGTTTACTTCGGTTATGCCTGCAAGGTGTGCAATAAAGGATGAGCCTATGCTTCCTCTTGAGCCTACGCGGCTGCCCTGTTCTCTCAGATATGCCACCAGCTTTTGTGCCGCCATGTATATAACATCGTACTTTAGCCGCAGTATATCGTCGAGCTCGTAGTCTTTTCTCTTTAGTATCAGTTCCGGTGGATTTTCGCCGTAAAGCTCTGTGATTTTATTATCTACTATTTTCTGTAAATCCTCGGCACTGCCTTTAAGTGTGGGCGGGAATAGCTCGCCTGTTGTCGGTAGAGGGCTTACTGCTTCACACATGCTTGCAATAAGCTGCGGGTTTTTTACTACAACCTCGAATGCTTCTTCTTCGCCGAGGTAGCTGAATTCCTCGAGCATTTCATTCGTGGTTTTGAAATAAAGAGGCATTTCGCTGTCCGCATCGCTGAAGCCTCTGGAGGTTTGCAGGATTGTTCTGTATATTTCGTCCTCTGGGTCGAGAAAATGGACGTCGCCTGTTGCGACTACAGGCTTGTTAAGCTTTTTGCCCAGTGCAACTATCTCTTTGTTAAACTCTCTCAGGTCATCTTCGTTTTTGGCTTTTGGGACTTCTTCATAGAGCATAAACATATTATTACATATGGGCATTATTTCGAGGTAATCGTAGAAGCTTGCAATTCTTTGCAGTTCATCCGGTTCTGTTTTACTAACAATTGCTTTAAATACTTCGCCGGCTTCACATGCCGAACCGATGATTAATCCTTCCCTGTGTTCATTTAATAAGCTTTTATAGATTATCGGTCTTCCGTCAAAATGGTGTATGTGGCTTTTTGTTATTAATTTATACAGGTTTTTCATGCCTGCTTGGTTTTTTACGAGAATTATTATGTGATTATTGCGTTTTCTTTTACTTTTTTTCTTTTTTTGCGTTTGCAAGACAGAGGAACCGTCCCCCTGTCCTGAACCGTCCCCCTGTTCTTCTGGGGTTTCATCGTTTCGGAAATATCCTTCGACGCCGTAGAGGATTTTTATTTTATTTTTCAGCCTTTTTGCCGTTTGTGCTGCTACAGGGAATGAGTGGACTACGCCGTGGTCGGTTATTGCAATTGCGGGATGCCCCCAGTCTGCTGCTCTTTTTATTACTTCCTCTATGTCCGTAAGTGCGTCCAGTGCCGACATTTTTGTGTGCAGATGGAGTTCTACGCGTTTTTCTTCGGCGGTGTCAGTTTTTTGCTCATGCTCGTACGGGAAGATGTTTTCGGGCAATAGTGCTATTTCACCGTCATGTTTATTTATTCTTAACGCTCCGTGGACTGTCAGATACATGCCGACTTTTACCGATGTTGCTATTTTTTCTGCTTTGTCTTCTTTTGCTTCCGGCATAAAATGCGAAACCTTTATACTGCCGGTGTAGTCAGTTATATCAAAGTCTAATACCCAAGCGTTGCTTTTTTCGATTTTGCGGCTTTTAACGGCAAATACTTTGCCTTTTATAACGACTCTGCCGTCATCTATTGTTATATCGCCCATCGGCGTGGCTTTTTTCTTGACTATACGCCCCATGATAGGTATGACTGATTTACTTTCATCAGAACTTGGCTTTTTTTCAGTTGATTTATAATTACAAGATGAAATTATAGATATATTATTAATATCGAATTCTTTTGATATGATGTCTTCGATTATGTTTATTTCATATGGGGGGACGGGTTTTTCGACTGATAGGGTGATTTCCATGCTTGTTTTTGCTTGATTTATAGATGCAAAAGTAACCTCAGCTCCTGTGAAGTCGGTTGATAATCTACTTGATTCTTTTAGTGTGGGGAACATTTCATAAAGTGGTACAGGCTTCATTTGTGTGCCCTCATTATTTCAAGAAGCTCGAAAACAAGGTTGTTCATAGGTGCTTTTTTTATTATTTCCCCTTTTGCGAAGATTACTCCTTCGTTATTTCCGCCGGCAATACCAAAATCTGCTTGTTTTGCTTCACCGGGTCCGTTGACCGCACAGCCCATGATTGCGATGGTTAGCGTTGTATCGGGGGCAAGTACAGTGGAACCGGTCTCTATTGCTTGTTCTACTTCCTGTGCAATTTTCATAACATCGATGTTGCAGCGGCCACAGGTGGGGCAGGAGATTATATCTGTGCCGGAGCGGAGGTTTAGGGCTTGAAGGATTGCTTTTGCCGCTTTTATTTCCTCTTCGGGCTCGGCGGTAAGAGAAACTCTTATTGTGTCCCCTATGCCGTCAAGGAGTAAGGCTCCTATTCCTATGGAGCTTTTTATTATTCCGGTGTACTGTGTGCCTGCTTCTGTTATGCCGATATGCAGAGGGTAGTTTGTCTGTTCATATAGCAGCCTGTAGGTATCCACTGTCAGCGGGACGCTTGAGGTTTTTGCGGAGAGCCATATGTTGTCAAAGTCGAATTCATTTAACAATTTAATATGATTCATTATACTTTCGACCATTGCTTCAGGGGTAACTGCTTTATATTTTGCAAGAATTTCTTTTTCAAGACTGCCGCCGTTTACGCCAATGCGTATTGGGATATTTTTTTTATTGCAGGCGTCTGCTATTTCTTTAACATTTTCTTTGCTGCCGATATTGCCGGGGTTTATGCGGATTTTGTCGGCTCCCGCTTCTATTGCTCTCAGGGCGAGCCTATGGTCGAAATGGATACATGCAACCAGCGGGATTGTTATGTTTCCTTTAATTTTTGCTATTGCATCGGCTGATTCGATATCCGGTACGGCGACACGGATTATATCGCAACCGATTGCAGCAAGGCTGTTTATCTGAGTTATTGTTGCTGCTGTATCGGCTGTCTTGGTCTTCGTCATAGATTGAATTGTTATTTTGGACTTATCTCTTATTATCACATTATCCACCGATTATTCTCATTACGTCATTGTAGAGAACGATCACCATTAATCCTATCAAAAGCACGAATGCTCCGGTGTTTATATAGCCTTCGTATTTTGGGTCGAGGTGCCTTCTTGTTACTTTTTCAATTACCCATGTTAACAGCACGAAAAGTATTCTTCCGCCGTCCATTGCGGGTATAGGTAAGAGGTTTATTATTGCAACATTTACTCCGATAAATGCCGTAAACGAGATTATATCAAGGATTGCCGCCCATACGTTTGGTGCCTGCTGTCCGACTGTGTTCATGGCACTTACGATTCCGACGGGTCCCGAGATGTCAGAAAGGCTTGCAGAACCGCTAAAGAGCATTGCAAGGCTAAGGCGTATCATTCGCATGAAATTATACATCTGATAAAATGATGCTTTAACTTTTTCAATGAATGTTGCTTCAATTGAGTCAAATCGTACTGAAAGACCATATCTGAGCACAGTTTCTCCGTTGCTTTCATATTCACGCAATGTCATCGGAAAGGCTTTCATTTCAATCAGCTCGCCGTTTCGTTTTATAACAAAATCCAGATGGGTTTTACGCACCTCAGTACCGTCTTCGATTGCGGTTGTGTAGTTTCTGTTCAGAGTGCTCAGCTGCATTAACAGGAAAAAATCATTGGCATAAAATACCCGCTCACCGTTTACGGAGATAACAGTGTCGCCTTCGAGTAGCCCGTAGGTTCCTTCTGTCGGAAAGCCGTCTATGGAGGTTATGGTTGTGCCTGTAAAGCCTTGTGCTCCTGCGGTCATTATAAATACGATAATAAGGGCGAAAATGAAATTGGCTATACTGCCGGATGCGAGGATTACAATTCGTTTCCACCGCTTTTGGCTGAGAAAGGAACGCGGGTCGGGGTCTTCGTCCTCTTCGTGCTCTCCCTCCATCGAACAAAACCCGCCGAAAGGAAGTGCCCTCAGTGTGTACAGGGTTTCCTTCCCTTGCTTTTTGAGCAGCTTGGGTCCCATTCCGATGGCGAACTCATTAACCTTTACGTTGAGCAGCTTTGCAGACAAATAATGCCCAAGCTCGTGGATGGCGATTATTATTCCAAATGCGAGAATTGCCAGTACTATAAACATTAGGAGACTCCTTTAAGTGCATGTTCAATTTCTTTTGGGATGTCATTAAACCCTATTATACCACATAAAAACCGCTCAACTGCCTTTTCATTTGCGTCGTTTAGGACTGCACAGTGTTCTTGCCCTTTTTTTGCGGCTTCATATGCGAGGCGGAGGCAAGGAAATGTGTTGGTGTCGGGTTTTTCAAAGGTTAGTTTTCCTATTTCCGCTAAGTTTAGGGGTTTTGTCAGAGATGGCTGGCGGTTTGGGTAGGTCAGGGCGTATTGAATGGGTTGTCGCATATCGGGGTTTGAGAGTTGTGCTAATACGCTACCGTCAGTGAATTCTATCATTGAGTGGATTATACTTTCAGGGTGGATTAAAACTTCGATTTTATCGGGGCTTATGTTAAAAAGATGCATTGCTTCTATCAGCTCAAGCCCTTTGTTCATAAGCGTTGCCGAATCTATTGTTATCTTGCTGCCCATGCTCCAGTTAGGGTGCAGGAGTGCTTGCTCGGGGGTAATGCTATCGAGTTCCTTGAGGGTTTTGCCTCGGAAGGGTCCTCCGGAGGCTGTCAGAATGATTTTGTTAATTGTCAGGGGGACGGTTCTCCTGACAGGATGCAGTGTACCGCTTTCAAGGCATTGAAATATTGCTGAGTGTTCGGAATCTACGGGGATTATTTCGGCTCCGTACTCTTTTGCCGTTTGCATTACAGTTTCACCGGCACAGACGAGGGGTTCTTTGTTTGCCAAAGCAATGCGTTTGCCGGTTTTTATTGCGGCTATGGTAGGTTCGAGTCCTGCCTGTCCTGCTATTGCAGTGACTATAACGTCCGCATTGCTGGTGCTTGCGGCTTCTATCTGCCCTTGCATACCGCCGAGTATACGGGGCAATGTATCGTTCTCGGGCACATCATGTTGCTCACAAAATCGCATTTTTAGTTCATCTGCGGCTTTTTCATCAAAGACTGCAACGAGCTCCGGTTTAAACTTGCGGATTTGTTCTTCAAGCAGGTCTATGCTTGAGTTCGCTGTAAGAGCTTTTATTTTTATGTTCAAATGCTCTGCCACTTCTAGAGTCTGGCGTCCGATAGAGCCTGTTGAACCGAGGATTGTTATAGTTTTAGTCATTATTCATCTCCTACACAACAATCGCCGGGATAAAAGTCACAAGCAGCAGCATTGTGGGTGCAGCGAAGGTCATGCTGTCGAAGCGGTCTAGTGCTCCGCCGTGTCCGGGGAATAAATTTCCATAGTCCTTAATGCCGCATTTGCGTTTTATGAGTGAAAACATCAGGTCGCCGGCTTCGGTTACTATCGCACCGAGCAATCCGTAGAGTATAAGAACGGGAAATATTATTGTCAAAGGGGTTGTCAGCGACAGGATTAACCCGTATAGAAGCATACCGGCTGTTCCGATTATTATTCCGCCAACAAAGCCTTCGGCTGTTTTATTCGGGCTGATGGTTGGAAATACTTTCCTTTTACCCATTGTTACTCCAATGAAGTATGCTCCCGAGTCAGTCAAAACTGTTGCAATAACCGGTAATAATACAAACAGATGACCATACGGCATGGTTTTTAAGCCGATGAGAGTCGAGAGCATGAGCGGGATGAGTAACCCTGCAGTCAGAGCTATGGGGATTTGGCGAAATTTAAGCTGTGTGCCTTTTTCGATTGCTTTTGTATTCTTTATTGTCAGGACTGCTTCGATTAAAAGCAGGGATATAAAGATGAAGAAAATCGATAATAGTAAGGTATATAGAAAAATAACCGTTAGTGTGCCTGTAATTGTTCCGGGAGCATGATCCGTTGCTGCCATGCGAAAGCTTAAATATATCGAAAACGGGATAAGACCCGCAGATACCATTGTATATACAAGGACGCTCTTATTTCTGCTCATATTTACTGCGTTTAAAAGCTCGTATACAGCAATAATATTTATTATACTTATAATAACGGTAAGCACAATCGGCGGAAATATAAACAATACGCAGAAAAATACCGGAAGGAGTACTGCTGCAACTATTATACGTGTTTTCATTCCGTTGTGCCCCCGTAACGTCTTTCTCTGGATTGATATTCGATGATTGCGCGGTCAAGCTCGTTTTCGTCGAAATCAGGCCATAAGGTGTCGGTGAAATAAAATTCAGAGTATGCCGATTGCCAAAGCAGGAAGTTTGACAGGCGTTTCTCGCCGCTTGGGCGAATAACAAGGTCAGGGTCAGGAATTTCGGCGGTGTAAAGGTATTTTGAAAATTCTTCTTCGGTTATGGCAACAGGACAAGGGGACGGTTCATTTGTCCTGCTTGAACCACGAGAACCGTCCCCGTGGCTTTTTTCCATCATAACATCTTCAACATATCGTTGCACTGCTCTTAGAATTTCGTCTCTGCTGCCGTAATTTAAACAGATATTTACCTGTACTCCGTCGAATTTTTTTGAGATTTCTTCTGTTTCTTTAATCAGCTCTTGGAGTTTTGGTGAGAGGACTGTGGTGTCGCCGAGGAATTTCATTTTTACCTTGTCACGTTCCATCCTTTCAATGGATTCGTATAGGTACTTTTCCAAGAGTCCCATTATTGCGGATATTTCGGTTTCGGAGCGTTTCCAGTTTTCCGTAGAAAAAGCGTAGACGGTTAAGTATTTTATGCCTATGTTTTTGCAATATGTAGCTATGCGACGGAAAGTCTCCGCACCGGCTGCGTGACCTGCGGTGCGGGGGAGTGCCCGTTTTGCCGCCCAGCGTCCGTTACCGTCTAAAACAATGGCAATATGCACAGGGAGTCTTGCCGACTCCCATTTTGACGACTCCGATATTTTTGCTTTTTTCTTAAAGAACATTAGAATTCCTTGACTCGATTATATTTCTTATATTTCTTTGATTTCTGCTTCCTTCTTCGTTGCTACCTTGCTTATTTCGTCGATGTATTTATCGGTTAGCTTTTGCAAGTCTTTTTCTGTAACGGTGAGGTCATCCTCAGTGATTTCGCCTGATTTCTTTTGTGCTTTGAAATTTTCTACAGCGTCACGTCTGATGTTTCTGATTGAGACCTTTGAATCCTCGGCTTGTTTGTGGATTTGTTTGATAAGCTCTTTACGGCGTTCCTCCGTTGGCTGCGGGAATTGCAGGCGGATGACTCTGCCGTCGTTTGCGGGGTTTATTCCAAGGTCTGAGGCCATTATTGCTTTTTCAATCGGCTTGAGACTGTTTGCATCCCAAGGGGATATCATAAGTGTTCTCGGGTCGGGGGTTGAGACTCCTGCGATTTGATTTATCGGGGTAGGTGTGCCGTAATAATCGACTTTAACCTGGTCGAGAATCGATGGGTTGGCACGTCCTGCTCTGACAGTTGTATAACTGCCCTGCAGAACTTCAATTGTTTTTTTCATCTTACTTTCATATTCATCGTACATGGTAATTCTCCTTTAGGTTTTGGTTATTGTAACATTTAAATGCAATTTTTGCAATGATTGTGTACTGATTGAAGTCGTAAAACAGGCAAGACGAGGGGTTAAAAAAAATATTTTTGGCACGGTGTTGTAATGGTGCTGAAATGGTGTTGTTGTGCTGTTGGTAGTGTGCTAGAGTATAACGATTACGTACACTTTATGTACAAATTACGAGAAGTTAACAATAAGCAACGATAGACAACAATCAGTAACGCTTACAAGTGGAGCAATGCCGGAGCATAAAATCATGTGGAAACTCAAAACAACTATTGCCTTTTTAATTACATTTTTACTCTGTGGGCTTATCGGTTTTTTTACCGTTCAAAACAGAATTAGTGCAGAAAGAGAACAGTTAGAAAAGCTTATTCTTGAGCATAGCTATAGATTAAATGAGGTTCTTTCTCAGCAATTGTACAGGACACAAGCACTTGCCGCTTTTGTCATAAATGGCGACGGAACGGTTGAGGACTTCCAAAAAATAGCAACGGTAATGGCTTCAGATGTTCCGGCACTTGCAGCATTTCTCCTGGCTCCCGGAGGAGTTGTTATAGATGCATATCCGATAGAGGATAATCCGACGGTAGTCGGGCTCAATTTTTTAGACGAAGATGACCATGCCGGAAACAGAGAAGCGATTATCGCAAGAGATACCGGAGAACTTGTAATGGGCGGACCGTTTATACTGCGAAGTGGAATTATGGGCATAACGGGCAGGTATCCTGTATATACTTATAATGATGAAGGCGAAAGCGAGTTTTGGGGTTTGGTCGCTGTTTCACTTAAATTCCCGGAGGCTCTGGAGGATGCAAGGCTTAATATGCTGGAGCACCAAGGGTTGTTCTATGAGATTTGGAGAGTAGACCCTGATATAAACGAAAGACAGATAATTGCAACGAGTAACTCAAGCAATGTTGCGGGTACTCAATATATTGAACGCCAAGTTTACATACATCATGCACAGTGGTATTTTCGCATTTACATGACTGACTCATGGTATGATTATCCCGAAACATGGATTTCGGTTTTAGGAGCGTTGGCAATAAGCTTTTTTATTGCATTTGTCATACAAGCCCGAAGTGCTGCTATTTCAAGGGCTGCCAGATTTCGTGAAGCGACTGAGGCGAAGAGTAAGTTTCTTGCCCTTATCAGCCACGAGATACGTACGCCTATGAATGCAATAATAGGTATATCTGAAGTCGAGCTTGAAAACGCTCACACGCCGGATGTACATAATGCGTTTGATAAAATCACCAACTCAAGCAGGATGCTTTTGAGGATTATAAACGATTTGCTGGATTTATCCAAGGTTGAAACGGGTAAGCTCCCGATTGTACCAATTGATTATGATGTTCCGGGCATGATTTACGATGCGGCACGCTTGAACTGTGTACTAATCGGAGACAAGCCTGTAGAATTTGTATTAAAAGCCTCTGAGACCTTGCCGTCGGTACTAAATGGCGATGACCGGCGTATAAAGCAGATTCTAAACAATATTCTTTCAAATGCAATAAAATACACGAATGAAGGTAAAGTTACACTCGCAGTTGATTCACAGGTCAGTGAAACCGAAGTATCCCTTATATTTACCATAGAAGATAGCGGGCAGGGGTTAACAAAAGAACAACTTTCAACGCTTTATGATGAATATTCAATGTTTAATAAAAAAACCAATCGTGAGATTGAAGGCACCGGTCTGGGTATGAGTATCACAAAGAAATTTGTCGAACAGATGAGCGGCAGAATCGAGGTAGAAAGCGAACCGGGTGTAGGAACGACTTTTACAGTATCAATCCCTCAAAAAGCAAAGGATGATAGCACGATTGGCAAGGATGTTGCAGAGAGCTTAAGCAATTTCATGATTACAACCGGCAGTATTAAAGCAAAACCGATACGTAAGAATATGTTTCCCGGCAGCATTTTGATTGTTGATGATTTGGCTGAAAACTTGTTTATAACTGAAGAACTGATGAGGCGGTACGGTTTAAGAACAGACACTGCGGCAAGCGGGTATGAGGCTCTCGAAAAGGTCAGTGACGGTAACGTGTATGATATTATTTTCATGGATTATATGATGCCGGAAATGGACGGGGTGGAGACGCTGAAAAAACTGCGTCAGCAAGGGTACAAGCATCCTATTGTGGCACTTACGGCAAATGCTGTCGCGGGAATGAAGGAGTTTTACCTTGAAAGCGGTTTTAATGACTTTCTACCAAAGCCTTTTGAAAAAGCTAAATTGGAAAGTGTCCTCAAAGAATTTATCGGGGATAAAAAAGAACAAAGCTCATCTTTGATATCTGCTCTTGGAAAAGTTGACGGCATTGACGTAGCTTCGGCACTCGGTTCTTACGGCGGATTGGAAGATGTTTACATTGATACAGTCAGGATTACAGCCCGTATGCTGCCCGAAAGAATAGAAAGAATTGACAGATTAAAAAGCGACGATATTGAATCCTTTACGATTGAAGTACACGGCTTAAAAAGTGTATTGACAAATCTGGGTGCAAACACATTGAGTATCAGTGCGGCACAGCTTGAACGAGCCGCTATGGATCTTGATGAATCGTACATTAACGAAAAAAGTCCGGAGTTTCTGACAGAGCTGGAGAAACTATCCGTGCATTTAAACGAAATACTACAGATAAATTCTGCTAATATGAAAAAAACCGGAGATAAATTCTTACTGGCAGAGATTATTCCTGAGTTAAAAGCGGCTGTAGAAAGCTTTGACAGCATATTGGCATTAGAAATATTATCTCCGTATACTGATTTCTCGTTTGACAAAGAAACAGATGAACTGCTGGAAAAGATTATCTTCTCACTGGAAACGTCAGATTATGAAAGTGCGATTGCAGGAATAGACGAAATGGAGGGTAAATAGATGGAAAAACAGTATTATTATATGAGTATAAAAGAGCTGCTCATACCAGCCGAAGCACCGTTTGACGAGGTTCATGCATCGATAAACAGATTTATTGATGCACTGCCGTCATTGTCTGAGGAGCTTTCGGAAAATATCAGACTTATGGAATATAAGAGCCTTGCTGAAATTCTTGAGACAGCACTGCCGATGATTACCGATATTTATGCGAAGCTGCTTGAAACCGATATGAGACTGATAATCCGTAGAATTGAGCGGACAGGATATCCGACAGAGCTGATAGCATCGTTTATCGCAAATCTGATGACACTTTCAATCAAGCTGCAAAGAGCACAGTATTACGGCGACGAGATTATACATATTAAAAATGTTGAAACCTACACGGATATTGCTCATACATTAACATCATTTATAACTCTTCTTGATGATGGCGATTATACGGAAGCACACAATATTTTATCAGACATGAATGTGTTTGATGATGAAACTGTTTTTGTGTTTGATAAGCTTCTAAGCTCGATAGTTACCAAGGAATACGAGGAAGCGAAGGCTCTGGCACGCGAGTTTAAGGAAAAGCATGTTAAGGTTCTTCAGCAATATGCGGGAAATAATCATTCGGTAAAGATACTGGCTGTGGATGATATGCCGGAGAGCTTGTCGTTTATAAGTAATGTTTTGAAGAGTCATTTCAGAGTATTTCGTGTAACGAACGGGCAAACGGCTCTAAAAGTTCTAAAGACACAAAGAATAAACCTTGTCACTCTTGATATAGATATGCCTGAAATGACAGGCTTTGAGGTGGCTGATGCTATACGCAAAATTCCCGATTGTACTGAAATCCCCATTATTTTCCTTAGCGGCAACTCTACACGTGAGTACGTAATGAAAGCAAAAAAAGTAGGCGGGTGCGATTATCTGATAAAACCGACCAATTACGAAACCCTACTTACCTCAGTGCTAAAGCACATAAAGGTGTAGGGCTCTGGATTTTGGTTAAGCTTGTTATCCGGTTATCTAGCCTACTCTGGTACCTATTTTTTCACCCATGACAACCCGCACGATGTTTTCGGGGTCTTCAAGTGCGAAGAGGATGACGGGGATGTCGTTGTCCATCGAGAGAGATGTTGCAGTTGAGTCCATTACGGTCAGGCGTTGGGAGAGCATATCGGCGTAAGAGATTGCGTCGATTTTTGTTGCGTCGGGGTCTTTATTCGGGTCTGCGGTGTATACGCCGTCGATGTTTTTTGCGAGCAGTATTACGTCTGCATCGATTTCCGCTGCTCTGAGGACAGCTGCTGTGTCTGTTGAGAAGAACGGGTTGCCTGTGCCGCAGCCGAAGATTACGACGCGTCCTTTGCGAAGGTGTCTGTCGGCTCTGAGCCTGATGTATTGCTCGGCGACTGCGGAGATGGACAGTGCGGTCTGCACGCGGACAGGGACGTTTAGCTGCTCGAGCATGTCCGCTATTGCGAGGCAGTTCATGACTGTTGCCATCATGCCCATGTGGTCGGCTCTTGTGCGTTCGATTTTGCCTTCGCCGTCCTTGACGCCGCGCCAGAAATTACCGCCGCCGACAACGATTCCCATCTCTACGCCGAGCCCGATGCACTCCTTAACAGATTCGCATACACTTCGCAAAACGTCAAAATCAAGCCCTGTTTTCTTTTCTCCCGCAAGTGCTTCACCGCTTATCTTCAAAAGGACTCGTTTATACGCCGGGGTCTTTCTACCCATAAGGTCACCTCCGTTATTTGACTTTGGTTATTGTATCAAAAAAATGTTATAAATGAAATAGTTAGTTCATTTTATCAATGTTTATTTCAAATAATTTATTTATTTGTTTGGCGAGGTTTCTGTTTTCGGGTGCTTTTAGGTTGGGGTCTGTTTTGAGTAAGGCTTCTGCGGCGGTTTGGGCTTGGTTTAGGATTAGCATATCTGTGGCGAAGTTTGCAATGTGCATTTCGGGGAGTCCGTGCTGTTTTGAGCCGAAGAAGTCACCGGGTCCCCGGAGCTTTAAGTCTTCCTCCGCTATTTTGAAACCGTCGTTTGTGGATTTCATGACGTTCAGGCGTTCGGTGGATGTGGATGAAGACCTGTCCCCCGATACAGCGAGACGGTTCTCCTGTGTTTTGAACAATACACAGTGCGATTCGTGTTTTCCTCTGCCTACTCGCCCTCGTAGCTGGTGGAGTTGGGATAAACCGAAGCGGTCAGCGTTTTCTATTATTATAAGTGCGGCGTTCGGGACGTCTACTCCTACTTCGACTACGGTTGTAGCCACGAGGATGTCTGCCTCGCCGTTTGCAAAGGCTGACATTGCTGCGTCTTTTTTCTTTGCGGGCATTTTGCCGTGTACGAGTTCAACCTTGAGGTCGGGGAAAACTTCATTGCTTAAGGTTTCATGATACTTTATAACTGATTTGAGGTCATTGGCTTCGTGGGATATACCGGATTCGTCAGCTAAAAGGGCTTCTGCGGAATTGTCCTCAACCATCGGGCAGATTATATACACCTGTCTGCCTTCGCCGACAAGCTTTCTTACAAATTCGTATGCTCTTTTTCTATGCCGTTCATCGACTATGTGGGTTTGTATTTCCTGACGTCCCGGGGGCATTTCGTCGACTATCGAGACGTCGAGGTCGCCATAGATGATAAGTGCGAGGGTGCGGGGAATCGGTGTTGCAGACATTACGAGCACATGCGGGCTGTCGCCTTTTTCCGTCAGGAGTGAGCGTTGGTTTACGCCGAAGCGGTGCTGCTCGTCTGTTATTACGAGTGCGAGGTCTTTAAACTCCACGCCATCTGAGATGAGGGCATGTGTGCCTACGATAAGGTCGATTTCGCCGAGCTTTAGCTTTTCATAGGTTTCCCGCTTTCCTTTCGCTGACATGCTGCCTGTCAACAAGCCAACCTGCATTCCGAGAGGTTCGAGGAACTCTGTAAGAGATGAGGCGTGTTGTTTGGCGAGGATTTCAGTCGGTGCCATAAATGCCGACTGTGAGCCTGCGAGCCAAGTCATCCAGCAGCATGCGGCGGCAATCATGGTTTTTCCCGAGCCGACGTCGCCTTGAATGAGTCTGTTCATCGGTCTGTTTGAAGCCATATCCTCCGCGGCTTCCCCAATGGCACGCTTTTGTGCACCTGTCGGTTTAAACGGGAAAGCCTTGTAGAACTTGGCGAAATCCGGTGTTTTTAATGCTCTGCCTGCTTTTTCTACACGCTTTTCGCGAAGCAGTTTCATTGCTGTGGCGAGCACGAAAAGCTCCTCGAAAATGAGCCGTTTTCGTGCGATATCGAGCTCTTTAAAGCCTGCGGGAAAATGGACGTTTTCGTACGCATAGCGTGTTTTGCAAAGCTCATATTGCTGTGCAATGCTGCTCGGCAGCACATCAGGCAGTTCATCTGCACAGGCGTCGAGTCCGCTGCGGACGGCATTCATGACGACCTTCTGCGAAAGCCCCGCGGTGAGCGGGTAAATTGGGATAATACGCCCGGTTACTTGATTTGTTCCTTCTGCTTGATTTTCTCCGTGGCTTTTTTCAAACAGCGGGCTGTTCATTTCGGGGCGTAGGAGTGAGCCTGAGACTTTTCCGTAAAAAATGTAGGTTTCGCCCTGTTTTATTGCATCCTTTACGAAGCTTTGGTTGAAAAAGGTTATTTCGAGAGAGCCCTTTTCGTCCACCGCCCGCAGTTTTACAAGGTCGAGTCCCTTTCGGATACGGGAGAGCTTTGGCTTTTCGGCAGCCATTGCTCTTACACAGACGGTTTCGCCGATAATTAGCTCGCTTATACTTTTGATGATTGTTCTGTCATCATAAGCACGTGGAAAATACCCGACAAGGTCACGCAATGTGTTTATGCCGAGTTTAACCATCAGTTTTTCTCTTGCTTCACCGACGCCTTTTATGTATCGAATACCTGTATCCAATGTGCCATTTTTCATGTGTGTAAGTATAGCATTATCGTGGCTGCAACACAAGTGTGGGGAGGGGGGAGTATGCGTCGAGGTCGTTTTCGTGGGTGACGTAGAGGATTGTTTTGTTTGCTGTGTATTCGGTGATTGTTTCGAAGACCTTTTTTTTCAGGTCGGGGTTTAGGTTTGTAAGAGGTTCGTCAAAGAGGTAGATGGAGCGGTCAGGTACGAGGGCACGGGCTATCGCCACACGCTTCAGTTCGCCGCCGGAGAGCTGAGACGGGCGTTTGTTTTGTAAATCGGTAAGCTCCAGCTTGTCGATAAGCTGCTCCATTCTCAGCATAGCTGCGGTATCGCTGCGTTTTGCACCGAAGCAAATATTTGCATGTATTGACAGATGTGAGAAAATTGCTGCCTGCTGGAAGACCATGCTGATGTCTCTGCGATTGGGCGGCAGGGTGTCTGCTTCTTTGCCCATAAGAAAAACACTGCCGCCGGTTTGCTTTTCCAACCCCGCAATAATTCTGAGTAAAGTGCTTTTTCCGCATCCCGAGTCACCGCGCAGCAGATAGAACCCGCCGGTTTGAAGCTCAATGGAAATATCACTTAAAATCATACGCTTCCCAAACTTTTTTGTTATGTTTGTCAGTTTAATCATAGATTTCCCTCTGACTTCTTTTTAAATAACGCCACAAGCCCCATGCGGCAGCGGTAATAAGTGCGACTGTCACGCCAAGCAGTGAGGCAAGCCCCGAAACAGAAGCACCGGAGCCGTAGTGCATATAATTGTACAGCTTTATTGTCAGTGTGTTGCTGCCGGGCGGGATTACCAGCAGTGTTGCACCTATTTCTCCGAGTGAGAGCACAAAAATGATTGTTGCGGAGATAAGAAGTGACGGGAGCATGACCGGCAGCTTGTATCGGAAAAGCCATACGGTTTTTGTCCGGGCGAACAGCAAGGCGGCTCGGTTTTCATCTTTGTTCTCCAGCCTTTTTGCCATGTACAGCAAAACTGCTGCGAACGGGAAAAACCGCAGTATGAGTGCGATAACGGGCATAATACTGTCAAGCACACGAAAGGATGACAGTGTATAAAGTAAAAGGATTCCGACAAGTGCGGGCGGCATTGCTGCAAATAATAGAGCAAATGGGAGCAGTGCACCGCCAAATGCACGAAATCCTACGGCTAAAGCAGTACCGAAAATTGCGGCTAATGCGGAAATGCGAAGGCTGTAGCTCAAATCACCCAGTGAGGTTGAAACTGCTGTCAGAAATACCTGGCTGTTTATAAGCAGAGGTGCCAAAGCACTAAGGACGGCTAAGAGCGGGAGCAGGCATACAATACAGCCGAACGCTTCCGATATAGTCAAAGCAATATTCTTCGATTGACCAAAACATCTTCCCGTGTTTCCTTGCGGGTTTACCGACCATACGGAGCGGAGCAGTATAAGGAGCACAATAAAAGTCGATAGGGAAAGGATAAAAACAGGCAATGATTGCAGAGCTACACGTAGCACATCACCTGTTGCACTAAAGACGGCAAAAATATCCAGAGAATAGACTGATACACCAAATAGAGCGGGTATGCTGTAATCCAGCAGATTCATTACTGTCGAAAACAGCACCAAAATCAGCATAAGCGGCAGATTACGCCTTATTATGACTTGAAACAGGCAGGCATAATCGGAGCGAAGCACCCGTGCGGCATCAATTTCTGTCGATGAGACCGACAAAAAACCGTTGTAGATTGCCAGAGCGTTTAAAGGCAGTAATTGCAAAGAATATGAAATGATTATTGAAAGCTGCGGTGCGGTTTTGAGATTGAATAACCCGTAGATGTATTCCAGAGAATAAACATACATCATAGGAGAAAGCGGCAATGCTAGAATCAGCACTGCACTGAACCAGACAGGACGCTTGCGGTTCCACAGGAAGTATGCCGCAAGCAGACCTAGTATTAATGCTAAAGCCGCACCAAGTAATGCAAGTGTCAGGCTTCTTGAAAAAAGTACAAGCCGTCTTTCATCCCAAAAACTAAAATCCATTATTATATTGCTCGCTTCTCGACAGTCGGCAGACTACCGAATAAACATCTCCGTCATTTCTGTTTTTACCTGCTCTATAATTTGGTCAAGCTCGACAAAGTCTATTTCCATAACCTTGAGACCGGCTTGCGTTTCAGGTGACAGGAACCAGCCCACGTCTGCAAGGGCTGTCATAGTTGCGTTGCTTGTCAGATATGAGATAAACAGCTCGGCATTTTCGCTGTTTTTTGTGCCTGCAACTTTTGCAACAGTGTTGGGGATGATGAAAACGCCCATTTCTCCGTCATTTTGGTCAGGATAGATTATTTTAACAGGCTTGCCGTCAACTATTGCAAAAAAAGCGTCGTCGGTGTCGGTAAGTCCGACGGCAATTTCTCCGGCTGCAACCTTGTCACGAACAACAGAGTTGCCGTCGAGTATGTTGGCATTGCGTGCCCGTAAATCCTCAAAGAAATCTCTTGCTCGCTCGGTACCCCATACAGAATAAATTGCAGCGGCATGGGTTGATGTGGTGCCGAAAACAGGGTTAGCAATAGCAACGGACTCGAATCTTTCATCCAAAAGGCATGTTATTGAAAACGGAAAGTCCTGCTCGGCAACCAAATCCGTATTTACAAGCAGAATGCGTGCTCTGCCGCCGAATGAGACATAGTCATCCACGACACCTCTGCGTTTGAGCAGCTCGGTCTGGGCGGCTTCACCACTCCAAAATACATCCGCCTTCGGTGCATCCGCTTCTGCTATAAGGCGGTTTACCATTCCAATGGTTTTTGTCGCCTCAACGTCAAATACGGGCAGAACTTTAATACCGTACTCCTGCTCAAATGCGGCGATAATAGGCTCGGCGATAAACTGGTCTATCGAGACGTAAATGGTCAGGGTTTCTTCGTCGTTGCCGCAAGAAACGGTGAAAATAATTAGTGAAATAAGAGCGAGTAAGATTAAACAGCATTTACTTTTGAAGTTAAGCATTTTTTATTTCCTCCGAATATAGTTAGTGCAGGAAAATGCAATAGCGGACACTTTGAAACAGACCATCGAAGCAGAAATCACCGGCGGGTGTCAGAACTGTATTTTGCCCCTTAGCATGCCTGAGTAGTTCGGTTTTCCGGAGCCTGTATTGGTGACACCGCCTTCAAATGAAAGATTGCCCCAACTGTTTGAGAGACCCCAGCCGAGATTGGCTCCCAGGTTGCCGTTTGAATGGCTTGCTCCTACGGACAAGTTTTGATTTCCGAACTTTTGATTATATGAAGCATTGGCATTCCAGTCGGTTAGGTTGAAATTTCCGTCATAATTGCCTGTGCCGCCGATTTTAAAACCCTGTCCTGAATATTCTATGTTTGCTTTGAAATCTACAGGTTTACCCGCCCCATCTAATCTGCCTGAGCCGCCGAGCTTTATATTACGCCCAGATACTCCGGCGTTATACCCCATGCCTTTAATCTGACCCTTGGCGTCTATGTTAACATTGCCCCCTGCTCTTAATTTTTTATTGTCGTATTGCAGAGAGCCGCCTCCGCCGGTTACTTTGCCGTCTTTGCCGCTGACATGAGCCTTGGAAGTCAGGTTATCGTTTTTACTCTCTACATTTAGTGTGCCTCTGTTATCGCCTTTCAGATCTAAGCTGGGTTTTATTGTTGAAGTGTTTTCGTCGTATTTGCCCTTTCTGTCGAAATTGTCCATGCTGTCAAGCGTGCCTGCAGCAGCACTTTTAATGCCGACAATTTCGCCCAAAAAGCCTCCGACAGAGCCAAGGAAAGCACCGACTGCACTTAGTGCACCGGGGAGTCTGCCAAGGTCAAGAGCAATGTCACGTCCTGCACTTCGCCACCATCTGTCCCATGTCGAACCGGCTTCATTCCACCCACCGTCATGGGCAAGAGCTGCTATTGTAAGAAGTGGTGCTAACCCTGTGAAAATCAAAATAAATATAGTTGCTTTTCCTGTAGGCTTGCTGATAAATTTACCAAACATCCGAACAAGAAACAAAGTTGCAAAAATCGCAAGTGTTATATACTGTGCTGTCCCACCGTATTCTTGTGTTTGCAGCCACCCGTTGAGTAAAAACCCGAAGGATGCTCCTGCCAAAGCTCCGGAAATGGGGGTATAATCATATGACTGCGGGTCTTCTTTTTTGAATATCATCCCGCAAATATAAAACAAACTACATCGTTCGCCGGCACTTATAACAACAAAAATCGCAATTCCCAGCACAATACAGGAAAACCGGTTTTGCATAATAATCGTAAGAAGTAATGCGACTGAAATGCCCCCGAGCAATGCCGGTAGATATGTTGGGTTGCCTTTAAATGAATTTGTGAATATTCCTGCGAAGTATTTTCCTCTTAAAATCAGGAAGTCACGCTTTTGATAAAATATCTGATATGCCAGGTTTATGACCGTAAAAGGAATCAAAAGCCACATAAGCCGACCTGAAAGATATGTCATGGTTGGGATGTTTCTATTCATTTCAGGGACAAAGTTTAAAAAGTACTCTGAATTTTCAAGTCTATTTTTCAAAAAACCTTCGTTTGGTCCGACCAGTAAATATGTGTGGAGTACAAAGGATGCAAACCCGAAAAAAACAGTAGCAAGCAGTATTTTCCACCAGTTCTTGAGTAAGTTTTTACCGGCGGCAAGCAGGAATTGGGAGATACCGGACGTAGCTGTATTTTGGATTTCGTGACTGTTACTGTTCATAATCTACCTCGCTCCCTGTGCATTAAAATATGCAGTCTCGTCAAAGTACACACATCCCGATGGCGTACCGAGCCATAAGCCGCGAATTATGCCGTTTTCCCTGTCCTCTAAGAAGCAAAGCACTTCATTGTGAACCAGATAGTTTTCATCGGTTAATAAGGAAATCGGTTTGTTTCCGCTAAAAATCGCAACGCCGTCAGCTTCCGAAGCAAACCAGATATTGCCTGTATCATCGATATAAATGTTGCGTACCTTATCTCCTGCCAGTCCGTCCGGTTTGAGCACAACGGTATCGAGTGTAATTTTCCCACCGTTGACTGTAATAAGGCAGGCACCACCTTGGTCAAAAAAGCCTGTTCCGACCCATACTTTTCCGTCTGTTTCCAGAAATGACGTGATATAAGGGTGCGGCAAGCCGTCTTCTACGGTAAAGGTTGTTGTTTTGCCATCATAATAAAGGGTTATTCCGCCGTCTCTTTGGTAATTTCCAAAAAGAATGCCGCCTGAGGATAGTGGTAAAATGACATTGACATAGTCAGCCAAAAGACCGTTTTCATTGCTCAGATGAAATCCATCGTTGATACGGTAAGCACCGTCGAGTGTTCCTGCCCATAATCCTTCGTCCGTCATTGCAAGGCACTGGATTCTTTGGGGAAATATCAGGTTAAAACTGACTCCGTCAAACTCATAAAGTCCTTGCTCACAACCTATATAAAGTGTTTCGCTCTCGCTGAGCAGAGCACGGACATATGTGCCGGGGAAATTTTCTATGTGAATAAAGAACTCTTCGTCGAAAATGTACAGACCGTTTCGTCCGCCGGCATACAGGGCTTTTTCGTCTGACTCTTTGTGCCAAGCCATTGTGAAAAAGTCGATATCCGGGTGATAGAATGTTACACCCTCGGGTAAAACTCTTTCGGGATTACCGGAGAGCAAGCCCCACGCCGCAAGAGCCAGAAATGCAAAACCAACTGCTAAAAAGATGAATTTTCGCACTGCAACCTCGCTTTTTTGCTAAAATCTATGACCGCATTTTCCGCAGAAACGGGTGCCTTCGGAAACTTGGTTTCCGCAGCCGGGACACGCTTTCATTCCGCTGGGCTGGTGCTGGTGAATCGGTGCGGGAGGCGGCGGCATGGGCGGTGGCGGCGGTGGAGGTGGTGTAGGTGTGGTTGTTATGGGTGGCGGTTCATATGTCGGGATATCGGGTGGTGTCGCATTAGACTGCGATGTTGCATATGGTGAGGTATCGGGAGCCGGTGTATCTGGTGTCGATGTATTGGGCGGTATGTCGGGTGACATAGGCTGAGAGAGCAGGGTGTCGTAGTTATTGTTTTCCGCTTCGCTCAGTGCCTCCAGAAAACTGAGCCCCTCATTGTCTTGGAATCCGATAAAAAACAGCAAGTCTATCTGATCCTCGTTAAAGATAAACAGATCTTCCGTGTTTTGAACTCCCTCCGGATAAAGACATCCGCTGTAATCCCACTCTGTGCCGTCTTCCTGAACCTGCTTTACACCGATAATCATGACTCTTTTTGTGCTGTCCTTCAGCAAAACAACAGAGCCAACCGGTAAAAATCTTTTCATAAGATTATGCCTCCATCCTGCTTTAATGATGTTATTCTATTTCTTGTGCTCCAAATGGTTTAACCTGTATACTAAATAAAAAAAAGGGGCATTACAACCCCAATCCGAAGATAATACAACAACTTCCGAAGATAATACAACAAGTTTTTTAGTAAAGTATCAAAGTGTGTCAGGAGAACCGTCCCCCTGACACGTTACGCTTGGCATATTTTGATTGCGCGTGGGAGCATGTCTATGATGTCGCTTGCGGAGACGCAGTATTCGCCTAGTTCAGCGGCACACATATCGCCGGATAAGCCGTGGATGTACACTGCTGCGGCTACGGCATGGACTATCGGCAGCTTTTGTGCAATCAAAGCCGTTATCATGCCTGCGAGCACGTCGCCTGTGCCGCCTTTTGCCATTGCGGGTCCGCCGGTTGTGTTGACGTAGGCTATGCCGTTTGGCAGTGCTATTATTGTTCTGTGACCTTTGAGTACAAGGATACAATCATATTCCTGTGCAAAATCGCATGCAGACTTAAGTCTGTCTCCCGCAAAGCTGCCGCCAAGGCGAACAAACTCGCCGGGGTGGGGGGTCAAAACGAGAGAGCATGTTGCTTCCCGCAGTACGTTGCGGTTTTTTCCGATGGCGTTTAACCCGTCTGCATCAAGAACAATCGGAGTGGTGGAATTTCTGACAATTGACTGTACAAGCTCTGATATATCATCGGATGTGCCGAGTCCGGGTCCTATCAGGCAGACCTCGCTTTTGTTTGCACGATTCAAGATTTCGCTTGCGGCGTTTGCAACGAGTCTTCCTTGGTTGTCATCAGGCAGCGGGAACGGCATTTCCTCATCGAGCTTTACCGCAAGTATGTTATATATAGACTTCGGAACACCCAGAGCTACCAAGCCTGCACCCATTTTTGTCGCTGCTCTTGCCGATAACGCCGGTGCTCCTGTGTAGCCTACACTTCCGGCGAGGATTAATGCACGCCCGTAGTCGCCTTTATGCGTGTCCTTTTTCCTGTGCGGCAGGTGGATGTCGCCTTGCGTAGCCGAGTACATGTGTGAAACGGTTTTATCGACTATGCTCCTTGGAATCCCGATATCGCAAACCCGAAGTTCTCCTGTATATATGCAGCCGGGCTCGACAAAGTGCCCCGGTTTTGCAAGGGTGAAGGTGATTGTTATATCGGCTTTTACCGCGTCGCCGAGGATTGTGCCGGTGTCGGCTTCAATTCCGGTTGGTATGTCGGCGGCAATCACCAGTGCACTCGAGCTGTGTATAATGCCTACGGCACTAAGGGCTTCGTCGTGCAGCTCCGACCTTAGTCCTATGCCGTAAATTGCGTCGATTATTACGTTGCATTCGCCGACATAATCGACGAGGTCGGCTGACGGCGAATAAAGCTCAAGTGAGCCGCCGGCTGACAAAAGGCGACCCTTCATAACCTCGGAATCGGGTGTTAGTTCATCATATGGATTAGCCACAAGAAATGCCCTTGTTGACACGCCTTTTGTAAGAAGATATGCCGCCGCTCCAATGCCGTCGCCGCCGTTGTTTCCTGCTCCGCAAAAGACTGCTGCGCAGCCGTCGGGCGGTATATGCTCCATCGCTGCTTTTGCAATATGCTCGGCGGCTCTTGACATGAGGGTAATGCCGGATATGCCGTGCTCTTCAATGGCTTCACGGTCAATCTCACGTATTTGTGCGGCTGTAACTAACTTCATTTCTTACCCTCCGTCTTCATACTGACATAATATACCCTTTATCTTGCAAAATCAAGGTGAATATGATAGACTTCGAAAGTTAAAATCAGGCAGAGTGAGGAAAGAGTATGAAAGAAAGATTAGACGCCATTTTGATGGATGGTGAGGAGAAAATAAAAGGGGCGGCAAGTGTTGCGGCTTTGCAGGATGTTAAGGCTTTACTGCTGGGGAAGCAGGGGGATTTGGCTGAGATTTTGAAGGAGATTCCTAAGCTGGAGGTTTCTTTAAGAGGTGAGGTCGGGCGTGCTGCCAATGAGTTGAAGGGGCGTTTTACCGAGCTGATTGAAGCGAGACGTGAAGAGATTAGTCTTAAGGCTTCCGAGATTTCGCCCGATTTTGATTTATCTGTTCCCGGGATTATGCCGTCGGGGGGTGCTCTTCATCCTATTACTCAGATGTGTTATGACCTCAATGATACTTTTCGTTCAATGGGGTTTGAGGTTTTTGAAGAATCCGATATTACAAGCGAGCTTTATGCTTTTGATAATCTTAACTTCCCGCCCGACCATCCTGCCCGTGAGAGTATGGATACTTATTGGATTGCGGGGCATGACGAAAAACGCGGTGGTGAGAGGCTTTGTCTGAGACCGCATTTGACGGGTGCAAGTGTGCGTTACATGCAGACGCATAAGCCGCCTTACCGGTTTGTTTATCCGGGCAGGGCGTATCGCAATGAGGCTACGGACGCAAAGCATGAAAGAGCGTTTTTTCAATATGAAGCATTAATTGTTGACCGTGATTTTACTTTTTCTTCGGGTAAAATATTGATTAAAAGCGTTTTGTCTAAGGCGTTTGGTCGTGATGTTCCCGTTAGAATGCGTGTTGGGTTTTTCCCGTTTGTTGAGCCGGGCTTTGAGATTGACATGGGTTGCTTGGTTTGCAACGGCAAGGGCTGCAGTGTTTGTAAATACGTCGGCTGGCTTGAAATCATGCCGGGCGGTACGCCGCACCCGAATGTGCTGAGAGCTGCAGGGCTTGACCCAATGGAGTTTACAGGCTTTTACGTAAACATCGGGCTCGACAGGCTGACCATGATGAGATACGGCATTGACGATGTAAGACTTTTCAGAAGTGCCGATTTAAGATTCTTGCAGCAATTTAGATAGAGGTGCAGATAGGAGTTAGTATAAGATGAAATTATCGTTAAGCTGGGTACAGGATTATATAGATTTGCCTGCGGGGTTGGAGCTTTCCAAGCTTGCGTATGACCTTACGATGTCTACTGTTGAGGTTGAGGGGATGGTTTCTCTCAAGGAGCAGTTTGAGGGGATGGTTGTAGGGGTTGTAAATGAGATTAAAGCTCATCCGGATGCTGATAAGCTTGTTGTTTGTATGGTTGATGTCGGAGATGGTGAGGATAAGCAGATTGTCTGCGGTGGGATTAATCTTTCCGAGGGGATGAAGGTTGCTGTTGCAAAGCCGGGGTCGAAGGTTCGCTGGCATGGTGAGGGCGAGCTTGTGGAGCTTAAAAAGACCAAGGTTCGTGGTGTGGAAAGCTATGGGATGATTTGTTCTTCGTCCGAGATTGGTTTGTTTGACCTTTTTCCGTTTGAGGATGAGGCAACGATTATGGATTTATCCGAGTTTGAGGCAAAAGCGGGAACTTGTCTTGCTGTTGCTCTTGGTTTGGATGACGTTATTTTGGAGATTGATAATAAGTCGCTGACCAATCGCCCTGATTTATGGGGGCATTACGGTATTGCGAGAGAGCTCTCCGCTATTTATGATTTGCCGTTAAAGAGTGTTATGCCTTATTCGCCGCAGGTTGATAAGCCGTCGTCCGCCGGTAATGAGTTTCGGGTTGTAATTGATGATTCAGTACGTTGCCCGAGATATATCGGTGTAAATATTGAGAAGCTTTCGGTCAAGCCTGCACCGTTTTGGTTGCAAAGTCGTTTGTGGCGGGTCGGTTTGCGTCCGATAAATGCCATTGTTGATATAACTAATTATGTTATGCTTGCGACAGGGCAGCCGACACATGCTTTTGATTCGGATTTGATAAAAGATAATATTATTGTACGCCGTGCCGCAATAGGTGAAAAACTGCTGTTGTTAAACGGAGCGGAGCTGACACTTACGAGCGAGGATTTAGTAATTGCAGATGGCGAGGGAGCGGTTGCACTTGCTGGAGTTATGGGCGGTGCGAAGGATTCTATTTTGCCGGAAACTGATAAGGCAATTTTAGAAATTGCAAGCTTTGATGCACTGAGTGTAAGGCGTACAACGATTCGTCATGAGGTGCGCACGGAATCGTCGACAAGGTTTGAAAAAGCGATTGACCCGGAGAGAGCCGACCTTGCGTTTGCCATTGCCATGCAGCTTTTTGCGGATTTTTATCCTGAAATGGTTGTGACGGGCTTCCACGATAATTACCCGAATCGTTTGGATTGTAAGGAAATTGATGTTTCGCTTGATTGGCTTGAAAAGCGTTTGGGCAAAGAGCTTGGGAATGATTATTTGACAAGCAAGCTGGGTCGGTTAGGTTTTGATGTTAAAATTGAGACAGATGAACCGTCCCCTTGTCTTCGTATAACCGTACCGACGTGGCGGTCAACAGGGGATATTTCGATTCCCGATGATATTGTCGAGGAGGTTGCGAGAATACACGGCTTTGAGAATTTCGAAGCAAAACCGATTGAAACATCATTTGAAGGTACAATTAATCAACCGATGGTTGATATAGACCGTAAAATCAGAGAATACCTGGCGTTTCGTTGCGGTATGAATGAGATTTTTACGTATCCGTGGGTGAGCGAGGACTATGTTAATGCAGTGCTGACAAGCACTGAGGGTATGCTTGAAATGTCCGCTCCACCGTCACCGGAGGAACGTTTCTTGCGCACCTCGCTGTTGCCGGGATTGTGCAAGGCAGTAGCGGATAATCTTCGATACTTCAATGAGTTTGCGATTTTTGAGTCTGCACAGGTTTTTTTCGACAAGGATTACTCAGCTCCTTATGATTCCCGCGAATCATTGCCGCTGCAACGCCGCACTGTTGCCGGTGCATTTGTCGGCGAGTCGGGTGATGTCGAAAACCTCTACAGAAAAGCAAAGGGTGCGCTGGAATCAATGTCCCGCTTTGTACATATGGAGCCGCCGGCGTTTGAGCAAGCGAAAAAACCCGTGTGGGCTCACGGAGTTATCTGGCTTAATCTCTGTCTGTGCAAAGCATGCAAGGGAGATGGTTCATCCTGCACAAGCTGCGAGGACGATTCCTCATGCCTGGTCGGAAATCTTGCACTTTTATCGAAAAAAGCATCACTTGATTGCGGTATAAAAAACGCCGCTGTAATGCTTTTTGAAATCGATATTGATTCGCTGGAACCGCTGCCGTCGAGGACAAATGAGTTTGCTCATATCCCCGAGTATCCTATGACAGATTATGATGTCTCATTATTATTTGATTCCTCTGTAAAATGGGAAGAAATCTATGAAACTGCAACGTCGAAAATGGGCAAAGACGGAGTGCTAAGAGCGGTTTCATTCGTTGAGGAATACAAAGGGAAACAGATTCCGGAAGGCAAAAAGTCTGTCACTCTAAGGCTTGTAATAGGTTCACTTAGCAAAACACTTACCTCGGAGGAGATAGAGAACTGTGCAAATGCTACAATAAAGCGTTTGGTAAAAACACTTGGAGCAGAAGCCCGATAAATTTTACCAGATTTTTCTGATAATTCCATATACAGTTAAGAACAGTCCTATTAGTGCGGAGAGCGAGAAAACTATTAGGGCTGTTTGTGCGGAGAAGCCGTTTGCGAGAAGTGTTGCTGTAATCAGGTTTCCGAGGATTCCGGTAAGTCCGACTGTCACGGAGGCGAAGGTTGTTACGGCGGTTGAACGTATGCGTTCATCGAGGATTTGCGAAAGATAGCTCATGGACAGGGGTATTAATATGGCATAGGTCAGCCCCTGGAGCATTTGGACATATATCAAGCCGTCGACGGTGCTGACGGAAGCGGTTACAAGCATACGAACCAGATAGACCATACTGCAAAATAGGAGAAGCTTTTTAAAGCCGATTTTTCGCAAAATAAGTGCCATCAGGAACATAAACGGCACTTCGCTTCCTGCCATTATAGCTGTTGCGGTACCCATTTGTGCGGCTGTTCCGCCGAAATCGCGAACCAGAAGCTGTATCAGTGTTAACATGGTTGTGTTACTAAGGAGCAGGAAGAAGGAAACGGCAAGCAGAAGATTGTACTGCTTTGAGGAAAATAGAATCTTAATCGCTTCGATTCCGGTTAGCTTTATAGCCGGAGTTTTTTCTGTGCTTTCCTGCGAGGTGTTTGTTATTTCATCTTGCGATTCTTCCTGTAAGTTTTCTTGCGTTGTGTCCATTACTGTTTCTTCGTTTACCGCACGGCGAGCCGAGCGAAAAGTCAGTGCCACCAGTAAGGTTACAATCAATGCACCGCCGCCTACCCACATTCTTACGTCATGCCCGAATGCGATTGTCAACATACCTGTGACCTGAGCGGACAATGCAAACGACAGTGAGCCGCTGCCGCGAATCAGCCCGTAATTTACATCAGGGTATTCCTGCTTAAGCCCCACAATCCACGCGTCAATAAGCCCACCGCACTGAGCGGCTGACATTGTGATACCGCCCATGTTAATAAAAACTAAAACCATGTTGCCGGAGGCGAGCGATAATGGCAGTAGGAGAAAGCAAACAGAAGCCACAATCAGCAGTATAATAACAAGCTTTTTCTCTGAGAGGAGTTTATCGCTAATATACCCGATAAAAGGCTGAGTTAACATGGCGATGACGGACATTGCCGTTATTGCGGCAGTTGCGGTGCTTCCCGACCACCCGTTGTCGATTAGTGTTGTAATAATAAATGCAAAATACGTGCAACACCCGAACCAGTAAGGGAATTGCAACAGCATTCCATGTAATGTAATTTTACGAGCCGGAGTAATCATGAGATACCTTTCTTTGTTATGTTGTCAGGAGAACCGTCCCCCTGACACGTTGATTATGCAATTGGGGGGTATAGGCTGGGGTCGTAGGCGTAGTAGCCTCTTGACCTGCTGTTTGCGGATATGTTTGCGGCTTGTTGTGCTGTTAGCATAAAGCCTTGGACGCCGAAAATGTTGGGAGTTGAGTCGAAGTGATACCATTGTCCGTCTATTTCGATGAGGCTCCAATAATGGTTTGTGCTTCTGGCACCTGGCGTACGTGTAATATCGACATTATTAATGCCGACACGGTCAAGCATTAGCTTGGAGATTGCAAAATACGTGTAGCAATCACCGGTTCTGCGTTGAAGTCCGCGGTGTGCGGCTCTGTAAACCTCTCTGTCGGCACTTCCGCCATAGCTTATTCTGCCTCGAACCCATCTGTGTATAGCACGGGCTTTTTCTGTGTCATTCATCGAATCATCAATTATGTCTACCAGAATGTTATCGATTGTTTCCATTACAGACTCGGGTGTAAACTCAACAACTGTAAGGGTTATGGTAATCGATGCTGCATTTCCGCTTGAATCGACTGCAGTATATACTACAGGGTACTCGCCCAAAACGTCAATATTTACCGCACTGCTGTCCACTTCAAAATCAATGTCGCCGTCGGCGTTGTCCCATGCGGTTACACCTGTTCTGTAGATAATATTCGCTCCGCGTGCAAAGGTCAGGTCTTGAACTCCGCGGATTTCAGGGGGAATCGTGTCCTTTGTTATTGTCAGTGTAGATGTGAACTCGGCTGAATTACCCCAAATGTCTCGTAGGATGACCGTTATTTCCTGTGTGCCTTCGAGAGTGAAATCCGGTTCAGGTTGGAAGACGGCAGTAAACTCGGAATAATCGTGTGCATCCTCTATAAAGTCAAGCGGCTCGGGCGTTTTTCCCAGCCATACGTCTATGCTAATTGGATTGCCGGTTGGAGGGGTTGTATCTTTTACATTGATTTTTGAAGAAATGGGTATGTCGTTTAGTAGAATACTGACATCGTAATTGCCGACTGTGTCTGCTTGTGTTTGATTTATGGATTTTTCAAATACCATCGGGATTATATCGCGCATTTCTGCCAAGCTGTCATCTTTTATGAGAAAGTCACGTATTGGTATTTCCGTGAGTGGCGTGCCGACTTCAATTGTTATCCCTTCGTTTTTGTTAATATCGAAGATAAAAATTTTTGTAAGCACTTCGGTTATGTTGCGGTCTTCATCTTTAATAATTATTGAAATGTCCTGTTTTCCGATTACTGAAAAGTCGGGAGGCTCTTTAAAATCTATACTTACATTGGTGTTGTCGATTATATCTTTGACAAATATGTCGGGAGATAGTGTTTCGCCAATTGCAATAGCCAAACCGCCTTCGATGGTAACAGTGCTGCGGACGGGTGCGTTTAATATAAAGAACACTGCAATAGGTGCACCGACAGCGATTAATGATGCGCATATAACAGTGATTATAGTTTTCTTTTTTGTTTTGACTGCTTTAACAGGTTTGTTTTTAGAAGCGGTTTTTTTGTTATCCTCGTTTACGGATTTACCGGCTGTAGCTTTTTTATTTCGCTTTGATTTGCTTGAAAATAGTTTTGCGATGTCAAACACCTCCGGTGCTGAGCTTATCTTGCGGCGAATACTACTGTGCGTTCGTTTGAGCCATCGGATGTGGGAGCAGATAATACTATGAAATGGGTAGAGCCTGCGGGTGCTCCCGTGGATTCAAAAAAGCTGATTATATAATCCTCTTCGGCATCAAACATTGTGAAAAGTTGATTATCCAAGGTCGTTGCAAACGCTGCGAATACTTGGAAAATTAACATTTCCCCATCTATTGTGTAAATTGTAACGAAATTATGCTGCCTCATAAAATCGCTTTTGCTGTAGTCGCCAAGTATACCAAACATTGATTCGGTTCCGGGATTATTTCCGTGGATTATTACAAAAGGCTCTTCAAACTGTTCTATATTACGGCTGTCAAGGAAGATTGCTCCCGCTGTGTTTTCGACACCACGGAAGGTTGTGTTTTGGTACTTTGTGTTATCTATTGTCTGCACAATCGGGTAGTTGATGTTTGTGCCGTTTATTCTTATCCAGCCAGCATAATCGCGGTTGATTGTAATAAGGCGGCGGTCATCGGGTGTGTACTTCCTGAGCTTCTCATACTCCCTCTCCGCAATGACATAATCCTCTACATCCGGCACAAGCCCTATTATCGCAATAATAATGATGATGTAGAGGGGAGCAAACAATAAGCTGAATATTCTTGCACCTGTTTTGTCTTGTAAAAATTTCTTCATAATTATGAGATTATAACAGAGAGTTTGAATTTCGGCAAGTGGAGAGTGGAAGGAGGGCAATTAATGGTATTGAGCACAGAAAAATTATCTAGCTAAATTCGGAAATTTGTGATATATAAAGATGTGAATAATGATAAAATAACGTAACAAAGGCTATATAATAACCTATAAAGCGTATTCATAAAGCGAATGATTTAAAGGAGTATAAGTAATGAGGAAAAAAAGAGCGATATCATCAGCAATGAGTCTCGTGATGATTATAGGATTGTTGATGTCCATGTTTGGAATGGCGTTGGCGGTGCCGGCGGATTATTGCGATGTTTGTGATGCGGAACAGTGTGAATGCGAAAATCCGGGAGTTCCTTCTGCTTTTAGTATATGTGACGTATGTGATGAAGACGTGTGTATTTGCTGCCATGAGTGCGAAGCAGTAGACTGCATGTGCTGTGAGGATTGCTTTATGTTTCTGTGTGTATGTCTATGTACCATTTGCAACGAAGACCCTTGCACATGTACTAAACCGGGGATTACAGCAACTGCAGCGGTAGAGCCGCAGATTTTGATTGAAGATAATACCGCAGATACAAGCGGTCACAACTGGACATGGGTACAAAGCACAAGAACGCTGACATTAAATGGAGTTAATTTAGTTGTACCAAATGATACAGCGATAAGAGTGCCGGCAAATTCAATTATTTTTCTTACAAGCGGAAGTAAAAACAAAGTGTCGGGGCAGGAGGATATTTTAGTAGACGGTAACCTTGAAATCAGAGGCAGCGGCACATTAGAAGCAGGGTATGATGTGAGTGATGGTACAGGTATAAGAGCCGGCTATGGCACTGCTACAAGCGGTAATCTTACTATTAGCGGCGGATTAGTTACTGTGTACTCTGAAAACGATATCGGCGGTTTATCAGCTGCAGGCAGCGTTATTATTAATGGTGGTTCTGTAAATGTTACTGCACCTTATGGTATAACCGGTGGTAATAATGTCACTATAAACGGCGGCACAACGATAATATTCAGCAGTAAAGCCGGAATAAACTCGAACGATATTAAAATCAATGGCGGGACAATGCATTTAGTAGGCGGCAGTTCGGGTGGGACAAATAGTGTAATGACAAGTGCACCGTCACAATTACCTGCAACATACTGGTGGAGCACAAATACGAGCACGGACTTAACTTTAACAAGTAATTCGATTTCACCTTATATATGGGCTGCAGGACAAGCCAATTTAATTATTACAACTGTCAGGCAAATTACAGAAATACCCGGCAATAGTGGCGGAGTGACCATTCCAGTCACACAAGACGATAACACAATAATATTGAATTTAACTCCAACACTTATTAACTCCATTATAGCATCAGCAGAAGGCGGAACTAATGTACACCTTGATATATCCGGTGCTGCAGTAAATGCCGTATCAATTCCTTCTGAGTTATTCCAGGCTGCTTCAAGCGGAAACAAGACATTGCAACTCGATTTACCGCTTGGGTCAATACAATTTGATTCAGGTGCATTGTCAACGCTTGCGGGACAGACCGGGAATTTGGAGATAGCAGTGGAAAAAGCCAATCCCATCAACTTACCGGCAGTTCAGCAGGATAAGGTAAACGAAGGCGATGCCGTGTTCAGCATTACCGCAACTGCGGGAGCAACAGCAATAACAAACTTTAACGGTACATTGACAATAACAGTGCCGTTCGACGGTCCCTTCCCGGCAAGAGTCTGGTACTTAAACAACGCAGGTGAGCTTGTTTCTGTAAAATGTTCGTACGATGCAACTAAAAAGACAGTTACATTCACAACAAACCACTTGTCTATATACCTCGTACGCCAAGGCGTACCACCGACAAGCGATAACACAAATCTGCTATTGATGGGAATTATTGCAATAACATCCGCAAGCGGACTGGCTGTGATGGTTATATTCAGAAAAAGGCTATTTGCGGTGAAGTAAGATTTGAGGGATAAAACCAAGCAGTAGGGTACGGTTCCTGCTGCTTGGTTTTTTGTGCCAAATCCGGAAGAAAGCACAACACCTGTCTCTCAGCTCCCAAAAAGCAAAAACGAAACCTTGATAAAGTCAAAAGTAAAACTTTAATAAAGTCAAAAGTAAAACTTTAATAAAGTCAAAAGTAAAACTTTAATAAAGTCAAAAGTAAAACTTTAATAAAGTCAAAAGTAAAACCTTGATAAAGTCAAAAGTAATGTGTATAATTAATGTGGGTGATTTTAATGAAAAACATGTATTTTCCGCGGATTGCGGACACAAAACTAGAGTTATCCCTACAAGCAATGGGAGCTGTTCTTATCGAAGGGCCAAAATGGTGTGGAAAGACCAGTACGGCAGAACGTGTTTCAAAAAGTGTTATATATTTACAAGACCCGGATATGTTTGAAGAAAACATGTTTAAGGTAAAAACAAAACCTTCTCTTTTGCTTGAAGGTGATGTGCCACGCTTAATTGATGAATGGCAGGTTGCACCTGTTTTGTGGAATGCCGTTCGGTTTGCTGTAGACAAGCGTCAAAAGAACGGTCAGTTTATTCTTACCGGCTCTGTTGTTCCGAAGAGAACAGATGATATGCACTCTGGCACAGGTCGTATATCCAGAATGAAAATGCGAACAATGTCGCTATTTGAGAGTGGGGAATCCACAGGAGAAATATCTCTCAGAGATTTGTTTAGCGGAAAAACAGAAATGTTCGGTAAATCAAAGCTTGCATTGGAAGAAATTGCCTTTGCATTAACCAGAGGTGGTTGGCCTGCTGCAGTTAATGAAAGCAATGAAGCATTAGCACTAAAAAAAGCAAAAGATTATTTTGAAGCGGTTGTGAATGAAGATATATCGAAAGTGGATAATATCGAAAAGAAACCTGACAGGGTACGAAATTTAATACGTTCGCTTTCAAGAAACTTGTCTTCTGAAGCCAGCACAACTACAGTTTTTAATGATTTACACTCTAATGACGAATCACTATCTCAGGTATCTATTGACCAGTATATTAATGCACTAAAGACGTTATTTGTAGTTGATGACCTTCCAGCGTGGAGTCCCAGATTGCGTTCTAAAACAGCGATTCGCACAAAAGCAAAACGTCATTTTTCCGATCCGTCCATTGCTACAGCAGCATTAGGTGCGACAACAGAAAGACTGTTTAATGATTTTTGTACATTTGGGCTTATGTTTGAAGCATTGTGTATACGAGACCTTCGTGTTTATGCAGATAGTTTGGATAGTGATGTATTTCACTATAGAGATGCAAGAGGTATTGAGGTTGATGCGATTATTGAAAGAAGAGATGGTGCTTGGGGTGCAATAGAAATTAAGATGGGTGCGGGTGATGTTGAGAAAGCAGCCGAGAATTTGATGAAGTTTAAGGCTAATATTGACACATCAAGAATGGAAGAACCCTCATTTTTAATGGTACTGACAGCAACTGAATCAGCGTTACAACTGGGAAATGGAGTATGGGTTGTGCCATTGGCTTGTCTAAGAGATTGATGCGGCGAAGACTACTGTGCGGTCTTCGTCTGATTCGCTTGTTGTGCAGGTTGAGAGGACGAGGAATCTTGATGAACCTGCAGGTGCTCCGACTGATGTGAAGAAGCTTTTTATGAAGTCGTCGTCGGTGGCAAAGAGTGAGTAAAGCTGGTTATGGATTGTTGTTGAAAATGCTGCGAATATGCGGTATGTCAGGATTTCGCCGTCCCGGTTGAAAATTGTTATATTTTGGTTTTGTTGCATGAATCCGCTGTTGCCGAATCTGTTTAGAGTGCCGAACATTGCTCCGGTTCTTGAGTTATGCCCGTGAATCATTGCGAATGTGCCGCCGAATTGCTGAGTATTACGACTGTCGATAAAAAGGGTTCCTGCATTATTGTTTGTACCCCAGAATGTCGTGGTTAAATATTTTTCGTTATTCGATTGTACTAACGGGTAATCTATTCGGGTGCCATCTATGCGTATCCAACCTGCGTAATCACTGTTGATTTCGGCAAGACGCGGGTCGGGAGCAAGTTTTATGCCGGGAGGATGTGCGGAATCTTCGTCATAATCTTCATGGGGAGATGGTGAGTCATTAGAATCCGGTTCGGGTGTTGTAGGGAAATACTCGACAGCAATGTCGACGTAATTTTCAGGAGGAGCATACTGCCTTAAATCGTCGTATCCTCTTTCGGCCTCGGCATAATCATCCACAGCCGTTGCAAGTGCAACAATAACAATTATTGTTACGATGTATAGAACTGCAAATGTTATGCGATATACCCGGGCACCGACTTTTGTTTTAAAAAAATCCTTCATTTTATACAAACAGATAGCTTAATGTATTACCAAGCAACAAGAACCGTCGCCGCTGCTTCTTCGTGCTTGCTTATTGCTTTCCGCCGGTGCTTATTGTATTATAAAAAGTAGTTTAATGCAAAATATTAATGGTGGTTTTATGAGCCTTAATAAAGTGATTATTGTTCCCGATAGTTTTAAAGGTGCTCTTACAGCGAAAGCGGCGGCGGAAATTATTGCTTCTGCTGTGGGAGAGGCGTTTCCCGAGTGCGAAATTGTAAAAATGCCTATTGCCGATGGCGGTGAGGGTAGTGTTGACGCTGTTCTTTCCGCTGTTGGCGGCAGCTTTTTTAATGCCACTGTGCAATCTCCTGATGAAAGAGAGATTGAAGCGCACTTCGGGATTACTGGCAACGGTGTTGCCGTTCTGGAAATGGCTCAAAGCAGCGGCATAACAAGGCAAAACGGCCTGCATCCCATGACCTCGAACACTTACGGGTTTGGGCAGTTGATTCTGGCTGCTTTGGACTGCCGTACGGATGGGGTTTGCGGAAAAAGAAAATCCGCGGAACCTGCAATAAAAGAGTTTATGCTCTGCATAGGCGGGAGTGCGACTACGGATGGCGGGTGCGGGATGGCGGCTGCGTTGGGGGTGCGGTTTACTGATAAGCAAGGGAATGACTTTGTTCCTTGCGGTGAGACTCTTTGCGATATTGTCGGTATTGATGTTAGCGGGCTTGATGAGAGAGTCTCAGAGTGCAGTTTTACGGTCATGTGTGATGTGGATAACCTGCTTTTCGGGGAGAGTGGAGCGGCGTTTGTGTATGCTCCGCAAAAGGGTGCAAATCCCGAGCAGGTTCGTATTCTTGATAATGGTCTGCGGCATTACGGAGCAGTTTTAGAGCAGCATTTCGGGCGAAGCTTCAGCAATATACCCGGTGCCGGTGCAGCGGGCGGACTTGGTGCGGGGTGCATGGCGTTTCTTGGTGCCAAGCTTCGCAGCGGTATTGATGCTCTGCTCGATTTATATAATTTCAAAGCACAGTGCAAGGATGCTGATTTGATAATAACAGGCGAGGGGAAGCTTGATTCGCAAAGTTTTCAGGGCAAGGTGCTCTCAGGCATTTTACGTGAAGCAGGAACTGTACCCGTTTGGTCGATATGCGGCGTTTGTGATTGTGATGAGGGCTTTTTACAAACCAAGGGCGTAAAGGTTTTTCAAGCAAGCGAAGGTGTCACAAAAGAAGATAGCATGAGAGAGCCGGAGAAATTTTTAAAGATTGCAGCAAAAAGAGCAATGGAAGCTGTTGAAACAAAACTATCTAAAATAAAGGAGAACCACCATGACTAAATCTGTTAAGAAGCCGTTTATTGTTCTTTGCATACTATTAGTTTTAATTTTCACCTGCATGGGTGTTGCACATCTTATCCAAACTGATTTTGGCAAGGTTAATGTGTCGAATATTAGTATCAATGCAGGGGGAATGGGAACTATTACAGGGAAGCTTTATGCTCCTGTGACGGCGACTGCGGAAAGTCCTGCTCCTGCTGTGCTTCAGTTGCACGGGTATCAGAACGATAAGCATACTTCGTCTGCTTATGCGTTGGAGCTTGCGAGGCGGGGGTTTGTTGTGCTGACTATTGATGAGTACGGGCATGGCTCGACAAATGTTGGTCTGGTTGAGCGGGGGTATGTAAATCATAGGGTCTCCGTGAATTTTGGAGAGGACAGCGTTGCAGACGGGACGTTTGTGTCTATTTCGGGACCAACGAGATTTAAAGTGATGATGAATTTCTCGAACCTCAGCTTTTTTAACGACCATTACAGCAAGGATAATGACGGCAATTCGATAAAAGACAGCTCGATGGGCGGGATTATTGCATATGAGGCACTTTCGAAGCTGGGATTTGTTGATGCTGCACGAATGGCTGTAGGCGGGCATTCAATGGGCACATGGGCGTCGTGGACTGTGGCGGCGGCGTATTCGCTCGGGTATAATGATGCGGGTGAGCATATAGCACCAAAAGCTGTTGTGTTGCAAGCGGGCGAGCTTTTTGTGCACTCAAATGATGTGTACAACACGGAGCATATTAACTTTAATAATGTCTTATTGCTTCAAGCAAAGTATGATGAGTTTGCGATGTTTCGCGATTATACGAATTTTGTGACGGATGATTTGCCGAAGAGCACACTCCGCTCAGGTTTTCTGGGTGTTTCATCAAATGAAGCCGATTGGAATACAACATTTGGTAATATAGCGGACGGCTCGGCTCGTCGAATGGAGCTGATTTGGACAAATCACCGGCTTGTGACGCACAATCGTCATGCTGTTGCTACGGCTATGGCGTGGTATAATGCGGCAGTCGGGAATGTGACGCCACTGGCTGATACGAATCAAACGTTTCTTATAAAGGAAATGCTGATATTTATGTCAATGCTGCTTGCACTGGCTGCAATGCTTGCACTGATGGAGGTTTTGCTTTGTGTACCGTATTTTCAAAGTGTAAAGCTTGCAGTACCGAACCGACCCGAGAGAATAAAGAGCGGCTGGGGCTGGTGGAAAGGTGCAATAATAACAATGCTTGTGGCTGCGGCGACTTATCCGTTTATGACGCAGCTGGGTCATGGACTGCTGCCTCTGCCTGAGACTGTATTTCGTATGACAATCGGCAATGGGTTTCTCGCTTGGTATGCCCTGCTTATTATCGTAATGCTTGTTACTACAATGTTACCATGGAAGAAGTCCAAAAAAACGGACAATCCGCTTGATTTTTGCGACCTCGGATTTGCCGGTGAGGAAAAAGCAAAAGGTTTTGACTGGGGCTTATTCGGAAAAGCAACGATAATAGCAACGATTATGGTATCATTCGTATACGTACTGGTGCAGATAAGCCAAAGCCTGTTTATGCTTGATTTCAGGGTAATCTGGCCATTCTTCAGACCGTTTTCGTTTGAAAGATTCCTGCAGTTTATTGTGTATGTACCGTTCTTTGTACTTTTCTTCGTGCTTAACAACAGCAAAATATTTGCACAAATGCGGCAGAAATCATCGGGAACACCCGGGCTTAAAGGCTTTATATCATGCTGGTGGGGGAACGCTCTGTGTATGGCGGGCGGTATCTTTATAGTCTGCCTTATTATGTACATTCCGTTCTTTGCCGGTATCGGTCCCGGTGCCGACCTATTATTCGGCTCAACCTTCGGAGGTCCCTTCATGTCGCTGCTTTTGGTATTTTTCCCGCAAATCCTTGTGCTATCAGTGCTTTGTACGTATGTATACAGAAGAACGGGCAGTGTGTTTGTAGGAGGCGTTTCGGTTGGAATGCTAAGTTGCTGGATAATCGCCGGTGGCTCTGCTATGCTGTAAAAAGGAGTTTTCTATGCGAAGTGTTTATGTTTCTTTTAGCAAAGTGAATGATGTAAAGAGGTTTGTTGAGAAGATTTCTTCACTTGACGGAGATTTTGACCTGATTGACGGAATGTATATTATTGATGCGAAGTCACTAATGGGGATTTTGGCGATGGATTTGACAAAGCCAATAGAGCTGCGGATTCAACAGGACAGTGATAAGGCAATGACAGCTATAGAGAGCTTTGTCGTGGATTTGGAGGATAAAAATGGACGAAATTAACAAAAAAAACAGTGATGATTTTATAACTCTGTCACTTGGTAAACAAAAAAATATTGCACTGATTGCACATGACGGGAAAAAACAGGAAATGCTTGACTGGTGCGAGTGGAACAAAGAGATTCTCAGTAAACATTTTCTGAGCGGAACGGGCACAACAGCAAGAATGATAACCGACAGAATCGGCTTGCCTGTAAGAATATTCAACAGCGGACCACTCGGTGGCGACCAACAGATAGGTGCGAAGATAATCGAAGGCGTGTTGGACTTTGTTGTATTCTTCAGCGACCCACTAACCGCACAACCGCATGACACCGATATAAGAGCACTGCTGCGTATTGCATTGGTATACGATATCCCGATAGCAACAAACCGCTCATCCGCGGATTTCATGATAACCTCACCGCTAATGAACGAAGAATACCAACGCCAAGTACTAAACTTCCACCACGCCGCACAAAAGAGAGCAGAGGAACTATGACGTCTTTTATTTGGATAGCAATAAATTTGATTGGGTTTTTTATCCTTGTATTTATGTATACGCGCAGGGAAAAAACAACGTTGAAAAAAACAATAGAGCAAAGACTAATCGAGTACTTAAAAATTTCCGTTATGGTTTTTTTAATACTTGATACCATTGGGCAAATGCTTGACGGAACAGGTTTTCAAGGAGGGTACATACTCCTCAATATATTTACCGTAGCATATTATGTTGTTTCGATACTTCCCGGTTTTATTTACCTGCTCTATTGTGATAACAAGATTTTTGCCGGTGCGGGTAATGTGAAAAAGCGTATAATCCTTTATTCGATTCCCCTTGCGATTAACACACTTATTTCCTTAACCACGCCTGTAACACATGCTCTCTATTATATCAATGAGTTCAATATGTATGTAAGAGGCGAGTATTTTTGGATTCCTATGGCTATATCATTCGTATATGTATTGTCAACGTATCCTCTGTTAGCAATCAAAACAAAAAATAAACCGGCGCTGTCTCCCAAAGGTGTGGATTTGTATTTTTACTTGTTCGCAGTACCGCCTGTTATCGTGGCAATAATTCAAATAATAAATCCTGACTTCTATTTAATTGGAATAGGATTTGTTATTTCCATGTTTATTATTTACCTTAAAAGAATTCAATCTACTGAAGATAACCGTAGTCTGTCCGTGCGATTTTTTAATATAAATGTTATTCAATTTGCAATTATTGCGTTCATTATGGCAATCGGAGCACTTCTGGTTCTGGACAATGTAACCGAAGACATATCAATGGATTATGCGGAATATAACTCTGTCAGTACGGTAAATCTTTTTGAAGCATATATAAATAAAGAAATAGGCATTATCGGGACAGTAGCTAATTCAAAGACAATAACGGATTGGTTTGACGATGATGATAATCCGGAGAAAAAGCAAACAGCCTTTAATGAGTTTATCAATGCCATGAGCATGTTATATAGTGATAATTTGTATCTTGTTGTTGAAAAATCAAGACATGCGTATGTTGTTGAAGAAACCTCATCCCATGCGGGATTTGATGCACCTCTTTTTGTTGATGATAGCGACATGTCAAACAAATGGTATTTTGATTTTATAACGTTGCCGTTCGATTATACTCTGAACGTAGATGTTGACAACATTAGCAACAGAAAAGCGGTATGGCTTAATCACAAAGTGCTCAGTACGGATGGCAATATGCTTGGTGTGCTGTCGGTTGGCATGGATTTGTCGGGAGTAGCAGAACGCGTGTTTGCCCAATTTGACAACTCGAAGTTTAGAGGATTTATTATTGACGAAAGCGGCATCGTTCAAATGGACAGTTCGTTGCTTGGAGATAGTGATGTTCTTATGTACGGTGTTGTAAATACCATTTTCGAGGAGGTCAATAATCCGGAGTTCCATGAAGCTGTAAGAGAATATCTCAGTGGTTTTCATGATAATGTACATGAGTTAAACAATGAAACACAAATAATAAACTTTAGCTCCGGTCAACATAGATACGCAACAATTACACCCATCAGCAACACACACTGGTCGGTTATTATGCTCTATGACTCCTCATCATTGTTTGATATAACAAGGCTGCTTCCTCTTTTAGTAATTTTGGCAATAGTTTTTGTCCTGTTTACTTACAGTACAAATAGAATTACGCGAAGATTAATATTCACACCTATAAACAACCTTGTTGACAGCCTAATCCTTAAACGCAGTAACAAAGAGCAAGAGCTGTACGGTATGAGCCGCAAAGATGAAATAGGGCTACTTTCAAACACGATACAGGAATATTATGAAACGGGATATTATGACGGGTTAACGGGAATCTATAACAGGCGTTACTTTGAAATGACTTTGCAGCAGATTATGAATACATTGTCCCGCACGGAATCAAGCTTAAGCGTTTTGATGATGGATGTGGACTTTTTCAAGAAATATAATGATACATACGGGCATGCCGAAGGTGATAACTGTTTGAAATCAATCGCCGGAGCCCTCGGAAAATCCATGCAAAGAAAAGGCGATTTTGCTGCAAGATACGGCGGAGAAGAGTTTGTTGTTGTCCTGCCTGACACGGATGAAAGCGGCGCAAAAGTAATGGCGGACAAGATACTTTCTGCAATACGTGACCTGCAGATTCCCCATGAAAAAAACGACAGCGGAAACGGTGTTGCAACCTTATCAATCGGTATAACAACAGGCAGCAGTGCATCATCACAAGACGGCGGAGATTACCTCAAAAGAGCAGACGAAGCACTATACATCTCAAAAGAATCAGGACGCAACCGCTACACATTTCTGGAAATGAGCGAGGACAAGAATATTTGACAAAAGTTTTTACGTTTGCTAAGATAAAAGCTGTATTAATCAACATCATGGGGGTATAGCTCAGCTGGGAGAGCGCTTGACTGGCAGTCAAGAGGTCAGCGGTTCGATCCCGCTTATCTCCACCAAAACATGATAATCCGAACCCCACCGACATAGTTCCGATTGGTGACGGGTTTGGATTTATCGTATTTTTGGATATGTTATAAATATACATGCAGCG
>Ga0123356_10000337_pt1 | contig 53980 bp, 47 predicted proteins | sample TergutEmb28metaG_2_FD_92546 | JGI IMG/M metagenome (GOLD analysis project Ga0123356, IMG submission 92546) | Embiratermes neotenicus P3 segment gut microbial communities from Petit-Saut dam, French Guiana - Emb289 P3 | ecosystem: Host-associated > Arthropoda: Insects > Digestive system > Gut ...
AAAAACGTAGTGTTTTCAAGGCTTCGCTGGGGTTTGGTGGACCCGAAGGGGATCGAACCCTCGAACCTCACGGATGCGAACCGTGCGCTCTCGTAGAGATGCAAGTAATTGTCGCGTTTTCAAAGCGTCAATAAATGCTAAAAAAGCGAGAGCGTGCAGCGTTTTTCACCGATAATAAGGTTCGCTGGTAACCACCAGCTAGCTACCGACTAACAGACCGATTACGAGTGATGACAAACGACGAGGTTTTTTTATGGGGATGCGAACCGTTCGGTCGTGCGCAGTTGCTAACGCCCCCACAGGATGCGAACCAAGCGCTCCCCCGAAGTTGCCAGCGGCTTGAGATACTTCATAACTGAAATATATCATAGGGAAGATATGCAGTCAACCTCTATTTATAAGGCTTTTTTCCATTTTAACCAGAGTGCGCATCAGCCTTTTTCCCAAGCAGATAAGCAGCTTTTTGTTTTCGCACCTTTGTCACCATGCAGCATCTTGTGTATAATTGAACCATAAAGGGGGTGCGCAAAATGCGAAAGAACAGAGTGTTTCTAAGTGAAGCCGAATGGCGATTCGTGATCCACGCGCTAAATAGACTTCGTACCAGCCTTATAGACGAAGGGCGATACACAGATGTTGTCGATGAAACGCTGGCAAAGATCATTAATGCCCCGACGAGGAGAGTCAGAGTAAGCTAAATAATTACATAGCAGGAAGCCGTTTGTTCTTTAATAAAAGAATGAATGGCTTTTTTGCATTTCCAGGGGATACCCCCACCCCTGTTACATAGCAGCATCCGGCAACACGACCGGCTGGGGCTAAATATGTCTGAAAGGAGATGATTCCATGAGTTACATCAGGAAAAAGAGAGGGGAGGGAATACCGTTATGGACGATTTCTATCGCGTAGATTGCCGGGTATATGCTTGCGTCAATCAGAAAGGCGGAGTCGGCAAGTCAGTCACAAGCACGAACCTAGGCGTCGGCCTTGCCCGGCGAGGGCAAAAAGTCTTGATCGTCGATCTGGACAGCCAGGCGTCGCAAACCGTTTCACTTGGTTGGCAGCAACCGGACGAATTGCCTGTCACCATCGCTACGCAGCTCTCAAGGATCGTGGAGAATAAAGTGCGCGTCCCCTTTGACGGCATCCTGCACCATGACGAGGGCGTTGACCTTATGCCGTCGAGTATCGAACTGTCCGGATTGGAGATGCGTATGGTAAACGCCATAAGCCGCGAATTCGCCCTGCGCACCTATTTGGAAGCCCTCAAGCCCGCATACAATGCGATCGTCCTTGATTGCCCGCCCACGCTCGGCATGATGACCATAAATGCGCTGGCAGCCGCCGACCGCGTGATCATTCCTGTCCAGCCGGAATACTTGTCTGTTATCGGTATGACGCAACTGTTTGATACCGTTGCGCTGGTAAAGAAGCAGATAAACCCCGCCCTGCAAATAGAGGGCGTCCTTATTACCCTCGCCAATATGCGGACGAATCTGGCAAAAAACACTGTGGCTATAATCCAGGAGGCGTATGGCGGCAGTGTCCGCATTTTCCCGCACCCTATCCCCTACTCTACAAAGGTAAAAGAAGCCAGCGCATCGGGAAAGAGTATTTTCGCATACGACCCGAATGGGAACGCGGCTTACGCCTACGAACAATTTGTAAAGGAGGTAGACCGCAATGCCAGACAAATCGGGGCAGACGTTCGCGCTGCCAAGGCAGTCGAGCCTTGTCGCTGAACTGTTCACTACGCAGGAGCAGCGCGACGATGATAAGCGAGAAAAAGTGTTCAATATCCCCCTGTCCGAAATCGATGCATGTCCAGACCATCCATTTCAGGTAAAAATGGACGAAGCCATGAACGCACTTGCCGAGAGCGTGAAAGACAGCGGAGTGCAAACCCCGGCAATCGTCCGGCAGAAAGGGGATGGGCGTTTTGAACTTGTAAGCGGACACCGGCGTAAGATGGCGTGCGAGCTTGCGGGGCTTGATGTTCTGCCATGCATAGTCCGGGAACTGAGCCGCGACGAAGCCATTATTGTCATGGTCGATTCTAACCTCCAACGCGAAACAATACTGCCAAGCGAGAAGGCGAAATCGTACAAAATGCGGCTTGACGCTATGAAAAGGCAGGGATACCGCACGGATTTAACTTCTGTGCCAGTGGCACAGAAGTTAAATGGAAAGACATCAAGAGAATTAATTGCAGAGAAAGCAGGCGAAAGCCAAGACCAGATACGACGCTTCATCAGGCTCAACGAACTTATCCCACAGTTGCTCGACATGGTGGACAACGCTGTTATCAGGGATAAGGGCAATCTGCAAATCGCCCTGCGCCCCGCAGTGGAACTATCGTACCTCTCACCTGAGCAGCAACGGACGCTATTTGAGGAAATGGTTTGTGAGGATAAAACACCGTCACACGAACAGGCTATTAAAATGCGGAGGTATGCAGAAGAAAGCAGGCTTGGAGAAGATGTGATCCATTCTATTTTGCAGGAGGAAAAACCCAATCAGGTAGAACAAATCAAAATGCCGCGCGAACGGATCGGCAAATTCTTTCCAGAAGGCGCGTCCGCACAGATGATAGAAGATACTATCGTCAGGGCGCTTGAGTTATTGCGCCAGAGGGAACGTAACCGTGACACGCGGGATGACGCCAGATGAATTGACCCACAATATAAATACAAACTGCCAGACAAGAGGGCTGGCCTTATTATTCTAAACAACAAGAACGGAGGAAACCAAATGAAACGGACAATAACGCATACCATGACCATCCGGCTCGCCGGCACCGTACTGCTTTGCATCGCGCTGTTAACATTCTGTGGATTATCGGCATTTGCCGCAGAGGACCCCTCACAGGATGTGCAGGAGCCAACGCCGGCGCCTGCGGTTACCGTACAGCTGCCGCCCGCAGTCCCGGAGGATGAAAGAGCCGAGCTATACCCCGCAGACGTAAAAACTATCATAGACGTGAACGGGCGGCAAATCGTCAGGACATACATCCTCACAGCGGAACAGCGCCCGGCAGATATTCCCCGCGACAGCTTTGTACGCGATGGATGGCGGTATACGCTTACTGACATCATCGAGCAGCGCACAGCCAGTTTGGATACCTGGAGCCACATTGAAACGGTAGAGATCAATACCGACAGCAATGATTTGAACGAGATCATCCAGTATCTGTCGCCGACGCTTGAATACGAATCGGAGGGCGGATACGTTGGCGTGTTGACGCTGAACCTGAATACGGTCACTTGCGAAGAGTCCGGTCGCAGAAACAGCAGTTTTACAGCAACCGCCACGCGGGTATACCCGCATCTGTCAAACCCAGATACGTCGCTCATACCCAAGACCATCACTGAAAACAACAGGACCCTGACTCTGGACAGTGTTTCCTGGGAAACACAGAACTATACCAATGTGGATTATATGAACATCCCTGACAGTTACCGCGCCATCGCCAGTTACAGCGTCAATGCTTCACGAAGCGTCGTTACCGGCTATATCACTACTGCGGAGTATATTGGCGATATATCGAAACTGGTCACAGGCGATACGGTATATACTGCGTTTTTTACAGGAGTGGATATGACCCCCGCGCCGAGCCCTATCCCGATACCGGCACCGGAACCCGAGCCCGAACCCGAACCAGAACCGCCCTTAAAGGCTGAAAGCAGGTTCCCGATCATCCCTGTAGCCGTCGGGCTTGCCATACTTGCCGCCCTTGCAGGAGCCGCAGCCTATTGGTTCCTGTTTCGCCACAACGTCAAGGTATATAAGGTCATCGACGAACACCGCGTTCTTGCGGCAAAGGACAGGATCAGCGCAAAACACTTGACGATAAACCTCACGCCTTTGGAGGGCAAGTGCTTCGAATTGGAAATAGACAAGCTCACGGCAAAAACCCTGAACGGCAAGACGCTGGAAGTAGTATACAGCGCCACTTATCTGAAGCACAGAATCGCATTTGAGGGCAATATCTACCGTATCGACGCTGATTTTGCCAACGGAACGATCAACGCGATCTACTAAATGAAAGGAACGTACAGATAATGAAAAGAACTATATCATTTTTACTCACATGTATCCTCTGCATGACAATGGCAGGTCCTGTATTCGCCGCTCACGACTACGAGTTTTCGTCAGGCGAGAATACGCTGTCAGGGTTTGGCAGGGCTACAAGCAACGATGACGCTGTTACCCTCGACCCCATGAGCCAGAACACCCGCCGCAATAAAGATGCGGCATTCTTGCCGCCGCCGTATTTCTACGGTTCAGGCGATATCCCGACAGACCAGTCAAGCCTTTATCATGACAACCTTCCGGGCGGTACGTCATCCGGGTATAGCGGGAACGGCGGCACGACCGGCACATACGCAACGCCGCCCGCTTCCGGTTTCGAATCGTCAACGTCCGTCATCGTTCATGATACCGCGCCTAAATACTATTCTGATAGCAGTATCGGGACGTTGTATGTCTCCCGCACAGGAAGGACAATAAAGGTATATCACGGAGAACATCTTTCCAATCTCAGCAGAGGCGCAGGCCATTTTTCGTCGACGTCGGCCTGGGATGGGAATGTGGCCTTATGCGGACATAACCGGGGTTCGGCAGGCTATTTCAGCTTTGTAAAGGATATGCAGATCGGCGACAAGGTAACGTATACGACGCTTTATGGAGCCCGCACATACGAGGTGTTCAGCAAGGAACGGATCGGCGAATATGACCACTCAAAGCTGGGCTGGTCGGCAGAGAACATCCTGACGCTCATAACCTGCATTGAAAACAACTCCGAACTCAGATGGGCGGTGCAATGCCGCGAGGTGCGATAGACCGATTCGCACAATAGAGTTTTCAAAAAGACAGTAGTAGATTGATTATGGATACTTCCATTATTTAATCGAAAGAAGGTGCAGATTATGAAAAAGGCAGGTATGGTAAGATTTGCAGCGGGCTTTATTCTGGGCGCGCTGGTTTTCGGCGGTACTGCGGCGCTTGCCGCGGGGATCGTGGCGCAGCCAAAAACGGCGGACGTTGTGATCGACGGCAGGATCGTCGACCTGAATGGGTATCTGATCGAGGGCAGCCACTATTTCCAGCTCCGCGACCTGAGTTCCGCGCTCGAACCGGGCGGCAAGGATTTCAGCATCGTTTGGGACGGGACAAAGAATCAGGTGTTTATCGACACGCGCAAGGGATACGCTCCCGACGTGACCCTCCCGGCGCCCAACGGCACACAGGAACCTGTTATGACTTTGGACGAGATGAAAATGGAGGTAATCAGGCTTACCAACGCAGAGCGAGTAAGGGCGGGGCTGCCGGAGCTTGTCGTACATCAAGGATTGATGGACTCAGCCCAAGCCAAAGCGCAGGACTTCTTGAATAATAACTACTATGGCCACATTTCACCCGTATATGGGACGCCTGCCGATATGATTCCGCTTTATGTTCCAAATGTAAGGACATACGGCGAGAATCTGGCGACATGGACGTCCACTCCGCAGGGGGCGGTCGCCGGATGGGTGGATTCGCCGGAGCATTACAGGCTTATGATTGCATCAAAGTATACGCACATAGGCGTCGGCATACTTGTCACAGAAAACGGCGGGATGTGCTGGGTACAGCAGTTTATCGGATTCTAACACAAGCGCATAAAACATAAAGTCAGGCTGCCGTTTATCAGGCTGCCTGATATTCTTATCAAAAAATATTGGAGGACATTATGAAAAAAAGGATCATCGCCGCCGCTCTAACGGCGGTCATATTATTATGTACAGTACCATTTTCGCTCACAGCCGGCGCTTCTAATTGGGGCGAGGGCGACACACTCGAATCCGCGCTTTCGCAGTTGAGGGTAGGGTTTCACGAAACCCGCCTTGATTGGCTCGTCCTGCCCAATCTCGGAGTGATCTATCAGCGCTACTCATATTTTCAGTACAAGAATGACCGAACCGGTCAGATCGAAGAACACCCAGTTTATTGCATCGACCCGACTAAGGGCGGTGCTTATGAGGTCGTCAGGGACGTCGGCCCCGCCAGCGACGGCAGCAGGACCGCGACATATATCCGAGGCGAGAGGGTCGGCGACTACAGGTACAGGACTATCATGTCCTGCGGGTTTCCGCACAATAGAGTTGAGAGCCTGGGGTTGCAAACGGAAGAGGAAGCGTACTACGCGACGAAGGTAGCCCTTTGGTTGTATATCCGCGGCAATAACCCCGCATCGCTTACTATCAACCCTATATACGGGAACAATGACCCTGTAGCGCTGCGCGTCCGAAGCGCGGCAGTTAATATATTCAATGGTGGTATGAACGAATGGATAACGCCTACCCCTAACCTCACTTTGACCGGGAACCCCAACGCGGTCTCTATCCTGGACGCCGCAGGCGAATACTACGTCCAGCGCGTCGAGGTCGCTGCCAGCGGGTGGGTCGGCACAAACCCGAGCGCAAGCGGAGCCGTGCAGCTATCCTGGGTCAGCCCCCCGCCTCCCGGTACGATAGTCCTCGGTTCAACTGGCGAGGACATAACCTCGACACTGGCTGTAACAACACAGCCGCAAAAGGGCATTCCAAAAGGTATGTTCACGATCAAGTATCCGGCTTCAGCTATTGACGCCGATACATTCGTACCTCCCACGATAAGGGCGGAAGCCGTTGTGCCAAATGATGAGGTGTATATCGCTTATGCCGAAGTCAACCGCGACAGATATCAGAGATATCTCGTCGAAGCCGACCCGAAAGCCGTGGTAACGGCATCGTTCGTGTCGCAAATAAGCTTACCGCTGGAGGGAGAGATACCGTCAGATACCGGATTGCGTATCCGCAAACTACAAACGGGGACAAATATCCCGCTTGAGGGCGCTGTATTCGAAGTCCGTAACCCGGAGGGAAAACTTATCTACTCCCTCGCAACCAATGCAGGCGGGATCATCGACATACCGCTGGCCTCTTCAGGGAACTATACGGTAACGGAAGTCAGCCCTCCCATATATCATCTTCCGCCAACTGTCCAAACTCAGAGCGTTTGGGTCCCATACGGAGATACTGCCGTCGTCACATTCACAAACGCGCCTTACGGGGCGCTTCGCGTAATGAAGCGCGACGCCGCGAATGGGATGCCGCTTGGTGGCGCTGCTGTCCGGATTCGTAACATTACAACCAATACCACGCAGACCAGGCATACCGATTCATCCGGTAACGCCGTGTTCGACAGGCTGCCCGTGGGAGCGTATGAGATCGTTGAGATCACGTCGCCGGAAGGTTACGCTCTGGATTCCACCGTCCATACGGTCAATGTCGTACCGCTCAGCGAGGGCGAAACCAGCTATACTCTGACGAATAAAGCTAACCCAGGCTTGCGGATCATCAAGTTTGACCGCCAGACTATGAGGCCCATCGCCGGGGTGACCTTTGAAGTATGGCGAGACGGCGAACTTATCGGGAACTTCATCACCAACGACTGGGGCGAGATCAGCCTGTACAATATGGCAGCCGGGACATACACGGCAAAAGAGATTTCTACCGTGGAGCCTTATGTGCTAGACCCGACTGTCCAGTGGATAGAACTTAAAGCCGGGCAGGGGTATATTTCAGAGCTTTACTTCTTCAATATTGCCAAGCCGGGTATGTGGATCGTCAAAATCGATTCCGTTACGTTTGCCCCGCTGCCGAACGCAAGGTTCCAGATATCTCAGGTCGGCGGCTCATTCTCAAATGAATTCACTACCAACGCAAACGGGGAAATAGACCTTTCCGCGCTGACGCCGGGCGCATACAGCGTGACCGAACTAACCGCGCCGAACGGCTACCTTATAGACAACGCTGTACGCACGGTACAGCTAAATCCCGGAGAAAACGCGCAGTTTGTATTCACAAACACACGCAAACCATCTCTGGAGGTCGTTAAATTCGATGGCGAGAATTATCTCCCCGGCGCTATATTCCGCATCGCCAAGATCGAGGACGGCAGCCATTACCTTGACAGGATAACTGATATATCCGGCAGGATCCGTATAGACGATTTAGAGCCGGGTATCTACTCGGTCAAGGAGGTCCAGCCGCCTCCCGGATATATCCTCAATGATCACGAGTATCATGTCGCATTGTTCCCCAGCAGGACTTCACAGGTTGTCGTCCCTAACTTCCCAAAACCAAAGCTTCGGATTCTTAAGGTCGATATGGTGACCGGCGAACCGCTTGCAAACGCTGAATTCCGGGTGTCGAAAGTCGAGGGCGGCACAGTCGGCGAGTATATCACCGACGCAAGTGGCGAGATACTAATTGAGAACCTTGACGCTGCTATATACAAGGTGGAGGAATTCATGGCGCCGGACGGCTATCTGCGGATGGATGAATTCAAAATCATCCAGCTTGAACCGGGCAGGACAAGCACGTTGAAATTTGACAATATACGGAAGCCGACGCTGATACTGACCAAGACCAGCGCGACGACATTCAGGCCTATCCCTAACACGACGTACCGCATCGAACGCGAATCCCCGGACGGCGGCGTCTTTTTGATCGGAACATATCGTACCGACAGCAACGGGCAGATCATTCTCAGGAACGTCGAGCCGGGATGGTATATCCTGACGGAAACTCACGCTGCGCCCGGCTACGCGCCCGGCTCCAACCCTGTTACGCGGATAAATCTGAAACCGGGAGAAAACGCTTATGTGAATCTGAACAGCCCCGGTGAAACAGGCGGAGGGAATACAGGAGGCAACTCAGGAGGTAGTTCTGGAGGCGATACCAGCGGCAATAACATCCTTGTCACTTCCGGCAACGATTACATCCGTGGTGAAGAGATACTCAATTATCCGCTCAACTCAATCGTTATCCGCAAGACACACGCCGTCACCGGCGAGCTTCTGGCTGGCGCGGCCTTTGAATTGCGTCAGGTTAGCGAGTCTATTTCCGGCACGTCCGGGACGATAATCGGCAGATATACGACCGACAACAGCGGCACGATAGTCATTTCCGGCCTCATACCCGGCGGATATATCGTTACCGAAGTCCAGGCGCCGGCCAATTTCTTACTGACGGAAAACTCGCAGCAGCAAACATGGCTGAAACCGGATGGGACGTCGATAGTTGAAGTCACATTCGCCAACTACCCGTATGGCGGCATCCTTATAACGAAAACCGACGCGCAGACAGGCAGGCCGCTTGCCGGCGCAAAATTCCGCGTAACGGACAGTTCCGGCGCTGTCGTCGGTAACTCAAACGGTATCTATATCAGCAATGAAACTGGTGAGATAATGATACCGAACGTAAAGCCGGGGTCATACGTTGTCACCGAGATCGAAGCGCCGCGAAATTACACTATAGACTCCACGCCGCAGACGATAAACGTCGGTACTGACGGCAGGATATACAGGCTCAGCTTCAGGAACCAGCCTGACGGCGGCCTGACTATCATCAAACTCAACAGCGTGACACGGCAGCCTGTCCAGGGCGCTGAATTCGCCGTTTCAAAGATAGATGGCGAGCGCGTTGGGACATACAGGACTGACAGGCAAGGGTACATTTTTCTCGCAACGCTTGAACCGGGGTGGTACGTGGTCAGTGAAGTAAAGGCTGCTACAGGGTATATCCTCGACGCGGAACCCCGGAATGTAGAGATAAAGAACGGGCGGGCGACTGTGGTTGAAGTGCTGAATATGCCCATGACCGGTTTGCGGCTGACCAAGATAGACAGCGTGACCAAGCGCCCGATCTACAACGTCGAGTTCATGCTGTTCGACAGCAACAACAGGGTCGTTAGGACGATGTACACCGACAATAACGGCAGGATAGACTTTTTCGATAATATCCCCGAAGGGCGCTACACTATCCGCGAAACGCGGGCTGCGCCCGGTTACTACCGTGATGACGTGCCGCGAACCATAGAGCTTGAATCCGGCAGGGTCACTGAGGTTCGTTGGGAGAACACGCCTGAGATGGCGCAGATACAAATCATAAAGAAATCCGGCGACGACAACGAGGTCAACGGCTTTCCTGCGGGTACTCCGCTTGCAGGGGCGATATTTGAAGCATACGAGTACAGGTCCGGTAACATGGTAGACCGCTTCGTTTCCGGCGCGGACGGCAAGGCGGTTTCCAGGCCGCTCCCGCTGGGCCGATATGTAGTAAAAGAGGTACAGGCTCCGGAGTGGTACAGGCTGTCTTCGCAGACGTTGGATCTGGTGCTTGAGTTTGCGACTCAGATAGTCAAAATGGACTTCCTGAACTACTCTGCAAACACCGGCGTCACGATCAGGAAAACAGGCCCTGCTGAAACTATGCCGGGGGACATTATCCGCTATGACGTCAGGATGGTGAGGAACGACAGCACTGTGCAACTCACCGACTTTTTCTGGCGCGATACCCTGCCAGTCGACGCGGTGCGTTTGACAAGGATCGTGACCGGGACGTATAACCAGTCGCTCAGTTACAAGGTGATGGCAACCACCAATAGGGGAGATACGCGGGTCATCGCGGATAATCTCTCAAGCACGCGCAACAACGTAATTGACTGTTCAAACGCCGCATTGGGGCTGAGAAGCGACGAGTTCATCACCAGCTTTACGTTCATGTTCGGGACGGTCAAGGCGGGTTTCGCACAGGTCGAGCAGCCGCAGGTATACGTCCGGGTGCTGGATACGCTGCCGAACCAATACCAATTCGCAAATAAGGCCGACGTCGGCGGCAAATACGGGCGCGAGTGGGTCGTAGGCAATTCCACTTGCGTGACAACGGTATATAAAAAGCCTGAACCGCTCCCACGGACAGGCTGGTAGGGAGAAAATGGTGGATATCCCAACGGTTTTAGGGCTTGCGCTTGTTCTTTTCGTTATGAGCGCGGGTGTTTGGCTGTGTCTACGAATCAAGCGCAAATAGCCGGGCGTGGCAAAGGGGCGGCGGTATGTCTGTCGCCCCTTTGCCTCTTAAGAATAGGAGAGCTTAATCAATGTAATATTCAAAGCCTTCGTAAATACCACACGGCATTTCGGGGTAGTAATCCATATAGGTATTACACTCAAGGGAGCCAAGGAAACTTACATATTGAAAATATACTGTTATGGCATCATTTTCCTTTATTCTGTTCCAGCCGCCTTGCGTCTCCGTTTTCTTGATTGCAATAAAACCATATTCCACACCTAAAACCATATATTCCGTCCCGTCGTCAAAAGCCCCAAACTCTTCTACATTTCCGAAAATATTGTAACGGTTGCCTATCAGGCCTTTGTCTTCGGCCCAATCAAGAAAGATATCAAACGGAGCTGCAGTGTAGTTCCTATTTCCAGGTGCGCTATCGGAATCGTCGTATTCCTTTGGTGTCGCAACAGTGACAGGGCTTTGCGGTACGGTTGCGTCAACGCTCAAGTCATCTAAAACTTTGCGTTTATTTTCTGTTGCATTTAAGTCCATCCCCAGATCAACGAGTGCTAAGTTTTCGTTGTTAACGTAGCGATTACCTCCACATGCGGCTAGAGCTAAAACAATCGCTGCCAGCAAAAGGGCTACAGTTGCTTTCTTTGCCAAGGCACTCCCCACCTTTCATTAACAACACTGGCGCGGAATTTTCGCGTCAACCTCACCTCTTCCCCCACTACTATAACTGTAGCACATTCAGGAAGCCTTGTCATTCCACGTTTGAATCACAATATTGCGGCAAAAAATAATAAATTCTACCTCTTCTTTCTTATAAGAATTTTTATAGAGTCCGGCTCGCGTGTGTGCTAAGGCTTACACGTACCGCAAGGGTCATATCCTGCTAATGAAGCTTCTTCTTTCGTGTCGAAAATCACACGGTTATCCTCTCTCGGTAGCCCGGAGCATGATGGGCGGTGTAGTTTTTTAGAATTCTTATTCCCTATATAGAAATCTTCAACATCTGGAATTGACGGTTCGGTGGGATTCGTAACCACGTCCGCATTCTTTTCGACAGTGACGCTTACTGTCCTGCCGTCGCTCACACATGTTATAGTACCTTGCACATCAGTTCTGAAAACGATTGCATCAGCATCTCGCAATCGCGACAGCGTATCATCGTGCGGATGTCCGTAGGGATTAGGTGAGCCACATGAAATTATGGCATACTCCGGCATGATCTCTCGCAGAAAAGGATATATTGTGGATGTCTCGCTGCCGTGATGCGAAACCTTTAAGACTGTTGCCGAAATGTCGTACCCTTCATCTAATATCGCTTGTTCCCCGCCGCGTTCCACGTCGCCCGTGAACAAGAAACTCGTCGCGCCATATGTTATTTTCAGAACAATAGAGGAATTGTTTGCATCGCGAAAAGAACCTGCTGGTCCGACTATATGGATTTCCGCACTTCCGAGCCAAAATATGTCGCCGTGTTTAGGGACAGAGATTATAACATTTTGCTCGTCCAGATACTTTACGAAACTGTTGAATGCGCTGGTATCATATTCCGTTACCGGGCTTAGTGCAATGCCAACAGTGGCATAGTTAAGCGCTCCGGCGAGTCCTCCAACATGATCCTCATGTACGTGGCTTAACACGATATAGTCAAGATGGGTTACGTCGTGATTTTGTAAGAACGAGTAAATCAAGCTTGAATCAGCTACGTTTCCTCCATCGACTAGCATAGCTCTTCCGTCGCAGACGATAAGCGCGGCATCCGCTTGTCCTACATCTATGTAGTATATTACAAATCCGGATTCGGCATCGTCAGTTTGTGATAGCCTATCATCCCGTGTTGGATAAAGGCTACAAGCCGACAGGAGCAGTATAAGGGATAAAAGTATAGAAATTGACTTAATAAATCTTCTCACTGATTCACTTCCATAAAGCAGTTTTACCGCAGAGGAACTCTAGCCATCTGCACATTAGAAGCGCAGGCGTATGGCTTTGCGTATTATGCGTAAATAGCCGAGCATGGCACAGGTGCGACGGTCACAATGACCGTCGCCCTAAATCCTAAATACTAATGCAATATTTTAGATATATACTTTTGATTTTTACTGCGTGGTTTATCAGGTACTGTGAAATTGAGTATGCCTTCTGTTATCAGGGGATTCAAATACTTGCGCGTAAAATATGTCAAATCACTGTATCCAAAGTAGTCGCATAGTTCCTTTTTGCTTTTCGCATGGATGCATAGCTCGACAATTCTCTTGGACATATCCTTGTCACTATGTTGGTCACCATGTTGGTCACCATGTTGGTCACCATGTTGGTCACTGAGCAGGCTGCTGAGTTGGCTGCTTGTCTTGCTTACAAGGGGTAGAACCAGCTTGAATATGTTGCCCTCTATGAACTGTGGTTTCTTGCCTGAGTATATTTTCATGTACTTATTCACATTTCTTACTCCGGAGCCAAGTTCGTCCGCCAAGCCGATCTGTCTGAAGAATCCTGCGATTATCGGATTTTTTGGGAGCGGCGAAAAATTACTATCATCTATTTCCCCATGACCATTCGGACGGTTTGCGTTTTCCGTCCATACTTTATTGCTTTCAATGATCAGTTTTGCGGGAAAGGCATTCGAAAATTCACGATGGATCAACAGGTTCGAGCAAACCTCACGAAAAATCCTATCCCTTATGCTGACCCGTTGAGTACCCTCAAGGTAGAACGGATCGTCCGTGTGTTTCTCGATAAACGCCATAAGCCTGTCATAACTCTCGACCAGATTTACGCAAATGAAATCCCTGTCATCATAGCGGTCAAGATTCTTTATGCGTACGATCGCGTCTGTCCTATGGTGGGGAAGCACAGATAGTATCAGTTGTTCGCTTCCAAGAAGCAATATACCCGCAAGATTTACTCCTTCCCTATTGGTAGTATGCTCTTTTCCATATAAATTCGCACTTCTCAATAACTCAAAATCAGTAAGCGATTCCCAAGGATGCGGCCTTTTTTCTGCTTGTGTATAGGCCATTTTCCGTATTCGCTCGATACGGTGTGGTTCTATATCCATATACGAGATGTGCGGGAACACCTTGATTTCTGTATAGACGTTGCCTTTCCTGTTGAACATATCGGCAACCAGCATGACGCTTTCTGTGATATCTATATCAGAATCCTCGTTGCGGTCAAAAAACCTCCCGCTCAAACGGTGGACTTGCGAACTGCAAGGGATAGGCATATACAATACGATTTGATTCTCTATTTCATATTGCTGAATATTCGTGTAGAACGTAGGCGCTATCTTGTTTGGGTTGTTGATGGTCGTCACAATCGCGCTCTTGATTTTCTCCACTTTTGAAGGATCGACACCAGTAACATTCCCGTCGTTATCAACACCAAGCAAGATATGGCCGCCGATCCTATTCAAAAATGAACAAACGGAGTCATATAAGTCCTTTGGCACATCGGTTCTGCACTCCTTGAACTCAATGTCGATCCCCTCGCCTTTAGCAATCAACTTTATGATATCAATGCTCATCTATGGCTCTCCCCGGCTTTCGTATCTGTATTTTCCCATATTTCGATTATCGGCACAATTTTAAGTATATTGCTCATCATGTGGCGAATGGTCATGATAGTCAGTATATCACACTGTCAGAAAAAAATAACCCTATACATAGAGGACGACAACGCCACCCCCGTATTTTTGAGGATGTACTCCAAGAAATATGGCACGGTCAGCCGTCAATGCTGACGACCGACCGCACCACACTTCTTTACGTTTGCGTTGGACGTGCGCGTTAAAACGGTTGGGTATTCTTCAAATACCAAACCGTATAAACGCGCGGGGTTGGACGGGGAGCGGTTTCTAAAAGGAGCGCCTGTCGGCGCGATTATGCGCACCGCATGGCAAAAGTCATCCCCTGCGGGAAATACGCTTTGCCATGCTTATGTGCAATGCTGCGCGTTGAAATGTTACAGGAGCCCTCCCGCCGTCGTGTTTCGATACTCCTGCGGAGCGCTCCGTCACTCCCTGCGGAGGACTTCGCCGCTCCTTTGGAGTCCGCAAAACTCCTTTGGTTTAGCGCCTGTAACATATCAACTTGCTACTGGGGGCGAGCCTGTACGCTATGTTTATTTTCACAAGTATCCGCCTTCAGCGGGAGACATACCTTGATAATCCGCAGTGCTGTAAATATATTCTGTTATTAACTCAATAAAAGCCACAAGTCTGTTGCGTGACTCCGGGGGTCCTGTATCGTCGCGCCAAGGCCCGCCATCTTCGCACACAACAATGCCTGTTTTATCATTATATGTATAAGTCAGGGAATATCGTTCTGAAGGAGTCTGCATTCTATAGATTGCTCCTTCAATTCTTTCAACCTCTTCGTTAATATCGCCGGGTAACTCGAATATCTTATGCTCTATAAATGAGTTGTAGATCTCTTCCATAATATCCGGTGGTATTACGAAGTCAATCGTCTCACTCCCAGCAGAAATCAAATCTTTTGTAAACGTGTTATCGTATGTATTGATATTGCATTTACCATAAGTTCCAAAGTCAAGTGAAAATGAAAAATCATCAGGCATCTTTGATAATTTCGGATCGTCCGGGATTCCTAAATCACCGCTCCCTGAATAAGCCAGAATTTGCATTATTGAATCTTCCCAATTAGTGTTGTTAATCTTGATCCACCCGCTGCCGGATTGCTTGAAACCAGAAAAATATCCCCACGAAATACCAACACTTATTCCATCGTGAATAGCGATGAAGTTGTCGTCGCGGATGATTATGGAATATGTATTGTAGCTTTCCATGTTTGTTGTGTTATGGTATAGAGTACCTCTTAGTGAACGTGTAAAACTGGAACTGTGAATAAACTCTTTCAGCATTTCAATTTGTTCTGCGGTAAGGGTATAGTCAGTATAGGTGTGTTCAAAATTGCCGCTACTGTCTTTCGTCGCGGTATCCTGCTGAATAACCACATGGCTTTCAGTCGAAATCCCGTCTATTCCTCCAATCCAAGCTCCGGGAATGTAAAAATAGAAAAAGGCGCCGATGGCAATAAGCAGGCAAACTGTTACGATGATGATTATTTTCATATGCTTTCTCACTATCATTCACCTCGGCAGATTAGAAGCTTTCCCTTTGGATTAGTTCCCTCGAAAACATAAACAATGTTCGCCATATCAAGGAAGGTTCGGTATAGATTTAACCTATATCCACCTTATTCCAAAGCCGTATCATTGTGATAATGCTTTGCTCTCGCGTGTATGGGTCTTTCGGTGCGAATATGTTGTTGTCAATGCCTCGCATAATTCCCGCCGCCTGCACTTGCCCGACACACTCAAACGCCCATGAAGATATTAGCGGATTATCGCTAAATGTTGCGGCTCGTTTCGGTAACGGTTTACCGATAGCTTCAGCTAATCGGGAGAGCATAGCCGCAGCCTGCTCACGTGTCAGGTTTGCGTTTGGGTCAAACAGATTGTTGCCTACACCCGACACGACACCGACTGCCGCCATCTTCTCGACATCCACATCGTTTGTATCGTCAAAGTTTTTTCGTTCTGTGATTTCCTCGCCTGTATATTTCTCATAGAGCGCAACGGCAAGGGAGCAATACTCGGCGCGGGTTATGGCTTGTGAATATTTTGATTGTAAAGATTGTGGAACGAGCCCCGCCGTGACTGCCGTATTAACTTCTGCTAACGCCCATGTAGATGGGTTTTCAACAACATCATTCGGCATTTCTGCTATAAAAGGCAAAGAATGTTCTTTTGCATACGCTTCCGTATACGACCCTGCATTTCCATATAACACCACATTTGGACTACGCCAGAATACATTTGTTCCAATATGTGTAACGCTGTAAGGAATGAATATTGCTGTTAGATTTGGACATATACTGAACGCCCAATCGTCAATGCTTTTTGCGCTTTGTGGAATGAAAACGCGTCTCAGGTTGTTACAGTTTTGAAACGCATATATGCCGATGCTTATAACGCCATCAGGTATAACAATTTCTATCATACTTTCTTTGTATGAAATGACATCGGTCATGTTGTGAATCTCGTTTGTTTTTTTGTCGATGATAAGTCCGTTTATTAAATCATAATCAGTATAATCAAGATATCTGTGGTCTTTAGAAATATCTGCCAGAGATATATCAAAATAATCCTGCTTGCAAGCAGCTTGTTTTGAATAAACACCATTTGCATATTTATTGTTGCTGTCCCAAGTGGTATCTATAATTATCCATCTGCTATCGGCGTATGCTTCGTTCCACGCGTGGTTTGCTGTTGTTTCTGATACATTATAGAAATCAGCAGGACTGCCGCTCACCCCTAATGCGAAACCGCTTACCACTTTGGAAGGGATACCGGCTGCCCTGAGCAGGGCTGCAGTCAAGTTTGCATAACCATGGCATACGGTACGCCTGGTATTAAGCACATGAGTTGATCCAGTTATTTGGCTGTCTATATCGTACCAAATATTTTCTGCCACCCAGTCGTGTATCGCTCTGACCTTTTCATAATCACTTGTTATATCTGCAGTAATGGATAGCGCGAGATTTATAGTATCTGCATCATCACTATTAACCATATACTCCGGTAATCTGTAGTATTCAAGCGTAGCGACATCGGCAGATTTTGAGTTGTGAACGGACAAATTCCATTGATATAAGATTTCTGAATCAGTCGCTGTTGCGGCTGTCGGTACTATTCCAGTTATCATAACAGCCAAAAGAAGCACCGAAAGAAGTTTATTTCTCAATTTGCTGCACCCTCAGATTACAATATGTAAATAACGTATGTTTGCCATATCGTTATATAGCCTTAATAGTCAGTATATCATACTGTTAGTTAAAAAATAACCCTTTACATAGAGGACGGCAACGCCGCCCTCATATTTTTTGAAAAGGGGGTACTCCCGTGAATACGCTGTCAAAATATAAACTCTGCGGCATGGTCAAAACAACGATCACCGGAAAGCTGCTATACCTCGTCCTATGTGACCTTTCCAATGAGAACAGCGAAATAGTTATCCCACAAAGAAGAATATCTGACGCGCTTCATATATCCCGGAGCGCTGTCAGCCGTAACCTGCGCCGGTTGGAACGCATCGGCGCGATCAGCATCATCCCAACGTACCACAGCGACGGCGGCAGGGCCGCCAACAAATTTATTGTAAGGTGAGGGCTTTGAAATGAGTGAGAATATAGAGAAACGGATGATAGGTAGTACTGGATATGAGGTCAAGCACTCTGTCCGTATCGGCGACCGCGAGATACTGATTGCCGAGAATATGAATGACCCCGTAGGATTCCATTATATTAAAGCCGAGTACAGCGACAACGGCATCATTGGGCAGTACGACAGTATTATGCAAAGCTCCTGCTACTTGTCAGTAATGGAAGCGTTTACCGCTGGCATCGACAGGCAGACGAGATCATTGCGCGCCGAATACGCCCAGTCTGATTTCCAGCATTCCATAATAACCCCCGAGCAATGCCACCCCAACGATTACGGCCAGGATATAACCGGTGAGATCGTAGCGATAAAGCCATCTGTCCTGCGCCCGGAATACAGGCGCGGCGACCAGCAGCTTGTTTTCGTGACACACGGGAGCGGCGCCTTGGCGAATCCAAGAGGCGCCGGCGTATATTGCTACCATCTGAGCGACGGAAAGCAGGCCCGCTTCGAACGGCAGGATGTACAGGGAGTGATCAAAGAATTGCCGCGATGGGCGAAAGAGCAGCTTGATGTGTTGCAGGCTGAAAGAGAGGCAGCGAAAGAGCCTAAAGGGTTTGAAAATGACGGTCAATACACGATTACCGAGCGCATAAAAGTAGGAAAAACGTCATTTGTGTTAGGTGAAAACTCAGAAGCGCCCTCACCCTTCGTTACATGGCAGCATGTCCAGGGGTTATCCGGCAAGTCTACGAGGCGTTATTTTGGCGACCGCGATAAGGCGATGACCGATTTACAGAGCCGTGCCGACAACGAACGGGCAGACATTTTATCAGGTAAGAGCCGCAGGCTGAGGGAACGCGAACACGCGAGATAGGAGGAACGCTTTATGGCGACCAAATACCAATTTATCACCGATATGTACGAGTATACGCTCGGAAAGCTGACGGAATCACCTACCGAGTGGATGTCATTCCTGCGCTGCGCCTGCCGGAACTACAAATGCCGGTTTGACGAGCAAGCCCTGATATACGCGCAACGCAGTGACGCCACCGCCGTTCTTGAAATAGAGAGATGGAACAAAAAGCCGTTTTATCGCTGGGTCAACAAGGGTGCGAAAGGCATAGCCGTCTTTGACGATGAACATAACGGCAATTATAGGCTGAAACATTATTTTGATATTTCCGACACGCACGAAACTCGTTTTTCGCAACCTGTCCCGATTTGGAGCATGAGGCCGGAGTATGAAGCCGAGGTGATGGAAAGCCTTGAAAACTCCTTTGGTGATTTGGATAATACAGACGATATTATATCCGCGCTCATTTCGGCGGCGAAAAACATCGTAGAGGACAACACAGCAGACTACCTCCGCGACCTTATGGACACCCGCGAAGGCAGCTTTTTAGAAGATTTGGACGAGTTTAACGTCGAGGTGGAATATCGGGAAACCCTGAAAAACAGCGTGGCATATATGCTTCTCACTCGTTGCGGCATTGACGCAGACTTATATTTCACCCGCGAGGACTTTAAGTATCTATATGAGTTTAACACCCGCAATACCGTTAATGCCCTCGGCCTTGCCACCAGCGATATTGCCGAAATGTGCCTGTGGGAGATTGCCGCTACTGTACGGAACCTGCAAAAGCAGGAACAAAGCCAAAATCGCACATTTGCATCACGGGAAAAACCGTCGCATACTTTACCTGTAAAACATAATGAAGAAAGAGGTGCTGACCATGACAGAAACATTGACATACCGGAGGGAGGGCGATTATCAGGTCCCGAACCTGGCATTGCCGGAAGAGCCGCCCGTGACCCTTGGCAAGTACGCATTGCTCCGAAAGAAATACCTGAAACAGCACCGCCGCGGCCTGTACGTGAATCACCTGACGTCGGGGACGTTGAACATTCACCTGATGGAGATCGAGCAGACGGCTATGGAGAGGATCGAACTCATAACCCTGATGATGGCGGCGGGAGAGGGCGTGACGGAGGAGCTGAAAGCCAAAGACCCGATGCGATGGGTGGGGCTGATGAACAGCATCCGGTCGGCGGCGGAGGAAGCGGTGCTGGAGGACCTGGTATACGCATAAAACCTTTACCCACGCACGATGAACAAACGGCTGCACTAGGAGAAGCGGAGGAATCGGAAACAACCGGACCCTCCGCTTCTCCTATATCTCAGGAATCAACTAATAGTGGGTTTATCCACCCTAACCAGTATGAATACCACTTAGGCGACAAGGTATATATAGGAACGCATAAATATGAAATACAGGCTTTCGATGAAAAGCTTGTGCGTTTGTATGATCCGCAGTTCCCGCTTTTCACTGAGGAAATGCCCAGCGGGGAATTTGACCGCAGGGTCGCGGAAAATCCTCTGAATGCGCACCTGCTCAGAGTTGATAGCCAGCAAGTGGCGCCAAAGCCGGATTCTTCTGCATCAGAACGCAAACTGTCAGAATACGAGAACTATCTGAGGATAAGAAAAGCATATCCGGGCTGTCTTATCATGTATCGTCTCGGCGATTTCTATGAGTTTTTCGGTGAGGACGCCGAAACCGCGGCGCGTGTTCTTGCCCTTTATCTGACATCACGGGACTTTGGGCAGCCGGAGCGGATAAAAGTTGCCGGCGTCCCGTTTCATAATCACAAGGATTATATCCGGAAACTTGTTGATGCAGGACAAACAGTGGTTGTGGCGGACTGGATTGACGACTGGCACAGGCGTTCGGTATCGCGCATCGAACGTCCCGCCGGCGATGAGATCGTTCCGGAACCAGAGACGCCGAAACCCGGACCCGCCATCACCCCCGCGTGGGAAAAGGCGAAGCCCCGGAGTCGGGTGCAGTCGTTCGACACGCACCCTGAGATACCAATGTCAGAGCGCCGAAATTATCGTATCACTGATGATGACCTCGGCGCCGGAGGGCAAAAAGCAAAGTACAAGGATAATGTGGAGGCTATCCGTACCCTGCAAACTATAGAAAGCGAAAACCGGTTTGCCACGCCTGAGGAACAGGAAATCCTCTCCCGTTATGTCGGGTGGGGCGGCCTGGCGCAGGCGTTTGACGAAGGAAACTCATCATGGGCGAATGAATACGCCGAGCTTAAATCCCTTTTGACCGCTGAGGAATATTCAGCAGCGCGGGCTTCCACACTAAATGCTTTCTACACCTGCCCCGTCATTGTAAAAGGCATATACAAAGCAGTTGAGAACATGGGTTTTCGGACGGGGAACGTACTGGAGCCGTCATGCGGTATCGGCAACTTCTTTGGTCTGGCGCCTGATTCAATGAGCGGCAGCAAATTCTTCGGAGTGGAGCTGGACAGTGTGACCGGGCGTATTGCGCGGCAGTTGTATCAACGTAACAGTATCGCTGTGCAGGGGTTTGAAGCGACGGATCTGCCTGACAGCTTTTTCGATTTGGCTGTAGGAAACGTGCCTTTCGGCGCTCATAAGGTGCTGGATAAGAAGTACGACAAGCATAATTTCAATATCCACGACTACTTCTTTGCCCGTACTCTGGATAAGGTGAGGCCGGGCGGTATCGTGGCGTTCGTCACGAGCATGTTCACTATGGACAAGCAAAACAACGCTGTACGTAAATACATCGCTCAGCGGGCCGAGCTGCTCGGCGCAATACGTTTGCCCAAGAACGCTTTCGCAAAAAACGCCGGTACTGAAGTCACTTCGGATATCATCTTCCTGCAGAAACGCGACAGGATCGTGGACGTCGAGCCCGATTGGGTACATCTGGGAAAGACGGCGGATGGTTTGCCTGTCAATTCGTACTTCGCGGAACATCCTGAAATGGTATTGGGGACTATGTCAAACGACGGCGGCGGCAGGATGTACGGGAACGAGGACAGCCTTGCTTGTTTACCGTACCCGGATGCGGACCTGGCGGAGCAGCTCGCCGGTGCTATCACCAATATCCATGCGGAGATATCTGATTACGACCGCGGCGAGGATGAACCGGAAGAGGACGATTCAATTCCCGCCGACCCGACGATACGCAATTTCAGTTATGCTGTGATCGATGGCCAGATATACTATCGGCAGGACAGCCGCATGTATCCGGTGGAGATGCCAGTGACCGCGCAAAGCCGGGTCAAAGGCTTGATTGAACTGCGGGAATGCGTCAGAAACCTCGTCACATACCAGACGGAGGACTATCCTGACAGCGACATTGTTTCCGAACAGGCTAAGCTCAACCGCCTGTACGACAATTTTATTAAGAAGTACGGCCTCATAAACTCTCGCGGGAACAGTATGGCGTTTGCGCAGGACAGCGCGTATTGCCTGCTGTGCGCGCTTGAGGTTTTGGATGAAAACGGCGAGCTTGAGCGTAAGGCCGATATGTTCACGAAGCGCACTATCAAACCGTATATCCCTGTGACCCATGTCGATACGGCGATCGACTCGCTGGCTGTATCGCTATCCGAGAAGGCGCGCGTTGACCTCCCGTATATGAGCAGTCTCACCGGCATGGCCGAGGACAAGATCATCGAGGAACTGGACGGCATCATCTTCCGTGATATCGGCGACGTCGATATAGTCAATAGCCTGTTTGTTACAGCCGACGAATACCTTTCCGGCAACGTCCGGGAGAAACTGAAGCTCGCTCAGTATGCGCAGGAAGCGTTCCCTGACGGCGGTTATTCCAGTAACGTCAAAGCACTTGAAGCTGTCGTGCCGGAGGACCTTTCCGCCGCCGAGATATCGGTGCGGCTGGGCGCAACATGGCTGCCGGAGGATGTGGTACAGCAATTTGTGCATGAACTGCTGCAACCGACGTATTACGTCAGGGAGCGGATAAAGGTGTTCTATTCGCAATATACAGGGGCGTGGAATATTACGGACAAGAGCTTCGACCGTACCAACATCCATGTATTCAATACCTATGGGACGAATCGGATAAACGCTTATCATATAATGGAAAACACTCTTAACCTCCGCGACGTCAGGGTTTTCGATAAAGTGTACGACGAGCAGGGCAACGAAAAACGGGTGCTGAACAAAAAGGAAACGGCGATAGCGATGGCAAAGCAGGAAATCATCCGCTCCAGGTTTTCCGAATGGGTTTGGAAGGACCCTGACCGCCGTGAGCGCCTTTGCCGTATATATAATGACAGGTTCAACAGCACGCGGCCCCGCGTCTATGACGGCTCGCATCTGACTTTCCCCGGCATGAACCCGGAGATCACGCTGCGTAAACACCAGATTGACGCGATAGCGCGTATCATCTATGGCGGAAACACCTTGCTCGCGCACGAAGTCGGCGCCGGCAAGACCTTTGAAATGGTAGCAGCGGCAATGGAGAGCAAGCGCCTGGGTTTGTGCAGCAAGAGCCTGATCGTCGTGCCGAACCATATCACGGAGCAATGGGCGGGCGAATTTTTGCAGTTATATCCCTCCGCCAGTATACTGGTGGCGACGCGGAAGGACTTTGAAACCAGGAACCGCAAGAAGTTTTGCGCCCGTATCGCTACCGGCGACTATGACGCTATAATCATCGGGCATACGCAGTTTGAGAAGATTCCGGTCAGTAATGAGCGTTTGCAGGCAATGCTTGTCGCGCAGATCGACGAACTCGTAAACGCAGTAGAGGAATTGAAAGCCAACCGGGGTGAGCGCTCGACCGTTAAGCAACTGGAGAAGATGCGAAAATCCCTTGAGGTCAGGCTTACCAAACTCAACGACCAGTCCAGGAAGGATGACGTCGTTAACTTTGAGGAACTCGGCGTCGACCGCATGTTCATCGACGAGGCGCATTACTATAAAAACTTATTCCTTATAACTAAGATGCGCAATGTAGGCGGCATAGCGCAGACGGAAGCGCTGAAATCCAGTGACCTCTACGCAAAATGCCGTTACCTCGACGAACTCACTGCCGGGCGCGGGACAGTGTTCGCCACTGGCACTCCGATATCGAATAGTATGGTGGAAATGTATACGATGCAGAGGTATTTGCAGTACGACGCCCTGCGCCACAACTCTTTGCAGCATTTTGACTGTTGGGCTTCCACTTTTGGGGAAACGGTCACGGCTATCGAGCTTGCGCCGGAAGGCACGGGATACCGCGCCAAGACCCGTTTCGCCAAGTTCTACAATCTCCCGGAGCTTATGTCCATGTTCCGCACCGTGGCGGACATACAGACCGCAGATATGCTCCTCCTCCCTGTCCCGGACGCCAACTTTCATACGGAAGTCAGCAAACCGAGCGAATGGCAGAAAGAAATGATCGCGGAACTGGCCGAACGCGCAGAGAAGATACGCAGCGGCGATGTAAACCCCTCTGTGGATAATATGCTCAAGGTGACAAACGATGGCCGCAAACTGGCGCTCGACCAGCGGATCGTCAATCCCATGCTGCCGGATGATCCTGAGGGCAAACTTGCCAGATGCGCCGAAAATGTCTTTCGTATATGGGAAGAGAATAAGGCGAAACGCCTGACACAGCTTGTATTTTCCGATCTGTCCACGCCGAAAAACGACGGCCAGTTCAATGTTTACAATGATTTGAAGGAGAAGCTTACTGCAAGGGGCGTCCCGGAGCATGAGATAGCGTTCATTCACAGCGCCGACACCGAGACCAAGAAGAAAGAACTGTTTGCCAAAGTGCGAAAAGGGCAAGTCCGCGTATTGCTCGGCAGTACGCAGAAGATGGGTTCCGGTACGAACGTGCAGGACCGGCTTATTGCCTTGCACGACCTCGACTGCCCGTGGCGGCCTAGCGACCTAGCGCAACGGCTGGGCAGGATCGTCCGGCAGGGCAACAAAAACCCTGTGGTCGAGATCTACCGCTATGTTACCGAGGGGACGTTCGATTCGTATTTGTATCAGTTGGTGGAGAATAAGCAGAAGTTCGTGGCGCAGATCATGACCAGCAAGCTGCCTGTGCGCTCCGCAGAGGACGTCGATGAAACGGCGCTCAGTTATGCGGAGATAAAGGCATTGGCTACGGGAAACCCGCTCATCATTGAGAAATGTCAACTGGAGATGGACGTAAATAAACTGAAGATCCTCCATTCCAGCCATCTCAGCCAGAAATATTCCCTGGAGGATAAGATTCTTAAAGAATATCCGCGGGAGATAAAACGGTTGACGGAGCGTATCGCCGGGTATGCGGAGGACATTCAAACGGTTGCACGGAACACCCCGAAAGATAAGGACACGTTCCCGCCCATGAAAATCGGCGGGAATCTTTATACGGAAAAGGCCAAAGCGGGCTGGGCGATACTTGAGGAATGTAAAGCCATGTGGTCCCCCGACCCTGTGCCGCTCGGCGAGTATCGGGGCTTTTCGATGGTACTGTCCTTTGATTCATACAGCAAGGAATACAAGGTCATGCTCCAAGGGCAACTCAGCCATGAAGTCCGGCTGGGTACAGACGTCCACGGCAACATAACAAGGATCGATAACGCTCTTGAAAGCATGGAACCCAAGCAGTCCAACTGTAAATCAAGTCTTGAAAACGTCAAAGCGCAGCTTGAAACGGCAAAAGGCGAACTGGATCGGCCTTTCCCGCAGGAACAGGAGTACGCCGATAAAACCGAGCGGCTGAAGGAAGTCAATATCCTGCTTAACATGGATCAGAAAGACCGGGAGATACTTGATTCCGAACCGGACGAGGGTGACTTTGAGCCAGTTCCGAGATCGCGTGGGTGGGACCGGTAGTATTGCAGGGCGGCGTTGAACTATCAGCGCCGCCGGTATTACATATCTATTGTGGGTTAAGCCTTAAAGTGGTATTGTGTGAATAGCACAGAGGGCGTAATGTCTTTATGGCGTACATGGCTTATTTATACTTCTTATGATGACTTATCCCTTTGTCTGTTTATAACAGACTTTTTATTTCGATGTAACGTAATCCATTTTTTATCGTCTTTATGGATGAAGCCCCTTATACACCATCATAGATGAGGCAGTGACATGACCGATATTGAAATCCTTGATTTATACTGGGCGCGCAGCGAATCAGCTATCAGCGAAACGTCGCGGCAATATGGTTCGTATTGTTTAGCCATAGCCATGAACATCCTGCGGAATAGAGATGATTCAGAAGAATGTGTAAACGATACATACTTAAATGCTTGGAACGCTATTCCACCACAGCGTCCGGCAGTACTATCATCATTTCTTGGAAGGATTACACGCAACCTGTCGCTTGACAGGTATAAGGCGCAAAAAGCTCAAAAAAGATGCAGCGGCGAAACAACTCTGCTGTTGAGCGAATTAGAGGACTGCATCCCGTCCAGAAGTATGGTTGATGACAAAGTTGAGGCAAAGGCTCTGGAGGAAGCCATCGACAGCTTTTTGTCGACAGTTAGAAATGATGACAGGGTGTTTTTCGTGCGTCGGTACTGGTACGCCGATTCCGTTTCTGAGATTGCAAACCGTTTCGCTGTAAGTGAGAGCAAGGTAAAGACCAGTCTGTTTAGAACACGCAATAAACTCAGAATAATTCTTGAAAGAGAGGGAATAGTGGTATGACAAGCGAAATGATTTTCCGCGCTATAGGGCAAATAAGCGATGAAAAGATAGCCGAAGCTAATATCAAAGTTATCAGAACGAGGCCTGTAAGGGTTGCTTTTGTAGCTGCCATTGTTATACTAATACTTACGTTTACTTCAACTGTACTCGCCGTTTCCGGAATAATCGACATTAGTTCAATCGTTAATTCCATTTTCTATAACAAGGAAGCTGCTCCGTATTTACAAAAGGGCGATGGAATTACCATGCAATCAAATGATGGTGAAGTGTCGATTGAACCAATAGCGGCGTTTTTTGAGCCGGCCCGCAGCGGCATGTATCTGGAACTGCAAATTACAGACACGATAGATACCAGGCTTTCCGATTCCTTGATGTTTATTGATATGACAAGCAGCAATAACGGGAGCATGATCAACACTGGGCCGGTTGATGTGAGATTCATTGATGATAGCCGAATTATTGCCGGTTTGCTTATATCCCCGGTCAGTACTGGTGATATGTTAATTCGTTTCGATACGATAGTTTCAGGTATACGAAGGTTTAATGAAGCGCAAACCACTCAGTTCAGTATTGGCGAACACATAGGTATAAACAGTCCCGTTACCGTACCTGGCGTGGAGTTTGTTGAGATTACAAAAATAACTCTGGACAGTGAACTACTGACTATAGACCACCGCATATCAGATGTTGCAATCCATGGATGGGGTTCAGCAATTCTTGGTTTGATGAAACCTGATGGAGAAATCATCTGGAGCTACAGCGGGGCAGTTGGCGCCGGTGTCCGAGGTCAACAAGACTTTTTTGAGATTGGAAATATCGACCCGAATAGCTTGACCCTTGTATGGAAAGGTATACGAGCTGAAAACACGATAATCGGGAATTGGGAATTCACGGTAACCGGCGAGAACATCATCAACCCTCGAAGCTTCAGCGGAGAATTTGAAGGTCACAGCGTTGAGGTGACTCTTGGCGCAACTATCGTTGAGATTACTGTATTTGCTGACTATTATAGCAACGAATTTCCGTATGATTATTATATAGATGATGCAGTCACTCTTCTTCTTAAAGATGGAACGTCTGTACATACAAGGGTAGAAGGAATAATGTGCGACATTACAATGGCCTCTTTCGCTTATGGAATGAGATTTGTCAATCCTGCCGATGTTGCGAGCGTGACATTCTACGGCGTCACAATAAATGGCTAAATTCGCTTTTGTTGGTTGACAATTCAGGTTTTATCAATATCTTGATACATCCTGCTTAACATGGATCAGAAAGACAGAGAGATACTTGATTCCGAACAGGACGAGGGTGATTTGGAACCCGCTCCGAGGGTGCAGGGGTGTGAGCGGTAGTATTGTAGGGCGGCGTTGAACTATCAGCGCCGCCGGTATTACATATCTATTGTGGGTTAAGCCTTAAAGTGGTATTGTGTGAATAGCAAAGAGTGCGTAATGGCTATATGGCGTACGTGCATTTGGAATTAAATGAACTGAATTATGAAAGCAAAGAAAGTCATTCTTGTTATGTAGACTAGAGAGGAGATGCCTGGATATGAGAATGGAAAAATTTTGGAATAACCTATGGAAGTATATTTTCCCGGCACTATCTATAATTCTGTGGGTAATGACAATTATCTTTTTTATCAGGAGTAAAGGCGTAATCGATACTACCAACTACGTAACAGAGCTGCGAGTTGTGAACGCCATGAGATGGCATCCTGTCTGTCTTATCGGTGCAATAATCTCAACTGCCGCAGCCTATGTTATTTCAGAGGTCCGTCGGTATATTGATGAATAGGCAAACTGCCAACATGTCGGCTTTGCAGTCTTTTTTAGTGCAGAGCTTTGATATAGGTGAGGGCATATGTTCTTCTTTGAAGGCAAAATTGAGTTGTACCAAATACTGTTTCTTCTCATTATTCCGGTTGGGATACCTGTATTTGTGTTTTTCATACGTCGGAAGCTTCTGTGGTTTTCTCCACTCTTAGCGTTGTTGTTGGGGTTAGCCTTGACTACGGTTTTTTATCCGTACTATTTTACAGACATATTCACGAGCAATGTTGATACAACCTCTGGCTTTTGGCTCATGCTTGTTTTGCCTGCTCATTGTATTACTTCCGTGATTGCTACTGCTGTATGTTATGCAATAACCCGCCTTAGAAAGCGCAGAGGTTAAAAATACCACTCTACAAGAGAAAAGCGGAGCGGAGCGTAGATTGATTTAATTGGAACAAATCATGTAAAACCATCGTCTTATACCTGGTGAATAATATGAACAGAAAAAAAGTATCAGCATTAATCACGATTGTTTCGTTGCTGCTGTCAACGGCTTGCGGATCAATAACCGGCGACAAGACCGACGCGGTTCCCGCACAACCCGGAGGAACGCCGGAAATGGTTATCACAAACCCCGAAGGCAAGCTGACATGGAACGGATTTGTTCTGATCCGCGAAGATTATCACGGCAGAGCAGAGGATGTTTTTGTGCCGGAGAATGTTCTGACTACTGAGGAACAAACTCTGACGGTGTATTATTTGTCCGGATTTGGAAGCGACAACCTGGCATATGGAGCAGCGGAGGTTGTGCAAGTGAACCTTGGCGGCGACTGGTATACGCTTGCGGCCGATTCGGAGAATTCGGAGATACGGCCTATCAATCTTTCGCAGAGAGAACAACCACTGATACTACCTCCATTTTCAATGCCATTCGAAGAAACGGAAAAAACCGAACACACTATAGACTTGTCCATATTAGGAAAGCTGCCTCCGGGAAGATATAGATTTGTCGAGAGATTCTTTCTCGAAAGGCTTCAACTTGAACTTCATACTCTTGCATATTTTTGGGTAGTCGAGCCGGGGGAAGACCGTCCGCCGGAATCGGAGATGAGCGGGACGGCGCGTCCGGAAGATATCACTTTCTTTGTAGACTCGCTGTATGAAGCGCGACGTGTAATTACAGATGCGGATACAATGCTTGCCATGAACATCGAGAACCTTTCCGGTAGGCAGTATGTCACATCGAGAGCCTTTCTGGAGATGAAACAGGGCGGACGATGGGTTGCCGTTGTCTATCAGCATGCCAATCTCGGACTGCTGCAAAGCTGGATGAAAGTACGAAATACTCTTTTTCTGGAAGAACCGCTAACAGCCGGGGATTACCGGCTGAGATTGGCAATGAGCGTTTTCGGAACGCAATACGAGATAGAATCTGAATACGAGTTCACTGTTCACCATAACAATGAAGTCGATGAACCCGAATGGGAGATATCGCGGTTACGCGTGTCGCCATACGATACTGCACAGCAGAATACAGGAGTGACGATAACCTTGGGTTCTGCCATTTTGAATAAAAGCAAAATGGAGCTTGAGTCTGTGCTTGCCTCAGATAATCACTACTCATATGGTGGTCCATTCGGAATTGAGGTTTTGCTTGATGGTATTTGGTATAGTGTTCCATTTGCAAACGGCGCATTTAATTCAATGGGTTATTCGATCGATCCGGATACGGAAATCAGTAATCGTTCTCATATCATAAACCCTGTTCTCGCTGTAGGGATAATGCCTGCGGGGCATTATCGCCTGATAAAAACATTTGACCTTGTCAGTCCGGACACAACGGATTGGGGTGGTCCAATTTATCTCGCCAAAGAAACCGTATTTGCTGAATTCATTGTCGAAGAGACGCTGGAATGGCTCGGATAGGTCTTTTAAGATCAAAATCAGTCTGAAAAGCCGACTTTGAAAGACCGTCGTACAAATCAGCAGTTTTATGATTGGAGCAAGGATAGACCATGAAAAAAACCTTATCTATTTTCCTCGCCCTTACTTGCATATCACTTTTACTATATGGGTGCAGTGGTAAGTCCTCAATGACGGGGCGCTGTCTGGTTTCCTCCAGTGGAGCGTACTTAATTGTTAATGAATATGGCTCGCCAACCGTTATGCACAACCAGACAAATAATGCATTTTTATTCGAAGCCTTACAGACTGGCGATAAAATAAAGATAACTCATGATGAAATAAATCTAAGCTATCCAGGGCAGACAGGTGTATATAGCTGTAAAGTGCTTGAAAACGGTAGCATCGAGGATATACCTGAGAACGCTTTAGCCTCGCTAATAGAAATGAATTGGGTTTTTGTCGAATCGTCGCAATCCGCTAATAATAGTGGAACCGCCATTTCGAGAGGCTCTGATGACGATACCGAACCTCCCACCTCAAAAGCAGTAGCGGAAGGCTTTTCGCTTGTTTTTGACGGGAATACCAGTATCGATAATACTCTGGAGTTAACCTCAGAGTATCAATACTTCTATATCAAGGTTGTAAATACAGGCAGCAGCACAATAAGCTTGAGCATTGGATCTGATTCTTCCACTCAGGCTGCGAACTATTATCAGATTCCATCTGGAACATATCATATATGGTCTACCAAGGAATGGCCTGCATCGAGCCAAGCCGTGTCTTTTTCCAGCAGTAATGGAATGTCCGGTAATGCGTATGCGTATTCGTGCAGCACATTAACAGAAGCCGAAGAACATAGTTAATTCACGTCAATATCTTTTGACGTGATATATGTACGGGAACGGAATAACAGTATTTATATACTGCAGTGAACTGCCTATTATGAAGTGAGTAAAAAGACTCGGGGTGAGCTATGTGAAAAAAGAAATAGCGTTCGGGATTCTACTACTGTTTCTTCTCTTATCATGTGTAGGTTGCAGTAATGCACCTGGTCAAACAGCGCCACAACAGATGTTGACTCCGGAAAACAGCCACTTAGAAACACCGAAGGAGTTCCCTCCTGATTATAGCCGTGCAGAATCAATTAAGATTACAATATATGGCGGCACTGCTACCGGGCAGAGCTTTACTGTGAAACGCGCCGACGATAGTATGATGTGGAACCGGGATGAGCTTCCAGTCAGGCATGATAGCGTCGGAACCCCTTACCTTCCAGCCATAAACTTTAGGTTTCAGGCTCCCAACGAATACCTTTTTGATGTGCTTATGAATGCAATGTTTAGCGAGTGGGAGTATTCACCGGGCAAACACTCGCATACTGATGAAGAAGGACATTACAACATCGTTATTTATGATGACAATAACTCTGAAATCATGGCATTTGACTTGTTCTATCAAAATTGTGTTTTGTTTGACGGAGCTTTTTACTCATTATCGCCAGATAGTGACCATGTAACTGGGCCTGAGATTGATGGGAATCCATTTATGACTGCTTACTTTATATACAGAAATCTATACTCAGCAGTTTAAGCAGAACACCGAGAACGGCTCGAAAGCGCTCCTCGAAAGCGCTCTATGTAATCATTATTTATATTTTCAAAGGAACTTCTATTCTGCATACTCGCCTAATTGCGAGGAGGTTGAAAATGGATAGGAAAATCGCAATAGGGATAACTCTATTATTGCTGTTTGTTATTTCTGCTAGTTGCAGTAAATTAGGAAGCCAGAGCATATCTGTGGTACAGGAAAATGATCAGTTAGTAACTAATAATAAGGAATCACAGGATTATAGTCTACCTATCAAAGACCACGAAACTGTTGATAATAAGTACCAATTAAGCGCAATCTATCTGATACCACCAGAGGGTGGACAAATGGCAGTGCAAGATATCGAAACCTTTCCAGAAATACTTATTGTCAACAGTTTCAGCGAACTAAAGGAGAATTTCTAGACAAGCTGTGCAATATGGATTGAAAGGGGCGCATTGAATACAATTGACGAGACATGGCTTCACGAAGAACCTCAAATGTATTGCCCGTTAGTTCTGGTGGGTTTCAATGATGCCCTATACTCATTTCGAGAGCAGCTAACAGGTTTTGGTATCAGGGGACCTTATGTTGACTGGAGTAATCGAGAATTGGAATCTGGTTTTAGTATATGGATGCTCCTAGAGAAAAACGAAACAGCAACCTCCTCGTTTATGAAGGGATATAATGAAAATCCAAGCGCAATGCAGATTATCGCGTTAACTGATATGCTACTTGAGGGGACACTCCCACAATAGGAAATAGCGAAATACTATTAAACATCCATTTTAAGCATAACCGACAAAACCAGCTCAAAAGGAAAGCCCGTGGGGGGAACGTCACCCGCTTCATGGAAGCGGTGACCCACTCTGACAGTTACCGCGTTGCAGCTAACTGTCGGCGTGGGCGCTCCCGCGGGGGAACGCCGCCACGGGCGGGGTTAGCGTCCTGATGGACAAGCCACCGCGTTAACCGCACCGCCTTTCCGTCCGTCCGCTACGGGCTTTGTGTGAACCGTCCCGCCAGTTGGCGTGTCGCTTCACCCTTGCCCGAAAACGTGGGAACAAAATGATATTCCTCTTACCATAAATATAGAGGTGTAGCAAATGAATAGAGTACCCACATTTTGTGTACTGTTTCTGCTTATGCTTGTGACATTGACAAGTTGCAAAACCAATCTATCCAGCGGCGAGCCTGACAGTGAATATCTAAGCTTAACCGTGATTTACGTGGCAAGTTATGACGAAACTAAGGATTACGCCGAGTACGGGGCGGCGGTATGCGAATACGATTTGCAAACCAAAGAGATTTCCGAAGTATACAAGTTTCCCCTAAACGCAGGGTATGCCTTAGGCGTTTATGATAAAAAGACAAACTCGGTTTTTTATTCAAAGGAGAAAGACAACGACACGTACACAAGAATCCGCACGGGCGACCAAATCTATGTATATGATTTGGCAACGGGTTCCGATACCATGCTCACAAATGACCTTCTTGCGATAAACTATATTGAACCCGTTGACGGCGCGGTCTTTTTCATCGCCGCGAGGCAAGGTAATGATGACAGCTTGGCCTTGGGGAAAATAGATTTATCTGACGGCAGCATTGAATATTGGGACGGAGCGGATACCGATTCGGTCAACACTATGAGCGTTGACCGAACCAATAAACGCATATATGTGTCTGTATATGACTGGGAAGAAAGAGACGTCGCTGTTGCTATAGGCAATGATACAAACACCGCCGCTATTCCGCCCAAACACACGATTTACTCGTATGATTATAATTTAAGCGATAAACATGAAATACTGCGCAAAGATAATATGATAATCAGATCGGTTTATGTAAGGGATAATTGGTTGTTGTACCGCGCCGACAGTGCATTGACATGGTGGCCGGATACGACCATATCCACCATATCCGAAATAATTGATGTAAGCACAATGGAAGTACTCCTTCAATCAGAGGAAGAGTTTAATATTGTTGGCTGTTTCGCGCCGGACAAAAAAGGTGTTTACATGAGAGATTATAGCGAAGAATATTTCGATATATTCTATTATGATTTTGAAACCCGGAAATGCACCTCGATAGGCGATTTTGGAAATGTCGGAACTTTTCAACCTATGTATTAAACGGATACAACGCCGTTATCTCTGCGTAAGTATTCATGTTTACCTCTTTTTTGAAAATGTGGCAGTTACGCAAAACCGTCGCTTTCCAATAATCTTTGGCTCTGATCATCCGGCGGCGACTGTTCAGCCCAGATGATTCAATTTACAACTATTAGCGCAACGTGCGCCTTTGCCTCCAAAGCGGAGTGTAGTTTAGTTAATTAATATTTTCGAGGTAAAAATGAAAGACATATTAATTGGAATGTTATTAGTATTTCTGAATTTCAATTTAGATCTTGACTCTTCAAGAATCGGTTTGATACCTACCTTCTTAGGCTATATTTTCATGGTCAGAGGGCTGTCTGAACTTACAGGACGAAGCAACCGGTTTTCACATGTAATGCCATTTGCAAAAGGCATGATAGTATATTCAGCAGTTTGCTACTTACTCGATTTGTTTGGAATTACATCAACACTAGGTGGACTTATCAGCTTTGCATTAGGTCTTATCACAACGATTATTTCACTATACATTTCTCATGGAATTATTATGGGAATCAAGGATATCGAAACGATGAACGCAAAAAACCTGAATTCGGAACAATTATACTCCACATGGAAGTTGCTCGCGCTGTTTTCTCTAATAACATATATGCTGTTTTTTATCCCAGCACTTGCGATAGTGAGTACTATTATCAGCTTAATTATCGGTTTATACTACCTATTTGTATTTAATAAAACGAAGAATCTGTTTTATGATAATACCTCGGCAGTATAAGCAAAACGCCTTTGCCTTTAGAAACGCATTTCCACGACATCCTGAAGTTTTCTACATAGCCGTTCGGCACTTCGTACCGGGCGGTTTTTTCTATTTAAGGAGGGACCATCATGCTATACCTATACGACAACATACCTGCGATGTTGAAACAACAATTGGCAGGACTCGTTATTGGAGTTGATTGCTCTTTCTGGAGAGTACCGGGATGTTTGTCTACACGGGAGGAAACCATAATGAAAAAGGCAATTGTATTGGGGATAATCCTGATAATGATATGCCATATGATATTGAGCAGACAACATAGAGGGTATCGTGGCTATTGAGAATATAACACAGATTATATGCTATAAGTGTAATTATTAATGATAAACATATAATAATTGTTGACAATCGTATCTTGGCATGATAATCTACGCTCATATCAACTATAGGAGGGCGTTAATCATGTCAGACACAAAGAAGATCAAAAAAGCGGCTTTGATACTATTTGGAGTTGTTGGCGTAGTTTTTCTATTTTTCCTCTTTCAAATTGCAAGAGGTGTCATTCATAATTCAACGTACGTAAGCTGGAATGCCTTTTCAGTCACCAGTTATGTTGTTGGCACTCTTATCGTATTTGCATCTTTGGTTATTGGTTTAAGTTTGTTGAACTCAATCCGAAAAGACGAAACGCCATTCAATTATAGGAACGTCAACAAACTGAAAGCCATCGCAATCCTGTTGGTTATACATGAGCCCTATTATTTCATAGCACAGAGATCAATCCAAAAATTCCTTCCTATTGTACTGAGTGATGGTTCCTCGATACTTGTAAAATCATCATTGGGAGGCTTTGTTTTTGTGTCGGGGTTGGTCGTTTACTGTATCGCGCTGGTATTTGAGTACGGTATATCCTTGCAAAACCAGGTTGATGAAACGCTATAGGGGGGATATAAATGCCGATTGTTTTGCGTCTTGACCGCATGATGGCAGACCGGAAAATCTCATTAAAAGAGTTGTCCGAGGAAATTGGTATAGCAAATGTCAATCTTTCGAAAATAAAGACAGGAAAAGTAAGCGCAATCAGGTTTTCAACGCTGGAAGCAATATGTGATATACTTGATTGTCAACCTGGCGACATCCTCGAATACAAGAGGGAACACAGACCAGAATAATACTGACGCTTTAATGTATCAAGAATAAGCGTAAAGGTATACTAATGAATATGAAAAGGTCAAATAAAGTGCCGCGGTTGATTATCGTCTCAGCAATTATGATTGTTGTGGTGTTAGGCACGGTATTATTAGTGACAAATAAGCCAATCACTCATTATAAAGCACAGCAAATAATGGAAAGACAGATTCCGGAGGCTATCAGTTTTGTTCTTGAGCACGAAAATGAGCTAAACGCTATTCAAGAACTGCAAGGACGGCTAAATGGTATTGGATACTTAATTCAGCAATGGGGAGGCGATGACGTTACACTACATGTATATACGTATTCACCCGGCTTAGTAATGTCCGGATCGAAACAGAGTTTTGCTGAGTATACAGACATGAGTGAAGATGAAAAGAACACGATCTATGAAGTCCTCTCCGCTCTGCCAGTGGCTAATAAATCCATTAATATCAATCCGGAAGATGTAACCTTCTTCAGTGATACCTACTTTGGCTTCAATCTTTTTTATCAAAACACTATTTCACTATGGATTACAGATAACAGAAACGCAGTAAACAACTCGTCAGACAGCAAGAACCACTACTATGAACAGATAAATGACAATTGGTTTTTATCTGTCTGGTTTTGGCAGAACGATTAGGCGAGGAAAGCTACAATACATATGGCATAATCATCCGTGTCGACAATTTCATAGCTGTACACGATGGAATAAGGATTAGTATTTCGTGGGGATATTTTTCTGGCCTCAAGCAATCCGGTAACAGGTGGATTAAGATAAACAACACAAATTGGGAAGATTCAATACTGAAAATTCTGTCTTATTCCTCATAGATTTGTTAACAAGCATTTTCTGCGCCATAGACTCCAATGACGCACTATCCATATTACAAGAGGCTTTCATACATAGCCGTTCGGCATTGACCGGACGGCATTTTCTTTTAAGGAGGGGCCATCATGCTATACCTATACGACAACATTCCTGCGATGCTGAAACAACATCCGAATTGGGTTGTTTGGGGCATACGGGACGCAGCGTCCAAAGCGCCATATAACCCGGCAAGAGTACTATCAGGCAGATACACGCCCGCAAGGGCGGGCGTTCGCGAAACATGGGGAAGTTATAATGACGCCGTTGAGTGCGTGGCACAGGGGCTTGCAAGGGGCGTCGGATATGAATTTGACGGCAGTGGATTATACGGCGTCGACTTGGACCGCGTTATTAATAAACACGGGACGCTGATGCCTGAAGCACTGGAGATCTTGGGTAAACTGGACTCGTATACAGAGTACAGCCCAAGCGCGACCGGGCTGCATATCCTTGTACTTGCCCCCGGCGCCGATTTAAGACATCACCGAAAAAAGGATCATTTCATGGAAATATACGGCGAAGGGCGGTATTTTACCGTAACCGGACTCTTTTTCGGCGGCGTGAGGACTATTGAAACCCGGACAGAGGAATTACAGGCTGTCCATGATGAATTCCTGTTGCCTGACGTTGACCGGAAGCCCGTCGCCCTTCCTCCGATTACGAACATTGATCGAGCAAAGCAGGACTGGTTTTTACGCGCCGGTCTGGAACGTGATAAAGTTTTTGCGGCGTTATGGGCTGGCAGCCGCCGCGTCGGTAACGAAAGCGCCGACGATATCGCGCTGATGAACAAACTCGCGTACTGGTGTAATGCTGACCCAGACGCAGTGATCCGGGCGTTCTTATTGAGTCCCCACTTTTTGCAGAAAGATGACGCCCACAAGAGAAAATGCCAGCGTTCCGACTATCTGCAAAATACGGCAAAGAACGCCTGTGCCACCGTCTATTCCACTGCGGCAGTTGAGTACGAACGCTGGCAGCAAAAACGCACGCAGGAAAGGAGTGAGATTAGCAGATAAAGTATTCCAACCTTTTTATCAAAAACACGCGGAAATGTGATATAATGATTGCTGCGCAATCATTATATACGGATTTGAGTCCATTCGCTCCCCGCTAAAGCGGGAACCGCGAAAGATGACAAATTATATCTCGTAAACATGATATAATAACGGTACTACATCGAAGGGATGCAATATGAGCAAGTATGAAGATGCTGTAAAGCTCTGGCGGAGTTGGCAGATAAATACAGAAGCAGCCATTGACCGCCGTCTTGAGAATTTTCGCATATTATTTGCGTACAATTCCGGTAAAATTGAAAACGAAGCAATAACTTACAACGACACCCGCGAGATCTTTGAAAACGGGCGTGTCTTGAATTATTCCGGCAACCCCCGCACGCTTTTTGAGTTATCAAACCAGAAAACATGTTACGATTTTCTAAAACCAAGGATCATTGCAAAAGAGGCTATAACGATTTCGCTTGTCAAAGAAACACACAGCGTCCTGACTGGCGGCACATATGACGAACGCCGGTACATTGAGCAGGGCGAGAGACCCGGTGAATTTAAGAAACACGATTATGTGACCGGACTTGCCGAAGTCGGCTCCCTGCCTGAAGATGTTGAGGATGATCTCACTGAGGTGCTGAAAGAGATCAATGACTATGCAGATAAAGACATCTTGAAAGCTGCCGCATACTTTCATGCCCGGTTTGAATACATCCATCCGTTTGCTGACGGAAACGGGCGTGTCGGGAGAACACTTTTGAATTATCTTCTGATGATACACGACCACCCGCCGCTCATAATACATGACGATGAAAAAACATCTTACTATGATGCGCTTGCTTCCTATGACAACCTGGAAGATATCGAGCCTATGGCAGCTTTCCTGAAACAACAGGCCGAGCGAACTTGGGAGAAGACGCTGGAGAGAGAGAAGCGGAGAGAAGATAAATCAAGGTAATCCCATATTTTTTAGTTTTTGCGCTCACGAAATTGTGGGCGCTTTTTTTGTGTCCGAAAGGAGGAACATCACTGTGGAATACGAAGTCAGGATAACCGTAAAACAGGAAATCTATGTTCCGGTCGAGGCGGAGAATATGTCTCAGGCGAAGGATATTGCTGGAATAAACTGGAGAAATAACGAGTATGCCCTGAAGGAAACACACTCCCGGCTTCTTCGTGAAGAAGTGACCTATGAACCGCTGTATCCCGAAAGCAGGCCCTTGAGTATCTCCAACTCCAATTTAATAAATCTCAATACAAGAAAGGTATCCGAACCTGAACGGTGAGTACCAGAATACGATCTTAACAGCAAGCATCGCCAAAAGATATCTCTTTTGGCACACACTCAGGGGCAAGCCCCTGAAACCCTATTACGAAAGGGTGAGTTCATGAAAAAGAGAAGCATTATGGTAAATCTAAGATTAGCTGAAAATGAATTGTCCACCTTAACAAAACGCGCAAAAAGCTGCGGGTACTCCCGTGAAGCATATATCCGTTCCTTGCTGGACGGGCATCTCCCCCGTCCGATGCCACCGCCAGAATATCACACAATGATGATGGAGTTACATGCTATCGGCAATAATCTAAATCAAATCGCACAGAAAGCGCACATCCTGAACGTCGTCGACACTGGACGGTATGACGCAGCATTGAGGCGGTTTGCTGAGGTCGTGGCGATGATCGAGGAAGCGGTAATCCTTCCCCTTAAACTAGAGTAAGCGCTATGGCTACGACATCTTTGTGGAGAGTCCATGGTTGGCTCGGTAGGTTGGTAGTCTATGTCGAGAACCCGGATAAAACTGAAAACCCAAAATACTATGATAAACCCGATGCGACCGAACGACAAACGCAGGAGTTGGCTGACGTTATCGAGTACGCGGTCAACGCTCAAAAAACGACTTTACAGGCACACGATGAAACAACTCCGGCAATAAAGCAATTCGTTTCAGGCATCAATGTCAGCCCAATCACAGCGAGGGACAGCATGATGAGAGCGAAGCGGGAATTTAGAAAAACTGATGGAGTAGTTGCCTACCACGGTTACCAATCTTTCGCTCCCGGTGAAGCGACGCCTGAAATCGCTCATGAGATCGGCAAAAAGTTGGCGCAGCAGTTGTGGGGCGATAAATATCAAGTGTTGGTAGCCACTCACCTTGATAAGTCCAGTCATCTTCATAACCACTTCATTATTAATACAGTGTCTCACATAGACGGCAGTAAGTTTCATCGCACCAAGCGGGACTATTACGATATGCAGAGAGCGTCAGACGCTTTATGCCGTGAATACGGTCTATCTGTCATTGAGGAGCCGGAGCGCGGTAGAACCAAGCATTATGCAGAGTGGGACGCCGAGCGCAACGGTCATCCGACATGGCGAGGAATTGTGAAAGCTGACGTCGATACCGCTATCCGCCGGTCTATGACCGAGCGTCAGTTTTTCGACAATCTCAGCAAAATGGGCTATGGGGTCAAGGTTGGCATGGACATATCGGTCAGGCCGCCCGGCAAAGAACGCTTTGTACGCCTGCACAGGAACTTCGGCGACGACTACGCAATCGAGGGTATCCGGCGCAGGATACTGGCGCAGGACCGCCCGGAACGGCAGATCATCCCTCCTGACCCGCCGCCGAAAAAAGTGCAGTTCAAAGGTACGTTCCATAAAGCAAACCGGCAGACAGGGCTTCGTGCCCTGTATTTATATTACCTCTACCGTATGGGAGCTTTACCAAAGCAGCGGGAGCCGTCGCCGAAACAGGTATATTTCCTGTTCCGCGAGGATATCCGGTTTGTACAGCGGATATCACAGGAAACGCGCCTTCTTGTAAAACACGGCATTGATACCGGGGCGCAGCTAACGAGCCACATGGAGGGGCTGACCGCGCATCTAAATTCGCTGTGCGGGCAGAGAAAGCGGCTTCGGAACCAGATGCGGAGCATCAGGGACGAGGGCAGGCTGGCGGCGGTCAAAGAGGAAGTGTCGGGCATATCAAATGAAATCACCGGATTGCGCCGGGAGGTGAAGCTATGTGAGGAGATAGAAACTCGTTCCGCTGAGATGAGGGACAAAATCCGCAGGGCTGCGGAGAATGAAAAATCAACAGGAAGGGAGAAAACGAGCCATGAACTATGCGGGAGACGCCGCTGAACAAGTAGTGAAAATGAGTTTGGAGGGCGTTGAAGTCTCCGCGCGGATATTCGGCGCCGCGGCAAAGGAAGTCGCCGTTATGCTTGTAGCGGCGCTAAAAAACAAGGGCAGCACGATGAAGCTCAGAGGGAAAGAGCGACTGAACGCCATGCTCAAATCCGGGAAGGCGCTTGAGATCTTCTCGGTAAAAGAAAGCGACCTTTCAAAATTCGCGCAGGGCGCGAAACAGTACGGCATCGTTTACTGCGTACTGCGGCAAGCGAAGAACAGCCCGGACGGTATGTGCGACGTCATGGTGAAAGCGGACGACGCGCCAAAAATCAGCCGCATCATCGAGCGGTTCAAATTCGGGACTGTCGACAAGGCGAAGATCGAAAGCGAGATCATCAGGGATATGAACGGAAAAACGGTTGGGCCCCAAACCGCGGACGCCCCGGCTGTATCGGAATCGGGTACGAAACCGGACGACCCGGAATTAGGCGAAGCCGAAAAGCTGGTGAACGAATTGATAGGGTCCGATGAAGGCAAAACCGTACCGGCAACGCCAGAATCCGAAAAAAGTGTCCCCGACACAAAGGAGGCGCAGGGCGGCAGCCCTTTAGCCATAGACGGCCCGGCGCGGAACCCCAGTCAGTCAGAGCGTATATCAGAACCCAAAGAGCGATCCATAAAGGATACCGCGGATAAACAGGCGCCTGACAGCCCGCCTCTGCCCACCGACATGCCTGAGAAAACATATACTCAGCCGGAGCCGGCGTCCAGCCGCAGATATCGTGCGGATAGTGGCGCTGTTGACAAACCCTCCATCAAAGAGGAAATGCGGGAAATAAAGGCGGAGAGAACGGAAAAGGATAAAAACGCCCGCCGCCAGAAAGAAATGGCGGCTCCGGAAAAGCCAAAAGAAAGCATCGTTACCACCCATCAACAGCCGCCGAGGGGCGGTAAGAATAAATCAAAACAATCGAAAGGAAGCAGATGAAAATGAACAATTACGATGATATCTTTAACAGCGCGCCCGCCGCGGGGAAAGACCCCGAATTCTCAAAAGAGGAATTCGCAGCGAGGAAAAAAGCGGAGCGCGAGGATCTGTACCTCCTGTCCGACAGCACCGCGCTGGAAGTCGCCGGCGACAGCGGCAGGTTCCGGCAGTATCTCGACGTCCACAGCCGTTTCGACAGGTATAGCGCGGTCAACTCCCTGCTCATACTTGCGCAGAAGCCGGAAGCCGTCCGCCTGGGGAGCTTCGACCACTGGAAAGAAAAGGGCGGTTCTATCAAGACGGGGCAGACAGGGTTTTCCATCCTTGAGCCGCAGGAGTACACGAAAGACGACGGTTCACTTGGCGTCGGCTTCAACACCAAAAGAGTGTTCGACATCTCACAGATCGACGCCAAAAAGATAAAAGCCGAGCCTGTACCGCCGACTTACAGCGACCGGCAGCTTCTGACGGCGCTTGTTGCAAAGGCGCCGGTGAAAATCAGCAGCGTCGACGACCTACCTGCAAACATCGCCGCCATCACAAGCCCCGAAACGGGCGAAATAACGGTCCGCAGGGGAATGGCGTTTACGGACACGTTCAGGAGCGTTGCTCAGGAACTTGCCTCCGCGCAAATGAACTCCGGCCCCGAATCCCGTATTGACAGCGGTTTTTCAGCATACTGCGCGTCATATATCCTGTGCAAAAAATACGGCGTCGACACACAGGATTTCGATTTTTCCGGCGCGCCGGAAGTGATGGACGGCATGGACGCGCAGGAGGTAAAGGCCGAGCTGTCGAAAATACACAACGCAATCAGCGAGATTACAGGACGCATTACACGGAATCTGGATTCAATGCAAAAGGCGGCGAGAGATCAGGAAGCGAGGTGACCTGCCGTGAGGGAGCAAAGGAAAACCATCCGCTTTGACCCTTACGAGGAAGGCGCCGTTATCGAGGGGCTGAACAAGATGCGCACCGAGCAGCTTGAAAGGGATGAAAGCGCCGATTTCGTCAGCGAACTCATGCTCAAGATCCTGCGGTCCCCGGCCAGAAGCGGAAGGGTGAGGATTCGTGATGAGGCGCGGTAGCTATAGGCAGGCGGCCATCATGTGCGCGTTTGGATCGATCCCGGTGGTGTGGGCGGCGTTACTCGTCGCCCCCGCCATTTCCGGGGGATTGCTGGAGATCGTATTGCAGTTTCCGAAAGCGATAGACCGCCCCCTGGATATCGTGTTGTGCGAGGACAGCCTGAAAACTGTCCTCATTTTTGTCGCCGCGTACATCATAGGTATCGGCATATACTATTCCACGCGGCGAAATACCCGCCCCAGGGAAGAACACGGTAGCGCCAAATGGGGCGATGCTTCATCCGTTAACGGCAAAATCGCTGAAAGGCATATTCCTGAAAACAAGCTGCTGACCCAAAACGTCCGTATAGGCCTTGACAGCCACAAGCATGGGCTGAACCTCAACGTGATGGTCGTAGGCGGCTCCGGCAGCGGCAAGACGAGATATTATGCGAAACCGAATGTGATGCAGGCGAACACGTCGATGGTCATACTCGACCCGAAAGGCGAGATATCCAGGGATACGGGGCATCTCCTGCAAAGCATGGGCATGGAGGTCAGGGTGCTTGACCTGATAAACATGTGGCGGAGCCACTGTTACAACCCGTTCGTCTACCTCAAAGGCGACAATGATGTGCAGAGGCTTGTAACGAACCTGTTCAAGTCTACCACGCCTAAGGGCGCAAAAGTGCAGGACCCGTTTTGGGATACCGCCGCCTCAATGCTCCTGATGGCGCTGATACTCTACCTTATATATGAAGCGCCGCCATATGAGCAGAACTTCAGCATGGTCATGGAGATGCTGCGGGCGGCCGACGCCAGCGAGGAGGGCGAGAACTGCTTTTCGGTGCTTGACGAGCTTTTTGAGCGGCTGGAGATGCGGAACCCGGATCATATCGCGCTCAAATACTACGGCAACTACCGGTCCGGAAGCGGAAAGACGTTGAGGTCGATACACATAACGCTGGCGTCGCGGCTTGAGAAATTCAACCTTGAATCGCTGGCATCGCTGACCGTTACTGACGAGCTTGACCTTGCTTCACTCGGCGAGAAGAAAACGGCGCTGTTTATTATCATCCCGGACAACGACAGCAGCTTCAACTTCCTCGTCAGCATCCTTTACACGCAACTGTTCCAACAGCTTTTTTACACCGCCGACCATAAACACGGGGGGACGCTGCCTGTACACGTACACATGGTAATGGACGAATTTGCAAATGTGAGCCTTCCGGACGATTTCGAAAGGATACTGTCAGTCATGCGTTCGCGCGGCCTTTCGGTTAGCATCATCCTGCAAAACATAGCGCAGCTCAAAGCGTTGTTTGAGAAGCATTGGGAAGGCATCATAAGCAACTGCGATTCGTTCCTCTATCTCGGGGGGAACGAAACGTCCACCCATAAGCTCATAAGCGAGTCGTTTCTTGGTAAGGCGACTATCGACATGACGACGCACGGCAAGTCTACCGGGCGCAGCGGCAACTACAGCACCAACTACCAGATCATGGGGCGGGAACTGCTCACCCCGGACGAGGTGAGGAAGCTGGACAACCGCTACGCCCTTTTGTTCGTCAAAGGTGAGTCCCCTGTGATGGACGAGAAATATAACATACTTCGGCATCCGAATTTGGGAGGGACTGCTGACGGTAGCGCCGGGCGCTTTGATCACGGTGAGATAACAAGCTCAAAAGGCGCGATTCTATTTGACGAAGGCATTGATACAGAATCCCTGCCGGCACTGGAACTGCGCGGTGGCGATTACGAATTGCTGTCCGAGGAAGATGTAGAGGATCTATTCAATCATAAAGAGGAGGTCAATACCAAATGAACAAGAAACAAAAAAATGGGGAATCGCCCATTACAGGCGGCGTAATGAGGGGATTCAGAGTCTATGCTGCCGCTGTTTTGGCGCTGTCCCTGATGCTCGCCGCCGGCACTCCGGCATGCGCGACGAATGATCCCGTCGCAGTAGTAAACAATCTGAGCGATTTCATTTTCGGGCTGATACGCGCGATCGGCCTTATCCTATTAGGGTTCGGGATCGTCCAGGTCGGCATGTCGCTCAAATCACATGACCCGTCGCAGCGCGCAAACGGGTTCCTCACCCTGGCTGGCGGAGTCATTATAACATTCACAAAAGAAATTTTAACCTTGATCACGGGTTGAGAAATTCATTTTTATGGAGGACGTCTATATGGAAGCGATAATTGAAAAATGCGAGTGCTTTGTCCACTCGCTGAACAGGGAAAGCCAGGGCAACCTTGCCGAAGCCACGATAATCAGGCGGGTCGGCGACAACAGTTATCTGGCCGACTACAACGGAGTGAAATGCACCGCCATATTCAACCCGTTCACCGGCAGGTACTACGTAGACGACATTTACGGCGTCATACCCGATTCAATGCTGCGGGAACATGGCAGCCGGTAGACATGTGCGGGGCATGCCGTATTGGGTCTTGCCCCGCTACTTTTTTTGAAAGTTTGGTGGTTAGATGTGGATCATTGACAACCTGAACCATGCCCTCAACACATGGAACAGCAAGCTGGGCGAATTGTGGAGCCTGCTTACGCAATCGCCGGAAGAATTCCGGGGCGGCGCTGTATGGAACGTGATGGTAACTATACATGGCGCGGTCAAGGCGGTAGGGCTTGGGTTGCTGGTTCTTTTTTTTGTTGCCGGAGTGATGAAAACGATGGGGTCCTTTGCTGAACTCAAGCGCCCGGAGGTCGCGCTCAAAGTGTTTATCCGGTTCGCCCTCGCAAGGGCGGTTGTCACATACGGGCTTGATCTGATGTTAGCTTTGATGAAGGTCGTACAGGGGCTGATATCGACGATAATGAGCGCGTCAGGCATAGGCGCGGGGACTCCGACGATACTGCCGGCTGAGATCATTACGGCAGTTGAAAGCGTCGGATTTTTTGAATCTATACCGCTCTGGGCGGTGACGCTGATAGGCGGGCTGTTCATTATTATCTTGTCGTTCATTATGATCCTGAGCGTCTACGGGCGCTTCTTCAGGATTTACCTGTACACGGCGATAGCGCCCGTGCCGCTGGCTGCTTTTGCCGGGGAGCCGACGCAGAACATCGGTAAGGCTTTTCTCAAAAGCTATTGTGCGGTCTTGCTGGAGGGCGCGGTCATTGTGCTTGCCTGCGTCATCTTCTCCGTGTTCGCGTCGTCGCCGCCGCCGGTCGATACCGGCGCCGCAGCGGTAACTCAGGTCTGGAGTTATGTGGGCGGGCTTATCTTCAACATGCTGATCCTGGTCGGCGCTGTCAAGATGGCGGACAGGGTAGTTAAAGAAATGATGGGACTGTAAAAACGAATGGAGGATCGAAATGGAAGTAAAAATAAATCGTGAGATACGGGATTATACAGAATCAATGTTTTTCGGGCTGTCGATGAGGCAGTTCATTTTTTCGGTTCTGGCTATTTTGGTAGCCGTGGGAGCCTACTTCATATTGAAGCCGTACCTCGGCACGGAAACCGTATCGTGGGTATGTATTCTCGGTGCTGCCCCGTTAGCCGCGATGGGTTTTATTAAGTATAACGGCATGACGGCGGAACGGTTTATTTTGGCGTGGCTGCGCTCGGAGTTCATCATGCCAAAAAAACTGATGTTCCGGGCGACCAATATCTATGCCAAAGCGATAAATTCCACTCTGGAAGGGGAAAAGTTGATATGAAGACACTCAAAAGGGTTGATAGTCAGAACAAGGAGCCTTTTTTCGTGCCGCATAGTGTTCAGGACGTTATACCCATTCAAAGGGTATGGGAAGATGGCATTTTTCTGATTGGGACTGAGCGCAGAAAACCGGGAATCATCAAGCAGTTGATTCTCACTATTCTCCGTCTGTTTGGACTAAACGCTGAAAAAGATGGTTGTTATTCAAAGACATACCGATTTGAGGATATAAACTACTCCGTGGCATCGAAAGAGGATAAGGAAGCCATGTTCCTTGAATACTCGGAGCTTCTCAACTCCTTTGACAGCGGCGCGACGTACAAGATAAGCCTGATCGTCAAAAAACTGGACAAGGAAGAATTCAAGAAGTCCATTATGATACCCTTAAAGGGCGATGATTTGGACATTTACCGCTCTGAGTACAATCAAATCCTTTTGGACGAAGCGACCGGAGCGAACGGTTTTGTCCAAATCAAATATATTACGGTGAGCGTATTCAAAAAGAGCATAGAGGAAGCCCGCAATTTCTTCGCACGCGTAGGTACGGATTTAGCTGCGCATTTCAACCGGCTGGGCTCCCGCGCCATTGTGCTGGATGCCGGAGATAAGCTGCGCGTCTTACATGACTTTTTCCGTCCTGCTGAGGATGGCTATTTCCGATGGAACGCGAGGGAAGCCATGCGGAAAGGACATAGCTTCAAAGACATTATCTGCCCAGATACTTTTGAATTTGAAAAAGACCATTTTCTCATGGGCGACAAATACGGGCGCGTTATTTTCCTGCGTGACTACGCCAACTTTATTAAGGACAGCATGCTGTCTGAGCTTTGCAGCTTCAACCGTAATATGATTCTGAGTATTGACATCATACCAATACCGACCGATGAAGCCGTGCGCGAGGTAGAAAAGCGCGTTCTGGGCGTTGAAACGAATATCACGAACTGGCAGCGCCGGCAAAACACCAACAATAATTTCTCTGCCATGATCCCCTATGATATGGAGCTGCAGCGCAAGGAGAGCAAAGAATTCCTCGACGACCTTATTGCGCGCGACCAGCGCATGATGTTTTCTGTTCTGACTGTCGTACTGACTGCTGACACAAAGGAACAGCTTGACAGCGATACGGAAACCTTTTTCTCAGTAGGGCGTAAACATCTGTGCCAATTTGCGGTACTCAAGTATCAGCAGATGGACGGTTTGAACACAGTCCTGCCATATGGCGTCCGTAAAATTAGCGGTCTGAGGACGCTGACTACTGAAAGCGTGGCTGTGTTTATCCCGTTCCGTGTTCAGGAAGTGTCTGACCGGGGCGGCATATATTATGGGATCAATGCCATATCTCGGAATATGATCATCTGCAACAAACAAAACCTTATGAATCCCAATGCTTTTCGGCTCGGCGTACCCGGTTCCGGCAAGTCGATGGGCGCGAAAGCTGAAATTGAGTTTATCGCTATCACGACCAACGATGATATCCTCGTTTGCGATCCGGAAAGTGAGTATGGCGCTCTTGTCGAAGCGCTTGGCGGCCAGAAAGTCATCGTCGCGGCAGGAAGCCCGCATCATATCAACGCGCTTGATATGGTCGAAGGTTACGGAGATAGCAAGGACCCGATTACAGATAAGTCCGAGTTTATCCTTTCGCTATTTGAGCAGCTCGACCGGAACAGGAACCTTTCTGTCATTGAGAAAGGCATCGTTGACAACTGCCTGCGCAATGTCTATGAAAACCACCAGCGCGGAGGGCCGCTGCCGACGCTTTCCGTGTTGCAGGACGAGCTGCGCAGGCATAGTGACTTCGAGGCCGAGGGGTTGGCTAAATCCCTGGAACTATTTACCAAAGGCTCTCTGAATGTTTTTGCACATCCCACTAACGTCGATACAAAAAGCCGGATGATAGTTTATGACATTCTTAATCTCGGAAGCCAGCTAAAAACGATGGGGCTGCTGGTCATAACAGACGCCATGATAAATCGTGTGTCTATGAACTGGAAGATGGGAAAGCGGACACATATCTATATCGACGAGCTGCATGTTGTTTTCGCTAACGAATATTCCAGTAATTTTTTCTCGTCAGCCTGGCGTCAATTCCGCAAGCGTAATGCTTATCCGACAGGCATCACGCAAAACGTGGAATTTCTGCTGGCTTCGATCACGGCGAGGACCATGCTGTCCAACAGCGAGTTTATCGTGATGAACAACCAAGCGGCAAGCGACCGGATCGAGCTTGCCAAGCTATTGAACATTTCTACGGAGCAGTTATCCCATGTTGAAAACGCCGACGCCGGCTGCGGCCTCATGCGGATCGGCAATGCCATCGTCCCATTTATAAATAAGATGAATCCCCATACCTCATTATACCGTTTGGCAAATACGAAACCGGGGGATTAAGCTGGCAGCGGAGAGGTGTACAAAAGCACCTCTCCGCCGGGTTCACAAACGCTATGGTATTGATGCCATAGGTGATTAACAAATCACAGCGCACAAATCAATCAGACATTCTGCTCCAGAGCCGCATCATAGTGGTAATGCTTTGCTCACGTGTATATGGGCTTTTCGGCGCAAATGCATTGTCGCTTACACCGGTCATAATTCCTTCCACTTGCACCTGTCCTGCTCCCTGTATCGCCCATGACGATATGCTGTTATTGTCTGCAAACGCAGCCGCATGGTCTGATAGTGGTTTTCCAAGCGCATTTGCTAATCTCGAAAGCATTGTTGCCGCCTGTTCACGGTTCAAAACGCCGTCAGGATCAAACCTGTTATCGCCGATGCCGTCGACAATCCCGACAGCGGCCATCTTCTCCACGTTCACATCATTTGTATCGTCAAAAGCTTTGCGTCCGGTCATTTCATTACCTGTGAATTTTTCATAAAGCGTAACGGCAAGGGCGCAGAATTCTGCGCGGGTTATAGGCTGCGTATATCTCGACTGTAACGATTGCGGGACAAAACCCGCCGCAATAGCTGTATTAAGCTGTCCGACTGCCCATGATGAGGGCGCTTCGGACGGGTGGATTGGTTTGCCGCCAACGATCACATATTCGATTTTTCCATGAAGCTTTAGTACAAAGTCTTTAGCGATGTCAATTATTCTGCTATCGTCGTAACGCGCAATGTTATGAGTGTCAGTTGAAATTGAATCTACAAGAAAATACCTTTTTTCACTTCCTGTGCTATCGTTCCATGTTACATCAAGCATTTTCCATTGCCCGTCAACATACACATAGTTCCAAACGTGTTTGTTTCCCCTAAGGATTATAGAGGGTATACCCAACAAAAAACAAAGGTCTTGGACAGCGGCCGTATAGCCCCCGCATACAGCGTTGCCAAGCATTATTGTTTCGTAGGTCGTTTGCCCCCAATCGCTTTCTGAATCGCCGCTGCCATATCTAACGTTATCAATGAGATACTTATTTATATATTCTAGCTGCCCGTACTCGGTTGACGAATATGCTTTTGCGGCGCTCACGATTTCTATTAACCTTTGTCTGACCTCGGTTCGCTTCTGTCTGATATCATCGCCGAAGACCATACTATTACTGAAGTCTATCCAGAGTTCACGCAGGTGAGACTGAGATTGCGCAGATATCATCACCACCGCAGAGTTACCTATACCTGAATGGTTGAACACCCGATTGTTGAATATCAGGATAGTATCTGTAAAGCGATTGTTGTTGGCTCCGAGAATAGTGTTTTTTTGTTCATTCAAAACAGCGTCAAGCGTTTTATCACTGGAATAGCTAAAAACGACCTGCCGGTTCTGCCATACAGTCTGAGAACCAGCCATCGTGATATACTCAGAAAGCACATGGGATATGCAATATACTATTTCATCGAAGGTCGCGTCCTGAAACGGAGCGCGATAACGGATCACTGAATAAGTCGGGTCGTCTTGATTTTCGCTGATCTCCCAGCCCGCCCAATCGAAACTTGCGGAAGCACTGACTGGAAACATTGTTAAACACAGCGCGGCAACTAAGAATATAGCAACTATTCTCTTTTTCATATTTAGCACCATAGATTTATCTGTATATTAGCCGATTATAATGCTGAACCAGTATTGGAACCCTGAATACTCCAGGTATTTGTCGGTATCATTGTTACTCCAAGTTAATGTAACAAGTAAAAAATACTCGCCTACATTATCAGGCGGTAAAAAACTGTCGCTGTCATACAGCAGTTCACCTTCGTTGCTGTACAACGTGTAGCTGGGTTTTCCCGCGCTTTCTCCGTCAATGGTTATCCTGAAATCGTCCGAATAGGGGATATATGGCAGTACTCCTGTAGCATTTCCCAGTGTATCTTTCAACTCTCCATCTTCAAAAAACATCCCCGCTCCATCAGCGGCTATGCCGCCGGCAAGAGCATAAATCCAATTAACAAGCGGCCTGTACTCGGTTTGGTTTGAGACCGCCTTCACAGTGCCGACGCTATACGGCAAGGGGTTTCTCGGTTCAATATCCTCATTTCCGCCGCCAATTGGATAGAGATTCAGGTTGCTATCCGTAATAGTGATATCTTCGTATTTTATGCCTGGAACGCCACCCCTGATGTAATCTGCGATAGCTTGAACCTCCTGACTAGTAAGTGTTTCGCCGTCTTCAAGTACAAGCAAAACAGAAACGGACGAATCACTGCCGTTTGGTGAATCGTCCTCAAGAGATTTTTCACCTGTATTGACAACTATCATGGCATCCTGGATTTTATGAGAAGTGAGTATTGCTGTTCTCAAATGCTCGGCAAGCTGGAGATCGTAAAGCTTCCTTGCTTCTTCATCTGTAACAGCAAAGCCTGATGCGCTTTGCATAACTGCAAGGTCTATGGGCTGTCCGCTATTGGAGGTGCTTTCGTTTTGCGTACTGTTACCTGAGCAGGCAGCCAACGCAATCAACATGATTAACGCGAACACAGTCGCAATGACTTTTTTCATGTTCTTCTCCCTGCCTCACATTTCCGCAATTTGGACAATTCATGTATTACTCCTCATTAATCTAAACATCATGGTTATTCCACTATTTCACCAACCAACGGATTAAAGAATTCTTCTGCAACTCAGTTTAGCACAATGCCAATACTCTGTCCACTAAGCCGGGGCGTAAATCGGAAGCGGAGAGGCGTAGTAAACGCACATCTCCGCCGGATTCATTAACAAAGTGTTTTCTGCTGCTATTTAAGTACAATCTCTATTACAAGTATCACAGTCGCTAAAACTCATTGTTAAAGTTTTGGATTATTACCATTGAGGATAAGGCTGCGGCGTTTTCTGCCAATACAACGCGTCTTCGTCCATCATTGCGTACCAGGGATCGTTAATGTCGACCTTTGCTCTGTTTTCTGAGGTATACAGCGAAAACTCCGGCCAACCTTGCGCGGCAATCTTTTTCAGGGCGGCATTCGCTATTTTGTCAGGGTCTCTTTCGCTGGGGTCAGTCTTTTCATGGATTTTTATATACTCCTCGGAGAACGCAATCGCCAACTCTTTCGCTTTTTCATCGCTTAGTCCCGCCGCCGTCGCCTGTCCCATAATGTTCAGGTTGTAAGTCTTTATAAACGCGGTGTTCAAATCGGTACGGTATCTGTCGTAATGCTCCTGCGTGATTTCTCCGTTTTGCAGTTTGGTGTCCAGTTCCCCCGACATTTCCTCATAACGCCGCGCATAGTCGATCATCTGGTCGCCTTTCACGCGGAAAACGATTGATAAGGAGCGCGCTTCTTTTTCTACATCGCTCATAGTCGCGTTATTAGAGAAGTCTACTATCTTGTCAATATTGCGAATGTGTGTTTCCGTAGGAGCCCAATACTTTGCTTCCCAACTACCGTTTGCCTTCATCTGAGCCAAGGCATCTTTTAATAAATTGTTCTTTGCATTTTCTTGGCGCTCTAGTTCATCGGTATAGGCTTTTCCAATAGCATCAGTCCGAGCTATGAACGCCAAATAATCCTGTTCATGTGCCTTACTCAGAAATCTCATACCATTAGTAGAACTCGAGCTATAACTGGGATCAGCCTTTGGAGGCAGGATGCCTTTGTTCTTAAGATTATTCCCGGCTATTGTTATAAGCCCTTGAATTGAATCGCCGCTTCCGCGAAGGCGCAGATACTCCTGGAAGAATTGCTTTGTCGCTTCCCTTATTTCCCCATACGTTTTTCCTGCATCCGCGAGTTGCGTTTCCAATCCAAAGAAGCGAGCGTTGACAAATTCATCGTCCAGTGCCTTAAGCAGCATGTTTACAGCTTCGTCGTTATACCCACTTTTCTTCAGATCAAGAATATTTTGCCTGTGCTGCTCATATCTGGTAATCAATTCTTCCGCAGTATTCAAACCGGCGAAAGGATTATCAGCGATTTTCGCGGTTACTGTGTTGCCTGTATAAATGAAGTTATATTGACCCGTCCCTTTGTTTTGACCGTCTAAATAGTATGATAGGTCTCTTGGCTCATAAATATAGGCGAGATCGGGATCGTAACTAGGCGCGAGTTGCTCTGGGTTATTTTTGAACTGTACCGCAAAACGATCAAAAATTGCGCTGCTATTCAAAAGTTCATATAGTGGGTCGCCGGGTTTAAGCATGTGTTCTTCGCCAATCGGCTCCATAATCAAGCCGCTTCGATTATTGCCTGTTTTGAAATCAGGCTCTTTGTCGAACCATCCGTATATCGGATGAAAAAACTGGCCGGGTGAAAATGTGACTGTCATTGTCAATCAAATCCTTTCAAAATAGATATCCGCATCCTTGCTAAAAATACTACACTGTATGTATATTAGAGCATACTCCACTTGATTGTATTTGCATGATCTCAATAATAATCAACTCTGCGGTTGCCTTTTGTATTGTGGGACTTTCCCCGTACACTACCAATTAGAGTACTGATACGTATTCATATAGTATAGGGCGTTTTCAGGCATGATGGCATACCACGGGTCTTCCAAGTCTGCTATAGCCCTGTTTTCATTGGAATATAGCGAAAACTCCGGCCAGCCCTGCGCAGCTATCGTTTTCAGCGCTTCGTTCGCCATCTTGTCAGCGTTTCTGTCCTCCGGCACGGTCTGTTCACGGATTTTTATGTATTCCTCTGAAAAAAAGACAGCAAGCTCTTTCGCCTTTTCATCACTCAGCCCCGCAGCCGATGCCTGGCCCATAATGTTTAGATTGTATGTCTTGATAAACGCCGTGTTTAGGTCGGCACTGTATCTCTCGTGCTCCGATTCTGTGATTTCACCGCTGGACAACTTCGCATCAAACACCCCGGATAATTCCTCATAACGCTTAGCGTAATCTATCATCTGGTCGCCACGAACACGGAAAACTACAGATAACGACCGTGCTTCTTTTTCAATGTCG
>Ga0123356_10000338_pt1 | contig 53902 bp, 49 predicted proteins | sample TergutEmb28metaG_2_FD_92546 | JGI IMG/M metagenome (GOLD analysis project Ga0123356, IMG submission 92546) | Embiratermes neotenicus P3 segment gut microbial communities from Petit-Saut dam, French Guiana - Emb289 P3 | ecosystem: Host-associated > Arthropoda: Insects > Digestive system > Gut ...
AAATAGGAAAATCCCGTAGATCTGTTCAGGATGCTTTCAAAAGTTTAAAAGAGAGTGGAAAGCTTGAACGCAAGGGAGCAAAAAAGAACGGAAAATGGGTTGTTCATTAAATGAATAAAAGTTATATATACGAAAGGAAACGGTGTACTCAAAGCAAAAGTGCAAACACTGTCTGCACTTTTGAAAGAAAAATCACAACCTCACCCTCACCGCAAATCCATACGGCAGCACGATAACAGAGTTCGCTTTTGGGTACATCACCCGCTCCATTTTCCGTCAAACCGTTGCAATCGCAGCGATTTTTGATTTACAATATCGCCCGTACGCGAATTTTACTCGAACGGAAAATTTCTTTTATTACATTTTCGACATGTTCTATACAAAAAGATTATATATGATATTATTTACACGTAAGTAAGCAGATAACCGACAATCAGTGGAGACGTATTTATGACAAAAGCAGGTTTACGCAGACCACTGTCAGTATTTATTGCAATTGCAATGACTGTCAGCATGGTCTTTTTACCTGTTTTTGAAGGTTCGTCAATAACTTTTGCTGCATCAAATCAAGGATTTGCCTTAACCGAAGATGAAAAAGCTTATTTGGAAGCACTGCGAGAGCGTCCGATTATTGTGTCCTACTCATACGAGTTGGTTCAAGCAAGGTTCGACGGAGCAAATTACGGACTTCTTGAACCTGTTCTTGATATTTTAAGAAATGAATTCGGACTTACCGTAGAAATGGTTAAGCTTGATTGGCATGACATGTTTATACAAGTTGCAAACGGTGATGTGGATTTCTACGGACCGATAGCCATATCGGAAGCACGCCGTAACAGATACACGATTGTTGAACCTTTTTATCGCAGCTACTCAAAGATTGTCACCCGTGTAAACGACCCTATCCGCTCTATGCTCGGGCTTCACAACCGCTCGGTCGGTTTGCTTGAAGGCTCTGTCATTTCAAGAACAATGCAGGCGTATTTGGGGCCGTATGGCGATATAGTTTATTTCCCGACATTTGATGATATGATAACCGGGCTTGAAACAGGGGTGGTTGACGCATTTGCTACTGTCGACCATGCAGAATTTGAAATCTTCAGAAGTCCAAATATTCAATTTGAGTTTTCAATAGATAATTCTTTTGTAGACCAAGGGCTGATAAGCGGCAAGCCCGAAATGGAAATGTTAGCATCGCTCTTAAACCGCTATATGAGCTTAAACCCGCAAATTGAAGAAGAAGTTTCAAAAAAACGCGAAGAAGCGCTAATGCGGCATGTTAATGAAATTCTTTCCGCTGAAATTGCATATATACAAAATAAATATAACGAAATATATATTTATTCCGATGTTTCTCTTTATCCCCTCAGCTTTTTGGAATACGGACAGAGAAAAGGAATGCAAACGGAGATAAACGAAATTTTCACTCAGCTTACGGGTATTGATGTGCTTTTCGTAAATGAAAGCGAATATCCCGATGGTATTTTAACAGCACTCGAAAAGCTTAGGTCCGGCGAGTGCTCTGCACTTATCGGCGGTTATTTCGATATTGATTTGTGGGATGACCCCGGCATTGAGTATTCACAGCCTTTGTGGCTCGAAACAATAAGGACATATTCATATAACGAAACGGGCGAAAGCCTGCTCGGGAAAAGTTTAGGGACGAAGCCGTTCGCTATAGATTATCTCGGCTGGAACAATACAACAGGAAACGCACCGACTGTCTTTAATGATTATCACAGTATGATGAATTCACTTAGAGCCGGTGATATCGACGTTGTTTTTATGGGTGAAATGAGTTTTATTTACGGTTATACAATTCTTCGCGACTATAACCTTCGGGAAATATCCGGAATATCTGCCGAAACTACAGTCCACGCACTGTACGGTGCACAAAACAAGGAACTTAATGCCGTTTTAAATAAATCTATAGTCCTCTATGAGATTATTAATCCGAGAGCTGTCAGCGAATGGCGGTCTCAGGGAGACAAGCTTAAAACAGAAGCTCTGCGTTTGAGACATTCACAGCAAATATGGATGACCTTTGCAATTATAACATTCTCCGCAATGCTCGTTGCCCTTTTGTACCTGCTTATCCGATTGCGTTATTCCGTGGTAAATATGAAACGTGCACGTGATTTTGCGGAAGAAGCAAATCGGAGTAAAACGATGTTCCTCGCAAATATGAGCCATGAAATAAGAACGCCCATGAACAGCATAATAGGGTTTTCCGAGCTTGCACTTGATGGGAATGTACCAAGCAAAATCAAAAAATACATTACAAGTATTTCAGATAATGCAAAGTGGTTGTTAAACATTATAAATGATATTTTAGACAGCTCTAAAATTGAGTCCGGAAAAGTCAGCCTTGAACAGATACCATTTGATTTGCAGCATGTAATAGACCAATGCAAGCAGTCTTTTTCGCTTAAAGCAGCAGAAAAGGGAATTTCATTATTCTGTTATGCAGAAGAAATAAAAGACAAGAAGATTTTAGGCGACCCTGTCAGGTTATGGCAGGTATTAAATAACCTTTTGTCAAACGCAATAAAATTCACAAATAAAGGAACAATAAAACTCCTTGTGTCGGTAAAAAATATTGAAGACAACACTGCTCTAATCAGCTTTGAAGTAAAAGACAACGGCATAGGTATGACCGCCCAGCAGGTTTCACGTATCTTTGATGCATATACACAAGCTGATGACAGTGTATCGCGAAGATTTGGCGGCACAGGACTCGGGCTTACAATAGCAAAAAATATTATTGACCTCATGGGAGGCAATCTCAGTGTAGAGAGTTCTCCCGGAGTCGGCAGCTGCTTTAGCTTTGAAATTCCCGTCGAACTGATTGACGCAGCCGAAGCCCTGCCGTCACAAATGATTAAACATGGCAACATAGAAAAACCACATTTCGACAGTGAAGTTCTGATTTGCGAAGACAATTCCTTTAATCGGCAGGTTATATGTGAGCATTTAACACGGGTCGGGATTAAAACCACCATAGCAGAAAACGGCGAAGAAGGTTTAAGGCTTGTAACGGAGCGTAAAAAAAGCGGTGAGAAACTATTTGATATGATTTTTATGGATATTCATATGCCCGTTATGGACGGGCTCGAAGCCTCCGAAAAAATAACACAAATAGACAAGAGTGTTCCGATTGTAGCTTTAACGGCGAATGTAATGTCAGATGATTTAAGTCACTATAAAAGCAGCGGAATGATTGATTATCTCGGCAAACCGTTTACATCACAGGATTTATGGGGTTGCTTGATTAAATACCTCCCTGTTGTTAGCTACAGCGCTATTGATACAAATAAAGAGTCTGACGACTATGATAAGGCACAAAAAAAGCTGAAAAAGTATTTTGTGAAGTACAACCGGACAACGTTGTGTGCAATTATGCAAGCTGTTGATGACAACGACAGAAAACTCGCACACAGACTTGTGCATACTTTAAGGAGTAATGCCGGACAAATCGGTCAAAGTGAATTGCAGGAAATAGCCGCAGGGGTTGAAGCATCGCTAAAAGATGAAAGTATTCCTATTTCGAGTATTCAATTAAAGCAGTTGGATGCCGAGCTTAACTTCGTTCTTAAGGAACTCAGTCCTCTCGCAGCCAAACGTGAAAAAGAAAATATCATTAAAATTTCCGACAAGAAAGAAGCTGTTTCCATAATAGAACAGCTTGAACCTATGGTTTTGAGCTATGACCCGCATTGCCTGAGTTTGGTCGATGATGTACGCAGAATACCCGGTGCCGAAAACCTTGCCGATTATGTAGAAAGCTTTAATTTTAAATCCGCTCTGAAAGAACTGCAGGAAAACTTCGGTAAAAATTGGAAAGAGACGTAAACGCCCCTACTCCACGACGCTCCGGTCATGGAGCGTTTTTCCGTCCTTGTCCTTTAGACTGAGCCATGTATTATCCCCGCCAAATCGCAAAAATATCCCAAGCTCATTTGGCGACGGGAAAATAATATCCTGCGTTGTAACACCGTCTTTTATCTTGTCCTCATGGTCGGCTCTAAGTGTCTTTCCGAACTTTGCCGAAAAGTTAAGCGAACCGTCCTTGTTGAGCTGCGGGTCGGGCGTCAGCTTAGCCCCTGCCTTGAGCAGTAGCTCTTTTCTGCGTTGCCAAAACACCTTGCCCTCACTGCCTCTGTCGGTAAAGGTAAATTCAATCTCACTGAGCTCTTTATTCCACTTGTGTACATCTTTAATCATATCAGTCTTACCCCCCGCAAAAACTATTACTCTCCGTTTTCGTTTACTATCTCTCTCGCTACGGAATTCTTTTTCTTACTTCTCATGTAAATGAAATAATGCTTCGCGGCAAAAAGTCCGCCGATTGCGACGACACCGATTAGCATGTCGAGCATACTCGTATGATAAATAACCGTCTGCCTTGCAATAGCAAAAAGCAGCACATCGATAATCGTCTCGGGAGTGTGCTTATAAAGCATTTTTGTAAACTCCACACCGATGACAAGAGCAAACGCGGCAGACAGTACGCGGTCAAACTCCGCGTTAATAATGACAAGCTCATATCCCGATATGCCTGATATCAGTTCAATCCCTTTGATTGTCACTACAACCAAAATAAAAAACGTAAACCCGACCTCAAAATAATATGTTATTTTATCAAGCAACATATTTAACTTATTATGCTTTTTGTATTCTTTATCTTTTTGCATCAAACATCTCCATTCATTTTTTATTATATAATAACACATTATTATCACAAAAAACAAACAGAATTAACCATATAATGTGTAATTAGCTGTGCTTTTTAACATAATCCTAACATATTTGTAGTAGTGGTTGACTTTCTCATTAAAATAGCATAGACTGTCAAACAATGTTGAGACAGTGCCGGTAAACAGGCACAGTGACATAAAGGAGAAATATGGATAAGATTTATGTAGTTATCGCAAACGGCGAAGCCTACTCTGCGCACAAAGATGTTCACAAAGCCAGCGGTCAGGTTGCCGAGCTTTGCAAGTTCGAGTTTGACAATGTAATGTATGATGCACGCGGATTTGCCCAGTCAGAGTCCGGCAAAGTCAATATGTGTGAGGTTTTTCTGCAGGAATAAAATTTCCACAATATTTTGTGCTTTTTAATTGACAACCACAACTATATATTGTACTATAATGCAAGTGTAAATATGCTTGCATTTTTGTTTGTCCAAAACATGCACAGCACATGGCACACAATGATGATTAACTTTAAGGAGGGCGCATTTTTATGAAATTTTGGGACAAAAACGATCTTCGCGATCCAAACGTAGGAGCAGGCAAAACAGTAGTATTAGGGTTGCAACACACATTTACAATGTTTGGAGCAACCATTTTAGTACCTATTCTCGTAGGGTTCGATATCTCTGTTGCTCTGCTCATGGCAGGCTTAGGAACATTATTATTTCACATTATTACAAGAGGCGGTGTACCTCTATTTCTCGGTTCATCGTTTTCATTTATCGTTCCTGTTGGGGTGGCAATTGCTGCTTTTGGAGGCGATATCTCTTACGCCCTTGGCGGAATTGTCGTATCAGGTCTGCTATATATAGTTCTTGCAGTCTTGGTGTATCTTTTAGGGGCAAAGAGGGTAATTGGTTGGTTCCCTCCAATAGTCACAGGGTCTGTCATTATAATCATCGGTCTGGTACTTGCTCCGGTGGCGATAAATATGGCTGCAACCGGTGGTGCAGTAGTACCTGTTGAGATTACTGTTGTTGACACAGGAGAGGTTATTGAAGATGTTATTCCCGGAGCAATTACTGCTACCAACTGGCTCTTAGCACTTATGAGCTTTTTAATCGTTGTCATTGTCGCTGTTTTCCTCAAGGGATTTGCGAAAGCACTTCCTGTACTTATAGGTCTTTTTGTCAGTTATATTATCGCTGTTATCCTAACGCTCACAGGTGTAACCCCCGGTCTTGTGGATTTTGAGTCTGTAAAAGATGCTGCATGGTTCGGAATTCCAACCTTTACACTTGCAAAATTTGATATTAGAGCAATAATGATTGTTGCTCCCGTCGCCATTTGTACTATGGTTGAGCATATTGGTGACATCATGGCAATCGGTGCAATCACAAATAAAGACTATCTAAAAAAACCGGGACTTCATCGCACACTGCTTGGAGACGGACTTGCATCATGCCTTTCGGCTATGTTCGGCGGTCCTGCAAACACCACATACTCAGAAAACACAGGTGTGCTTGCACTGACAAAACAGTTTAATCCGACTATCATGCGTATAGCCGCCTGCTTTGCAATAATCCTTGGTTTTATACCCAAGCTTGCAGCTGTAATCGGCACTATTCCCGTACCGATTATCGGCGGTATTTCCATAGTGCTCTTCGGCATGATAGCTTCTGTCGGTGCCCGCCTGCTTGTTGATAACAAAGTTGACTTCCACAAATCACGTAACTTGATAATCGCTGCAGTTATAATGGTGCTCGGTATAGGCGGTGCATTAATTCCGTTCCAGTTTGGAACAGTCGCTGTTGAAATTCAAGGTATAGCTCTTGCCGCTATCGTAGGTCTTATTCTCAACAAACTCCTCCCGGGAGCCGATGACTACATAGTGAATACCCAAACTGAAGAAAACACGGAAGAAAAAAGTGAACCTGCTAAGGAGGACGCGTAATGTCTGTAACCGTACTTACGCACCCGCTCATTCAGCATAAACTGACGATACTTCGTGACATCGACACAGGAGTTAAAGTGTTTCGTGAGGTTGTAAGCGAAATCGCAATGCTCATGTGTTATGAGGCAATGCGTGAGCTGCCGCTCGAGGAAATCAAAGTCATGACTCCCGTTGCGGAAGCAACCGTCAAAGCCCTCGCAGGCAAAAAGCTTGCACTCGTACCAATTCTTCGTGCAGGACTCGGCATGGTAGACGGCATACTCAGTCTCGTACCGTCGGCAAAGGTAGCACATATCGGGCTATACCGCGACCCGGAAACACTCGAGCCCGTTGAGTACTATTGCAAAATGCCGCCCGACATAATGAGCCGCGACTGCTTCATACTCGACCCGATGCTTGCCACAGGCGGCACAGCAGCCGCTGCGGCAAAGTTTCTCAAAGACGCGGGAGCACAATCCATTAAGCTTCTGAGTATCCTCTCTGCTCCCCCGGGAGTTGAGAAAATGGAGAAAATGCATCCCGATGTTGAAGTTATCACCTGTGCCATTGACGGACATCTTAACGACCATGGCTATATTGTCCCCGGACTCGGTGATGCCGGCGACAGAATTTTCGGAACGAAATAACCTCCGTCATTGCGAGGAGCATGAAATGCGACGTGGCAATCCAGTAAATGACTAAACCCACATTATTTATCCATTACTTATGTGTATAGTCTGGATCGCCACGCTTCGCTCGCGATGACGCTAAACACTCTTCATTTCAACGCCACTTGCAGCACTCTGTTGGCAACGGGTGCTGCATTTGCTGTTCCGCCGCCGCCGTGCTCAATTATAACCACAAACGCATACGGGTGTCCCGGATTTGTGATATACCCGACATACCACGCATGCGGAGCCTTGTCACCGCCCACCTGCGCAGTGCCCGACTTGGCATGTATCTGCAGCCCCGGGAAGTTTTGCCTGTTTTGAATTTCAAGAATATTACTCAGTTCAACTGCCGTACTTCGCGGCATAAGTCTTGTAGAAGAAGACGGTAAAATTGACGTTAAGCCCGAGCGTTTAAGCAAAGACAACTCCATGGCAGTTCCTTCATTTGCAATCGCACCTATAAAGCGCAGCATAGACGCAGGATTGACCATGTTGGTATACTGACCGATGCCCGACCATGCCAAATCGGCAGTCCCGGGCGGTGCCTTCTCAAAGTTACCGCTCGCTGTCGTTATGCCGCCAACCGTTGTTCTGCCTGAAAGTCCGAATTTATCAGCATAATCGGCTAAAACATCCGCACCAAGTTCAAGAGCAAGATTACTGTATACAATATTGCACGAAACACGCATACCCCGCTCAAAATCTATACTGCCGTGCACACTGGGGCATGTCACAATATCATCACCAAGCACAAGCTCACCCGTGCAGTTAAAAGTACGGCTGTGAATGTCTGTGATGTTCTCAATGGCTGCGGCAGCCGTCACTACTTTATAAATAGAGCCCGGAGCATATGCCGCTTGAAGTGCGCGGTTCAGATATACCCCCACTTCATCGTCGACAATAACCGGCGGCGTATTCGGGTCAAATGTCGGGCTTGACACCATACATAAGAGCTCACCTGTTTCGTAATTGCTCACCATAACAACACCACGCCTGCCGTCAAGGGCTTTGAGTGCTTCGACATGCAAACGCGAGTCTATTGTCAGATTTATCGTGTTGCCCACGCTGCCCGTAACGGAAAATGCTCCCGTCAGCGGATTGTACCCTATCAACTCCGACGCATATACTCTCAGTGCGCCCGTACCGATATTCCCCTCCCTGTCACCGACAGCATGAAGAACTGCGCGGCGCACATCGGAGCTTTCGGCAAATGTCCGCTTGCCGTCTGTTACATCGGCGAGAACAACATTGTTTCTGTCCGTTACCCTGCCCGATATTAAAACTCCCTCATGAAATACGGTTGCATTAAACGGCGCTGTTGCCCATGATGTACCGTAAACAAAATACCGCACAACATAAAACCCCATGCCAAAAACAGCAACGGCTATGAGAAAAAACATTGACAGCGTTCTTCTGCTTACTCTATACATCAGTCCTTATCACTTTCCCAATATTTCGGGTCTAACTTAATTGTATCTTGCGGCACATCATCAGGTATATACTCCTGACCCTTATATATAATTGCTCCTCCGCCCGCTCTCGTGGGGCGTTTCGGCATTTTTACCGCAAAGCTTGCATTTTGCCTTGTATCAACCGCCTTAAAGAAGGCTAACATTCCCCAACTTGCCACAAGGCTTGTGCCGCCCATTGATACAAACGGGAATGTAACACCTGTAAACGGCAATATATCCATAGAGCCGAGCACATTGAGCATCATTTGAAAAACCATTACCGCCGCGGTTGCACACGCGGCAATTGTATAAAACGAGCTGCGCGCACTGCTTGAGGCGTGAATGGAATAAAGTGCAAGAATAACAATCGCAGACACCATTATAAGTGCAAGCAATAACCCAAGCTCTTCACTGACCACGCCAAACACCAAGTCCGAGTCCGCTGCAAAAATCCGATTAAACCACCCGTTACCTGCACCAATACCAAATAACCCGCCGCTCGCCGCCGCCGACATGGCACGGGTCTGCTGCCAGCCGCGTGTGTCTGCAAACTCCCATGCTCTTCCCCATGTTGCAAAGCGTCCTGCTATATGCGGCATTGAAGATAGAGCCACGAGACCCGCAAATCCTGCTCCCGCTATACTTAAAAATATCGTAGCAAAATCACCCGAGCGTAAAAATGCAATCACAAGGAACACTACAAAGAAAATAAGTGCAGAACCAAAATCGGTCATTAGCGCGAGAAGACCCATACATGCTCCCATAAGTCCGATAAAAGCAAACAGGTTTCTTCGTGCAAAAAGCCGCTCAAGAGTTGCCGCACCTGCAAATATTACCGCTATTTTAACAAACTCCGACGGCTGAAATGTTATACCTATTCCCGGTATATTTATCCAGCGTATCGCTCCGTGAACACGTTCACCAAAAAGACGTGTAAATACAAGCATTAGAGGTCCGATAATTGCTATCGGTCTGCGAAACTTCTTTATTCTGTCAAGGTCACGCAAAAACCACCCCATCGAATAATAAAAGCAAATTCCTAATATTATAAAAATCAAATACTTTACAAGTTCCGACGGTACACTTGTTGACGCCACCGACATTCCGATTGTCGTAAGAAAAAATCCGATTGTCTCAATCTCAAACGCCACACGCCCAAGCACCCTGTTTGCAAAAAAGCAAGCCCACATGAGCATAGACAGGGCAATAAAATAAAACGGTATCAGAAGGGATGCACTGCTCCCTTGAGATACATAAAACTGAGCGGCAAGAAGCATCTGGAACATTGTCAAATATGCCAAGGTTATATGCTGCTTAAAAAGCTTACCGGGTTTTGTTCTGCTCACTGCCTGCTCATATTCATCTGTTCTGTCGGCGGCAATGAATACAAACGTTATCCCTCCAAGGTCAATTATATCGCCTGTTTTTATCTCAAGCCCTGCTTCGTCCTTGACCCTGACACCGTTGACGAGAACACCTTTTTTAGACTGAATGTCATAAATCTGCCAGTTTCCCTTGTCGTCACGTATAACGGCGGCATGTTTTCGTGACACCGTCGGAAAATCGACATAAATATCAGATGCTCTTGACCTGCCTATTGCATTTTCCCAATAGTTCAGGTCAATAAATGTACCGTTTTCCATTTGAAGCTGCGCCCATATCTCACCCTCGCTTTTTTCCCGAAGCAGGGATTTAATACACCGCATGACAATAATAACGGCAAGAACAGGCAGGATATAACGGATAATCATTGTTGCGAATATAAGATAATTACCGTCAAATCCTGCAAATGTTTCTTGTATTGAATTAATAAAGCTTCTAAACCATTCCAAGGTGCTTCACCCGCGGAAATTACTCAGCTTCCGCTAAATATTTTGCTTCCTCTATGATTTTCTCTTGAACGGGTCCCGGGGCTTCCTGATAACGCTCAAAGCGGATTGTAAACGAACCTCTGCCTTGAGTCATCGAACGTAGGTCTATCGCATAGCTCGACATTTCACCCATTGGAACTTCTGCTTCAACAACCTGCATACCCTCGGAGTTCAGGTTCATTCCCATCGGGCTGCCGCGTCTTTTTGAAAGGTCACTCATAATGTCACCCATGTAGGTGTCGGGAATAGTAACCGTTAAATAACCAATCGGCTCAAGGAGTACGGGGTTTGCCTGAGGTATACCTTCCTTAAACGCAAGCTGTGCGGCAAGCTTAAATGAAAGCTCATTTGAGTCTACCGAGTGATATGAGCCGTCAACAAGTGTTGCTTTGAGGAAAACAAGCGGATATCCTGCAAGCACGCCGCGCTGAATACTCTCACGCAGACCCTTTTCAACTGCCGGGAAGAAGTTTTTCGGAACACTGCCGCCGAAGATTTTTTCTTCAAAGGTTAAATCTTCCGTGTCGCCTGCTTCAAATTCCATAACAACATCGCCGAACTGACCCGCACCGCCGGATTGCTTTTTGTGACGTCCGCGAACCTGTACCTTTTTGCGTATCTTTTCACGATACGGCACACGTGCGGGGGAAAGCTCCACTTCAACACCAAACTTTTCCTTAAGCTTGGCACATAAAACATCAAGCTGAATGTCGCCTGCACCCGAGAGCACAAGCTGTCTTGTTTCGGCATTGTTGACAAATGTAAATGTAACGTCTTCCTCACCGAGTCTTGAAAGACCTGTAGCGATTTTTTCTTCCTGACCTTTGGTTTTCGGGGCAATAGCCATGGCATAGCAAGGCGGTGTAAATGCAATTTTCTTTGCTGTTATTTTGTTTTTTGCATCGCAAAGAGTATCATTTGTTTTTGTCTCCGAAAGCTTTGAAGCCGCACCGATGTCACCGCATGTGATTTCCTTTGCTTCGATATTTTTCTTGCCCTGCATCGAAAACAGATGTCCGATTTTTTCGGTATTGCCCGTGCGGGTGTTTACAAGCTGCATGTCTGATGTCACCTTGCCGGATAATACCTTGAAAATGCTGAACTTTCCGTATTGGTCGGACAGTGTCTTAAATACTATGGCGCAGGTAGCTCCGCTTGGGTCAGCTACGATTTCCGCTCCGTCATCTGTTTCGTCTTTTCTGTCGAGCGGTGACGGGAAAAAGTCGGCTATTGCATCGAGCATTGGAATTGTACCAAGCCCTGTGGTTGCACAGCCGCAAAATACGGGGAATAAAGTCAAGTCTTTAAGACCGATTTTTACACCTTTAATAATTTCTTCTGTTGTATATTCTTCACCGAATTTTTCCATGAGTTCTTCGCAGGTTTCGGCGATGCTTTCGTTAAATGTTTCATAAACCGCTTCAAGCTCGTCTTTCATGCTGTCGGGCACGGGAATTTCTTTTTGCTTGCCGCCGTCAATGGCATATGCCTTGCGGTCGACGAGGTTATATACACCCTCTACTTTGCCCGAGGCGTTTTTGACAGGGATCGTAAGCGGACAAACCGATGTGCCGTATTTATCACGAAGTGAAGAAAGAACAGCGTTATAGTCGCCGTTTTCTTCGTCGATTTTTGAGATGTAAACCGCACGCGGCACCTTGTTTGCAGAGAGCACGGACCAACCCTTTTCAAAGCCGACGCTTATGCCGTCTTTTGCAGAGCAGGCGACAATGCCCGCGTCAGCCACACGCAGAGCTTCAAGCACTTCACCTGCGAAGTCAAAAAAGCCCGGTGTGTCGAGTATGTTTATTTTGCATCCCTTATGCTCGGTAAACATTGCGGCAAGGTATATTGTTATCTGACGCTTGATTTCCTCGGTGTCGGCGTCTCCGACTGTATTTCCGTCATTGACCTTACCAAGTCTATCGGTTTTACCCGTCAAAAACAGCATACTCTCGGCGAGGCTTGTTTTACCGCTGCTTCCGTGTCCGAGTATTGCAATGTTACGGATTTTTTCTGTTGAATATGGCATAATGGTGCTCCTTTTTTATGTGTTGCTTTACAGCTTTAGAATTATACACTAATGAAATATGAATTACAATATTATTTCTTCAACCTTACATACCCGCAGACAATTAAAACAGTCGTGAGCATGCAAAGCATAAAGATAATCAGATTACCCGGCTTTGCTGAAAGAAATGACCCGCTCCAGCACATCAGAAACATTAGTATTACACCCAAAGCCGCTGACGCGATAGAGAGAATTGTCGCGAAAAATGACGCTGACCTGAGCAGTCTTCCGCCTGTGATTGCCTCCGCGTATGGACCAAGACCCTCGCGTACAAGCACGGCAGCCATGCGCCCCTGCTTGCCCGAGTAGGGGTCGGAAATGCTGTAGGAGTCCTTAACAGGCACAAACACAAAGCTCTCAAACGGAACCTTAAATTTCTGCCCGACCATTGACGGTGTAATATTAAAATCACGCATTGCAAAGAACAAATCAATCCGCCATTTGAGCATTGCAATGAGCGCACTTTGCACGGACGGCAAAGGCTTGTACTCCACTGCAAACATGGCGATTAGTCTGTTGTTGACTGCTGTAAATACAGCATTTTTTAAGTTCGCATCATCGGGCACACGAACACCGATAAGGTTCATAAACGCCGCCGAACCCGTGGCAACCTGATGCCCCTGAATAATTGCGCTGATACCACTTTCATGGCACTCAAAGTCCGAGACACGCAGCGCGCTTATACCCTGTTGCTTGATAACCTCTGCAAAAAGGCTTGTCATACCCGAACCCGATGCGATTATAAGGCTTGCCGTATAACACATTGCGTTGTTCGGAGCTGCTCCGTCATATACCTTTACGCCGCTGAGTCTGAGAGTTCCCGGCGGGAATAAATCGTCGTCCGTGACACATACACCATCGGTAAAGCTGATATCGTCAGCGCCGCCCCAACCGGCAAGTGCAACACCCGACTTGCGGACAGCCTTTGCAACAAAACTAAACGGTATTGAGTATGACATAAGTGCGGAAAACGGTGCGGCAGCGGCAAGCAGTGCCGATAAGATGTGAAGTGCGTTTTCTACCGTATCGTTTATGATAACGCTCAATACAGTCAGTGCAAGAGCCACAATCAAAAGTATCGGAGCTGCCTGCTGATAGAGCACCTCAGTAATATCGGGCTGCATGAGATTGTTATAAAAGCCGTCTGTTCTGCTGTACGATTTTTTCAAGACAGATTTATCAATATCTTCGTTATACTCAGCTTGAACACCGTATGGCTCCGACGAGCCGACCGCTGTTTTTAGTGTGTCTGTCATTGCCCGCAGGCTAAACTTCTCGCCATATGCGGCAAACGTAAGAGACAACGCCGACACTGCACAAAACGGCAGCATAAGGGCTGTGCCGCTGAGCATTGTGAATGTTGCCGAAACTATTGAAAAAGCACATGAAAAGACAATGAGTGTCTCTGCGTTTGCGGTGCCTCGTATCAGAAAATCCACGCCCCTGACAACAACCTCAACGCAAAGCATCATAACAATAAGCAAACATACTACGAGAGTTCCCGCAGCATAGTCTAAATTATGTCCTATTCCGAACGGAACTACCAAGCCGGAGTCATAAACAAATGTAATGAGAACCATCAAAAGGCTGATAAGTGCGGCAGGCAAAAGCCGCATAGACAGTGAGTTGCATGATTTCGCAAACCTGACAGCCGCGTCTTTCAAACGAGGCTCTTCATACTGCTCCTCTTCTTCGGGTTCTCTTCCCATTTCCTCATCTTCGGAAACTGTAGCCTGATCAAACAATGTTCTGTTGTCGTACTTCATGACAGGAAGCTCGCCTTGTGTGTCTGCGGGCGTGGCATAACTATCATCGCTATCGGCATTATCAAACGACATTTCATTTATCGGCTGCATGTCTGTCGCAGTCAGATTGCTGCGGTCATAAGAGATTTCACCTGTATCATCAAGCGATATGTCAAAAACCTGTGTATCGTCTGAAACCGGGGACATGGGCTCATCATCTTCGTCGTCAAATTCTTCATCATCAGTCAGAATAATATCGGGAGCCTTCATCTCATCTGCTTGTATCGGAGCCTGCTGCATGACTTGCGCAGGTTCAGGTTCCGGTTCAGGAGCAGGTGCAGCCTGTGCCGACGCTTCCCTGAGAATTCTTTCAGCTTCCGCTTCCAAAATATCAGAGGGGGTTTTTTTGTCGCCGTTAATAAACGCCGAACCTTTAATTTCCGCTAAAATAGACTCTAAGGAATAATCTTCTGCCACTTTTTCACCTTCTTTGCCTGAGCGCTTCATATAGGAATATTGATGCACACACCGATGCGTTAAGTGATGAGAGCTTGCCCTTCATCGGAATGTTTACCTTAAAATCACAGTTCTCTGCGACTAATCTGCTGATACCGTCCCCTTCGGAGCCTATTACAAATGCCACTGCATCTGTAAAATCCGTTTCCCACAAGCCGTTTTCGCCGCTCATGTCCGCCGCGTAAATCCATACTCCGGCCTCCTTGAGTTCTTTGATTGCGGCTGTGATATTTGCAACACGGGCGACTGCCATGTTAAACACCGCTCCGCTTGAAGCTTTTGCAACAGTGGCTGTCAGTCCCGCACTTCTGCGTTTGGGAATGATAACACCATGCGCTCCGACAGCTTCGCAGGTTCTGATAATTGCTCCGAGATTGTGCGGGTCGGATATTTCATCACATATCACTATAAGCGGCTTCTCGTTTTTTTGCCTCGCAATATCTATGATTTCTTCGATTGTTACATAATTTGCATATGATGCTACCGCTACAACACCCTGATGCGAACCCGAGCTCAGCGAGTCTAATTTTCGTTTGTCGGCATCACTGACAACAATTCCCGCAGCTTTTGCCGCAGATGCTATATGACGCAGTGATGAGTCCGTTTCACCCTTTGCGATAAAAATCTTGTCAATATTGACACCTGTCCGCAAAGCTTCAATAACAGCATTTCGCCCGATTATTATGTCTTGATCATCCACAAAAAACTATGTCCTTACTTTACAAATAACTTTTCAGCTTTTCGACCATGTCGAGTTTTTCCCATGTAAAGCCCTCACCCTCACGGCCAAAGTGACCGTAAGCTGCTGTAGCACGGTATATCGGCTTTTGCAAATCAAGCTTTTCAATGATTTTTGACGGGCGGAAATCGAAGACTTCAGTAACGATATCGGCAATCTTCTGGTCAGCCATAGCACCTGTTCCCCTTGTGTCGATATGTACAGACACCGGATGTGCCACGCCGATTGCATAAGCGAGCTCGATTTGACATGCATCTGCAAGCCCTGCAGCTACTACGTTTTTCGTGACATAACGTGCCATATATGCCGCACTGCGGTCAACCTTTGACGGGTCCTTACCCGAGAAAGCACCACCGCCGTGGCTTGCATATCCGCCGTATGTATCAACAATAATCTTGCGTCCCGTAAGACCGGAGTCACCTGCAGGTCCGCCGACAACAAAGCGTCCCGTCGGGTTGACGTAGAACTTTGTGTCTTTTGTTATAAGATGAGCAGGGATTACCGGCTTAATAACATGCTCGATAATCGCTTCGCGTAAATCTTCGATTTCTATGTCCGCATCATGCTGTGTAGATACGACAATCGCAGGAACGCCGATTACTTTTTTGTTTTCGTCATATTCAACCGTGACCTGACTTTTTCCGTCCGGTCTTATGAATGTAAGCTCACCGTTTTTCCTGACAGCCGCAAGCTTTTTTGTTAAAGCATGTGCATATGAGAGCGGCGCGGGCATATATTCGGGGGTTTCATTACAGGCAAAACCGAACATCATTCCTTGGTCGCCTGCACCCTTTTCATCAGCGTCGTCATGAGCACTGTCAACACCCATTGCAATATCAGGGCTTTGCTCGTCTATTGTGGTCATAACTGCAGAGCCTTTATAATCAAATCCAAGCTCAGGCTTTACATATCCGATGTCCTTAATTGTTTCTCTGACAACTGCGGGTATATCAACATAACAGTTTGTTGTAATCTCACCCATAACAAGCACAAGGCCTGTTGTGCAAATGGTTTCACACGCAACGCGTGAGCTTTTGTCCCCCGCAAGAATTGCGTCGAGCACTGCGTCCGACACTTGGTCGCATACCTTGTCGGGATGTCCCTCTGTTACTGACTCTGATGTAAAAATTCTGTTTGACATTATAGTTTCCTCCTATGTTATATCTGGTTTGTTTATCTTTTATTCAACGGTACGTAATCTTCATCTAACGCGATCGCTTTGTATGCGGGTCTTATAATCCTGCCGCCGCCCCATGCTTCCTCGAGCCTGTGAGCACACCAACCCGACATTCTCGCTACGGCAAACAGCGGCGTATAAAGCTCCTGCGGAATACCGAGCATTCTGTATACAAATCCCGAATACATATCCACATTTGCACATATCTCGGCTTTTCTGCCTTTTGCACGTCCGAGTGCGTATGGTGCAAGCTTTTCAACTATTTCTATAAGCTCAAGCTCGTCAGACATGCCCTTTTTGTCGGCAAGTGAGCGTGCAAGGTCTTTTAGCATAACGGCTCTCGGGTCGGACACTGTATAAACAGCGTGTCCCATACCGTATATCAGCTTATCTCCCGAAGCGGCCTGCCCTTTGAGTATCTTATCAAGATAGTCTGATACTTCGTCTTCGTCTTTCCAGTTTTTTACATCTTTTTTGATGTAGTCAAACATTTCAATGACTTTTTCATTTGCTCCGCCGTGTCGCGGGCCTTTAAGCGAACCAATCGCAGCTGAAATCGCAGAGTATATATCAGTTCCCGATGATGTCAGCACACGGCATGCAAAAGCCGAGTTGTTACCTCCGCCGTGCTCTGCGTGAAGCACCATACATAAATCGAGAAGTGTGGCTTCCTCTTTTGTAAAGGAATTGTCGCGACGGACAGAGTGCAGGAAGTTTTCCGCCATGGAGTAGCCCGGCTGCGACCTATGAAGATAAAGTCCTTCGCCGTCAAAGTAGTGACGCTTGGCTGCATATGCATGAGCGACAATTATCGGACTGCAGGCAAGCAGGTGAAGTGCCCTTGTCAGTTCCCTTTCCATGTCACGCTCGTCAATCTCAGGCACAGGGTCATATGAATAAAGTGCAAGCACACTGCGTGACATTTTATTCATTATATTAACGCTTGGTGCGGGGAGTATCATATTTTCGGTAAAGCCTTTCGGAAGCTCGCGAAATTCCTCAAGCATTTCCCTAAATGTAGCAAGCTCTGCGGCATTTGGCAGCTTGCCGAGCATAAGAAGATACGCTGTTTCTTCAAAACCCGGGCGGTCGTCTTTCAAAAAGCCGTCTACGATATCTGCAACATTTATTCCGCGGTAGTAAAGCTTGCCTTCCATTGCGGTTTTATCGCCGTCACGCATGAAATAACCTTGCGTACTGCCTATTCTCGAAACACCCGCCATAACGCCTGTTCCGTCGGCATTACGAAGACCGCGCTTAACATCATGCATCTCGTTTAATGATTTATCCGCTTTTATCTGCTCTAAGAGCCCATCGGCACGTTTGTCAATAAAGTCTTTATATCCGGTTTGCTCTGACGACATTGCAATTTTCTCCTTTGTCTACTAACGGAAAACGTAGAAATACCACAGTAGTATACACAAAAACCACCCAAATGTCAAAAAAATAAAAACCAAAAGAGCCGTTGCATCGCAACAGCTCCATGTTTTATTGACAAACCCCCGTCCCCTTGTCACTAATCGCCCAAGTATGCTTTGACCACCTTTTCGTCGCGGCGCAGGTCACTGCCTCTACCCTCAAGCACAATGCTGCCCGTATCCATAACATAGCCGTAATCGGCAAGACCGAGAGCCATTTTGGCATTTTGCTCAACAAGAAGTATTGTAGTGCCTTCCTTGTGAAGGTTCTTTATTATCTCTGTAATATCCCTGACAATAAGCGGTGCAATACCCATTGACGGCTCGTCCATGAGCAGAAGCTTCGGCGACGACATAAGCCCGCGACCGATAGCAAGCATTTGCTGCTCACCGCCTGAGAGTGTACCGCCGAGTTGTTTTCTGCGTGTTGCCAGTATCGGAAAACGCTCAAACACAGACTCCATACGGCGCTTACGCTCAGCTTCATCTTTGAGAGTATAAGAGCCAAGCTCAAGGTTTTCGAGTACCGTATGGTCTTTGAAAATATGCCTTCCCTCGGGAAGTTGCACGAGACCTCTTTTTACTATGTCATGTGCAGGTTTTCTTGTGATATCCTCACCGCAAAATGTTACAGTTCCCGCTGCCGACGGTATAAGCCCCGATATGGTTTTCAGCGTTGTGCTTTTTCCCGCACCGTTACTGCCGAGAAGCGTTACAATCTGCCCCTCGTGCACCTCAAAGCTGATACCGCGAAGTGCTGCCACCTTGCCGTAATATGTTTCGAGATTTTCAACTTTTAAGAGCAGCTTACTCATAACGCGGCGTCCTCATCTTCCTGACTCCCAAGATAAGCTTCAATAACCTTACTGTCAGACTGCACCTCTTGGGGAGTGCCCTGTGCTATTTTTGTGCCGAAGTTGACAACAATAACATGTTCGGAAACATGCATTACCAAATCCATGTCATGCTCAATGAGAAAAACCGTTATTCCCAAATCGTCACGGATATCGCGTATGAGCATTGAAAGCTGATTTTTTTCCTCACGGTTGAGCCCCGCCGCAGGTTCATCAAGCAGCAAAAGCCGTGGTTTTGCCGTCAGCGCTCTTGCCCACTCCGTCCGCCGCTGGTCGCCGTAAGACAGGTTCTTGGCAAGTTCATTCTTTTTGTCGGCAATACCGACATACTCGAGTGCATAGGTTGCATACTCCAAAATATCTTTTTCCTCACGCCTTGCTGCGGGGTGGCGAAGCAGTGCACCCATAACCGACTGCTTGCTCACGCTGTGAGCACCGCTCATTACATTTTCGAGCACTGTCATGTTTTTGAACAGACGCACATTTTGAAATGTACGGATAATTCCCTTATGCGTAATTTTATACGGCTTAAGACCGATAAGCGACTCGTCTCTGAAACGGATATCCCCGCTTGTTGGTTTATAAAAACCTGTCATGCAGTTAAACACAGATGTTTTACCGGCACCGTTTGGGCCGATAAGTGACGTTATAGAGCCTTCCTGCACATCAAAGCTTAAATTCTCAACAGCAACGATGCCGGAAAAGCGCATTGTCAAATCTGTAACCTGCATTAAAGACATTAAAGTCGCACCTTTCACTATATTTTATCAGGCAATTTATCGTTAGCCCTAAGTCTGTCGGGCCAAAGCCCCTGTGGTCTGTTTATCATAACAACAACAAGAAGCAGTCCGAAAAACAACATTCGCATGTCCCCGACAAACGGAATGTCGCGAAATATCTCCGGGAAAATCGCAAAGAACGCCGCTCCGATTATAACCCCGGGAATTTTACCCATACCGCCAAGTATTACTGCAAGCAGTACATTAACGGACTGCGTAAAATCAAATGAATTTGGTGATATTGATGTCATTTGCACGGCATAAAAGCTGCCGGTAATTCCACCGAGAACCGCTCCGAGTATATATGCATAGAGTTTGTATAATACCGTATTTACACCCATTGCCTGCGCGGCATCTTCATCTTCACGGATAAACGCAAGCGCACGGCCGAAGCGTGAGTGCCTTATTCGAAACGAAATAATTATGAAAATCACGATAAGCACAAGATACACATAAAACCAATGCGTAAACGATGTAAGACGGAAGCCAAACAGCTCAGGTCTTGTTATACCGTGAAGTCCGCTTGCCGCTCCCGTAATGCTCAAATTACGTGCAGTAATACGCACGATTTCCGCAAATCCGAGTGTGACAATCGCAAGATAGTCGCTGCGCAGCTTTAACGTCGGCGCTCCGATAATAACGGCAATAACTATTGATACGGCAATTGATACGGGCAGCGTCAGCCAGAAGCTCCACTCGAATACATTAACGAGTATTCCCGTTGTATACGCACCAATCGCAAACTTTGCGGCATATCCCAAATCGCAAAGCCCTGTATATCCGACGATGACATTAAGCCCGAGTGCAAGGAGCATATAAAACATAGCTATGAGCATAATGTTTATGTAATGGTTGTTAAAATAGAGAGGAAATGAGGCAACAATCAAAAAAATCGCAGCAAGAACACCCGCTCTTATGAGCTTGTTGTCCATTAATTCATATGCTTTAGATATTAGCTTCATATTTCCTCTACGTTACATTCTCTCTATTTCGGTTTTACCCATAAGTCCGTTTGGTCTGAAAATCAAAATTACTATGAGCAGCCCAAACGCAAATACATCTTTCCATTGTGAGCCGACAAACTGCGTGCCTATTGCTTCTAAAAGACCAAGCAGCAAGCCGCCGAGCATAGCCCCGGGAATGGAGCCGATGCCGCCGATAACCGCTGCCGTAAATGCCTTGATACCAAACATATATCCCATGCTGAATGATACATTTACATAAAGAATGTTGTACATTCCGCTTGCAATTGCAGCGAGCGCCGACCCTATGAAAAATGTTACTCCGATGATTTTATTAACATTTATACCCATGAGTCTGCAGGTATCTCTGTCAAGTGCAATGGCACGCATAGCCTTGCCTACCATTGTCTTTTTTATCATAAGAGTAAGCCCCGCCATAAGTGATGCTGATATGGTCAGCAAAATAACTTGAATATCCGTGAGTCTGAACATACCCGCCTGAAAGAGCGGCGCAGCTTCAATTCCGCTTTGGAAAAAATATGTACGGCTGCTTGTAATAACCATGACAGCATTGTAGATAATAAGCGAAACACCGATAGCCGTGATAAGAAGCGAAAGCCTTGGGGCTGCGGCTTTAATAAGCGGACGGTAAGCAAATCTTTGCGTTAAATAGCCTACAATACCCGCAATAATCATTGCTATAACAATGGATATCACAATCCCCGGCCAACCCGGTAATGCCGCAGATACTACACCAAACGACGCGAAGCAAACGAACGCGCCCACCATGAATATATCACCGTGGGCGAAGTTCAGCAGCTTGATAATTCCGTAAACCATTGAGTAACCTAATGCTACCAATGCGTAAAACGAACCCAAAATCAAACCGTTTACAGTTTGTTGAAGTATTAGCTCCCAAATTGTGAACACGCGATGCTCCTTATTATGGTGTTATTTTCTTAAATGCACCATTTTCTATTTGAAGTATAATAAAGTTGGACAACGCAGGTTCACGATCTGCTGTGAACTTAATAAGTCCTGATAGACCTTGGAATTCAATGGATTGCACTGCATTACGCACTGCTGCTGTTTCAAAGCTTCCTGCTTTTTCAATAGCGGCTTTGAGCAGATATATCGTGTCATACGCGAGCGTTGCATATGCACCCGGGAATGAGTCATCATCTGCAGCCATCTTGTGGTGCGCTCTGTAGGCCGAAACAAATGCTTCACCGCCAACTGCAAACTCAACAAACGGCGGGCTTGTTACAAACACACCCTCACCCTCGGGACCTGCAGCTGTGATAAGCTCCGGTGATGCCGAGCCGTCGCCGACTGCGATATGACCTTCAAATCCGCCGCGGCGAAGTTGTCTGATAACATTGGAGCCGTCTGCATGATAACCACACCAGTAGACAAAATCGGCACCTGAGTTTTGGATTGATGTAACAATTGCAGAAACGTCTGCAGCGCCTTTTTCCATAACTTCAACTGCTACGATATTAAAGCCTGCAGGCGGAAGTCCCGCTTGGCAAAGGTCGGAAAGATTTTCCGTATATTCATCGGCTTGATGTATTAGTGCTACATTCTGAGCACCGACATATTTAAGTAAATCAATGAGGGTAAGCACTGCGTGCGAACCGGGGCTGTTAATCATAAATGATTGCTGGAAGCCCTGCTCTGTAATTCTTGTGGAGTTTGCACCTGAGAGAAGAAAGAGAAGGTTTGCATCGTAAAATTGCTGCATTGCGGGAATTGTTGCACCTGAGCAATATCCGCCGACAACAAAGTCAACACCTTCGGCTACAATTCGTGATGCTGCTGTACTTGCCATATTCGGGTCACAACCGTCATCAGCTTGGAACAGCTTCAATTTTTTACCTAATACGCCACCGGCTTCGTTGATTTCACTTACCGCAAGGTCATATGACTGCATCATATCTGTTCCGTAGTAAGCTTCGGTTCCGGATGTCGGCACCAAAACACCAATGACGATGTCATCACTGCTGCCGCCGTCACATGCTGCAAGAATGCCTACAAGCAGAAACACTGATATAAGCACTGCAACCATTTTTCTTGATTTTTTGAACATTATACTATCCTCCTGTTTTTGTGCGCTCTGTTTTATTTTTGACATGAATAAAGAATGGATTTTTAATCACATCTTGATATATTACTACATTTTTCCGTGCTGTCAAGGTTTTTCCGCCTTTTTGTCCTCTGTTTTCTCAATCCAAACATTATATCCGACCACTGTCACAATGATTATTATACCACCGATAATTGCAAATCTGCCCGGTATTTCGGTTTCGGGCAAAAAACCGATAACCCCTGCAAGCGCTACCCAAGACGGGTTAAGTATCGGCTCAATCGTAGTGATAAGGCAGGCTAAAAGTGCCGATATTCTCTTGATTGCTTTCGAGAAGAATACATATGCAATGCCGACCTGTACCACGCCGAGCAAAACAATCGCACCCCATGCGGCTGCATCTGCCGTAACTTCAAAGAAAGCAAACGGCAGTCCTATGCAGGAGTTAATCAAAAAGCCCAAAAACAAAGCGTCCTGCGGATTTGTATCGGGTCTTTTATTGCACACGTAGACCCCCGCCATGGAAAGTCCCGATACGAGTGCCATAATATTTCCCCAAAAGCCGCCCGCGTCAAGATTATCCGCAAAAAACAGCAGCATACCGAGTATCGTGAATAAAACCGCAACAAGAGAACTGAGTGTCGGCTTTTTCCTGTAAAAAATGAGATATATCAAAATGATAAAAATCGGTGCTGTAAATTGTAATAAGATTGCCGCAGCTGCCGTCGTCAGTTTGTTTGCAAACACATACATGATTGTCGTAGATGAAAGGCACAGCGCCGCTAAAACATTACCGGGCGTAAAATTAAGCTTAAAGCTCCTGCGGTAAATAACAAACACCGCAGCAGCAAAGAGCGCTCGCAGACCGACAATACTCATTGCTCCCCACGGGATAAACTTAATAAACACGCCTCCGAAGCTCCAACACATGGAAGCCGCCGCAATATATACTATACCTTTTCGCTTTTCTGTTAGCATGATATTTGCTCCGTTTCTTTTATTCAAACCACTTTGAAACCATTTGCATGTCATATACATTCGTATATCCGCCTGCAACTAAGATTTCAACCGCTCTTGCACTGCGAACACCTCCTCTGCAATAGACAATAATTTTAACATCTTTATCCTCGGGCAGATCTTCGAGCCGCTCACTAAGCTCAGCCACAGGTATCAGTATTGAGTTTTCTATATGTATTTCTTCAAACTCATCGGGATTTCGAACATCAAGCAGTATTACCGTATCGTTTGTTTCTACAAGCTCTTTTGCTTCATCTCCGGTTATAATCACAGCTAAAGCTCCGTTTTTATCTGCCATATCACTACCCCCAAACATCCATTTATCTTCTTGCGGGTCTGCATAAAATACGTTGGTATATCCAAGCCCTGCAAGTATATTTCGCGCAGTAAGTGCCGGACCGCCCATACCTCCGCAAAAGCAATATGTAATAATCAGCGTATCCTTGGCATGTATATTTTCTTCGGCAAATGCACTCAGTTCGTCAATCGGAACATTTATAGCACCAAGCACATGCCTGTCTAAAAAACTTTCTTCACTTCGCACATCAATAATGAGTGCGCCCTCGGTACTGCTCCACTGCTCAAACGCCGTAGCGGACTCCAGCCACCACTCATGCCTGTCTGTATGGGAATACCCGGGCGTCGGCACGGGCACACCCCCCGACGGCATGTCCGGTGATGTAATGTCAGTACAGCCTGCAAGCATAAAAAAAGCTGCAACCAATAAAATAGGCAATAATAATGCGGGACATTTCTTACACATATTCAAATTATAACAAATATGTCAAGTTTTCAAAGTTTCACTTCATATTTTCATCATTTAATGATACAATACATTTTGGATATTTTAACTTGGAGGTGCTGTTATGGACGCCACTATCACGTTCCCTTTGTTCGGCGACTGGCTTGCTATAAATATACCACGGTATTTTACGGTTTTTGGGTTCAACATTTATTACTACGGTATTCTTGTCACACTCGGCTTTGCAATGGCAACTTTGTATCTTGTCAAACGCAGCGAACTTTTTGGTCTTACAACCGATAATATTCTCGACATACTTCTCATTTCCGTACCCTGCGGGCTTATCGGCGCGAGAATTTACTTTATGCTCTTTAATTTCAGCGACTTTTTCGGGGCGGGTAAATGGGAAAATATCTTAGCATTTCGTGACGGCGGTCTTGCTGTTTACGGCGGTATTATTGCATCCGGACTTGTTTTTATCATATACAGCCGTGTCAAAAAAATTCCGCTCGGAAGCTTGCTCGATGCCGCCGGATTTGGTCTGTTTATAGGTCAGGCTATCGGCCGTTGGGGCAACTTCATCAACCGTGAGGCATTTGGTGTAGAAACCGAACTACCATGGAAAATGGGACTTACCTCATGGGGTGTAACAAAATACTATCACCCTGCGTTTTTATATGAGTCGCTTTGGAATGTTGCGGGTTTACTCATAATGCATATCTTTTCCAAAAAGTCCAAAACAAAATATCCGGGGCAGTATTTCCTGTTTTACGTTGCATGGTACGGGCTCGGACGTTTTATGATAGAGGGATTGCGTGTCGACAGCCTGTTTATCCCCGGCACAGATTTTCGTGTGTCACAATGGCTTGCGGCAGCGTCATTCTTGGCGGCAGTCGGACTATTATTATTTAACCAATTTCGTACAAAAACCAAATTAGAAGAAAATCAGGAGGAAATCGACAATGGGTAACTACGACGGATTTAAGAAAAAAGCCAAGGAAACATTTGAAACCATAGCTGATGCGTCTGTTGACGCATACAAGGTGGCTGAGGAAAAAGCAAGAGTGCTTGCTAAAAAAACCAAGCTTCGTGCAGGTATTGTCAATGATAAGGCGACAATCCGCAGACTCAGTGTTGAGCTTGGCACCACCTACTACAAAATGTTCAAAGACTCCCCTGCTCCCGAGTTTGAGCAGCTGTGCATTGAAATTACAAGTGCACACGAACGCATCGCCGAAAAAGAACGCCTCATCGAAGAGCTGAAAAGCAACACGAAATAAGGTGCCGGGGGTTGATATGAAAAAAAAGAAATTTACTTTTATCGGGGCGGGTTCATTAGGATTTACACTTGCACTTGCAAGAGATATCCTCAGCTTTGAGGCATTTAGAGATTGCGAGCTTCATTTAATGGATATCCATGAAGGACGCCTTGAATATGCCGCAAAGGCAGTAGGCAGACTTATATCTGCAGGGGGCTACGCTGCCACCGTGCACCCCACAACCGACAGAAAAAAAGCCCTTGAAGGTGCCGACGGCGTGCTTATCACAATACTTCAAGGCGGCGTGGACGTTTGGCGTTATGATATCGAAATCCCGAAAAAGTATGGTGTTGACATTAATGTCGGTGACACACGCGGACCGGCAGGTGTCATGCGTTTTCTGCGAACTGCCCCCGTCATGCTTGATATTATCCGCGACGTTGAAAAGCTCTGCCCGAATGCAATAGTCTTAAACTACACCAACCCGATGGCAATGCTTTGCGGATATCTGCAACGCATGAGTAAGGTAAGCATTACAGGGCTGTGCCACAGCGTCCAAGGCACGGCATGGATGCTCTCACAATGGATTGGCGTCGACATGTCCGATGTTACCTACACATGTGCAGGTGTTAATCATACTGCGTTTTATCTTGACTACAAAGTAAAGGGCGAGGACGCTTATCCGCTTATATATGACAAGGTAAAAAACGACCCCGCCATATACAATGCAGAGCCCGTCCGAAATGAAATGTTCCTGCATTTCGGGTATTATCCGACAGAGTCTTCGGGTCACAACTCGGAATATTTGCCGTGGTTTCGTAAGCGTGAAGACTTAATAGAAAAGTACTGCACACACGGCACTAACTGGAACCCCGGTCATTATGCTTATATCTTGAATGAATACTTAAAAGCAGCCGATACATGGGAAGACAGTTTTAAGGAATTCCTTACCAAAGAAGACATAGACTTAAACAGAGGCGGCGAATATGCTGCCAACATATTTAATGCAGTGTTTGGAAACGGCGAGCATTTTGTCTTTAACGGCAATCAGCTCAACAACGGCATAATAGCAAATATGCAGCCCTCAGCTTGTGTTGAAACACCTGTACTCGCTTCCCCCACGGGTCTTCAGCCCATTCATGTGGGTAAAATGCCCGAAAACATCGCCACCCTCACAGACCTCACTGCCCGCATAGAGGAAATGGCAGTTAATGCCGTAATAGAGGGCGATGTCAATAAAGTCCTGCAGGCTAACCTGTTTGACCCGCTCAGTGCCGCTGTTTTGTCAATGGCAGAAATAAGGGAAATGACACAGGAAATGCTCCGTAAAAACGAAGCATTCTTGGGGTACTTTGGTTCAGTTGAGTTATAATCTCTTTAGTGTCTTGGGCCGTTCTTTACGATTATTGCGGCTTGACTCATAATCGTCATGTATTCAACCTTATATTGAGGGTCAAAATCATCAAGCTGTGCGTATAAGGCACCCTTGTCGGTAACGACGTACTTCGGCTTTAGGTTATTGAGCATTATTGCCTGTACGTCCATACGGCAAATATCACAATGACAGCAGTCGGCATCCTTAAACCACCTGTCAAGATACAGCTCCACAGCTTCCTCTGTGTAATTTCTAAGTTGCTTATCCATAGTAATATCCTCCTATGAAACTAGTTCTATAGCTTTTGTGGCGGCTGAGCCTGCATCGGGTGTGTAGGCATCAGCGCCTATTTCGTCTGCGTACTCTTGTGTCACAGGAGCACCGCCAATCATTACCTTAACCTTATCTTTATACCCTGCTGCATGTATTGCATCAACAGTGTTTTTTAGCGAAACCATTGTTGTTGTCAGAAGCGAAGACGCTCCGACAAGCTTGCAATCGGGGTGCTCGCCGAGTGCTTCAACGAACTTCTCGGGCGGTACGTCAACACCAAGGTCAATGACCTCAAAGCCTGCGGACTCAATCATAAGGGCAACAAGATTTTTGCCGATATCGTGCAAATCCCCTGCAACGGTGCCGATAATGAACTTACCCATTTTGCCGAGGCTACCGCTTTTTAAGTTCGGACGCAATACTTCAACGCCTTTTTTCATGGTTTTTGCCGAAACGAGCATCTCGGGTACAAAGACTTCGTTGACTTGGAACTTCTCGCCGATAATTGCCATTGCGGCAATCATACCGTTTTCCAATATATCGTTAGGGTCAACTCCTTCGTCGAGAGCCTCCTGAACAAGTTCCTCAATGAGTTTTACCTTACCGTTTTCAACGGCTGCTGCAATTTCTCCAATTTTCGACATCAAGCTACCCTCCGTAAGTTATTCTGATTTGATTATATCATAAATATGTAAGAATGCAACTGATAAACACGAGCCATTCTTCACAATTAAATTGCTGTTGCCTCGGATGCTGTGTTAATATAATTTATGTACTTTAAGGAGGTGTTATATGAGAGACTTGATTTTGTTGTTAAATGCGAAGTTTACAAAAGAAGATAAGGACAACTGTGTTCCAACCGTTCATAAAATCATTAATATGGCAAATATCGCCCGCACTCAGGGGCTCCTCGCCTTAGAGTTGGAATTGGAGCAAACGGAAAACGTATTTTTCAAAACAGCTCTTGAGCTGGTTATTGACGGCAATGCACTTGAAACTGTCGAGCAGATTTTATGCAATTTGATATTATCAGAAAATCACACAGGAGCTGAGCTCCTTAAAAGGCTGCTCTTTGCCGAGGGCATCTTGGCAATGCAAAGAGGCGAGAACCCTAATATTACTATGCTCAGATTGAGTGCATTATTAGGGGAGCAGTATATTTCAGACCTAAAAGATACCGTGTATGAAAATAAGATAATAAAATGCAATAGAATTCTCAGCAATCTAAACGACAAAAAAGCTTTCCCCGAAAGCTTAGAGTTTGAAAATACGCTGATGCGCTGCCATAATGCAACCTTACAGCGTATTATATTTTTTGTTAATTATCGGACAATGGTTCATGCACTCCACGGGTGCTCTGCCGAGCTTATACGCAAGATTGTGCTTGATAATGTTTCGCAAAACATGTGCGTCAGAATTTGTGAAGACTTGGAAAATTTGGAGCACCTGTCCAAAGATGACGTTATATCGGCTCAAAAGGAAATCTTCGAAAAAATGGACGAACTCGTCGCACTGGGCGAGATTATTTATTAAGCGAGATTAACTCCTGACATAAATAATTTAATATTGTTTTCGTGTCGGGCAAAATAAGTAAATGCATTTTTAGTAAATTTGTATTTACTTATTTTTGTTTTTAGGATATAATATACTCAAATCCGCAGTGAGGTGAGTATGATATGTTTATCGGACGGCAAAAAGAGCTTGAAACATTAGCGGGACAATATACGAAAAACGAGTTTTCCTTTATCCCCATTTATGGGCGTAGACGCGTAGGAAAAACACAGCTGATTGAGGAATTCATCCGCGATAAGTCTGCGATTTTCTTCACCGCTATCAATAAAGGAACATATAAACAAAACTTAGAATTGTTAAGCAAAGCCATCTTCGGGGGTGACGAAAATTATGCGGTTTTCAACGACTTTTACGATGCTTTGGAGCATATTCATAACCGTGCACAAAAAGAAAAACTCATCTTTGTTATTGATGAGTTTCCCTATCTTGCAGACGCGGATAAAAGCGTACTATCACTTTTGCAACAATTCATTGACTTAAAATTCCTTAAAACGAACATAATGCTTATACTTTCGGGTTCGTCATTATCGTTTATGGAAAATCAGGTGCTGGGTTACCAAAGCCCGCTGTATGGCAGACGGACAGGGCAAATCAAACTGCTCCCGCTCGATTTTCAAACCGCACGGCAGTTCGCACCATCCCTTAACAAGGTTGATCAAGCCGTAATGTACGGCGTGACGGGTGCAATTCCAAAATACTTGTCCTTGTTCAGTGACACTCTGACTCTTGACGAAAACATAAAAGAGCAATACTTCGATCGCAATGCATATTTATTCGAGGAAACCGACAACCTCTTAAAGCAGGAGTTTAACGAGCCGTCGCTTTACAAATCTATTATCACGGCTATCGCCACCGGCGGCTCACAAATGAAAGACCTTGTGGGCAAGACCGGCGAGGAAAGCAGCACGGTCGCAACCTATATGAAATCCCTGCTTGACACCGGTATCGTCAAAAAAGAAGTGCCTGCTATGGATAAGCCCGGTAGCCGAAAAACGCTTTATCGCCTCGAAGACGGAATGTTCCGCTTTTGGTATCGGTTTGTCTACCCCAATGTTTCTCTCGTCTCACTGGATAAGGGCAATATGGTGTATGAGCGTATCAAACCGCAAATTCCGGGCTTCATGGGAGAGGTGTTTGAAAAGCTCTGCATCGAGTATATGTGGAGCATCTACGATCAACTCCCCTTTGCGTTTCAAAATATTGCCCGTTGGTGGGGTAACAACCCTAACCAGAAATCGCAGTCGGAAATTGACTTTATTGCTTATATCGACAACGAAAATGAGCAGAAAGCCATCTTAGGCGAGTGTAAATGGCATAAGGATGCCCTCGAGTTTAACGAGGCGAACTTCTTCCTTGAAAAATGCGATATGTTCCGACAATTCAAGCAAAAATATTTCTATCTCTTCTCGAAAAGTGGTTTTACTGACAGTGTGAAAGAGCTTGCCGCCCGGAGGGACGATATCAATCTGATTGATTTCGCGGATATGTTTGAGCAAATGTAAGCAACCCCTCACCCGAATACGCCTTCGCGGTAGGCTGAGACATACTCGGCGCAAAAGTCGTCTTTGCCGAGCATGGCTTCCGCCGCGAGTATCACGCCCCGCAGGTCGCCGTTTAACGGGTCGAGCACGGCACTGTCCATTCCCGCATTTATCGCAAGCACAACAAAGGCTTGATTTACAAGGCGGCGAATTGGCAGATTATATGATATGTTTGACACACCACCCGATATATGAACCTTGGGGTATGTTTTTCTTATATGCTTTATAAGGTCAAGCATCATATGAATACCCTCCTCGTCGTCTGTTGTGCAGAGCATTTCAACGAGCGGGTCAATATGAATACGCTTTTCATTTATGCCAAACTCGGCGGCGCTTTTCATTATACGCTCGAGTACTTCAATGCGCTTTTCGGCTGTTTTGGGAATACCTGTATCGTCGCATAAAAGTGCCATGATCTGCCACTTTTCATTTTCGGGCTTTGCCAGTACAGGAAAGGCTTTTTCTATCTTGTCACCCTCGCACGATACCGAGTTAAACAGCCCCGGTTTGTTGCAATAAGCCATTGCTTCGATAATCACATCAACATCGGGCGAGTCTACCGATATCGGACAGTCGCTTACGCTTTGGATTAAATCAATCATCCACTTGACTGTTTCAAGCTCGTTTTCTTTGACTGATGCACAGCAGTCGATAAAATCAGCTCCACTGTCCGCCTGACGTTTTGCCAAGTCCTTAATATATGCCTCGTCACGTGCGGCGATTGCTTTGCCGCATGACGGTATTGAGCCGTTTAATTTTTCCGCAATTATTATCACTTTAATGACCTATCCTTTCGATGGCTTTAATTACATTTGAAAAAAGAACCGAAGTTGTCACCGCACCGACACCACCGGGCACGGGCGTAATGGCGGCTACAATCGGTTCGACTTCATCAAACTTAACATCGCCGCAGAGCTTTCCTTTTTCTTCGCTCCAGTTAATGCCGACATCAATAACAACCTGCCCGGGACTAACATAGTCTTTTGTAATGCTCTCCATTTGCCCTGCGGCGACTATTAGTATATCCGCTTCACGTGTGATTTTGGGAATATCAACCGTTTTTGTGTGGCACACCGTAACTGTTGCGTTTTTACCCATGAGCATGACAGCGACGGGCTTTCCGACAACAAGGCTTCGTCCTATAACAACCGCACGTTTTCCCGTGCAGTCGATTTTGTAATAATCGAGTATGTCGATACATGCCTGCGCGGTGCATGGTGCATATCCTGTGCCTGCTCCCGAAAATACTCCGCTCAGCGAGCCGTCGGTTATTCCGTCAACATCTTTATTCGTGCACAAGGCTGTGCGTACTGCATCGTCGCTTATATGCTTCGGCAGCGGACGAAGTATGAGCACACCATGAACCTTATCATCTTCATTTAAGCTTCTGATATTTTTTATGACATCAGCTTGTGTTGTTTCTTCGGGGAGCACTATACTTTTTGTAGTTATTCCGACAATGTCCGAGCGTTTGATAGCAGCTTTTTCATAGGAAATCTGGTCGGTTTTGTCACCGATACGCACAATAGCAAGTGTCGGGACAATCCCTTTGCTTTTTAGCTCTGCCACCTTCTCTGCTACATCCGAATTTATCGCCTGTGCAACATCCGTTCCTTTTAATATTTCAGCCATCATGACAAGATATCCTTTCTATGTAAGTTTGCTGCCTGGATTGCCACGCCCCCTACGGTGGCTCGCAATGACGATCAAGAATAACGAGCCTTTACCGAAGCGAACACTTCATCCGCTATCCGACAGTATTCCTCAAGCAGTTTGTTTGCCTCATCGGTAACAGCGGCGGCAACTTTCCTGTTTTTCATTGACTTGGCATTTATGTACACATTCATGCTTGCCCCTTGCATTGCCGCCTTGCAAAGCACAACACCTGCACCGACATCACTCATTGCCATAACACTGCCTTTTTCAGACAGCTCTTTATGTATTTTTATTGCATCGGCACATGCCCGCATGATTTCAAGCGGAACCTCAGATGCACCTACTAACGCCTTTTCCATTATTTCATCTCTTGTCGGGTCGTCTTTTGGAATACCGTATGCTTTTGAGAGCGGTAAAAATACTTCGGCATCCTCGTCAATGAGCCGCATGAGTTTTTCTTGAAGCTCTTTTGTTTCTTTCAGTATTTTTTGTATATCATCTTCAAAGACGGCATATTTTTCTTTGCCTGTTGTGAGGTTTGCCACCATAGAGCCGAGTGCCGTACCGACAGCTCCTGCAAGCGCAGACGCTCCGCCGCCGCCCGGCACTGCCGCTTTGGACGAGAGTTCTTCGATGAAATCGTTACAAGATTTTTTAGTATATGACATATATGTGATCCTCCTGATACTGTGCTCACTCTCGGACGAACGCAGTTCGTCCCTACAGTTAAAACAGCCCTGATACTGCTCCTGTTTCCGTGTCGATGTCAACACGGCGGTATGCGGGGTTTGAGCCTGTGCCCGGCATCATGCTGATTGCTCCTGCCATCGGGCATAAGAACTTTGCACCGCCGTAAACCAATATATCACGGATTGGCAGACGCCACCCTTTCGGCACTCCTTTGAGTGTTGGTTCGTGCGAGAGCGACAGATGTGTTTTGACCATCATCGTACAAAAATCGGCATATTTCGGGTCGCTTTCAAAACGCTCCGCTTTTTGGGTAGCAAGCGGCTCCCAGTCCACACCGTCAGCTCCGTAAACTTCGGTTGCGATTTTTTCAACACGCTGACGAAGCGGCATTGATAAATCATATAAATACTTAATTTCGGCAGGCTCGTTACATGCTTCAACAACAAGCTCGGCGAGCTCGACTGCTCCCTCACCGCCGTACTGCCAGTGCTCACTGAGTGCGCAACGGACACCACGCTCGGCACACAGTTTTCTGATAAGAGCAACTTCGTCATCGGTGTCGGTATGGAATTTGTTTATGCACACAACAGGGTTAATACCCGATTTTTTCACATTATCAACATGGTGGAATAAGTTGCAAACGCCTTTTTCAAGCAGCTCCAAGTTTTGCTCTGTATATTCAGGCGGAAGCGGACGTCCCGGTGACACGGCGGGTCCGCCACCGTGCATTTTCAGCGCACGAATTGTCGCTACAACCACCGACACATGCGGCTTTAATCCCGACAGGCGGCTTTTGACATTCCAGAATTTTTCAAACCCTATATCTGCGGCAAAGCCCGACTCCGTCACATGGTAGTCAAAGAGTTTAAGTGCAAGCCTGTCACCTATTATAGACGACTGACCGATTGCAATATTTGCAAAGGGTCCCGCATGTATCAGGCAGGGCTGATGCTCTACCGTGTAGCACAGTGTGGGGTTTATCGTGTTTCGCATCCACGCTGCCATTGCTCCGTCAACTTCGAGGTCGGCTGTTGTCACAGGCTCGCCTTTTTTGTTGTATGCGACTATTATTTTTCCGATACGCTCGCGCAAATCTTTTAGGTCAGTTGCAATAGACAGTATCGCCATAAGCTCGCTGCCGACTGCAATACCAAACTTCGAGTTCATTTCAAATCCGTTAGCGGTGCCGTCGCCCAAACCGATACGGATATTACGCAGACCCTGCGCACAAAAATCAATAACCCAACCAAGCTCAATCCGCTCCGGGTCAATATCAAGACGTTTTAGTCCGATTTCAGCGAGCTTGGCATCGTCATAATTTCTCTCATGCTGCATACGGGCATTAAGTGCAACCATTGCAAGGTTGTGCGCGTTCATTATATCGTTGATATCGCCTGTCAGTCCGAGCGAAAACTCAGTCATCGGAATGAGCAGAGCGTTGCCGCCGCCTGCTGCAGTTCCTTTAACATTCATTGTCGGACCACCCGAGGGCTGCCTCAAACAACCGCCGACGTTTTTCCCGATTTTGCCGAGCCCTTGTATAAGCCCAAGCGAGGTTGTGGACTTGCCCTCACCAAGAGGTGTCGGCGTAATGGCTGTAACCTCAATGAACTTGCCGTCAGGCTTATCTTTAAGTCGGTTCATTATCTTAATAAAATCAAGCTTCGGAGTTTTTCCGTACGGAATAATTTCTTCGGGCAAAAGCCCCAAGAGTTCTCTGAAATGCTCCACAGGCGGCAATGTTTCTTCTGCCTGTTGCGCAATTTGCCAGTCTTTGTATTTTGTCGGGTCAAGCATTATTTTATCCTCCTAAAAACTTTTCAAGTCTGTCCATTCCCTCTTTAATGTTTTCCATAGATGCCGCGTATGTGAGGCGCAGGTAGTTGTCTATACCAAAGCCCGTGCAGGACACGGTTGCCACAAGTCCGCTTTCCAAAAACACAAGAGCAAAATCATCACTGTTTTCGATAAGTTTTCCGCCGAGTGTTTTTCCAATCAGCTTTTCAATGCACAGCATTACATAAAACGCTCCGTCGGGATTTGCACAGCTGACGCCGTTCATGTCGTTGATGCGTTTTACTATGTAGTTGCGGCGTTCAAGGAAAGTATCACGCATTGTAAATACACTGTCCTGCGGGCCGTTTAGTGCTTCGACAGCCGCAATCTGCGATATTGTGCTCGGAGCACTTGTCGAGTGGCTCAAGTAATTACTCATAACTTCTGCAAGTCTTGTGCCTGAGGCTGTGTAGCCGATGCGCCAGCCTGTCATGGCATATGTTTTTGACACACCGTTTACAATGATTGTCCGCTCCTGTATGTCCCTGCCGAGTGCCGCAACACTTGTAAACTCTTTGCCGTCATATACGAACTGATAATATACCTCGTCGGACATTATGTATAAATCATGCCTCAAGCAAACATTTGCAAGTGCTCGTAGCTCATGGGCGTCATATAACATTCCTGTCGGGTTTGAGGGATTATTTAATATAAGCAGCTTTGTTTTTCCTGTCACAGCGTCGCTCAGCTGCTCTGCTGTTATCTTAAAATCAGCTTCTTTTGTTGCCGGAATAACAACAGGAACACCGCCTGCCATTTTAATGGCGTCAAAATATGTAACCCAATATGGCGCGGGCAGTATAACCTCGTCCCCGGGATTTAGAAGCACCTGCAATGCAATATAAATACTGTGCTTTGCACCGCTCGCAACTACTATCTGCTCGGGTGTGTATTCAATATTACAGTCCGTCAGCAGTCTTTTTGCAATCGCGCTTCTAAGTTCGGGAATACCTGCCGCCGGCGTGTATTTCGTGCGGTTTTCATTAATTGCCCTGAGCGCCGCTTCTTTTATATTATCGGGAGTATCAAAGTCCGGCTCGCCTGCCGTAAAGCCTATAACATCAATCCCTTTTGCTTTCATTCTCTTATAAAGAGCGTCAACCTGCAAAGTTGTTGATGCTTGCACCTTTGAAGCAATTTCAGATATATTTTTCAATACTCTCACCCCTAACTCGTCGTTTTGTTTATAACTGCACTTCGCCAGCGTCCGCTTATTACATAGCATAAAAGGAAAATGAGTGCGCCGCTCGTAGCTATCGGCACTGCAAGCCCTACTCCCCGAAGTCCCATATCAAGCGAGCGGCTGAGAAAAAGTGCCGTTGGAATTCGCAGGGCAATTGATGTAATAAACGTATTTATCATTGTGATATGAGTATGCCCTGCTCCCGTTGCGAGGCCAAAAAAGCTGAACACAAACGGTACTAATAGATAGTCCCATGAAAACGCGTACATGTAAATAACACCTGCTTCAATTGCAGCATCCGAGCTTGTCATAAGTCCCATTATCTGATGTGCAAAAAGTCTGACAACGATAAAAAACGGTACACCTATGCAAAGTGAATACATAATGCCGACTATCATCGTTTTAAGTGCACGGTCGGGGCGTTTTGCACCGAGGTTTTGTGCACATATCATTGATATTGAGCTTGATATCGCAATTACAGGCATTACTGCAAACCCGTTAAAGCGGCCTGCAAGCCCCGCCGCCGCAGCCACAGATACTCCATAGCCGTTGACGAGCATTGTCAGAAGCAGAAAAGAAAGGTTTACCGCAACCTGCGAAATCCCCGACGGTATTCCGAGTTTGAGTATCAATCTAAGCTTGTCTTTATATATTACAAAACTCTTGAACTTAAAGTCAAAGAAAAATCCGCTTTTTGACAAATAAATTCCTGCCGCAACCACACAGCCTGCCTGTGCAATAACTGTCGCTATTGCCGCACCTGCCGCCGCCATTTGAAAGTAACCGACAAACAAAAAGTTCAGCGCGGCACTGACAACACTGCTGATTGCAATGATTATGAGAGGTCTTTTGGCGTCGCCCATTCCGCGAAGTATTCCCGCAATCGCATTATACATAAATATAAACGGCAGCCCGCACATGCAGATGACAAGATATTTCCAAGCCTCGCTATGGCTCTCTTCGGGCACTTGAAGCAGCTTCAAAATTAAATCACCAAAAAGCAAAAAAGCGACAGCCATTACTACCGACACAGCAAGCATCATTGTAAGCACTGTTGCCGCCGTTTCTTTCAGGTCTTCTATTCTTTTCGCACCAAAATACTGCCCAATCAGTATTGTTCCGCCGATTGACAGCCCAATGGCTATTGCGATAACAAAAAACGCAAGCTGCCCGCCGTTATTAACACCCGCAACCGAAGCGTCACCCGCATAATAGCTGACAATCAGCAGGTCTGCCATGCTGTAGCTTTGTTGTATGAGCATTGAGAGCAAAAAGGGCATTGCAAAACGGATTAATTGTCCTGCAACCGACCCTTGTGTCAGGTCTTTTTGAAATTTCACCACATTTGACGTAACAAACACCCCTCTGTTTTTGCACTCCGGCGTCATCGCGAGCGCAATGTCTCGTACATGTCTCGCTTGCGAGACATTGGAGACATACGCGTGGCGATCCAGAAAATGCACTTGTCATTAATCATTATATCATATTTTTACGTTTTCTACATCAACCCCGAGGCGGCTATCATTATACTGTGTTTTCCTGCCTCAAAGGTTAAGCCGCCTTGCAAGAATACATTGTAAGGCTCTCTCATCGGAGCGTCTGCCGATAGTTCTATTGAAGCCCCCTGCACGAATGTACCTGCCGCCATTATCACGGGATGCTCATATCCCGGCATGTCTGACGGTATGGGCGTAACAAACGAGTCCACAGGAGCGGCGGCTTGAATACCGCTGCAAAAGCGTTGCAAGAGTTCGGGAGAGCCAAGCTCAAGCATTTGAATAATATCCGAGCGTTTGTCAGTATACTTCGGATTTGTCCTATAGCCTAAAAGCTCAAAGAGCCGTGCGGCAAATACGGCAGTTTTCAGCGCCTGTGAAACTGTGTGCGGTGCCATAAAAAGCCCTTGATACATCAGGCGATGCCCTTCGGGTGCAGCTCCGCATTCAATGCCTATGCCCGGGACTGTCAGCCTGTTTGCAGCCGCTTCGACCAAGTCCTCTCTCCCTGCCACATAGCCGCCCCGTGTCATAAGGCCGCCGCCGGGGTTTTTTATATGAGAGCCTGCGATAATGTCCACCCCCACCTCTCCCGGTTCGATTTCTTCAACAAACTCGCCGTAGCAGTTATCTACCACAACAACTACATCTTTATTTACCTTATGAACGGCGTCGCATATCTCGCCAATTTCGCAAACAGACAACGCGCGGCGGGTGGCATATCCCCGTGAGCGTTGAACAAAAACAGCGCCGACTTTTTGGGTACGTACGGCTTCTTCTATTGCTTTGATATCCGCACAGCCGTCGCCCCGCAGGTCGATTTCGGCATATGATATGCCGCTGTCTTCTAGTGAGCCTCGCTGCTTTTTTCGTATGCCGATTACATTATGGAGCGTATCATATGGCTTACCTGTCGCCGACAGTAATGTTTGCCCATGGCGCAGCGAGGCAAACAAAGCACAGGTTATCGCATGTGTGCCGCTGACAAAACCGCCTGACGAAACGGCGCAGGTTGTTCCCATAATATCAGAGAAGATAAGGTTCATTACTTCGCGTCCCTTATCATTATATCCGTATCCCGTTGTACCGTGAAAGCATGTTTCAGATACTCTGTGCCTTTGAAACGCCGAGAGCACCTTTTCGGTGTTTGTCTGCGAGATCTCGTCAATCTCCTTAAACAACTCTGCGGTATCACCGATTGCCTGCGCACTTAAATTTTTTATCTTTTCAGAAATCATTTACAACTCCATAACGAGGCTCTTAAATAAATTTCCCCGTTCTTCAAAGTTCTTGAACATATCAAATGACGTACATGCAGGTGATAAAAGCACAACATCGCCCGACACGGCGGATTTTGAAGCTGCAATAACAGCTTTTTTCAAATCATCACACATTACTATTTCGAGCTTTGCGTCATATTCTTTTGCACTTTTGACGGCAGTTTCAATCAGCTTTGCACTCGCGCCTATCAGTATCAGCTTTTTCACCGTTTTATTTATCAAAGCTCCAAGCTCGTCAAACGCGACACCTTTGTCCTTACCGCCCGCTATGAGAATAACTTTTTTGTCAAAAGATTTCAGCCCCGCAGCTGTCCTTGACGGACTTGAAGCAATAGAGTCATTGTAGAATTTAACGCCGCCGATTTCTCTGACAAGCTCAATGCGGTGCGCCACACCCCGAAACTCCCGTGCGGTCTTTTCCATTATCTCGCTGCCCACCATATCGCGGACTGCCGCAAATGCGGCAAGGTAGTTTTCTATATTATGAGCACCGGGAAGTTGTATATCCTCTGCTTTAATTAATTCGGTGCTATTACCTCTTTTTGCACTGAAAATAGCTCCGTCTTCAAAGTACACTCCGTTTTCGACCCTTTTTTTGCGGCTGAAAAACCGGACATCACCTGCCGTGGCTGTTTCGGAATATTTCTTTGTAACTTCATTATCGAGGTTAAAAACTGCAATATCGTCAGATTTTTGGTATTTATAGATATTTCGCTTTGCTTCGATATATTCCTCTAAATCCCCGTGAATGTCCAAATGGTTTGGGGACAGATTTGTCACCACCGCAATATCGGGACTCGACGTCATGGTTATAAGCTGAAATGAAGACAGCTCAACAACAGCAATATCATCAGGGGCAATACTGTCAACACCATACAGCAAAGGCGTGCCGATGTTTCCGCCCAAGTGCACTGTTTTTCCGCTGTTTTTGAGTAGCTCCGCAATTATTGATGTGGTTGTTGTTTTTCCGTCGCTTCCCGTCACTGCGATGATTTTGCACGGGCACAGCTCAAAAAATACTTCCATTTCACTTGTAAGCTTACTGCCGTTTTTTACTGCTGATTTAATCTTGGGATTTGACGGCATAAGCCCGGGTGTACGAAAAATGATATCCTCGCTTAAGTCTTCCAAATAATCCTCGCCAAGTTTAAGTGTCACACCACTAAGCTCGGTACTCTCGTTTTTATCTCTGACTGTGACATCAACATTTGCATCCCGCAGCAGCTCTATCAGCGGGGTGTTACTGACCCCCGCTCCGATAACTGCAATCCTTTTACCCTTTAAGCTGTTAATATAACCTTTTAAGTTACCCATGTTTCCTCGCCTGTTGTTTGCTCACTTCGTCTGCTTCTGCTCATCAGGTCACTTATCGCCTCCTGCGGATTTTTGTCTTCATAAAGCACCCTGTATGTTTCAAGACAAATAGGCATGTCCGTGTCCATTTTTTCGGCAAGAGCCTTTGCTGCTTTTGCCGCGTAATAGCCCTCAACCACGGCTCCGACCTTGTTCATTGCTTCTTTTGCAGTAAGTCCCTGCCCGATATATAAACCCGCCCGCCTGTTTCGCGAATGGTTTGACATACATGTAACAAGCAAATCCCCAAGCCCTGCAAGCCCTGCGAGCGTTTCCTTGCGTCCGCCCATTTTAACACAGAGCTCTGCAATCTCGGCAAGCCCCCTTGTTAAAAGCATTGCCATGGTATTATCCCCGCCGCCGAGACCCGCGCAAATCCCTGCACTCAGAGCAATTACATTTTTCAGTGCTGCGCCAAGCTCCACGCCGACAACATCGTTTGATGTATAAACGCGTAAATACTCGTTCATAAGCAAATTTTGCACACGAAGTGCAACGGTTATATCCTCGGACGCAGCCACGCAGGCTGTCGGTATGCGGCGTGATACTTCTTCGGCATGGGTCGGTCCCGACACCGCCGCAATGGGAGTGTCCTCACCGAGAATTTCCTTTAATATTGACGTGAACAAGCTTGCCGTATCTGTTTCAATTCCCTTTGACATGCATATAATAATGCACTCCTCATCGGGTTTTCCCGCGAGGTTTGTTACGGTTTCGCGAAGTGCAAATGACGGAACGGCAATAACAGCCGCTCTTGCCCCGCTGATTGCTTCATTCATGTCAGATGTGACGATGATTTCGCGGGGTATCTTCACACCGCCCAAAAGCGGAGTTTTCCGTGTTTTTTTGATGCGCTCGACTTCATCTTCAAACTTCGACCAAAGCGTCACATCATAACCGTTGCCGTTTAAGAGCATCGCAACAGCCGTACCCCAACCGCCGCTGCCAAAAACCGTTGTTTTCATTCTACCGGTTCCTTCTTTCGCTTAAAACTGAACCTTGCTTCCGTGCCTGTTGCAATTCTGATAATATTCGGAATGTGCCTTACAATAACAAGTACAACGCATAAAATTATTATACTGAGCTCTGCCGTGCCTCCAATGCCCATAAAAGCCATTGATACCGGAAACGCCGTGCTTCCAAGCATTGCCCCGAGCGATACATAACGTGTAATAAATATAATAAGAATAAAAGTACCCCATGCGATGAGTGCAAGCCGCCAATCGATGATTATTACTATTGCTCCGATTGCCATAACGCCCTTGCCGCCTTTGAAATTGTAAAACAGCGGGTAGCAGTGCCCTAACATAACCGCAAAGCCTGCAAGCGCCTGTCCGAAAAACGACTCCGAAATAAACCAGCCGAACGGGAATGACTGCGAGGGCATCATGTCCATAAAATTAGCGAAAAGCCAACCGCTAAAGAGCACCGGCACTATAGTTTTAAGCATGTCAACCAAAATTACGAGCAGTGCTCCCCCTGTGCCAAAAATACGATAGAAGTTAGTAAGCCCTGCATTACCACTGCCGTAATCTCTGATATCCTTACGGTAAAAAAGTTTTGATGCGATAATCGAACCGTTAAGACTGCCTAATATATATGCCGGCACCATTGCGGCAACCATAAGTAACACAAATTCCAAACTCAGCTCTCCCCTCTTTCTCTGACAATCATTCGTATTGGTGTGCCCTCTAAACCAAAAACTGAGCGGATTTGGTTTTCCAAGTATCTTAAATATGAAAAATGAAATAACTTTGAGTCATTGCAAAAACATACAAATGTCGGCGGGCGTATTCCCGTTTGCGTAATGTAGAAAACCTTAAGTCTGCGTCCTCTGTCGGTCGGCGGCTGCACACGCCCCGTTGCGTCGGCAAGTATTCCGTTGAGTGTTCCCGTCGATATTCTGATTGATGCCTGTTCATTTACGAAATTTATCATTTCAAAAAGCTTGCTGACACGCTGACCTGTGAGTGCCGATATAAAAAGTACAGGAGCGTATTTCATGTAGCTCAGACCTGCTTCGACCTCTTTTCGCATTTTTTCCATCGTGCCTGTTTCTTTTTCAATAAGGTCCCACTTATTTACGACTATTATGCTCGCTTTGCCTGCTTCATGTGCAAGCCCTGCCACCTTAGTATCCTGCTCTGTGACACCTTCTCTTGCATCTATCATTATAATACAAACATTTGCACGTTCAATAGCAATTTGTGCCCGCAGAACACTGTATTTTTCAATACTGTTATCAACCTTGGATTTTCGCCTGATACCTGCCGTGTCGATAAAAACGTACTTGCCGTTTTTGTTTTCAAAAGGCGTGTCGACCGCATCTCTTGTAGTTCCCGCTTTTTCGCTGACAATTACGCGCTTTTCGCCGAGAATTTTGTTGATAAGCGAAGACTTGCCCGCATTTGGCTTGCCTATTACGGCAACATGGATTGCATCGTCTTCGGGCTCTTCCTCTTCAAGCGGCGGAAAGAGCTTTAAACATTCATCGAGCAGGTCTCCCGTTCCGTGACCGTGCGTTGCAGACAGTGCAATCGGGTCCCCCAAGCCAAGCTTGTGAAATTCGTATATATCGGGGTTTATTTTCCCGACTCCGTCCATTTTATTAACAGCAAGCAGTACGGGTTTTCTTGATTTTAAGAGCATACGTGCGACTTCTTCGTCGGCAGCCGTGACCCCGCATGTTATATCCGTAATGAGCACTATTACATCAGCCATTTCGATTGCAAGCATTGCCTGCTCCCGCATAAAAAGAAGTATTTCCGTATCGGCTCTCGGCTCGATGCCGCCTGTGTCAATAATGTCAAACTCGCGTCCGTTCCAGTCGGTTTTTGCATAAAGTCTGTCACGGGTCACACCGGGCGTATCGTCAACAATAGACAGGCGTGCTCCGGCAAGTCTGTTAAATAACGTCGATTTCCCGACATTCGGTCTTCCAACTATAGCAACAAGAGGCTTGGGCATTAGTTTCCTCCTCAAGTGCAAGACATTGCACTTTGTAACGCGTTAAATAACTCCGCTCCGTTTTGCCCAAGAACCTTGACCTTTACATTCAAGGCTTCGGAAATATCGGAAATCGTTATATCATCAAGAAACACATCATCGCCGTGGCGAAGCATATTTCGCGGAATAAATAAGAAACTCTCAGGTTTTATGCCACGCAAAGCAGCTATGATGTCCCCGCCCGTGACAAGCCCCGACACTGTGACCGTCTCGCCAAAAAAGTTGTTTACGATAGGTTTTACAACAAAGGACATTGTATCACATTTTTCAGAAAAATCATGTAAAAGTTTTCTCAAATAAGGCGCGGCGAGCGTACCCGTGACGAGTGTGATATTTTTGTCACGGAGCGGACTGCTTATGCTGCGCCCTGTTTTGACGGCAGCTTTTTTGGCATCTTCAAACTCCGTGATAAAAAGCCGCATCATGCCGACGCCGTTTTCAAGCTGCGGATAATCCTCATAAAACTTATCGGACGGCAACTTTAAGCTCGCGAGCATATAAAGCTCATCGGCACAGTAAAATACCGTTCTTCCGCGTTTTTTGCGACAAATTTCCCCGCACCGCTCAATTAATCTGACTGTTTTACGTGCAAGCAACTTATCAAATGCCCGAAGTTCCGCCAAGCCCTGCCTGTGCTTTGTGAGCCCCACAGGCACAACAGATACACTATGTATGCTCTCTCCAAGCTTATATAAACCTTTGAGTGTTTCAAATAATTTCTCTCCGTCATTCACCCCGGGACAGCACACTATTTGGCAGTTTAGTTTAATGCCCGCTTTTGCCAGTTTTTTTAAGTAGGCAAATGAATTTGTATCCCGCCTGCCTATCATGTATTCTCTGAGCTTCGGGTCGACAGTGTGAACCGATACATTTATCGGGCTCAGACGCAGCTTTATTATCTTTGCAATATCGCTTTTTGACAAATTTGTGAGCGTAACGTAATTGCCATGCAAAAATGACAGCCTGACATCATCATCTTTATAGTACAGGCTCTCACGCATACCCTTGGGAAGCTGATCAACAAAGCAAAAAATACACTTGTTTTTGCAGCTTCTTTCGGTGTTCGGTTTTATAGATGTTATAAATCTCATTACACTATTTATACCAAAAAAAAGCGAGGAGTTAAACCCCCGCTTTTATTTTTACGGCGCTTTATGAAACCTCACGACCGTTGTAGTTTCCGCATGCCTTGCAAGCTCTGTGCGGTAAGCGGAGCTCTCCGCATTTCGGACAAGTTGAAAGACCCGGTGATGCGAGCTTCCAGTGCGCCGAACGACGCTTGTCTCTTCTTGCTTTTGAAACCTTACTTTTTGGTACTGCCATTTATAACACCTCTATTCGTTTATCGGCTAAGTTTATTCTTCAAGCAGCTGACTTAAAATTTCGAGCCGCGGGTCTATATCACGTTTACAATCGCACTTTCCTTCATTTAGGTTAACTCCGCATTTTTGGCACAGTCCTGCACAATCCTCACTGCAAAGTAGCCTGTCATCTATACCTAAAATCGTTTCCGTAACGATTATCTCCGTTGCATCGATTTTATCCCCTTGGAGGAAGTACCCGTCCGGGTTTTCGCCAACCCCTCCCTCTGTGAGGTTTACCGATATCAGCTTATGTATGGGGTACTCGAACTCTTTGAGACATCTTGCACAGGCACATGTACATACTATATCCGCATCTGCTGTAAATGTCAGCACTCCTGCACTGTTTGTAACTTTTCCCGTGGCTCTCACCGGCTCTTCTACGCGGATAACCGAACCGCCGATGATATCTTTCATGTCAGGCTCATAGTCAAATGAAACCTTGCCGCCGGGAACATCAATTATCTCTCGAAGGTCGAGTAACATAGTAACCCCCTGCATGTTTTATAACACGCACAAAAGCTTTGACATTATACGATATTGCAATATTGTTGTCAAATACTTTTTATTTTGGTATTATGTAAAGCAAAAAAGGAGAGATTTTGTGACAGGGAAAGAGCGTATATCTAATATATTAAAAAGAAAGCCTGTTGACAGAATTGGGCTGTACGAACATTTCTGGCAAGACACAAGGGTTCTTTATACCAAGCAGGGACATATAAAACCCGATGAAAACCTCGACGAACATTTTGGCTTTGACCTGTCTTTGTGTTGGGCATTTAACAAGATGCTTGATTTGGACTTTACCCCTGTTGTTGTCAGCGAAGATGAAACAACGATTACCACGAAAGACGGAAACGGAGCCACACTTCGACGCTTCAAAGACCATGTAACCACTCCCGAAAATGTGGATTACGACATCAAAGAGCGCAGCGACTGGGAAAAAGCAAAGCACTTTTTATTAAACGACATAGAGCGAAGAATTAACTTTGAAATGTATCGCAATGCCAAAGCTGCAGCGGATAAAGCAGGTCGCTTTTTCGCATGGAGCGGGCCGCATCTTTTCGAAGACATTTTATTTATATGCGGACATGTAAACATGCTCTACGGCATGGCAGACGACCCCGACTGGTTTATCGACATGGCACAGACCTATGCAGAGCTTACAATAAAAATGCAGGAAATTCTCTTTGAGCGCGAGGGATATCCTGACGGACTATTTTATTACGAAGACTTGGGATACAAAGGCAAAACCTTTACCTCGCCGAAGATGTACCGCGAGCTGCTTTTCCCTGTTCATAAATACACATTCGATTGGGCACATGAAAGAGGACTGCCTATAATACTTCATTCCTGCGGATATGTTGAAACACTTATCCCCGACTTAATAGAGGCGGGTGTTGACTGCCTGCAAACGCTCGAAGTAAAAGCCGGAATGGATGTTGTCAAGCTCCATAAAGAGTTTGGCGACAGGCTGTCTTTTATGGGAGGAATTGATGTGCGGGCACTTTACACAAATGACGGCAAAACAATCGACGAAGAGCTGAACCGCGTAATACCCATTGTTAAGCAAGGCTACGGGTTCATAGCACACAGCGACCATTCCATACCGTACACAGTAGAATATGACTCGCTCAAGTATTACTTTGATAAGGTGCTTGAGCTCGGACGATATTAGACAGGAGTTTTACCGAAAATGGAAAAACGTTTGTTTTCCGCACCCGGACGTGTAGAAATCGGAGGCAACCACACCGACCACCAGCATGGCGTGGTGCTCGCTGCCGCTGTAGATTTGGAAGTTAAGTGCACGGCGTCAAAAAACAGCACCGGCATAATAAACATCGAAAATCAGCAATACGGTTCATTTTCTTTAAGCCTCGATAACCTCGATGTCCGCCCCGAAGAAAAAGAGACAGCGGCAGCGGTGGTACGCGGTGTGGCTGCATGGTTTAAAAAGCACGGCCACACAATCGGCGGCTTTGATGCGAGCGTGTCTTCAACCGTACCTGTCGGCTCCGGGCTGTCAAGCTCTGCGGCATTTGAAGTGCTCATAGGCAACGTGTTTAAGGGGCTGTACGGCTGTGATGTTTCACCTCTTGATATCGCGCTTGCGGGAAAATATGCCGAAAACGAATATTTCGGCAAGCCCTGCGGCTTAATGGACCAAGCCGCTTCATCCTTCGGCGGGCTGAACCTGATTGATTTTGCAGACCCTGACAGTACTGTTGTCACGCCGATAAATACGCAGCTCCCGGGATATTTAATGTGTATTGTAGAAACAGGCGGCTCTCATGCAGACCTGACCGCCGAATATGCTGCAATACCGCATGAGATGAAGCTCGTTGCGGGTCACTTCGGATATGAGTTTCTAAACGAGCTACCCACAGATGTGTTTTATGAGAATATAAATAAGCTTCGGGCGGCAAAAATAAGCGACCGTGCAATACTTCGCTCAATTCACTTTTTTGAAGAATGTTTACGCGCCAAGGAGCAGGCAAAAGCCTTGCAAACAGGCGACATTCCCGAATTTCTGAGCCTCATAAACAAGTCGGGACTATCATCTCTTGCATATTTACAAAATGTATTTACATCATCAAATCCAAGTGAGCAGGGGCTGACCCTTGCACTCGCACTGTCCGAAAAGCTTCTCGCAGGCAAAGGTGCATGGCGTGTACATGGCGGTGGTTTTGCCGGAACAATTCTCGCTTTTGTGCCGACTGATTTAAAAGATGAATACAACAGGCAAATGAGTAAAATATTTGGCAAAAACTTCTGCCATTTTCTAAATATCAGTAATAATGGTGGCAGAGAGATAGAATGAAAGAGTTTATAATAGACAAAAATGACAGTGCGCAGCGGGTGGACAGATTTGCGGCAAAGGTTGCATCTTCGTTGCCGTCTTCCCTTTTGCAAAAATATATCCGCCTTAAGCGGATAAAAATCAATGGCAAGGCAACAAAGCGTGACTACAGGTTAAACGTCGGCGATGTTGTTCAAATGTATATAAATGATGAATATTTCGAAGCGGCAAGCACAGACAAGGCTTATCTCAAAATAACGAACCACGGACTTGATATTATTTATGAGGATGATAATATTCTGCTGATTAACAAACCTGTCGGTGTGCTATGCCACAGTGACAGTGAATATGATTATACTGCTGTTATATCAAGAGTTCAGGCATATCTTCATAATAACGGCGCATGGCGGCCAAATGACGAAAACTCCTTTGCTCCCGCGCTATGCAACCGCATCGACCGCAACACCTCGGGAATTGTTATCGCCGCAAAAAACGCCGAAGCACTAAGGATAATTAATGAAAAACTCAGACTGCAAGAGATAGACAAATACTACCTCGCTGCCGTCCACGGCGAGCCGAAGCCTCCCAAAGCAAGGCTTGAGGGGTTCATTTTCAAAGATGCGGTCAAAAACCGTGTATATGTGACAAAAGACAGCAAGCCGGGCTCAAAAACCGCTGTTATGGAGTATCAAACAATAAAAACATCAAAGCACAAGGCAGGCGACCTGTCATTGCTTGAGTGCCGTCTTATAACAGGTCGCACACATCAGATACGTGCACAGCTTGCAAGTGCCGGACACCCGATACTCGGCGACGGCAAGTACGGCAGGGGCGACCTTGACAAGCCGTTTGGCGAAACAAAGCAGGCACTTTGTTCATACAGGCTTATTTTTTCGTTCAAAGCCGATGCGGGAGCGCTCTCTTATCTGAGCGGTCAGGAATTTAAGCTCACCGAAGTGCCGTTTACCGAAAGGTATTTTAGTTTATAACAGTAATTCTTGACAGTTTGTATTTATAACTATATTATTACTCTCTACGCTTTATACTTTCTATTACACTCAGTGAGGGGGAGGATAAGTGACCAAAGAGTTGATTCGTCTTTCCGATTGTAAGGTGGCGTTTGACGGTGACGTTGTTTTAGACAACATAAACCTGTATATCAATGATAAAGAATTTCTCACACTTCTTGGTCCGAGCGGCTGTGGTAAAACCACGACCCTTCGGATTATCGGCGGTTTCTTAAAACCCGACTCCGGTGATGTGTTTTTTGACGGTGCGAGAATAAATGATGTTCCGCCGCATAAACGGCTCGTCAACACCATTTTCCAAAAATATGCACTCTTTACGCATTTGAATGTATTTGAAAATGTCGCATTCGGACTTCGCGTGGCAAGACCCGACGACAAAAAAATAGATAAACATGAAATTTCACATCGTGTTATAGAAATGCTTGAGGTCGTAAGTCTCAAGGGTTTTGAAAAACGCGATGTTTCATCACTCTCGGGCGGGCAGCAGCAGCGTGTTGCCATAGCACGCGCTCTTGTCAACAAACCTAAGGTGCTCTTGCTTGACGAACCGCTCGGTGCACTTGATATGCGTCTTCGAAAGGACATGCAAAACGAGCTAAAGCAAATCCAGCAGTCCACGGGTATTACCTTTGTTTATGTAACGCATGATCAAGAGGAAGCGCTCGCCATGTCCGATACGGTTGTTGTTATGGAGGGCGGCGTTATCCAGCAAATCGGCACACCCGAGGATATTTATAACGAGCCGAAAAACGCCTTTGTGGCTGATTTTATCGGTGAGAGCAATATAGTTGACGGTATCATGCGCTCGGACGGGGTTGTCGAAATTTTCGGACGCAAGTTCAAATGTCTCGACAGCGGCTTTGAGCCCATGGAGCCTGTTGATGTTGTTATACGACCGGAGGATATCGACATAGTATCACCCGGAAAAGGCAAGCTCACGGGAACAATAACCGGCATAACTTTCCGTGGTGTTATGTACGATATAATCGTAGATTTTCATGGTTTTAAGTGGCTGATACAAACAACCGACCTGTGTCAGGTCGGCACGGAAATAGGAATTCAAATTGACCCCGACGGAATACATATTATGAAAAAGAGCCGTTTTTCGGGAATGTATGGCGACTACAGCTCATACAGCGCCGAGTATGATGATATCGGCGACGCGGAGCATGAGTACGAACCGGAGGACGAAGATGAAGCCTAAGTTTTTTGCTGTCCCCTATGTTGTATGGATGGCTATCTTTGTTATCGCTCCGGTTTTAATCGTTGTTTTTTACGCATTTACTACAGCCGACGGAGGGTTTACACTAACGCATTTTACAGAGATGAGCAGGTTTTTGCCTGTTTTTACCCGCTCTTTCAGGCTTGCATTTATTTCAACAATAATCAGCATAGCAATCGGATATCCTGTCGCTTACATTTTGTCCCGTGAGGGTCAACGAGTACAGCGGCTTATGATTATGCTCATTATGCTTCCGATGTGGATGAATTTTTTGCTTCGTACATACGCATGGATGTCGATACTTGAAAACACGGGACTTTTAAACCGCTTTTTGGCATTTCTCGGACTGCCGCAGCTGCAGATTATAAATACACCAACCGCGGTTGTGATAGGTATGGTTTATAACTTTCTTCCCTTTATGATTCTTCCGATTTATTCCGTCATTGTTAAAATTGATAAAAGCCTGTATGAGGCAGCTTCCGACCTCGGCGCAAATACTCTTGGTGTTTTCCGCAAGCTTGTCATACCTATGAGTCTGCCCGGGGTACTCTCGGGTATTATGATGGTTTTTGTTCCCGCCGTTTCAACCTTTGTCATATCGCAGCTGCTCGGCGGCGGTATGGTTATGATGCTCGGCGACCTCATTGAAATGCAGTTTCTCGGAAGCACGTACAACCCGCAGCTCGGCTCTGCCGTTGCACTTGTTATGATGGTTATTGTCATCCTGTTTATGTATGTAATGAACCGCTTTGGCGAGGGCGAAGAAAAGGCGGTGGGTTTATGACAGGTATGACAAGACGACCGGGATTTTTCGGCAGAGGATATAATTTTCTGATTTTATTCTTTCTTTACGCACCGATTTTTGTGTTGATTGCTTTTTCATTCAACAGCTCAAGAAGCCGCAGTGTGTGGACGGGTTTTACATTTGACTGGTATAAATCTCTCGTGCAGGACGAGTCCATAATGAACGCGTTTTATACCACGATAATAATCGCCATTTTATCGGCGGTGATTGCCACTATTGCCGGAACATTTGCGGCAGTCGGTTTTTTCAGTATGCGAAAAAAATGGCGGACACCGCTTTTACACATAAATAACATTCCGATGATGAATGCCGACATTGTGACAGGTGTTTCGCTTGCAATGCTCTTTGTTGCACTCGGAAGTCTGCTTCGGGTAAACTTTTTCGGCTTTGCAACAATACTCATTGCTCATATTACATTTAACATTCCCTACGTTATTTTATCAATCATGCCAAAGCTGCGTCAGATCGACTCCAATCTTGTTGATGCTGCCTGCGACCTCGGCTGCACATGGATGAAAGCATTTTGGAAAGTCATAGTTCCCGAAATCATGCCGGGTATAATAAACGGACTTATTATAGCTTTTACTTTATCTGTTGACGATTTTGTGATAAGCTACTTTACTGCGGGCGGAAATGTAATGACACTGCCGATGAAAATTTTCGCCATGACCCGCAGACGCATTTCACCGGAAATAAATGCGCTCTCGACAATATTGTTCTTAACGGTTCTTGCAATGCTGATTATTATCAATGTCCGCGAAGCAAGGCAGGAGGAGCGTTTGAAACAAAGTCAGCTTATGCTGAACAGATAGGAGAATTAGAAATAAGATGAAAAGAAAAATTTGTATCGTAATAGTTATTTGCTTACTGGCGGCGCTGACTGTTTCCGCTTGTGGTGAAGCAGCGGGATCAAACGGACAGGTCAATGTCTATAATTGGGGCGAGTATATAGATAAGGATATTTTCCGCATATTTGAAAGAGAAACAGGGATTAAGATTAATTATTTTGAGTTTCAAAGCAACGAGGAGCTGTACTCACTGCTCAAAACGGGCAGCACAACTGTTGATGTAATAATTCCCTCGGACTACATGATTGGGCGTCTTATCGAAGAGGGAATGCTTGAGGAGCTTGATTTTTCAAACATTCCAAACTTTTCTCTCATTGACCCGAAGTATAAAAATCTTGAGTTTGACCCGCAAAATAAATTCTCTGTCGCATATATGACAGGGACAGTCGGACTTATTTACAACTCCTCGATGATTTCCGATGAAATTACAAGCTGGAGCTCACTCTTTGACGAGCGGTATTCCGGGCAGATACTTATGTTTGATAATCCGCGTGATGCTTTTGGTATAGCGCTTAAATATCTCGGATACTCGCAAAACACCGTAAACGAAGACGAAATCCGCGAAGCTTATGACCTGCTTGCCCTGCAAAAGCCACTCTTGCAGGCATATGTCATGGACCAGATTTTCTTTAAGCTTGAGTCCGGCGAGGCTGCAATCGGTCCGTACTACGCAGGCGACTATCTGTTTATGTATGAAAACAATCAGGATTTAGTATTTGTACGCCCTGTTGAGGGGTCAAACTTCTTTGTTGACTCCATGTGTATTCCGATTGGTGCGGCAAATAAAGAAAATGCCGAAATATTCATAAACTTTATGTCCCGCACGGACATTGCCCTTAAGAACATGGCAGAAATCATGTATGCTTCGGCAAATTTTGAAGCAGCAGAGCAGTTTGCCAACGAGCTTGAGCCGTGGGAATACGAAATAATGTTTGCAAGTGCCGAAGTGCTCGCAAACTGTGATGTATTCATCCATCTGCCCGGACATATTCTTGCACTCTACGACCAGCTGTGGATTGAGTTAAAGCGGTAGTTTTCTATGGATATGCAGGTTATTCTTAGTCAAATGGCAGTGCTTTTTATCCTGCTTGCTGTGGGTCTCACAGTCGGCAAGCTGAAGCTGCTCACGCCCGAGGGTAACAAGGTACTCACCAAGGTAGTGCTGTTTATTGCCCTGCCATGTACTATTTTAACCTCTGTACTCGACAGTGACATTGACATTACGGTAGCTGATACAGCTTTTTACCTGTCAATGTCACTATTTTCATTTGTTATAGCCTTTGCCGTCGTGATCCCGATTATATTTCTGTCGCGCGCCGGTAAAGAAGACCGTGGTTTGCTCACTTATATGAGTGTTTACAGCAACAGCGGGTTTATGGGAATTCCCGTGGCAATCGCCATATTCGGCGCTGCGGGAGCATTTTACACGGCTCTTTTTAACATATGGTTTAATGTGCTTTCGTTTTCTGTCGGGATAATGCTAATCGCAGGCAAGGGAAGGAAATTTAACCCCAAGCTGCTTATTAATCCCCCGCTTATTGCCGCACTGCTTGCTATACCTGTTGCATTTGCGGGTTTCAAGCCGCCTGATATTTTGTCCGAAACGATAAGACTCACAGGGAATATCACAACCCCCGGCGCTATGATTGTAATCGGCTCATCTCTTTCATATATCCCTTTGAAAAATGTGTTTTCGGAGTGGCGGATCGCTCTTGTCTGTGCGTTAAAGCTGCTTTTTGTTCCGTTTGTCACATGGCTGATACTTCGCAACTTCATCACAGACGACATCATGCTTGGAGTGCTTGTTATTATCGCTGCAATGCCGACAGCCGCACAGTCGTCAATGTTTGCTATTGAATACGGCGGAAACGAACGTATCGCCTCCGCCGGTGTGTTTATAACAACGCTGCTGTGCGGCATCACCGTGCCACTGTTGGTATATTTATTGTTGTGATAATGTTAAAAGTCATCTTGCGTCAGTCATTATAATTGCAATTTCTCATCACATTTGAATAAACGTCGTGTTCTCAAATGTGACGCTCAGCGTCCTGCTTCGCTGTTTCGAAATTCAATTACAACGACTGACCGTGACTTTTATGTTATTACCCTTCGTAATCAAACTCCATGTTGTAGATGCTCACGGTGTCACCGTCTTTTATGCCAAGGTCCTCAAGCCGCTTGAAAACACCGTTACTGCGAAGTATTCTGTCAAAGAACATCCGCGACTCATAGTCAGAGAAGTTTACATTTTGCATCAGGCGCTCTACCCACTCGCCTTCGATTGTCCACACATCATCGAAGTTTTCTATCACAAGCTCCTCGGGGCTGCCCTTTAAGCGCTGCTTCGGCACGTAATCGGGCTCATAATAAACAACCGGCGGGAGTTTAGCAAGCTCCTGCGCTGTTTTTTCAATGAGTTCTTTCACACCTTTGTTTGTTGCGGCAGATATCTCAAATACGGTATGTCCGTGCTTTTTCATATAAGCCTTGAACTTTTTAATAAGTTCCTTGTCCTGCGCGATATCGGATTTATTTGCGGCAACTATTTGAGGACGCTCCGAGAGCTGCGGATTGTACTTTCGCAGTTCT